>Ga0334882_1003033_pt1 | contig 16005 bp, 18 predicted proteins | sample GraSluR1_MG_5_FD_207226 | JGI IMG/M metagenome (GOLD analysis project Ga0334882, IMG submission 207226) | Sludge microbial communities from methane-producing bioreactor in Wageningen University, Netherlands - Granular Sludge_15_04-R1 | ecosystem: Engineered > Bioreactor > Anaerobic >... | reverse complement strand
CTCCTGAATTAAAAAGTCCTGACTCAAGAAATATCTGGCCGTCGGTAATTGAAATGACATTGGTGGGAATATATGCGGAAACGTCGCCTGCCTGTGTTTCAATAATGGGCAGGGCAGTAAGTGACCCTCCTCCTTTCACCATATGTCTGATATTTTCAGGAAGGTCGTTCATCTTTTTTGCAACTTCATCTGATTCAATGATCTTAGCTGCCCTCTCCAGAAGTCTTGAATGCAGATAGAACACATCGCCAGGGTACGCTTCGCGGCCGGGCGGACGTCTCAGCAGAAGTGAAACCTCCCTGTACGAAACAGCCTGTTTTGAGAGATCATCATAGATTACCAGTGCATCCCGTCCGGTATCTCTGAAAAACTCTCCTATTGCTGCTCCGGCAAAAGGTGCATAGAACTGGGATGCAGCAGGATCGGATGCCGTGGCAAGTACAATAACTGTGTATTCAAGAGCTCCGTATTCTTCCAGAATTTTGGCTATGTTTGCCACTGTTGAGCCCTTTTGCCCTATAGCTACATAAATGCAGAATACAGGCTTTCCCTTTTCAAAATTGCTTCTCTGATTTATGATAGTATCGATGGCAATTGCCGTTTTGCCGGTCTGGCGGTCACCGATTATAAGTTCCCTCTGTCCTCTGCCTATAGGGATCATAGCGTCAATCGGCTTGATACCGGTCTGAAGTGGCTGTTTTACCGGCTGTCTGAAAATTACCCCGGGTGCTTTACGTTCAAAAGGCATGTCATATAATTTACCTTCAACGGGTCCCTTGCCGTCAAGCGGCTGCCCGGTAGGAGTTATTACCCTGCCAAGAAGTCCTTCCCCCACTCCTATTGAAGCTATACGGCCGGTGCGTTTTACAATGTCGCCTTCATTGATTTCTTCAGAAGGGCCCAGTAATACGGCACCGATATTATCTTCCTCAAGGTTCAGTACAATGGCTTCCATACCATTCTCGAATTCTATAAGCTCATTCGACTGAGCGTTTGCAAGCCCGTAAATACGAGCTATTCCGTCACCAACCTGTAAAACAGTTCCAACTTCTTCAAGTTCAACTCCTGTCTGAATACCTTCAAGCTGCTGTCTGAGGATCTTTGAAACTTCTGCTGGTTTAATGCTTGCCATATCCGTGTTGTTTAATTTCTGCCTGTATTATTGATAGTCAGGATAACTGTTTTCCTGTCAATTCTTTCCTTATTTTCCTGAGTTTATTGCGTATACTTGCATCAATATACCCGTCATCTATCTTAAGAATAAACCCGCCTATGATGGTTTCATCAATTTTTTCTTTAAGCTCAACCTTTGTACCGGAGGCTGATGAAATCATCCGGGAAATTTTCTCTTTCATTCCGGAGCTTAACTCCCTGGCTGTCGTTAATATGCATTCGGTTATACCCTTATGCTTTTTTGTACTGTTCATAAAATTCCTGGCTATGGAAGGGATATAGCTTTCCCTTCCGTTCCTGACAACAAGATCGATAAGAGACATGGTTATATTCTGCACGTCTTTGCCGAAAATCCCGTGAAGAGTTTTTGATTTGATTTCCGGTCTTATGACCGGGCTGTTCAGAAACTCCATGAACTCCTCATTTTTACAGATTTCGGAAATAAGCTTCATGTCTTTGCTGACATTATCAAGCAGATCATTTTCAAGAGCTGTATCAAACAAAGCCTTTGAATATCTGACTGATATTTTACTGTCGTTCATTTACAAATAACCTTCTAGTTCCTACTTAAATCGATCTCTGACAGATAATTGTCAATAAGCTTTTCTTGTTCGCCCGTTTGTTTCAATCTTTCTCCGAGAAGCTTTGATGCAATATCAATTGAAAGTTCAGCCACCTGCTCACGTATTTCAGAAAGGGCTGCTGCTTTTTCTCTTTCAATTCCTGCCTTAGCCTTTTCAACAATTTTTTCTGCCTCTTCTGTTGCTTTGCCTTTGGCTTCGGCAATAAGCTTATCCCTGATCTCCCTGGCTTCTTTCAGTATTATCTCCCGCTCCTCGCGTGCCTTTCTCAGTATTACTTCATTGTCGCTCTGGAGTTTTTTCATTTCCTCCCGTGCTTTTTCCGCCGATGCGAGTGATCCCTTAATAAGTTCCTCTCTCTGCTTTACGGCGCCCAGGATTGGTTTCCACGCATATTTTTTCAAAATCAGAAAGAACAATGAAAAAATAAGCACTGTCCAGAAGATTGTCCCTATTGCAGGGGTTGTCAGGCTGCTGCTGATTAAGATCATATCTTGTTTTTTAAATTTTCTCTGAAAGAAATCCCGCAACCAACCGTTGAAGGATTTCACTTTTGTCTAAGCAATAAGAGCAACTACAACGCCAAAAAGTGCAACACCTTCAATAAGAGCTGCTGAAATGATCATTGCGGTTTGGATTTTGGTTGCAGCTTCAGGCTGTCTGGCTATGGCCTCCATGGCTGATTGTCCGATTTTTCCGATGCCAAGCCCTGCTCCTATAACCGCAAGACCTGCTCCGATTGCTGCTAATGTACCTGTCATAATGTTTCTGTTTAATTATACAATAAAAAAATCAATGATGTTCGTCGTGTGTTGCCAGGCTTATAAACAGTGCCGACAACAGGGTAAAAACATATGCCTGAAGGAAAGCCACCAGTAATTCAAGGCAATCCATGAATATTACAAATATTATTGATACCGGTGCAACTGCCAGTGATCTGAAGATGAAGATCAGGCATACAAGGCTCAATACGATGATATGCCCGGCAGTAATGTTTGCAAACAATCGGACCATCAGGGCAAATGGCTTGGCCAGCATACCCATTATCTCAACCGGGACCATGATAGGCATAAGCCACAGAGGAACACCCGGGGTTGCAAATATATGTCTCCAGTAGGATTTTGTACCGTTGAGCTGTATAATAAAAAATGTAAATAAGGCAAGGGTAAGTGTCACGGCTAAATTTCCCGTAACATTAGCCCCGAAAGGAGGAGGAAAGGGTACAAGTCCCATTATATTGTTAATGAGAATAAAAAAGAAGACCGAAAGCAGGTAAGGCATGAATTTCTCAAATTTTTTCTCCCCGATATTCGGAATGGCTATATCATCGCGTACAAACAGTATTATTGGTTCAAGGAAACTCTGAATACCTCTTGGGTGGCTTATACCCATTTTCTTATACGAGTGAGAGAGGGAGAGAAATAACCAGAGGCCTATAAGTGCTGCTCCAAGCATTCCGATAACAGCCTTGGTCATTGAGAAATCGAGGGGGATGTATTCATTATCAATCTGCCCGTGCTCATCAATCTGAACGATTTTCCCCTTATGAGTTCCTTCCGATGCTATTATGAATCCTTTATAATCGTGCCCGTGGGCCAGCCTCCCTGAGGAAAAAAGATGAAGCCCCGATTCTTTACTGTAAAGGATTACAGGAAGATATATTGCAACATGTTCCCCATTCTTTTTTGTAAGTATGTGCCATTCGTGAGAATCGCCGATATGCTCCAGAATAAAACTGCTGGCATTGAATTCCTCTTCAGCGGCAGGATGGGAGTGCTCTTCTCCCCCAAAAACAGGGATGGGAAAAACCAAAAATACAAAAAGCAAAAATCCTGCAATATTTAATGTTTTCAAATCAGTTTTTGTTTTCTAAAGATCTGGTTTTTAATGTATTCAACATTGCAATTGTTGCATACAAAGTGAATGCTAAATATAGCATAAAAAACAATAACAAAGAGGAAGGTGTATTTTTTTTGCCTGCAAAAAACCAGAGAAGAGCAAGAACCAGCTCCAGAATCAGCTTAAGGCTGAAAGCTATAATCAGGTGCATGGTCCCTTCCGCCTGGTCTTTCTTTTGCCCCCGGGAAAAAATATAAAGGCAGATTGTGGTAATCAAAGTATATGAAACCGTAAGCCATAAAAGGTCGCTCAGCAAAAAATCTGGCCTGAATGCTGTTTTTGCCAGACAACCTGCCAGGATTATAACGGCATCCATTAACAGCAAAAAGATCAGGTATCTGTAGAATGTTCTCAAAAATCAGGGTCGCTTAATAAAGTCCCTAAGGGATGTATAAAGAGCCGCAAAAACTCCAAGCAAAGAAAGAATTATCGTAAAAACAGGGGTATTCATCTCCAGCATTTTGTCAAGCCTTGTGCCGCCCCAGGTTGCCACCAGAATGATGGCTATCATCTGAAACGCCATGCCTGAGTAGCGTGCAAAATCATGCAATCCGCTACTTTTCTGCTCTTTCTCCTCCTTTTTCGGATCCTTTTGTTCTTGGGAGGTTGTTTTCTTCGTGATTTTCACTTTCGCTCATTTTGCAATTTCCTGTAAATTTGGCTCCCGGCTCTATAGATAGCTTGAAAGTGATTATGTCACCAACAATCTTTGAAGCTGCCTTCAAAGTAAGTAACTGTCCAACAGATATTTTTCCCTCAACAGAGCCTGATACCTCTGAATTTTTACAGTGTACTTCACCGTTAACCCTGCCTGTAGGTCCGATCACCACTTTACCCTTTGTTGCCAGATTACCGGTAAGCAATCCGTCTATGCGTATGTCACCGTTCGATTTGACATCCCCCGTGATTTCGGTTCCGCTGCTAATCAGGTTTATGTTTGTATTATCTGTTTCATTGAATTTTCCCATAATTCTTTCTAGTTTAACGGATACTTTGATAATAACTCGCAAATATAAAAACTATTGCAGAGAAAAGAAGATTGTTAATATTCTTTTCTCAGAAGCAGCCGGTTACCGGTAAAATGAATCACAATATCGGGATGAGAAAAAACTGGATTTCAGCCGGCTTTTACGGGTTGTCAAGAGGAAACTGGCGTTTTTGCGGGAACTGATATTTATTCAGGATCGTAAGCCCACTTAAGATAAACAGATCCCCATGTAAAGCCTCCTCCGAAGGCAGCAAGTATAAGTTTGTCGTTTTTTCTGAGTTTTTTCTCATGTTCCCATAAAACCAGCGGAATTGTTGCAGCAGTTGTATTTCCGTAATTTTCTATGTTTACCATGACCTTTTCCGGGGGAAGTCCCATTCTTTTGCCTGTAGCATCGATAATCCTCAGGTTAGCCTGGTGGGGTACCAGCCATGCTATATCTTCCGGTTTCAGGTTGTTCCGCTCCATCACTTCAACGGCAATGTCTGCCATGTTAACCACTGCAAATTTGAAAACGCTCTGTCCTTCCTGGTATACAAAATGTTCATGTGCATCAACGGTTTCATGGGATGCCGGCCTCAAAGAGCCTCCTGCCTTCATATGAAGAAATTTCACTCCGGAGCCGTCAACGCGGAAGATATAATCCATTACACCATACTCTTCCGTTGTAGGTTCCAGGAGAACGGCGCCGGCTGCATCTCCAAAGAGAGGGCATGTTGTACGATCTGAATAATCGGTAATGGAAGACATTTTATCAGCACCCACCACAATTACTTTTTTATGCCTTCCCGACTCAATATATGATGCCCCCGTCTGAAGGGCAAAAAGAAAACCCGAGCAGGCTGCCCCAAGATCAAAACTGAAGGCATTTTTTATTCCCGTTTTATCGGATATTATGTTGGCTGTTGCAGGGAAGGCCATGTCGGGAGTTATCGTGGCACATATAAGCAGGTCTATTTCATCGGGGGAGGTATGTGTTTTTTCAAGAAGCCCCCTTACTGCATTTTCCCCCAGATCTGAAGTTCCCATCCCTTCACCTTTAAGTATCCTCCTCTCCTTTATTCCGACTCTTTGCATAATCCATTCATCGGACGTGTCAACCATTTTTGAAAGCTCGTGGTTGGTGAGCCGATACTCCGGAACCCAGGCATTGATACCTTTGATGGCTGCCCGTATTTTACTCATTTCCTAAATAGCTTCGATTATTTTTTGCGCCAGATTGGCTTTTACCACATCCCTCGTCTGGAGGATCATGTTCATAATGGCTTTTCGCTGTGAAATACCATGACCAATAACCACATTGGCGTTTATGCCTACAATTGGTGTACCGCCGATATTTTCAAAATCAAGCCGGTCAAAAAATGCATCAGAAAATCCCCGCGAGTTAAATATGGCATGGAAGGCTTCTGCCTGCTTCAGTATAATATTACCGACAAATCCGTCACAAACAACAACATCGGTCATCTGTTCGCGGAAAAGGGAATTCCCTTCAATATTCCCGCTGAAATTAAGCCCCGGATGTTCCTTCATAAGTTCATAGGCAGCTTTCACCGACGGCGTTCCCTTAGTCTCTTCAATACCAATATTCAACAATCCAACCGAAGGATTATCTATACCGAGAACAAATTTTGCGTAAATGCTTCCAAGCATGCCATACTGTAAAAGCACATCAGGTTTGGAGTCAGGATTAAGACCAACGTCAAGTATGATGGAATCGCGGCCATCGATATTCGGAATAATTGTTGCCAGAGCAGGTCTGAATACTCCGGGGACGACATTGACCGTATAGCTTGCGCCAACAAGCATCGCACCTGTGTTGCCTGCACTGCAGAAGCCATCGAGACGGCCGGTCTTGAGCATGCCGTATCCTATTGCTATGCTTGAATTCTTCTTCTGGGAAAATGCTTTTGCAGGGTGATCTCCCATTCCGATTACCTCAGCGGACGGAACGATTTCAAAAGCAGAACTGCCGACATTCATTGCTTCAAGCTTTGAACGTATGAAAGATTCGTCTCCTATCAAAGTGAGGTACTCGTTTCCTGAAAGTCGGGTAAGTGAATCAACGGCTCCCTCAACACATGCATCGGGCGCAAAATCCCCCCCCATTATATCGATGCCGATTCTCATGATATCGCCACTAAATCAGATAATATCAGGCCTTTATATTCTTTTCTACCGCCGGTTTGCCCCTGTAATAGCCACATTCGGGACATACCCTGTGGTAAAGGACCGAAGATCCGCAGTTTGAGCAGGTGCTTACAGTAGGTTCGGTTGCTTTGTAATGTGTGCGGCGCTTATCTCTTCTTGTCTTGGAGTGTTTTCTTTTTGGATGTGCCATTTTAACAGCTTATTAATTGTTTTCCATCAGTTTTTTTAATTCTTCCCATTGATGATGATTTTCGCTTTCCTCACTTTTGACAAGGTATTCATCAAGCTTCCTTAACATAACAGGATCGCAGGTTACGTTTCCCTGATCATCACCGGGATGCACCCTTTGGATAGGAAGAGCCAGATGTATGAATTCATACAGGTACTGCTTCAGATCAAGCTCATGGTCAGGAGAAGGAATGGTTATTATTTCAGGATCACTGTCGTCGAATACCCTGCCGGCTTTGACCAGGAGTCTGTTTTCAGTGTGAATCCCGTAATAAAACATCTCCAGGCAGCGGTCACAGCTTATCCTGACTTTTCCTGATATGCTGATATAAAGATCCAGATGTGCCGACATTTTATTGATTTCAGCAATTGCATTCAGGTCTCCCTCCTTTATCTCCGATTCATCAAACAGGTCAAAAAACTCTTTGTTTATTTCAAACTTAAACGTGTGCCGTCCGTCTTTTAATCCCTTCAATGGTATACTAAATGATCCGGACATTTTTCAATTTTTGGACTGCAAAAATAAAAATCCTTCTGCAATTAAAAAAATTATGAACAAAAAAGTAACATTTAATTTAAAAACAGACCGTTTGCCGGTAATTTACCGCAATTGGCCGAATTACTATTTAGGGAATTAATATACCCGGCTAATTTTGATCCGGAATTTAACGATACTTGAAATGGCTGGAAATGATCATCGTCCCTTCAGAAAAAAGGAACATCATCCAAGAGTAAGTTTTGGTCTGTTTCTGATAGCTCTGGGAGCAGCGTTGCTTGTAGCAACGAATGACATGCTTAACCTGGGCGGCATCCGGGAATATTTTACATGGAAGACTGCCATGATCTTTATAGGGGTGCTGCTTATTCTTAATCTCCAGTTTATCGGAGGATTACTTTTAATAGCCGGCGGTGCCTGGTTTATGCTTGATGATATTTTTATTGAGGTACCTGAAATAATCCGGACCGTTTACTGGCCCGGAATATTAATCATTGCCGGCCTGATTTTTATCGTCACATCACTTTTCAGAAAAAAAACTTAAGCGTAACTTATTATTAATTTTGAATATACAATTTTGATGTCATGGAAACAAATGAAAATTTTAATGCCAGGGAGCCCTTCAGATCAAATAACAGGGTAATAATAGGGGTACTCCTTGTTCTGGTCGGATTGTTCCTTGTTGTCAGAAATACCGGTTTATTTCCTGACTACCTCGACAACATAATATTCAGCTGGCCAATGCTTCTTGTAACAATAGGACTTGTAATGACCCTGGGTTCAACAGAAAGGACTGCTGGTGTAATAGTAATGGCAGTAGGCGGATTTTTTCTCATACCAAGGATATTTAACGAGACATTCCACATCTACAATTTGTTCTGGCCTTCGATATTTATTATTGCGGGAATATTGTTCATCGTCAGTAAAAGGCATGGATGGAATATTGAATCAAAGAGCACAGCCGGAGATGATTTCATTGATTATGTGAATATTTTCAGCGGTGGCGAACGGCAGATAGTATCCCAGAATTTCAGGGGTGGAAAAATCTCAGCTGTTTTCGGAGGAATAGAGCTCGACCTCACAAAAGCCAGGCTTTCTCCAGGCAGATCGGAGCTTGAAGTTGCATGTGTCTTCGGAGGCGCAACAATTGTTGTCCCCGACGACTGGTTCATAACTATTGAAGTGACTCCGGTACTTGGTGGTTTCAGCGATTCAAGAAAACTCAGGCCCGGCAGGGTTGTTGATTCCGATAAACATCTTACAATCAAAGGCGCTGTTGTTTTTGGAGGGGGTGAAATAAAAAGTTACTAAGGAAGCTGAGATGAAGCACCCCGTACTTGCAAGCAGGACAAGATTAATTATCTGGTGGATAGCCTGGTTGTTCCTTGTGGCCGGGCAGTTGCAGCTGTTTTACTTCGCTTACGGGAAATTCAATATTGTCTTTGCAGCTGATGGAATTGTGTCACTTGTAGTTTATTCTGGAGTAGCTCTTTCATTATGGTACCCGTTCAGCTTTTTCAATACCGGAAAATCGGGCACAGCACCTGTTATATTGAATCTCCTCCTCAGCGGGGCAATCTCGATAGTACTGTGGACCGTAATTACAAAATATGTTTTGTTAATCACGCTTCCCGGTTTCAGTGAATTTCCTGTTTACTGGGATTCTACTTTTCCTTACAGAATAGGAACAGGCCTTTTTATTTACAGCCTCATAGTGCTGACCTATTATTTGTTTACCAGCCTCACAAACCTTTCGGAAAAAAAGGCCAGAGAGGCCAGACTTGAAAGCCTTGTGAAGGAAACCGAGCTGAAAATGCTCCGTTCACAAATAAATCCGCATTTTTTGTTCAACAGCCTTAATTCGATCAGCTCCCTGACAATAAATGATCCGGATAAAGCAAGGGACATGGTAATAAAATTATCGGATTTCATGAGATATGCACTTTCACAAAAGGATGAACAGGCAATATCACTGAGAAGCGAACTTGATAACCTGAAGCTGTACCTTGATATAGAAAAAATACGATTTGGAGACAGGTTGTCAACTGAAGACAGTATCGATGAAAAGTGTCTGGATGTGAAACTGCCGGTAATGATACTGCAGCCTTTATATGAAAATGCCATCAAGCATGGTGTTTATGAAAGCACCGAATCGGTCAGGATAAAAACCGAGGTATCGTGCAACAATGGATATCTTGTTATCATAATCAACAATAATTATGAGCAGGTCCTCTCTTCGGCCAGGGGCACCGGTACGGGTTTGCTAAATGTATCCAGAAGACTCGACCTGTTTTACGGAAACAGGGCTTCAGTCAAAACAACCAGGGAAAAAGGATTATATACAGTGACGCTTTTTATCCCTGTCCAATGATGTAAACCGGGAAATTAACTAAATTTGTCAAGTTTAAAACAAGTGTCTGGTACATCTGTTGTATTTTATGGCCGCAGAACAGCATCAGAGGTATCGTGGTTTATGACACATGTTACAAAACGTGGCTCTTTATCTCTTCAGGTTGTCAACAAGGAGATAAACCCGGGCAATCTGAATACAAAATATTAGTGATCCGATGTACTACGGATTTAACTCAGGCTCACATCTTTAATTTATCATGGAAAAGAAGATAAAAGCTTTAATAATTGAAGATGAAGCTCCTGCCCGTCAGATAATCAGACACTATCTTGAAGAACTTGATTATGTGGAGATAATCGCTGAATGCGCTGATGGTTTTTCGGGTCTGAAGTCAATTTCAATGATGAAGCCTGAACTTGTTTTCCTTGATATTCAGATGCCGCGGCTGACAGGTATTGAACTTGTTGAGGTTCTTACCGAAAAGCCGGAAATAATATTTACCACTGCATATGACCAGTTTGCTTTGAAGGCTTTTGAACTCAATGCCGTGGATTACCTTCTTAAACCGTTTCCTAAAAGAAGGTTCATAGAGGCAGTCAGGAAAGCAGCTGACAAGATCCGCTCGGGCAAAGGGAACAGGGAGCCGGCAAACAAGCTTTTAGCCAAAAAACCGGAAAATCCATCTCCACTGGCAAGAATTGTGGTTCGCAAAGGAAACGGAATTAACCTGATACCTGTTGACCAGTTGATTTATCTTGAGGCTGAGGATGATTATGTCATGATCTATCATAAGACCGGCAGGGCCCTGAAACAGGAGACAATGAAATTCTTTGAGGAAAACCTCTCCGGGAAAGATTTTATCAGAATTCACAGATCATTTATAGTCAGGATAGAAGAGATAGGAAACATAGAACCATACGGAAAAGACTCTCATGTGGCAGTTATAAAATCAGGGCAGAGACTGCCGGTTAGCAGGACCGGATACAAGCGCCTGAAAGAGGAACTTAATTTCTGATTTCCGTCAGGCTGGCCAGGGAAGAACATTTAGTCATTAAGGTTTGGCAAGTCTGTTGCATTTTTTATATTTTCTGAAGGTCTTGTATCGTTTGAAAATGAAAAGCGGTACAGGATCATATCCATGAGTACCACCGGGCCTGCATCTGAATATTCTGCTTGTTGCAAGCAATAATCCTTTGAACGGTCCGTGGATTTTCAGGGAATCAATTGCATATTGCGAGCATGAGGGAACATGACGGCAGGAAGGCCTTAGCAAAGGGGAAATAGCATACTTGTAGAAGTATACAGGCAGGGAAAAAAGAGCAGCTAATATTCTTTTAAAATGATTGCCCATACCGCAAAGATAACATTTGGCTGTTGTCGCTTGTTATATACAAAAATGAATTGCTATTTTTGCCACAACTGACAAAATGACCTGAATGCCAAGTTAAACCGGTTTTGGCAGTTGTTTTGCAGAATTTATTTGTAAACCATAAACTGAAAATAAATACTAAAAATGAATATCTGGGTAATATTTATTGCATTCATGGTCCTCAGCTGGATCGTAAGCGCGACATTAAAGTCGAAATTCAGGAAATATTCGAAAATACCGGTTGACAATGGCATGTCAGGCCGTGAAATAGCTGAAAGGATGCTTCGCGACAACGGTGTTTATGATGTCAGGGTTCAAAGTGTTCCCGGAAAGTTAACTGATCACTACAATCCTGAAAATAAAACCATTAATCTGAGCCAGGAAGTTTACGGCAACAAAAGCATTGCGGCGGCGGCTGTTGCAGCACATGAAACAGGTCACGCCATACAGCACGCCACGGCTTATGCATGGCTGGGTATGAGATCAAAGCTGGTTCCGCCGGTAAGTTTTGCTTCAAAATATGTTCAATGGATTCTTCTTCTGGGAGTTCTTATGGTAAATACGTTCCCGGCATTGCTGCTCGCAGGTATCGTGCTTTTTGCCCTTACCACCCTGTTCAGCTTTGTCACGCTGCCGGTTGAAATAAATGCCAGCCAGAGAGCACTTGCATGGCTTTCAAATTCAGGTATAACTTCATACCAGAACCATGACAAGGCACAGGATGCTCTCAAGTGGGCAGCATATACATATGTGGTTGCCGCTCTCGGATCTCTTGCAACTCTTCTGTATTATATTATGATTTTCATGGGCGGGAGGGATGACTGAATCCGGAATCTACCGGCCCGGCACTTCAAGCCATGTGGTTTTCTTGTGTGCGACCCATGTGATAAACCATAAAAAACCTGCCCCTGCTGAGAGGTAAATCCACAGGCTTGTGATATATAACCTTTCAGAGAGGAAATAATTCCTGATCAGATCGAGCAGCAGAAATACCATGAATATATTCACAAAACTGTTATGTTCGCGCTTAAGCACGCTCCTCAGGGAAAACGGAAGCAAAGGTTTGACATAATCCCTGAATTTAGGAATTACAGAACTGACTGTGCCGGACCAGTTATCGTATGTATCCCCGAATTTTCTTCGCAAAAACTGCTCTTCAGCAAACATTATCCTTTCATAATAAAGCCAGTATATCAATACAAAGAAACCTGTAAAAACGGCTGACCGGAGAAACAGGACCGGGCCAAGCCACATAAAAAAATTACCTATATAGAGCGGATGACGGACCTGGGAGTAAATACCTGTAACATTAAGTTCCTCTGCAACCTGCCCGGCTTCAGTATTTCTTCCCGAAGTATTTTTTGGCGCATGACCCACGGTAAATACCCTGATTGCCTGACCTAAAAGGCTGACACCAAGAAAAAGCAACTCTTCCTTCAGGTTAAAAATTATTGCCTGCCTGTTTGTAAAATACATGGCAAAGATCCCTGCAGCCAGCAGTATCAAAGGAAGCCAGCTTCTTCGTTTAAAAAGCCAGTTACCGCTTTTTTCAAATTCATGTACCAGAGCCATAAAATCAGATTATGGTTATTCTAAAGCTCAAAAGTATGAATTTTTTAAAAACTGTATTTTAATCGCAGGAATCCAAGGTTTATTCTCATTCTATGCCCTCCCATTAATGCGTTGAAGTGTTGCCAGACAACCGAGAGGTCGAGGTTTTGCGACAGTGAGTAATCCAGTGAGGGCCCGGCAAAATATCCTTCAGGGCCGGGCAACCACATTGCCCCGAAGGTCAGGTTAAGTAAAGGGGTCGCCGCCCATGTGAACTGTCCGAATGCTGAAAACTTTGAAAAGGCAAGATCTTTCGACGAAAGGTTACCTGAATAAAAGCTGGTAAAATCATTCAATTCAAGCGGATTATTACAATACATGAACTGGACCTGGGCCATTGAATTATCCTTCAGGATCCTGTCGAAACCGGTTGTAACAAGTACGGTCCCTTCATTTCCGGGAAAATCCTCAAAATGGTCAAACCATGAAGCCTCGCCTCTGAATGACACTTCTCCGATTGCACCCGACCATCCTGTACCAATCACGACATCTGTGCCGTTCACGAATCCGGCAAGAAACTGGAGATCATAACCCCGCCTGTTGAACCGGAAAAGTCCGGCAGCGGTAATATCCCTGTTCCTGTCAGCTTTGATGGCGAATTCCGCAACTGAAGAGGAGGAAGGAAAGTATTGCAACCGTACCGCATCGCTGCCGGGTCGTTCCATATAGTCGAAATCAAAAAAAGAATAAGCGTTAAAAATGTCGTTAGGATTCCAGACAAAAGCCTGGCCCCAGTTTATACGCTGCCTTCCCGCTGTTATCTGAAATTTATTGAAGTGAAGATCAATCCAGAGCCGGTCGATTGTTGTATTAATGAGCAGAGATTGCTTGTCAACCACATTCCAGGACATATCAACCAGTCCGTTATCAGCTCCTATCATTCCGGAATAGTAATTTCCAAGTCGTACCATGTCCCCTGTAAAAAGACGGTTCCGGAATTCAGCCGCAAGTGTTATGTTATCGTTAATATACCCCTTGAAATTGAGCCTGTTATGCAGCAGGTTCTCATTCATGAACGGCCCGGAGAGAGAGTCAAACATTGCACTTTGCATGGACGTAAGATATCCCCCGGCAGAGAATTTAGCTGCTTCTTTCTGTGAAAACCCGGTTAAGACCGGACCATATACTAATAAAGATACGATAAATATTCTTTTAATCATAGTAACACCGGCAATATTTCAATCTTTTCTGTCGTCCGCGACAATTCTGCCATCTTCCAGAGTGATGACCCGTCTGGCCATATTAACCACTCTGGGATCGTGAGTGGAAAAGATAAAAGTTATCCGCTCCACCTGGTTAAGTTCCTTCATAATTTCAAGAAGGGTTAGTGCTGCTTTAGAGTCAAGATTGGCAGTGGGTTCATCAGCAAGGACAAATTTCGGTTTTGAGGCCAGCGCCCTGGCGACAGCAACCCTTTGCTGCTGCCCTCCTGAAAGCCTGGCAGGCCTGCTGTTCATCCTGTCGGCAAGGCCAACCGCTTCAAGCAGCTCGCGGGTCCTTTCTTCCCTTTCTTCCCGCGTCCTTTTCTGTAATGACATAATAAACTCAACATTTTCCCGGGCTGTCAGGACCGGTATCAGATTGTAAGACTGGAACACAAAACCGATATTCCGCATCCTGAAATCAATCAGTTCCGATGATTTAAGCGTTGCAAGATTTGTCCCTGCGATCAGGATTTCACCTGATGTCGGTTTGTCAAGCCCGCCGATAAGATTCAGCAATGTTGTTTTACCCGAACCGGAAGGTCCGACAATAGCAGCAAATTCTGCCTCCTGAAAATCCATGGTAACGCTTTTAACGGCGTGCACCTGGACTTCACTGCCATTGTATATTTTATCGACATTTTTCAATTCAAGAACTTTCATGGCATATCAGTTTTGTGTATTATTCGGTCCTGAGGGCATCTACCGGATTAAGCTTTAAAGCTTTCCTGGCCGGCCAGATTGAAGAAATGATTGCCGTGGCAATCACAATAAAAATACTGAACAGGAAAAAATCAAGCGTAATGACCGGGTACACCCTGGCAGAAAATCCCATGGCTTCGAAGCCCTCTCCCCAGCCTGAAAAATGTATTCCTGTTCTTCCAAGAATCCTGACAAGAGACCATCCTGACACCATTCCCGCCAATGCTCCTACAATAGTTAAAAATATGGTTTCCATTAAGATCATACTGAAAACCCTGCGCCGGTTCATGCCAACAGCCATCAGCATCCCGATCTCTCTTGTCCTTTCCAGTATTGTCATAAGCATGGTATTTATAATTCCAAAAGCAAGCGCAAGCATGATTATACCTATAAAAATAAAGTAATAGGCGACCATGTAGTCATTCATCATTGCAGCATCGGGAGCCAGCTCTTTCCATGTACTGACCGTATTCAGGGGCGATATTCCGGACAGCAGTTCCTTAGCCGCGCCGGCATTGTCAATATCATTGAGCATAATCGCTATTTCATGGGTCAGAACGCCTTCTTCTCCGTAAAGTTCTGCCAGATCTTCTGCATGTACGAAGGCCGAAACCTGGTCAAAACCGCCGTTGGTTGTCTTGTAAATTCCACAAACCCTGAATGTACCTTGTACGGGAGTACCTGATTTGTCAGAAAATGTTATGAGTATCTTGCTTCTGATCCTGTAATCAAGTGCCTCATCAACAATTATCAATCCATACCTGTCCAGCTCATTCCGCGAAAGCCGGTTTTTGAGAGCTTCCCTGAAATCTTTCGGAGATCTGAACCGGATATCCGTAATATCATTCAGCTTCTCCAAAACATCTGCGGGAATTTTTTCTTCACTGAGTTTCCCGGCAATCTCATGGGTTATGACATATTGTTTAAGTTTCAGAATCTCGGCGGTCTTATCGCTTATAAGTATATTACCTGATCTTTGTTCCCCGAGATATTCTCCGGCGCCGTTAATAACCTTTTTGTAGATCTCTGTTACCTGTTTCTCTTTGCCGGGGTCTGTTCCGTAAATATTTATTCCGGTAGTTGCCCAGGGAGTGCCGGCCATGGCAAACATTTTTGTCCTTTTTACCCAGCCTGAAAGATCAGGTAATGATTTTATTGCTCCGGCAATTTCTGCCGTATCATTGACGGTAAGAATGATCTCTTCATTTTTGAGGTATTCTGAATTGTGTATCTGAAGATGCGAAACCTCATTATAAAT
>Ga0334882_1003032_pt1 | contig 16006 bp, 16 predicted proteins | sample GraSluR1_MG_5_FD_207226 | JGI IMG/M metagenome (GOLD analysis project Ga0334882, IMG submission 207226) | Sludge microbial communities from methane-producing bioreactor in Wageningen University, Netherlands - Granular Sludge_15_04-R1 | ecosystem: Engineered > Bioreactor > Anaerobic >... | reverse complement strand
GTAGCTAATTCAAAAATATGTGTTCCATCAAGATTTTCGGGGGGAAGATCCTCTGCGTTTGGTGGGAGGTCTTGGTTCTCTAACCAGTTAATTGCTCTCTCTACCCCCGCATCGGCAAGGTAAAATGCCTTGGTAGATTCTTCCTGCAAAGTTGCCAGTTTTATTTCGTTTCGGGTCATGGATAGTATAGCAATTCCAAAAGTTGTTAAAACAACCACAAATATTAAAGTAGCAACTAAAGCTAATCCCTTTTGAGAAACAAGATTTTGGTGCAGGAGCCTAAAAATATCTTTATTTTTTTTCATAATAAAGCAACCCCTTTGAAAACAGTTAATTTAATTTATAGTAATATATATTATATATATTTAGAAATTTCTAAGTGTAACCGCAGTATTGAGCGAAATATCAGCTTTCTCATCTCGATCAACATCAACTTCTAATTCAATGTTTATCCTGGAACTTTTGGCATTATCAAAATCCAAATTCAATATATTATCAATGAAAGAACTATTCCCCCCTGAAACAGTGCGATACATTGAATCATATGGGGTTCCTGACCAGGCATAGGTTACCTCATATCCATCTTCCTCATCAATTTCCGGAATTATTACGGTAATAGAATGAGAGGTCCAGGTCTTAACTTTTTTTCCATGGCGGAGTTCTCGGACCATTCTATCCATCCCCTGTCGGGCATTACGTTGTGCCTCCAGTTGCGCATTTCCGCTGATATAAGAGCGCATCCCTCCGGAAAATATAGTCACTAATCCCAGGACGACTAAAGCAAGAATGCTGACCACAACCATAAGTTCAATAAGGCTAAAACCGAAATGTGAAGTCAATGTTTTATTTAACAACTTCCCTATATTTTCTTTTTTTATCTTATTTTTTTTCATAACTACTTATCTCACTAAACAATATAATCAGGACTTAAGAATTCTAATTGATAAATATTTGTTTTGCCTGAATAGGTACCATGGAATTGAATAATAAGTGTTCTATTTTCAATTTCCCCTCTACAATCCAATTGTATGGTATAAGTCCCTACACCAAGCGTCTGGTTAATTTGAAAACTACTAATCTCATAAAATGCCGGATAAATTGGGATAGAAGGATAAGAATAGTACCAGCTTCTTTGCACCTTAACATTAGAGCTGATATCTCTTATTGTTATTGCTTGCAAACCCAAGGAAGTCCCTTCTTTCCAGGCTAAATCAATCTGCGAGATATCAATGGTTCCTCCCAAAACATCAATGTCAAAAAATATTTGTTCTCTATCTTCACTCCAGATCCAAGTCCTTCGCCAGTAATCATAAATCCATCTTCCTCCATAACGAATATTGGGATTTTCTGATTCTCTAATAGCTCTTTGAGCAACTTGAACAGTTGTAGTGCTGCCCTCCAAAATTCCTTCGCAGTTGACAGTAATATCTACATTGCCTTCAAAGGATTCATCAGCACAGATATAGGTTGTGCTAATCTGGCTATGCCCGGCTGGCAAGGTTAAAGGAGTATTATTTACCGTACCTTTATCCGGATTAAGAGAAAAAGTAAGTTCTTTATCTTCATCAAAAGAAGAAACATTCCCATGGAAATCTTTCAAGATTACGGTTAAAGTAGAGGAATCAACTCCATCATTGACAATGATATCTGGCGCTGCCACTATTTCAATGAATTGAGGTGGACCTGTGGCTACAGTAAGTGAATCCGTATCGGGAGCCAATGGTTCTGTCGAAGTGGTATCTCTTGCTTCAATAATTACATTGCCAGGAATCGTGGCAGAAGTAAAGGTAGTAGAAAGGGTACTCTCTCCATTAAAAGGTAGACTATTAGCTAACAGTGATCCGCTTTCCTCTCCAGATAATATGGATAGGGAAATTGTTCCTATAAAACCACTAACAGGAATCCCTGTTTCATTTTTAATAGTTACTGTGATGGTAGAGGAAGTAGGTCCACCTTCATATCCTGCAATAAAAATAGATTTTGGTTCAGCAGAGATATCAATCTGATAGGGTGGACCACTGGTAACATTTATGGTTACACTATCAGAATCTAATATTCCCGCTTGGTCAGTTGCTGTTACTATCGCTTCTCCTTCCTGTGCAGAGGAAGTAAACAAGGTAGTCTTTATATTCTCTTCCTCAAAGCTCAGGGTAATGGTATCGCCTACTGGCGGTTCCCCTAAATCTCCAGTGTCATTACCCGATGTAAGCGTTAATTCCACTATTCCCGTCCAGTAATCAGCCAGAACACCATCTTCATCTGTAATTTTTACCGTAAGAGTAGAGGTATCACCATTAATGATAATCGAATTAGGATCAGCAGATAAATCAATACCTACTGGTTCTCCACCAAGAATAGTAATCATATCTGAATCAGGAATTAGTTCCCCAGCATCATCTACCGCGTTAATTACTACCACCCCTGCCTCTCCACTATCATTGGCGATGAATTCTGTTGTAATATAACTTTCACCATTAAAAATAAGAAACTCATCATTCAGGTCTCCCAAAGTTTCTGGATTCATGGATAGATTAATCTGGCCTTCAAAAGCAATCGGATAGTTATCTTGATCCAAAATTGTTACTTTAATTAAGGATTGTTCGGCAACTTTTATGTCACTGGGACTAATACTAAGCAAGATAGCAGTAGGAACATCAGTATCAGGAGGGGCAAGAGCTTTGCTTTGCAATCCTTCTACAGTAACATTGGCTCGTGTTCCATTGCGCTTCTGCCATTCTACTGTAGTAGTGATTTTTTTTAGACCAGTCGATAAGCCCTTTTCTACAACATCCTTAACAACTATTTCTACATTAAAATCTTTGCCTGAAACAACAATAGGATTATCCGGGTCAGGATATGTCCCTTCAGCAAGGGATTTACCCTTTATCTCTTCCAATTTTTCCTGAGCAATATTAGTGGCAATAGTTCGTGCCCGAGCATCACTCATTCCCCAGAATCCAGCTTGGAAGGACTGGAATATACCAAAAGCAGCAGCGCCTAAAATAGCAATTGCTACCATTAGCTCAATTAATGAAAATCCCCTTTGATTTCGGAATAAAGATTTTCTAATTTCTAACAATCTAGGTCACCCCTCTTTCATCTGTAAGTGATATATATTGGCAAATTTTTTAGTTATTTGTTTTTCGTTAGTTAATAGTTAATGGATTTAATTATATAAATATATTAAATCATTTCTTCACTTTTCTTTCATAGTGGCTTATCAGCATTATTGCAAAATTGCAATCCTGCATTCATGCAACAATTCTTGTCTCTTTAAACTACATACTACATACCATATATTATATACCGGTTTTGCTGCGTAAAACCTACCAGTTTGCTGGTGGTTTGGTACTGACTCTGGTGCGTGCTGTCACCGGAGTCATAATCACATATAGAGTCCTGCCGTTTTTTGTTTTCAAGGTTACTGTACCACCCATACTTGGTGTTCCGTTATTGTAAAATCTAACCTTATAATCTGTAAAATTGGTATAATGCAAATTTATATTTTCCAGCTGCACATCCTCAACCAATTCATTCTCCCGATATACCCGGTATCTATTTAAAGATGGATAAAATTCTATTTTATAATAACTACCAGTATACATTGCTCTGGATTGGCAATCTTTCAATGTTGCGGCTAACTGATGTGCTGCCAGATTCAATTCTAAATTGTGTTTAGCTATTATTAAACCTCTAAATGATGCTGCTAAAAGTATTGAAATGATACCTACTATGATAACTAATTCGAGGAGAGTATATCCTTTGTTTCTTCTACTATTATTATAATAGTATTTCATTTACTGGTATATATTATAAAAACATCTTTTATTTTTTATTATTCCCTATTATAGCAGATTTTAGCAAAAACATATATGCCACGTTAAAATAATCTTTATTAACATTCTTCACATTTCAGATTTCAGGTAAAGAGAAAATTAGTAAGAATTAATGTAAGATTTAATTTTTACATTCTTCCTATATTATAAGATACCAGTCGATAATAGCTTGACCAAAAAGAAGGGCAATTACAGTCCCCAGAGCAATAAATGGTCCAAAAGGAAGGGAATCACTTTGATCTTTATTTCCTTTGTTTTTGATTAATATGATAATACCGACAATAGATCCCAGAAGAAAACCCAGAAAAAGAGAAAGCAGAGTTAATTGCCATCCTAAAAAGGCACCTACCATAGCAGCTAATTTAATGTCCCCTCCCCCCATTGCTTCTTTTTTGAAGAGATAGCTGCCAACCACAGCTATTAAGAGCAAGCTACCGCCTCCTGATAAAATGCCCAGCAAGGAATTAATGGGAGATAAGCTACCTGGAACAAAGCTTAATAAGAAACCGAGTGCCATAAAAGGAAGAGAGATGACATCGGGAATCATCTTTTCTTTTAAATCTATAAAGGTAATTATAATTAAAGCCGAACAAAATAACATATAAACAAAGGTTTTCAATTGCAATCCATAAGATAAGAATAAAATCAGATAAATAAAACCAGTTGAGAATTCTACCAGCGGATATTGTCCTGATATCTTTTCCTGGCAGTAGCGGCATTTACCTTTTAAGAGGAGATAACTGACCAGCGGAATATTGTCATAAAATTTGATAGGATGGTTGCATTTAGGACAATGCGAGCCAGGGAAAATGAGAGATTCTCTGCGGGGAATACGATAGATACAGACATTACTGAAGCTACCGATTACCAGACCAATTGTAACAATAATTATTCCTGTGAACAATCGAAATAGATAGTTATGCATATTGCATCCTAAATAAATAAGTATTATGTATACCGTATAGCGTATACCGTGAAATTCGCCGTTAGTTTTTATTATTTTGTTGTCGGTTTTCAGTTAAAATTTTTTCGAGCATAATGGGATGAGATTGCTTTGCTCCCTTCGGTCACTTGCCATGACATTCAAGTTTTTTACTTCAGGTTTTTTATTTTTTGTCGTAAGTTCTCCAGGAAATAATTATATGATTAGATAAATTTGCTTCGTCTCCTCATTCCTCGTAACTCGTAATAAGAAAAAAAGTAAGTTCGCTTACCTTGATAATTTTACTTTTAACAATTTGCTGATTATTAGGGTGTAAGGTTCATTTAAATACCTTTTGTTAGACTTATCTATCACTTCAGAAACAAAGTATCAGGATATAATACGTAATATCAGCGTAGGCATAATAAGTAAAATTATAACAATCCTCAAGGTCTGAGTAATACTCACCCGGACTGGATCGGCATTTATTTCTATGGCAGTTAAGGTCATCAAGGTAACCCCGCCTGCGGCAGTTGCCAGTAATGCAGTAGCTAAATCCCACTTTAATAGTCTATGAAACATAAAACCGATTAATATTCCATTTAAAACCACAAAAATTGAAAAAAATAAAACAGGAAACAATAAAGATTTTAAAGTAGATAGCATCTCTGGAACAAAAGTAGTACCAAGATATCCTCCTACAATAATCTGGGTAATCAGGATTAGCCATGGGGGAAGTTCTTTTAAAGGCATTCCGGCAATACGTAAAGCCCCAACCACAATCATAGATCCCAGCATGCCACCAACGGGAATGCCTAAATACTTGGCTGTAAATCCACCGATACTTCCTAAAAACAACACCAGTAATATTTCCCATATATATGCTCTTTCTTTTGTTGTTGCCTTAGATTGTTTTATTTTATTATTGGGATTGGGGTATTTTCCCTTATCAGTCTTTAACTGACAGTTTGTTTTACCGTTTTTATCCCAATTGTCACAATTAGAAACAATCACTGGTAAGCTTAAATTTATGGAAATTACGCGTACAAATTGTAAAAGCGTTACAATCGGAACGCTTAGACTTAAAGAAAGGGCAATTAAGCCCATCTCGAATAAACCTGCTGGTACTGAAGCATAAAGTGCTGTCCCCAGGTCTATCCCAGTCATTTTCGCCAGGAGAAAACCAACTGCCAGACTAATTAATATCATCCAGGCTGATGATATTAAACCAGGGATAAAAATAGACTTTATGACTGGAATCTGTTCTTTTTTAAATCTACACCCAATCATAACTCCTATAATTATCTGCATAAAAGTTATTAGATAAGAAGATAGCTCCACCCATTCATAGCCTTGACTGGTAATAACAGCAAGGGTAACCAGGGAGCCGGTTACAGCACCACCGGGAATATGCAAGAAACTAAAAATACGATAACCTAAATATCCTAAAACAAAGATCAAGATAAGTGATAATAACATTTACAATAAGTGTGCCTTTCAATTTATTTTTCGTAAGTATACTGTAATATGACATAATGTACACCGTTACATTAGCCTTAGTCATTATTGTTTAGCTGGCAGATTTCAGTTCTCAGTATTCAGTTAAAATCTATCAGGTTATCGGGTATAACTGAATGAGATTGATTTGCTCGCCTCGTTCACTCATAATGAAAATTTATTCCTATGCAAATCGTATTCAAATAAGGATACCGTATAATTTATACCTTAATCTCGTTATGTTGTTTAAAATTGTAGTTAGTCGCTGTTACCTGATATTTAGTTTTCGTTTTTCTGCTAGTTAATTGATTGAAATTATTATCTAATTATTTGCAATATAAATACCAATGACCAAATACAAAGATGTAATTACGAATAAAAGTAACTATCTCAATCAATTATTACCACATTATTGTCTAAAAACTTATGACTATGATCTAAAAACTTAGAAATTTATACTACGAGTATCATTACTTTATTTATAATTTTTTACCCATAATGTAATGGGGAAGTGTTTCCCCGCTTATAAATCGTAAAAAGGTATATTCCTCACTAAACAATATCTCAAAATCTAGCTTTAAAAAGAATCTCTTTGCCTTCTCGGAAAGAACTCCAAAATGAATACCTTTAACTTTCTTCTCTTTTAAAAATTGCAGAAAGTGATTAACTAATAATGAACCAATCATTTTCCCTCGATATTCAGAAGCAATATTAATATGTAAAGCTGCCGGATATTCCCGAGAAAAATCAGGAACAGTAAATTCGCCCTTGAAATAACTATACAACAAGTTCTTGATTAATCTCAAGTTATGGGAACGAAATATTAGACCATTGTGCCATATTTTTTTGTCAGAGACGGTAAAATTTTGCTTTTTATAACCTTACGCATCTTAATTACATCACAGCTACCCAGCAAATAACCTATAACCTCACCATCTTTCTCTGCGACAAAACAGGACTGCGGTTCGTTTGTTAGAAAATATGAAGTTAGCAAATCAGCAATTATTTCTTCACTTAACAGTTGATTTTTATATTCTCCAAAAATACTACTCTGAACACTGATTTTACGGATAGTTTTTTGCTCTTCCGGTCTAAAATTTCTTATCTTTATATCTATATTCCCCTGCCCTATCATCTTTATACTCTAAATTTCAGTTATATATTTCAATTAGTACAACTCATAAAACATAACAAAAAATAAATGTAATTATAATTCAAGACCTGACCCCATTAATTACATTAACATTAACTTTAACCTTTAACCATTAACTTAATTTGCGAATAGTTCATTTTCTCTGATGGAAGCCTCCAAAAGATTCTTCAATAAAGGATTTCTGATCTGACTGATATACGCTCTGAGGGCTTTTTCTTTAGTTTGTTTGGTCTCACTGGAAAGAATAAACTTTCCCCAGCCACCATCTATGGTAATAAGGTCTAATGGGGGTAATATATATAAATCTGGCCCATATCGTTTGGGATGAGGGAAATAGCTGTGATGCACTAAATACTTATAATAGAAAATCTTCTGAGTAATTTTTTCTGCTTCTTGTAATTCTTCCCAGACCTCTTCCTTTACTAACTCCTCATATTCCTCTAAATATTCCATTACCTCTACTTTTTCCTTCATTTCCTGGAGAATCTCTTCAATTATTTTACCAGCTGTGGAATGATCTCTATGAGCATCATCAGGGTGGGGATAAAAAAGGATATTTGGTTGAAACTTTTCTATCTGTTCTGCCAGTATTTCTTTAAGTTCTTGAGGATTAAGAAAAGCCAGTCTACTATCCGGATAGTTTAGATAAACCAGATTTTCTTTAGGTACACCCATCATACTGGTAGCGTTTTCAAATTCTACATAACGCAAATCCTTTAAGCTACGGCGATTACCATCAGTTATCAGCACAATATAGACCTCTGCTCCTATATTTATCGATTCAATGATATACCCACCACAGGCAATGGTTTCATCATCAGGATGAGGGGAAAAAACCAGTATAGTATCTCCTGCTTCAGGCAATTTCACCTCATTTAAAAAGTAAATGGTCATCTGGGGTAATACTGGATTGGTACGAAAATACCAGAATGCCAGTAATCCTATAATTATAATTATTGCCAGACCTGATAATTGCCATTTTCGGTTGTATCTAATCTTGTTTATCATTTCTCCCATTATTATCCTTCTGATAATTATAGAGCGGCTTGTTCTGAATATTTATTCTCTACTACAGATAGATAGTTAAAAAATATATACTATAATTATTTGTTAATTAGCAATAGTACAAGTCAAGTAATTTAAAACTTGGGAATATCATAATATATTTATGAAATATTGACAAGAGAGATTACTTTTCTAAATAGTAAAGAGGATATTTGTTACAAGTTATAAAATATGTAAGATATTGGCAGTTATCGGTGAGCGATTTTCAGTTAATATTTCCTTAGGTATAATGGGATAAGATTGCTTCGTCGCTTTGCTCCTCGCAAGGACAAATTCGTCCTGCGTTGTGGGTATTGCGTGACTAAACAGTGTAATACATTATATTATATCCTTATGGGGCTTTTTGAATTATTATGTTGAGGCGAAGTGAGGAGCCATCGCGTCCAATGCCATCCAGTCGAAAGGTATTGATGCCATCAAAGGTCACTACCACATCACCAGGCCGGTCCCAACCATTTTTAATTTGCTGCTCCAACATTATTGGATTTTGAAAATTTAAGCGCTTGATTAATTCATCAATATTGTTCCAGATGAGAACAGGATGCTTGCTGATAAGTTCAGAACGGATTTCTGCTTCTACGGACTGTACATTAGAAGTAACAATACGTTTGATATTGGCATTTAGCACATATTGATAAGCTTTAGGTGCATAGATGATTGCCAAACCTATAATCAGCACCCAGATAATTAAAGCAAGAATGGTGATTCCTTTTTGACTGTTTATTTTCATTCCTGCCACCTCTATATTGGTTAATTTATTAAATAATAGCATTTAATTGCATATCTTTTTACTTTTATTATTCCCTATTATAACAGATTTTAGCAAAATATTATTTTATATAAGATAACTTTTGATTAAGTATTTGTATTAAATAAGAAAATCCATTTTGCTTATAATAATCTTGGATTTCCGATTCTAACAATGAACCTAAAGCAACATGATAATCACTTTTCTTAAAATGATTAACAATTTTTTTATTTCCATATTCTTCTCTATTTCGGCAGGTAATTCAATTCCCTTATCTTACCAAAATTTAATATCAGAAGCATCTCTAATTTCTTTTCTATCCAATAAAGCCTGAATCTCATTTTTCATCATCTGTTCCAAGGTAAATCCTTTAACAAGCACCTGTGTATTATTATATTTGGAATATGCAATTTTATCTTCAAAATCTGAATTTTCTAGACTCTTTCTTCTTTCAATCTTTAATTTTTTGGGATTCAGAAATCTTTTTCCATATCTTTTTGTAAAGCACAGAATATTAACATTATTGTTAATATTCTACACTCTGATAGTAAAGAAAGCCAAAAATATATCTGCATCGGGTATTATAAAGATAATCACCAGTCAACAACCAAAATACAACAATCTATCAATCATATCAGTGTCGAGTATATTATAGTTTGCAAATTTAATACAGTAATTAGTAATAAGTGATTATTTTCGTTATATTAAAAGTGTTAAGTTGTCGGTTAAAATCTGCTCAGGCATTTATTCCCACCCAAAGGTAAGTTAACATAGGTAATCAAATATCTGTATCTTCATCTACCGACTATGCTGAGGCATTGGTATTTAGATAAATATTTAATAATTGCTGTTCGATATCTTTCATTATCGGGCTATCATCAGGGGCTTCCTGCAAGGCTTCCAGAAAATAATTATAAGCTTCTTCCTGTTTATCCAATCGCTGATATCCCAAACCAATATAGTATAAAAAGATATGCTTCTCTTCAAAGTCCAGTCCAAGTTGAATTGCTTTCTTCCATATCTCAATTGCTTTTTCATATTCATTCTGGTAAACATAAAGTGATGCTAAAGAATTATAGGCAAGCCAGGATTTTGGTTCTAAATAAATTGCCTTTTGAAATTCTTCCTCTGCTGCTCTAAGATTTCCTGATTTTGCATGAACTAATCCCAGATTGAAATAAATATTTTGATGATTATAAAACTTCTTTGATTCCAATAAACTCTCCATCGCTTCATTATTCATATTAGCATTATAATATAATGCTCCCATATTAAGCCACATTTGGCCATATCGAGGATTGTTTTTCAGTGATAATTTATAATATATTAATGCTTCGTCTATTTTATTATTTGCCAGTCTATTTTCAGCACAAAAAGCATATCGATGGGCTAAAAAAGGTTTTATCACCATAATATTTATAAAGTATAAAGAAGAGGATATCACAATCACTAATAGCAAAAGACTCAATAATTTTAATATTATTTGATTATTAACAGATGATTTATTAATTATCATTGTTTTAAATTGATATTTTTTTGTAAAAACAAATGCCAAAGCAAATAGAATAAAAAAAGCAGCGCCACAAGAAGGAACATGCAAGGGAAAGGTAAACATACTATGTATAAGAAAACAAATGATTCCCAAAATTAATCCTAATAAGATTATTTTATTCTTTTCTTTATTCTCAGTAATAAAAAAATGATAAGCATTTAAGAAAAAAACTATTAGGATCGATAAGAAAGATAATAATCCTAACAATCCAGTTTCACTAAACATTTGCAGGTATTCATTATGTGCTTCTGCTACTTTTTTAGCATTTTTGATATAAGATGGATTTCTTTCAATATAATCTGCCTGGTAATCTAAAAAATTATACTTAAAAGAACCAATTCCTCCCCCCAATAGGTATTTATCATTAATCATAGCTAAAGTAATTTTATAGATCATCAAACGACGATTAATGGATGGATCGTCCTTATCAAATGTAGACAGGGCTCTTTCGGTAACAGTAAGGGGACTTTTATTGAATACGTTGTCTGTTGAGTAGATAGCAGCTATTAGAATAAAAAATGAAAGCAATGTAATTAGCCATTTTTTATTATTTTTAAATAGACTAGCCATGCTATATTTATAAATGAAATAGAATCCAATGATTAAGCTTACAATAATACTGATCCATATCCCCCTACTCTGGCAAATCATCAGAGCAGTATATTGAAATAATAAAGAAATAAAATAGATTATTTTTATATTCCTGTTATTCTCCAATAAAAAAAATACAAAAAGAATAAAAAATATTAGGCTTATATAATTTGAAGTCCAATTCTTCTGTCCAATGGGAGAAATAATGGGTCCAAAATCATGAAGATAGGCAATGATTCCGTAATAATGGAGCATAATATACAAAGCAATAAAAGTGCTTGTTAAAAATAATAGAAGAATAAATTGATTAAATTGCTCTTCGTTATCAACAAAATTAATCATAAGAAAGAATAAAATGAAATAGTTTGCATAAATGACTACCTGCTCCAGATCAATGGGTATTTCCGTGGAGTTTATCCAATTGGAAATCAGCATAGCCAATATAAATAAAATAATGGGTAAGTATATTTTAGTAATTCTAACCGGTAAAATTTGACCAGGCTTAATTAAAGAAACCAGATAAACCGTTAACAAGACGATGGTGAAAAATTTTACCCAGAAGAATTGACTGGCTCTAAAATAAAAAACATACTTGTACACTACTGTTGGTGAAACCAAAATAAAAAGTTTTAATAAGAATAATTCAGTTTTTCTAAAATCAATATTAAGCATAATCTACAATTTATTTTTTTGAAATATATACTGCAAATCTTTTTATCTAAAATTAATAATTAATGCAAAGATAAGGTATTAATAAAAGAGAAAGACAAGTATAAAAAATGGACTCTCTTTCAAAAATAGAGTCCATTTTTCATACTTCAATAATCAAGCTAATTATCTTCTGGCAGTTAAACTAAGATCATAAACAAAATTAGCTCCATCTTCCTTATATCCATTAATAAAGTAAACACCGGATTCAGCTACATCACTACCTGTTATAGCAGTTCCAAGGCTTACTACCACATTCCCTTTTCCAGTTGCGCTATCCGGCTGTTTAGTATTAGTAAAAGGATTGAATATTCCAGACTTTTCGAATATATCAGCAACAGTTACAGTGGCTGTATCTGCTAACTCGGCTTGAATCAAGGTTTGAATGGTACCAGCATTGGCTTTTACTATAGCTTCCTTAGCTTTAGCCTGCTGTCCGGAATACAGTCTCAATCCTAACAGTGCCAGGATACCGATAATGGCCACGACGACCATCAATTCGATTAAGGTAAAACCTTTTTTGTTTTTTTGTAAGTACATGAACATTTTAAAAATTCCTCCAATTTTAAATATAGTATTTAGTCGTTAGTATTTAGTAAAAAATTTAAGTTGCATTTTAAGTTGTTAGTTGAAAAGTTTTCGGTTTTTAGCTTTCGGTTCAAGTTTAATTTAAATTTTGCATTCAGTATAATCTGTAAAGATTATTTTTTCTCGTATCAACTGTTAGCTTTTTTACAATGAATAAAGTGAAGATCATTCACTTTATATGTTTTATCTTTTGCGATGCTATCCCTTCCTTTCTTAAGAAATTTCAGTTATCTTTTACCGTATCTCTAACTATCTTAAATATTTTTCCTATCTTGTTATGTGTTAACTACTTCTTTTATAATTATTCCCTATAAAAAATATTTTAGACAGAGTTTTTATTATTTTTTTGCCTCCAGATGATTTTCAAAAACCCAGCCAGACTCCTCCGCATTGACACCATTGATATAAAATACAGCAGGATTAGAAACATCATCTACAAAGACAAAGACCCAGCCGCCATTTCCTGTTATATCAGGTTCTGTAGCACCCATTCCTGGAATATTTGTGGTCTGGGGACTGCCAGCAGGAAGATGGATACCGGATTTATTAATAATATTATCTACCATTCCCCAAACCTCCACGTTGCTTACTGTATTGTCAGCCAATTCGGATTGAATAAGTGAGTGGATCGTGGAAACATTTCCTTTTAATAAGGCGTCTTTAGATTTGTTCTGTTGACCAGCGTAGATTCTAAGCCCGATTAAGGCTAAAATTCCAATTATTGCTACCACAACCATTAATTCAATCAAGGTAAAACCTTTTTTATTTTTCATTTTGTATCTTTTTATAGGTTCCATATTTTCTCCCGTTTTCTTTTGATCTTTGAGCATAAACATAGTGATAAACAATTAGTTTAAATAAGACATCTATAAATTTAAGGGCTGATTTTTTTCTCCTATATTCTTAATTATTCCCTAATTTTTTTATGTTAGACAAAAAAAGTAGGTTTTTGTAAATAATTTTTGGTTTTTGGTGGAAAGTTTTCGGTTTTCAGTAAAACCGTTCCGGGAGTAATAGGATGGGATTGCTTCATCGCTTCGCTTCTGGCAATAACAATTTGTCATGCGTCGTGCGTATTGCGTCATTTATTTCAGTATACCAGTATACCAGCATAACGTATATCGTAAAAAAATATAAAACTAATAACTGCAAACTATCAACTATAAACTATTTTGCTCTCAATTATTCTTACATAAATGCTATATGATATGCTTGATACTGCTTAGCTTTCACCTATAGTGATAAATTATTGGGGAATTCGACTCTTTCGGTGGCGTCTTTGATAGCAAAAATACGGATATTATTATCCAAAGAATCAATAGGATAAACAAAAAAACCTGTCTTAAGGGGATTATAACTGTAGCTGGTACCATAAAGCTTTTCGCCGTCTTTGAAATGCACAATTATACGGCGCTGGGTAGGAGAACTGGAGGGATAATTTTCAAAAGTTCTCACTTTTTCATATTCACTGTTACCTATAAAATCCTTCACAAAAAAGATAGCTTTGAGCTCATCGAATCTTATTTCTAATCTTTCTTCATCAGAATATTCTTTTAAGGGATGAATAATAACCATTCCCCGCTCAGGTTTAAAATTTTCCACCCAACCTTTTATTATAGAGCCGTCTTTATATTTAATTACTAGCTTATGTCCTGCCACTTTAAAATCCTTGGTATACCAGTATATATATCAGTATAATGTATACCGTATAATTAAACCACATTTTTGGAGTAAAAATAGTTATAATTTTTTTATTAAATTATAAACCATCCTGGAAATATGATTTATATCATCAATAATTTTTTCTCTAGTTTCATCTGATATATATTTCAATTCATTAGCTATAATCAACTGTGTTTCTAATTCAGCACAACTACCTAAAGCGATATTAAAATTGTCTGAATTCATTATTATGCAACCTTTTAAATCCTTCAGCTATATTTGTAGGTATCGAAATCGAAGACCTTCTCATCTGAGAAATAAGTCCATATATTTCATTATTACCAGGGAAACTTTCTGTTACAGAATAAATATTTTTTACTAATTCTATACCATTTCTCCAAATTTTTAGCTCTTTAAAATGATTTATTTTTTCAGCCATCTTTTCTCATATATTTTACATGAAATTTTAATTCTTAATTATTACCAAACTTCTTCATTATTTTACGGTATACTACTATATACGTTATACGCTATACGTTTTTTTAGTTTTCGTACAGGTAGATGTCAAAGTCATCACTGCCAAATTTTTTGACATGTACTTTTTCCAGGGCACTCCTTGGGACAAATACCCGGTCATTGTTATCCTCTTCATCAATAGGAAAGACAAAAAAACCGCTCCGCTCTGGAGAATAGCTATGAGTGGTGCCGTAAAAATTCTCCCCATCCTTAAAAATAACTATGATTTTACGCTGGGAAAGAGAACCGGAAGAATGGCCTTCAAAGGTTCTAACTTTTTTATAATCCTTATTACCCTGAAAGCTCTTGACAAAAAAGACCGCCTTTATGGCTTCAAGTTTGATTTCAATTTTCTCCTCTCTAACTGTTTCTAAATCTTTATCAACCAGATAAACATGAAAAAAATCTTTATCGGGATTAAAATCGGTGGTGTATCCTTTTATAATGGTACCATCATTGTATTTTACTACTATCTTTTTCCCCAACATCGTCCGATGCTCCTTTTATATTTATAGATTTTTTCTTAATTCATCTATAGCCTCTTGCTTGATACGAGATACCTGTCTCTGGGTTAATCCTAATTTTTTTGCCACATTAGTCTGGGTTAAATCCTTAAAGAAGAGATAATAAATTACCTGCTTCTGGATTTTTTTAAGAGAATGCAAAGCATTTCTTAGTTGTATACTATCCTCTACAGGCAATTGAAAAGAACGATATTCCTTGCTTTTAATCTGCTCTAACATAGGAATATTTTCCTGTTCATCTTGTCTTAATTCTTTATCTAAAGATACCACTTGTACTGCATTCCGGCCTTTCAATACCTCTCTGATACCATCTTCGGTAATATTAAATTGGTCAGAAATCTCCCTAATAGTAGGAAATTTATGGTATTCCTTGTGAAATTTCTCTACATATCTATCAATTTTTCGGTTAAACTCTCTTATCCAATGGGGAATCTTTACCACTGAATTTTTGTCCCTTATATAATGACGTATTTCCCCGTTAACAAGCCAGGTAGCATAGGTTTCAAATTTAACACCTTTTGTTTTATCAAAAAGCTGAAAGGCATTGAGCAATCCCAGATAACCAATTTGCTCCAAATCTTCAAGGGATTCTCCTGAATTAATATGCCTCCTGGCAATAAACCTGACCAAAGGCTTATATTTAT
>Ga0334882_1003028_pt1 | contig 16020 bp, 14 predicted proteins | sample GraSluR1_MG_5_FD_207226 | JGI IMG/M metagenome (GOLD analysis project Ga0334882, IMG submission 207226) | Sludge microbial communities from methane-producing bioreactor in Wageningen University, Netherlands - Granular Sludge_15_04-R1 | ecosystem: Engineered > Bioreactor > Anaerobic >... | reverse complement strand
CTTCTTCAGAAGGTCAGGGGCTATCCGGCTCTCACCATCACCATGCCCTCCCACAGAACATTCCCCGAGAACAAGCAGGACGCCGTCCGACTCAAAAACCTGGTCACCCAGGCGACGGACAGGCTTCTGAAGGAGTTCGGCAAGAGGGACATACCCGGCTTGCTCCACAATCTCGACGAGGCTGTGGCGTCAGTGGACCACAACATGAATTTGGATGGCATCGCGTTGTATGTCAACAAGGACATCTTCAGGGTCTACCAGCTTCCCTTCACGCCAATGGAGAGGGTGGTGGTGGATGAGACCTTCCTCACCCGGGACCTTGTATTCTCCCTGAACCGTTCAAGCCGATACTGGCTGCTGGTTCTCAGCGAGAAGCCCACAAGGCTGTTCGAGGGTTTCCGTGACAATGTCGTCGAGGTCAGGGAAGGCGGCTTCCCCATGGAGCACAAGGGTCCCGGAGGCTCCACGGCGCTGCCCGGCGGCAGGGGTGTCAGGAAATCCGCCTACCGTGACGAGTACCACCAGCAGTTCTTCAGATCGGTGAACACCGCACTCACGGAGTTCATCAGTGATGATCCGCTTCCCCTGGTAATCACAGGAGTGGACAAGTTCGTATCCATGTACAAAGACATCTCAGCCTTCCCGATCGAAGGCGTAATCAAGGGAAGCCACGACAGAACAGCAGCCCATGAGCTCGGCAAAGCGGCCTGGCCCCTGGTGGAGAAGTATCTGTCCGGCAGAAGAGATCAGCTGCTTGGAGAACTCGCCAAAGCGGTCAAGGATGGAACCGTCTTGTCAACCATGGGCGACATCTGGCCCGCCGCTCTCCAGGGAAGGGGAAAAACCCTTCTGGTGGAGGAAGGCTTCCACTACCCCGCCACCGTCGACGAATCGGGAATGAAGATCGAACCCTCCGAAAACCCGGAGGCACCCGGCGTGATAGACGACGCCGTCGATGAGATCATCGAGGCCGTAATCGCCGCCAGGGGCGATGTAGTCTTCGTTCCCGACGGAACCCTCACGGAGCACCAGCGCATGGCGCTGATGGTGCGTTTCTAGAGCAGTGCAGAAATCCGCAGAGCCTTGGTAATGAGCAAGCTATTGACAGGGGGTTAGTGGCGCTCCATGAATCAAAACGCAGTAGCATCGCCAGTTGAAGTCTTGTTCCGAAGGCAGGTGCGAAAAGACCCCAAGGTCAGAAATGCCTATCTGCTCGTCCACTCGGACAAGACCGGACTGCACATCAATCTGTCGGAAGGCGAGGGAGACAACGGAAAACCGACCCCGCAGCAGCCCAGTTACATGGCCAGTGTCGGCAAACTGTTCACCTCTGTTGTAGTCAGCATGCTGCATGAAAAGGGAGTGTTGTCGTTTGAGGATCGCATCGGCAACTACCTCGATTCCGGATTGATGGACGGCCTGCATGTCTATAGGGGGAAAGACTGTTCCTCGGAACTTCAGATCCGGCATCTTCTAAATCAAACCTCCGGTCTGCCGGATAACTTCTATCCCTTGTTCGAGAAACTGCTTGCCGACCACGACTTCGACATTACTCCGCGGGAAGCTGTCGAATGGGCAAAAGAGAATCTGACGCCCCAGGCTGTACCGGGCAGAAAATCGTGTTACACCGATACCAACTACCATCTGCTGGGCTTGATAGTTGAGAAGGTATGCGGAGAGCCGTTCCATGCCGTTCTGAAGAAACTGATTTTCGATCCCGTCGGGATGAAGCAAGCCTACATGCTTCACCGCTCCGAACCCGAAAAGGCCTCTCCGCATCCGGAAGCCGGTTTCTACTTCAATCAAATCCGGTTGAACGATATCAAAGGGTTTGCCGGTATTGACTATGCCGGCGGTGGCGTGGTGGCACCATTGGAAGACCTTCTGTTGTTCATGAAAGCATTGGTAGGTAATCAACTGGTATCGAAAGAAACACTCGCAGTAATGAAGAACGACAAGGCCAGGCTTAACCCCGGATTTGATTACGGATACGGCATCTGGCAAGTCCGAACCGTTCCGCTGCTTATTCCTGCAAGATATCAGTCCTGGGGCGTACTGGGGGCGACGGGCGCGTACATGTTTTACCATCCCGAACTTGACGCGTATATGATTGGAAGCTTCAATCATACAGCCTGGCAAAGGAAATGCGTGCGATTCATGTTCAAGGTGATGGACACATTGCGAAATCAATCCAAGGGGTCGTTTACATAGACAATGCACTGCACCGGGTGGCTGCTCCGCTCCACAGCCACAGGCAAGTCCAGCAGACGGGGTTACCCCGCCTTCCTGAACGGGCAACCAGTTCCTCGATGCCCAGGAGATGGCATTCGACTGCTTCGGGGAACACACGGTCGAGCACCCTTGCGACCGTACCCGCACGGTGTGCGCCCGATGGCCGTGCAGGGTGGTTAGAACAGAACCTTCCTCTGATCAGTTCAAAGTTTATGTTGTGATCGTTACATTGGGTTTCTTCCTCATCTGCGAGGATTCCTGAAGCTTACACCATTTGAATGCCGTTTCTGTTTCCCTGTGCAATGGGAAGGTACCCGGGCCCGTAGAAACTTGAAATGGGTGCCTGGTGTTTCCATGAACAGGCTCGCCGGGCTCCTGGGTCACCACGATTCCTCTTCGAACCTTGTGCAACCCACTCGGGGATGTGGAGCCGGGGCAGACCTGTGTTGTGTTGATTATCGGGTATCTTCGGTGGACTTGGGCCTAACACCGGCATTTTACGGCATACGGCTGGAGCCGACGAAAACCATGACTGAATCACCGTTCTTGGAGTCGGCGCGGGAATCTGACCGCAGTTCAACGGTTATGTCCTGAATCCCGAAGACATAAGGTGCAACCTGGTATGGCGGGAAAAGAACCCTGTAGGCCCCGATGGCTCCAGAGTCGTCGGGTACCGGAAGAAGGCTGTGGTAGTTTTTCGGAGAGGGTGATGCGCCCTCATCAATCCAGAAATCCTCTCCCAGTTCCTGCCTGAGAAGCTTATTTACAATCGTGGCGAAGGCCGTGAAGTTTTTGTCGTTTACGAAGAGGCTTGTGGGCTCAATCATCACGCTTCGCTCCTGGTCGAGAATGAACGCTCTGGTTACGGTGTTTCCATGGGCACCCCCGGTGTACTCCCATATCCAGGCCATAACGCATACCAGCCCATTCGGAGAGGGTTCATAAGTGAAAGTGATCTCCAGGTTCCAGGGAAACTGCTCCGGAAAATCGGCCGAAAACTCCCTGAAGCCCCGGAGGAAATCCTCAATAAGCCCCGATGAGTAACCGGCGAGCGCATCATCCAAAACCCTTGAGGCTGGGATGGATCCCTGGCGGATGACGCTTATCCCGTACCCGTCGCCATCCTCAGACCAGACACTGTCGGGAGCCAGAAGCAGCAATAGCGTCAGCAGGCAGTTCATAATCCCGTCCCTTTCCATTATCAGAATACGGTATTACCGGTCAAACAGTCCCCGACATGCTCTCGGTTGCGGGCCTCGGCAAAAACCGGTTCGTTGCGGCATGGGTTCCCACTCGCGTAATATGAGACCTTCAGCAAGCGCATGCAGCTCGGCATCATTCCTCAGTGCAGACTTTGACCGGGGGAGAATTGCCTATTCCGCAGCAGGGTGCCATAATCGTCCCTGATTTGACTGAAGTGTCTTTGGCGAACGGAGATGCCGTGGCGGTTCTGTGTCTGTGGAGGTGTGTCTGCTGTATCTGGCTTCCCGTGGTTCTTTCAACAGGGGATGCCAGCGCAACCTATGGGATGATGCATGGCCTGCCGGTTATTGAATCCATTTCCTGCGCCGACTGGGAACGGGATTGGACCGATTCCTTCCAGCGTGCTGGTCCACGCTGGTCGGTGGTGGCAACTTCCAGCCTTGCACCGCAGGGGCAGTTCATCTACTCCCCCGAGATGCTCGTTGATGGAAATCCCGAAACAGCCTGGGTGGAGGGTAAGGAAGGACACGGCATCGGAGAGGGGGTTACCTTTCAGGCCCCTGATTACCGGGGTTACTCGCCCGCGGATGATCTGGATGGTCCCATCATTGAAGACATGCCCCTTTGGGGAGTACTGATAAGGAACGGTTACTGCCGTTCCCGCGAAACATGGCTGGCAAACTCCCGGGTATCCCTTCTGCTGCTGAAGTTCAATGATGAGCCTGTTTGCTACATCAGCCTTCAAGACTCAATGGAAATGCAGCACATTCCCGTATCAACCTGGTCCATTGGTGGCCTTCAGGTTGACTTTGACTTCTTCGCCTCCAACGGCAACCGGTTCACCTTCGAGATAAAGGAGGTGTATCCCGGCGAATGCTGCGATGACACCGGCATAAGCACGATCTGCTTCATAACGGGAATGATGTGACCCCGAAGATGTCACAGGTGATGCGGCCCCGCAGACCCGGGGAGCAGTGCTGAGAGCCTTTCGGATACGATGCTGCGGTGACACATCGCGGGATCCGCCTCGTAACATGTAAGCGCAGCAATACCATACAGCTTTATCTCTTCGACAAGAGCCTGCAGCAGTTCGGTCTTCCGGGGCAGATACTCCCCCCGATACCAGCACAGCAGTTTGTCATGGTCAGATGGGCTGTTGAGCCCCCGTCTTCTTTCAGCCTCGATACCCAGTTCCGGAAGGTGGCGGTACTCAATCCCGACCGCGGCAAGAATTTCAGTCAGTTGCGGTTTCGAGAATCCCGGCTTTCTTGAGAAGGGATTTCTTCGTACATCGAAAACAATCCTTACGCCGTTCTCGCACAGGAGTCCTCTGTATTGCTCAATGCTCTTGCCTTCATAGCCAATGGTGAAAACGGTCATATCGCCCTCTGTTGTTCTCTGCTGTCTTTTCCCTGAATCTATGGCAGCCTTGCGGTGTGGAAAACCCTTCAGCAGCCCAACCGGATTGGATGGCGGCTGAAAGGGGAACGCGGATTGACCGTTGAGTTCTTGCGGGGTATTCTCACTGTTAGGCAGCGGGTACATTGGTCACAGAAGAGGTAATCCATGGTTGATGACGGCGAAACATCAAACACCAGAGTATCTTGTTGCCTGTATGCTGCGGCTCTTGTCCTGATCGCTTCCTGTGATTCCAGCGCACCGGGCTGGTATCCGGTTCTTCCGCATATGGATTTCGTACCGATTCCAGCGGGTTCCTTCCAGATGGGGGCGCCCCTGGGTGAGCAGGATTCCCGTGATACTGAACGCCCGGTTCACACCGTGACCATCAACTACGGGTTCGAGATGATGACGACCCCTGTTACTCAGGGGATGTGGCAGGCTTTGATGGGTACGGACATCTACCAGTTGAGAGACCTCGAAAACCCCGCTGCGGGCATTGTGGGGGCGGGTCCCGGCTATCCCGTGTATTATGTGTCCTGGAACCAGGCACAGGATTTCATAGCCGTCCTCAACGAAATGGACATGGATTACCTGTATCGACTGCCGAGTGAGGCCGAATGGGAGTATGCCTGCCGGGCGGGAACCCAAACCCGCTACTACTGGGGGGAAGACCCCGACTCAAGCCTCATAGACATCTACGCATGGCACCTCAACAACTCCGGAGGAACAACACACCCGGTTGGGCTGAAGCTCCCGAATCCCTGGGGGCTTTACGATATGAGCGGAAACTCCTGGGAATGGTGCCAGGACAATGGCCACCCCGGATACTTCGGCGCGCCCGATGATGGAAGCCCCTGGGAGTCCCCCGGTGTTATGACCCGGGTTCACCGTGGCGGAAGCAGTTTCCGGGCAACCGAGTTTCACCGGTCGGCGTTCAGGGGTTTTCGGGATCAGGATGGAAGGAACTGCGCCCTGGGCTTCAGGCTGGTGAGAACCGCCCGTTGATGCGCTATGTTAAGTCGTGGGGGTTGAATCACTATCCATGAGCATCCGCCTTTCAAGCGAACACGGTGAAACGAAAGGGGAGAGACGGAAATGGGATTAATCGTACTATTGCTGTTCCTTGCTGTTGTACTGGGAATTGCGTCAACCAAGGCCCGAATGACGGAGAAGCAGACCCGCAGAAACCTGGCCGCTTCCAGGGGTCAGGAGAATGTAGTGGATTTCAGGATGGGAGGGGTCTCAGGAAACACCGGCAGATACCTCACCATCGGTTCCTGGATATGCTGGGGGTTGGTCGGGCTGGTTGTTTTCTTCAGCAGCGTCCAGATCATTCCCCCCGGTCATGTGGGCGTGCTGCGCACCTTCGGCAAAGTGCACGAGAACTATCTTCGGGAAGGGTTCAACCTGAAGGCGCCCTGGACCCAGTGCCATGTCATGTCCATTCGTGAGCAGGTGCATTCCCACTCCATGAACGCGTCCAGTTCCAAGGGAATCATGATCGACATCGACCTGGACGTGGTGTACCAGCTCGAGCCATCGGCGGCGGTACAGATGTACCGTATTGTGGGTCCCGAGTACTATGAGATCAGGATCAATCCCTTGATCAACAGGATCGCGAAGGATGTGATGGTGCATTACATGGCGGAAGACCTGTACACCGGTATGAGGCCCGTCGTGAACGCGGAAATCGAGGACGAACTTCGAATCGCTCTGGAGCCGCTGGGGATAAACCTGCTTCGAGCGCCGATAGTAAACATGGAAATCCCCCGTGACCTGATCGACGCCCTTACGAACAGACAGGTTGAGGAATACAATGTCCAGACCGCGCAGCAACGGCTTGCACAGGAACGGGTCGAAGCGGACAGAAAACGGGTGGAAGCCGAGGGTATCCGCGATTTCCAGGAGATAGTCTCAGCGGAGATATCGGAAAGGCTTCTCTACTGGAAGTACATAGAAGTGATGGGAACCCTGGCTGAGAGCCCGAACAACACATTCATAATACTTCCCACAGACATACTGTCCGTGTTCCCGTTCTAACCCCGCAACCTCGGAGCTTGACCGACCCATTGGAGAGAGCAGGGGGGATTGCTCCCAGAGAAAATGAGAGTAGTATTCATCTGCGTTGTCCTGTATTGTGATTCATGTTTCCGGCTTCTTTGAGTGGATCAGATTGCATCGCATTCGATATACAAGCAAGTATCAAGTGATAATCTGCTTGAGCAGGTAGTGAAATCTGGATTGGGTCATGTGGTTTCAGTTTATGAAGAAACCTGTTCTTTTAATCCTGATAACAGTTCTTGCGTTACCGTGGCTTCATTCGCTTGCGAATGTACGCTCTCTGCAGCTGTACGCCGATTCGCTTTTTACGATCGGTGCAGGAGCAAGGCTGGCAGCGTTTGGCAACTACAGCCAGACATTCATGCTGTATGGTCTGGTAAACCCCTATCTGCTTAATCTGCTTCTAACGCTGGGTGCGGGAGGAGAAGCGGTTTATGTTCTGAGAGGAATTCAGCTCTCACTTGCTTTTCTGGGAATCCTTGGCCTTCTGCTGGCGCTCAGGCGGATAGCCGGAGACAGGCAAGCCGGTTTCAGCTATTTATCCATGCTCCTTCTGGCTTTCCTGGGATCGCCGATGTTTCTGGTGGAATCCTTCGAGCTGACACCCGAGATCTCCATGTTTGCCGCGGTTTCGTGGTTGCTGTTCGCATCAGTGAGATATGACGGCTCGTTATGCAAAGGTGCTTTCCTGGCGGTAATAATGGCGATTACGGCTGGCACCCGTCCCTCGGCCCTGATATTCTGGATTCCCGCTTTGATCTCAGCCTGCTGCCAGTATCACGGCTCGATTCTGAAGCGCTATTGGCGCTGGGCTTTTGGTGTTGTTCCCTTTCTGGCGTTTTTTGCTTCTGCGGTACTGCCTTCAGCGGGGTTGAGGATTACTGTGATCTCCGCGGGCATTCTCATCGGTTTGATCAGCATATCAGCCTTCATCATGGACTTCCGCAGGGGACATTCCAGGTACTGGTACAAGCTATTGCATATTGTGGCGGCAGCTCTGCTTATGACTATTATTCTGTTTCCATCGTACATCATGCACTATCGTCTGTTGACAAGCCAGGTCATTGAGTTTCATCTGAGCCGCGAAACCCCATTGGATTCAATACTGGGCATTGCCTCAAACGGGCTTCTTGGAGCCGCTAACATCTTTCTGTTGTTCCCGGGGTTTCCAGCTTCCCTGGGCATTTCGGTTGTGATAGCGAGGATTGCAGGAAGAAACGGTTTTGAAAGGCATATGTTCAGAAAAACATTGCCCTTCATCGCAGGTCTTCTTGTCTTTGTGCTGTCGGCGATCAGATACGACAACTTTCAACCGAGATATCTCATTCCCGCAATGCCACTGGTGTTTCTGTTTGCCTCGGCAGGTATCGGATTTGTGGCACGGCAGAAGCGGTTTTCAGTGCTGCTTGCTGTTCCTGTGGCCCTGGCCACTGTCTCTCTTTGGGAAACAAGCATTCACAGGCGAAGTGGAAGTATTCTGAATGCCATGTATGAGGCGAACAACGGATTGAATCAGACGGTATGCCTATGGGAAGTTTTCCCGTCAACACCTCGTTACTATTCGCTTGAAGATGCGGTGCAATGGCCAGCCAAACCTTTCATCGGATCAATGGAGCTGGTACCTCCGGAGTCCTGTACAGGAAGTGATGTTATTGTTTCCTACGGTCTTCCACCTTCGGGCTACCGTGTGGTGAACACCTGGGGCGCAACCAACTCAATGGCTGAAGTGCTGAGAGGTTCCGACAGCCCGGGATGGGCTGAACTCTGGTTCACACTTGCCAAGCCCTGGGTATGGAGATCCTGGGGAGTTGCGTGCCTGTCAGTACCGTCTCCGTAAGGGGCGGATGCCCCAGATCAGAGGTACTGCTTGGACCAATCCTGTCTGGCCTTCACAGAGCCGTTTCTCCGCGCTGCCCGGCAGCGGGAGACACCAGGAAGTCTTCATCCCTTTACCCATTGGTACCAGTGTGTTATCATATTTGTGCTGTTAGTTCTCAATCCAGGAGGGTCTGATGATCATTTCCATCCGGTGAAGAAGCCCCTGCGTTTTCACACCCTACCGGAAGGAAATCATGCATCAAGCAGCCCTCACTTTTCACCGCGTATCATACGGATACCCCGGGAGCCCTGAGCCGGCGCTGAGAGACATATCCTTCAGCATCGGAACCGGGTGGACCGCCATAGCCGGGGCCAACGGCTGCGGCAAATCCACCCTGCTCAAACTCGCGACGGGCTTTCTGACGCCGGACAATGGCAGTGTTGCCATTCCGGGCAAGGCGCTGTACTGCCCTCAGAGAACGGACAATCCGCCGGACGGATTCGAGGAGTTCGTACAGTCATGGCTCTTTCCCGACCTGATGACAAGGCTGGGAATAGGTTGGGACTGGCCGGGGAGATGGAACACATTGTCCCACGGCGAGCGAAAGAGGGCTCAACTTGCATTGGCTCTCGGTGACGCTCCGGACATACTGGCAGTGGACGAGCCGGTGAACCACCTTGATGCCCGGGCCAGGGAACTTGTTGGAGCGGCCCTTGCGGGCTTCGATGGAATCGGGCTGCTGGTGAGCCATGACAGGCAGCTCATGGACACCCTGGCCACGCGGTGCGGAATCCTCTACCCCGAAGGTCTGGTGATAAGGCGGGGCGGTTACACCGTGGCCCGGCGGGAGGACAGCAGGGAACAGGAGGCTCTTCGGGAGCGAAGACGAGTTGCCGGGGAGAAGTACAGGCAACTGGCGCGGAATGCCCGGCGCAGGCAGTTGACCTCCATGACCCTTCAGGCCCGGAGCAGCGGCCGGAGGCTTACCTTCAGGGAGATATGTCTTACCGGCGCCGATGGTCCATCCAGGGTGGACAGCTCCGTTCAGAAGGCCGGGCAGCTCGCCACCACCGCCAGGTGCAGGGCGAAACGGGCCAAGGAGGAGATGGAATCCATAACCTACCGCAAGACCCACAGGTCAGGAATAGAAATACCCGGCGAGGAGTGTCACCGGAGTTATCTGGCGGACCTGCCGGAAGGGGTTGTTCAAGCCGGTGTATTTCGCCTGCATCACCCGCCCCTGGTTGTTCGCCGGGGTGACAGAATAGCCCTGACCGGCCCGAACGGCTCGGGGAAAAGTACCCTTTTGAGGTTTCTGGTGGAAAGGCTGGACCTTCCCGAAGGAAGGCTTCTGTACATTCCCCAGGAACTCACCCGGGGGGAATCCGCCGCTGCTCTTGCCAGGGCAAAAGCCCTGGGGACGGAAGCCCTCGGGCGTGTAATGGCCTGTGTGAGAAGGCTGGGCTCCTCCCCGGAACCCCTGCTCGGAAGCGCCGTTCCAAGCCCGGGCGAGACCCGGAAGCTCCTTCTGTGCCTGGGGCTGCTGGATAACCCATGGTTTCTGATAATGGATGAACCGACTAACCATCTTGACCTTCCCGGGATCGAATGCCTCGAGGAAGCCCTGAGCGACCTCAGATCCGGGCTGTTGCTGGTGAGCCATGACAGGAGGTTTCTCAGCAGCACCACATCCGTGGAGTGGAGAGTGGCTCTCGATGGCGGGACGGGTGTTTTGAAAACGGCCACATGATATTGCGGATGATGCTCAGTCGAAAGTCAGCGCCCGCTGGAAGTCGGCCGGACTGGTGGCGGCGGACAATGCGGTTTCAACGCTGATAACTTCCTTCCTGTAAAGATCATGAAGGTGCTGGTCGAAGGTTTGCATGCCGTATCTGGCCCGGCCACTTTCCATCACTTCCCTCAGCTCGCCGAGACGGTCGATATCCATGATGATTTCCCGAACCGTGGGGGTTGCGATGAGAACTTCCATCGCGGCGCACCTTCCGCGGCGATCCGCCCTGGGAACCAGACGCTGGGAGATGACTCCGGTGAGGTTTTCGGCGATTCTGTGCCGTACCGACTGCTGCTCCTCCGGCGGAAACATGCTTATCAGGCGGTTGATGGTTTTTGTTGCGTCGGTGGTGTGCACGGTGGACAGGATGAGATGCCCGGTTTCCGAGGCTTTCATCGCTATTGAGAAAGATTCGGTCTCCCGCATTTCCCCCACCAGAATCACATCGGGATCCTGCCGAAGGGCGGCTCGCAGGCCGGATGTGTAGTCCCCGGTGTCCATTCCTATCTCCCGCTGGGAAATGGAAGCCTTGATGTTCCTGTGCAGAAACTCAAGCGGGTCTTCTATGGTGAGTATGTGTGTGTTTCTTGTTCTGTTGATGTGATCCACCATGGCGGCCAGGGTGGATGTTTTGCCGGCGCCGGTGGCTCCGGTTACCAGAATCAGCCCCCTTTCCGAATCGGCAAGGGTTCTTACCACCGATGGAAGCTCCAGCGATTCAATGGTGGGCACTTCAGGGGGAATGATCCGGAGCACCAGAGCAAGGGAGCCCCTCTGGCGATAGATGTTCACCCGGAATCGGGAGACACCGGGAATGGAGTAGCTTGTGTCGTGTTCCAGAAGCTTGTCAAAATAGTCTTCGCCCACCGAATCGCCCAGAATGAATTCCGCGATGGCACGGGTTTGCGCCGGTTTCAGGGCGCCGTGTTTGAGGGGAGACAGAACTCCCTCGACCCGGTACATGGGCGGCGCGCCGGGCCGGAAATGTATATCGCTGGCTCCGTGCCTGATGCCGGTTTCCAGCAGTTTTTCGAATTCCTCTTTAAGCATTCCGCCCGCTGCAGGGTTGATTGTATTGCTCTGAAGCCGCACGCTTTATCCCGAAACCAGTTGGCAAAATAGTCAATCCCCAACTCAAAGCAAATGCTGCTCCCGCTGCTCCGCCGCTACAACCGGTTTCAAAGTGAAACCGATTATCGCCGCCACGAAACAGAGAGCGGCTGCGGTGTATTAGGCGGCGGTATAGCCCCCGGTGGCGTCGAGAATCCTTCCCGCCATCATTGGTCCTATCTGGCCGCCGACGCCCCAGGCGGTGAAGAGCACTCCGTAGTTCAACCCCAGGTTTTTTGTGCCGTAGAAGTCGCCCACCGCGGATGGGTAAACCGAAAGCATCGCACCATAAGCGAATGTGACCACGGCAGCGCCGAACAGGATGGAGGCGAAGCTGGTGAAGCTGGAGAAGAAAACCAGCACCGCGCCCTGGGCGATGTAGAGGATCATCATGGTTTTCGCCCTTCCAAGCTTGTCGGAAATGGAGCCGGCGATAGGGCGGCCCAACGCGTTGCTGACGGCCATGAAGGCCACCAGCAGGAATCCGATGTTCTGACCGGTCTGAACCCTGGCTATGGTGGTCAGGTGGCCGATGATCATCAGCCCCGCCAGCGCCCCGGCAACGAACATCACCCAGAGCTGATAGAACTGCATGGTTCTAATCATCTCCGTCCAGTGGTAACTGCGTCCCGGAACCGTGACCGCCGCAGAAGCATTCGGCGCGGCTGTATCAGGGTTTCTAAGGGTCTGCGCCAGACCAACCACCACAGAGAAGAATGCGATGCCGAGAATTCTCAGGGCGCTGAAGACGCCGTAGTTCACGATCAGATGGTTGGTAAGCGGCGCTATGTATATGGTGGCCGCGCCGAAACCCCCTACCACAAGCCCCGAGATCAGCCCCTTCCTGGCCGGCGGGAACCACTTGATTGCCACAGGGGTCGTGGCCGAGTAGCCCAGGCCGATCCCCGCCCCGGCCAGCAGCCCGAATGAGAGAACAAGCCCCGGCACCGTGGTCAGCACGCTGGACAGAACCATTCCGGCGCCGACCAGAACTCCCGCCATGGTTACCGCAAGCCTTGGGCCGTACCTGTCCTGCAGACGGCCGCCGAAAATCATCATCACAGCGAACATGGCCACAGCCAGGGTGTATGGTAATGAAGACTGGGTGCTGCTCCAGCCGTAGGATTCCCGCAGGTTGGCGGCAAAAATGCTCCAGGCGTAAAGAACGCCGAAGGAGAGGTTGATGCCCATACCGGCCAGAACTATGGTCCATGCTCTTGTGTTGTATCTCATGTTTGGAAAGCTGCCTCCTTGAAAAAAGTGCCGGAATTATAGCACGAAGGAGGGCTATTCACGAAAGAAATGTATTGCAATTAGTTACATGCTACTGGCGTTGTGCGGGGTCGATAAGAGCCCGCATTGCGGTTTGCCCTTCGTCGTTTTTCAGGCCGGGGTTGCTCTTGTGTCTACAGATTGACCCTCCAGTGGTCTTCGCCGGTCTGGACCAGACTCATGCCGTTTTCGTTCAGGGTTGAGCTTATCCATTCCAGGGATTTGTCGAAATTATCCATGAGTAGCTCGCTGCCGTCATCGGAGGAGATGAGAAGCAGTTTTTTGTTCATGGCGTAACTCCCCCTGGAAAGGCTGAGGCTTTCAAGGGGAATGCTCTCGGGTTTCCCGTGAACCAGCAGTTTGAGAAGGAATCCAAGCTGGAAGTAGAAGGGCGCCATTTTCCCCAGGCTGTGATAGACGAACCTCCGGTTGGTCAGAACGCACCTGCTGTCCACCGGAAACTTGACCTTTCCACCCTGAAGGGTGTACATGCGCCTGTCGATGAAAACCTGTTCATCGGGGTCGGGAGCGAACTTCCCCATGTTTTTCCTTTCCTGCTAGAACAGCCGCTTGATGTTGAAACCGATTGAGAGATCGTTGTCCGGGGCGCCGTGCAGCTGTCCCCGGGGACCGATACCGGAGCTGTTGCTGAAGCAGACCACGAACTGGTGGCCCCAGGTGGAGTGCCTTACTCCCAGGGCGAACGCGTCCTCGGAAAGAATACTGTGGTTTTCATCATCCCGGCTCACCACTGGAAAGAACTCACCGATCAATGCCGTCTTCTCCGTGACATCGACCGAGAGCCCGAAACCAGGGCCGTGCCGCTCAGTTCTGCCGTCGAATGAGTAGTTCACCGTGGGGATGATCCTGCCATTGGAGAAGGGCGCGGAAAACGAGCCCAGAAGGGTGACTCCCCCTTCCCTGTCCTGGTTGGCCGCGGGTTTCACCGAGGAGTACCCGATGGAGAACATGCCCTGAAACCTGTCGATGGGAGCGTTCCAGAAACCTGCGATGTTGTATTCCCTTCCCGAGCGGATGTGTCCTCCCCGGAGTTCCAGCCCGTCAATCGGGAACCAGCCAAGGTCCACCCCCACATTTGCTCCGTTGTCCATTCCGAAGAAGTTCTCGAAGGGTTCGTCCTTCAGGGCCGAACCGTAGAACCGGTGGTTGATCCGGAACTGAAGGCTTCCCTGCTCGAGATAGGGTGTGGGGATTTCGATGTTCAGCATGCCGGGGCCATAGGCTGAAAGGGCGAACGACAGAATTGGGACCAATGCGACTGCTTTCATGACAACCTCCTACAGTTCGAGGGATACCGCCTTTGCGTACTGATGCGGGGTTGTGAAGTCGTCGGCGCCGTTGGGGCCATAGGCGAGAAGGATCGTGTGGGTCGCGCCCTCCTGAAGCACCGTGTCGTAGATGTCTCCGGAAGCCATGGGAATCGTGAACTCGAGTTCGGTGACGCCTCCGGCTTCAGAGGCGGCTATCAGTGTGACATCGCTTGTGCCGCCGAGAACCGTATCCGCCTGGTGGGCGATGACGCCGGTGCCGAAATCATCACGGATTTGACCGTTTCCGTCGGAAACGTAACCGATGATGAAGTTGGCTCCCTGCATCATCACCTCGGGGTCGAAACCCACTCCCACCCACCCGGTGGTCGGGGCGGAAAGCCTGACCCGGAGGACTGTCTGGTCCTCCTCAACCATCCATTGCATGGTTACATTGTCGGTGGTGTATGTTTTCCAGCCCTCGTTCCCCGACGGGCCTGATGTGTTGTTGCCGCAACCGGGCAGGAGCAGAGCGGCGGCCAGCATTGCAAGGAATACCTTCATGGGTCCCTCCATTCCACAGTGTTACACTCTATTATGGCAACTCAAGGTTCGGAGGTCTACTGACGCCGGGGCTGGCAACATGCGGAAAGCCGTTTCAACCGATGACTCAATCCCTACTGGAACACGTGGATATTGTTTTACATATTGCAGCCAGAGAAATCCGGCTGGTGTTGACGCCGTTCCGGTTTTTCTCGGGAAAGGGGAAGAATATGAAAAGCCTTCTGTTGGTATCGGCGCTGATGCTTTCCACGGGAGTGTCCATGGGGTGGCAGCAGCTGGAGGTGGACGGGTTTCTGCTTCGCTGGCAGACCCAGGCCGGGGAAAAACTCGCGGTGGAACTCACCGGCCCCACAACAGGATGGGTCGCGGTGGGGTTCGACCCTTCCATGATGATGCTGGACGCCAACATCATCATCGGGTATGTCTCCGGGGGGGAAACCTTCATCCGTGACGACTGGGGCTGGCAGACCACCTCGCACCGGGCGGATACTCTTCTGGGAGGCACCCACGATGTGATTATCGACGGCGGCCAGGAATCGGAGGGGAGCACCCAGATTCGTTTCACCATTCCCCTGGACTCCGGCGACCCCTACGACAAGCCCCTTGTTCCCGGAAACACCTACCCCATCCTCATGGCCCGCGGTCCCGACGGCGCCGATGATTTCACAACCTATCACGCATTCTACACAGTGGCCGAGATAGAAATCCTGGCCTACCAGTCGTTCCCGACTGCCACATGGGGAAGGGTTAAAACCGGCCTTGAGTGAGAGAAAGGGTTCAAAACCCCTGATATTGGCCTTTGCCGGCAGTTCCAGGGAGGGCTCGTACAATCGCGGGCTGCTGGCGCAGGCGGCGCGTTTCGCCGAAGAGGCCGGGGGTCTGGTGACAAAGGTGGATATGGGAGATTACCCCATGCCCATTATGAACGAAGATCTCGAGGCCTCCAGGGGCATTCCGGAGAACGCCCTTGCGTTCAAGAAACTGCTTGCTGACCATGACGGGTTTCTAATCGCATCGCCGGAGTACAACGGTTTCGTCACGCCTCTTCTGAAAAACGCGCTGGACTGGGCCTCCCGTTCCGAAACACCGGACGAGCAGCCACTGAGAGCTTTCCGCGGAAAAACCGCGGCCATCATCGCCGCCTCCCCGGGTCGGCTGGGTGGGCTGCGCAGCCTTTCGATGCTGCGGATTCTTCTCACCAACCTGGGTGTTCTGGTTGTTCCCGCCCAGCATGCTGTCTCCGGGGCCGACGAAGCCTTCGAGAAGAGCGGCGAACTCTCGGACAGAAGAAACATTTC
>Ga0334882_1003023_pt1 | contig 16040 bp, 15 predicted proteins | sample GraSluR1_MG_5_FD_207226 | JGI IMG/M metagenome (GOLD analysis project Ga0334882, IMG submission 207226) | Sludge microbial communities from methane-producing bioreactor in Wageningen University, Netherlands - Granular Sludge_15_04-R1 | ecosystem: Engineered > Bioreactor > Anaerobic >... | reverse complement strand
TGTCTCTTAGAAAGGAGGCCCGGATATGACGTATATCGGCATTCTAATAACATACATTTTCGTCAGCAACTTCATCCTGACCCAGTTTCTCGGACTCTGCCCCTTCATCGGTGTTTCAAAAAATCTCGAGTCCGCGGTGGGAATGGGATTTGCCGTTACCTTTGTAACCTCTCTGGCCGCCCTGACCACCTGGGCCATACATAACCTGATTCTCATACCCTTGAATATCGAATTCCTTCAGACCATCACCTTTATCCTGGTTATCGCTTCGCTGGTGCAGCTGGTGGAGATGGTCATACAGAAGATTTCACCTCCTCTCTACAAGGCTCTGGGAATCTACCTTCCCCTGATTACCACCAACTGCGCCGTCATGGGTATCGCCCTTATCTCTGTCAGGAGCGGATACAATGCCCTGGAGAGTTTCGTGGCGGGGTTTTCCGCCGGGATCGGTTTTCTCCTTGCCATAGTACTCATGTCCGCTATCCGGGAAAAGCTGGATCGCGAATGGGTTCCCCGGCCGTTAAAAGGGGTTCCCATCGCCTTTATTACCGGCGGTCTGATGGCTCTGGCCTTCATGGCCTTTGATAAAGCCCTTTTGAACAACCTGGTAGGGTAGTGAGGAGAGAATGATGGATGTATTAAGGATTATCTTTGCCCTGTTGGCGGTGGGCTTATTGGGGATACTGTTTGGGCTGGGCCTTGCCGTGGCCTCCCGGGTTCTGGCGGTAAAAAAAGATGCCCGCGTCACCGATGTGGAAGGAATTCTGCCTGGTGCCAACTGCGGTGCCTGCGGTTATGCGGGATGCGCCGCTTATGCCGAAGCGGTGGTCAACGATGGGGCGGACCTGACCCTGTGCACTCCCGGCGGACCCACCGTGGCGGGCAGGCTGGGGGAATACATGGGAGTGGAGGTCGAGGTCACGGGGGAGAAAATGATCGCCCAGATCATGTGCCGGGGAACGAGGGAGACCTCAACGACTTCTTTTACCTACGCCGGCCTTGAGGACTGTAACGCCCTGTACGCCAGCTTTCAGGGAGACAAGGATTGTCCCTTCGGCTGTCTCGGCATGGGAAGCTGTATCAAAGTCTGTCCCGTCGACGCCATCTACCGCCACGAAGCCGGCTACATCGATATTGATCAGGAAAAATGCATCTCCTGCGGCAAGTGTTTCAAAGTCTGTCCCACCGGTGTCATTAAGTGGGTTCCTTACGGTTCCGACATGATTGTGGCGTGTAATTCCACAGATAAGGGCGGTGTTGTCAAGAAGTATTGTTCCGTGGGATGCATCGGATGCAAGATATGTGAAAAAAAATCCCCCGACGGCGGGTTTATTGTTGATAATTTCCTGGCCACGATAGATTATAGTAAGGATGGCGAGCGGGAGTCTGCGGCGGAAGCATGTCCCGCCAAATGCATTGTATCCATAAAGAAACTGGCAGTGAAAGCATAAAAATCGTTTTAAGAATAAAGAGAGTGAATGAAGAAAACAAAGCTGATTTTAGGAATCACCAATCAGCAGCCTGATGGGCTTGGTTCCGAGGAGTATGAGAAAGAATATCAGTCGTTTCTGAAACCCTTTCTCAGAACCCTTTACAACTTCGAAGAGATCCCCATGACTTTCTACTTTTCGGGATCTCTTCTAGAATGGTTGGAGGCCAGGCATCCTGAAGTCACCATGATCCTCAATGAGATGGTGAAAAGAAAACAGGTTGAGCTTCTGGGGGGAGGTTTTTTCGATCCGATCCTTCCGGTGATTCCGAACAGCGACAGGTCAGGGCAGATTGAAGCCCTGACCACTCTTTTAAGGAAACGGTTCGGCAAGCGTCCCCGGGGGGGATGGCTTACCGAAATGGTCTGGGAGCCTTCGGTTCCCATGTCCCTGAAAAACTCAGGACTCGATTACGTATTTCTCGATGATACCTATCTGAAAGTCGCCGGTTTGAGGGGAGAGGAGCTTTCTTTTCCCTGTCTTACTGAAGATCAGGGAAAGACCATAAGAATTTTCCCCATTAATGTTGAACTTCGTCAATCCTTTCTGGACGCAGATCCAGATCAGAGTTACGCGCAACTGCTGGCCACAAAGAAGCGTCTTGATAAATCGTCCCGCACAGAGGATCCTGTTATCACCGTCTTTATCGACAAAAACAACCTCAGCATCGGTCGTGACAGTGTTGAAGCCTGGGAAAGCCACCCCTGGTGGGACCGTTTTTTTACCCATCTCCTGGAAGATCGGGAGAATTTTCAACCCCTCCTGCCGAGCCAGCAAAACAAGACCGGTATGGGAGGGAAAAAGATTTATTTTCCCTGTCTTCTCCCGTCAAGGCTGGAAGATCGGCAGGGCCGGGATGCCCGAAGGGCCAGCTTCCGGAGTTACCTTACCGAATTTTCTGAAATCGATCTTTATTACTCAAAGATGATCTACATCAGCGGCATGGTGAATCTCATGAAGGGGGACCGGTCCCGCAAGAAGAGTGCCAGAACCGAACTTTGGCGGGCCCAGGGTAACCGGATGTACTGGTATCCTCCCGATGAAGCCCGGCACTATCGAAGCTTGAGAAGATGGGGTTGGGAAGCGGTTCTGGAAGCGGAAAAACTTACCCGGGAGAAGGGAATTTTCCAGCCAAGCCTCATGAAAACTGATTTTGATATGGACGGACGGGATGAGTATCTTTTTCAGGGTAACCATCTTAACTGCTACGTTCATTGTCTGGGTGCCTCTCTTTTTGAGCTTGATTATCTTGATAAGTCCTGGAATTACCAGGATACCCTGTGCCATTGGATGCGTCCCGAATATACAAGGAATTCCCTGGTAGACAGCTTTCTCTTCTCCGTGCCGTCTCAGGACATGGCTTCAGGTAATCCCGATATCAGCCATTCGCTGGAAACCCTGGAATTTTCCGATATTGTTCTTGACAAGGAAAAGAAGCGGGTAGTCTTTGAGTGCGAAACCGCGGTACCCGATGACGAAGGCAAACTCAGACCAATAAAGTTTTCCAAAACCTATCAGTTTTTTGCTGATGGTCTTGAGGTACTGTACGATATCACCAATCTTCAGGATAAGGATTTCTCATTCAAATTCGTTACATCCATGAGTTTCAATTTTTTCAGTGATGAAAGGCAGAAACTTACGGTTAATTATGTTTCCCGGGGGAAGGACAGAATTCTGGAAGAAAAGCAGGGACTTTGCCGGGATGTTAAGGCGGTCAATTTCCTGGACTGTCACCTCAAAACCCGGATGGATCTGGAATCTTCCAAGAACTTTGAACTGAGTATGAAACGCCTGGTGATTGAGGATGCTCTGGACGGGACGTCCTATTATCAGGGGACGGGAATGAACTTCAGCTGGAAAAAGCGGGTTGGCCCTTTAAAAACCTGGAGCGTCAGCCTCTCTTTGAAACTGCGTCGCCAGGAAAACAAGAAAAACGCCTTAAAAGATTAATCCCTCAGCTTTCTAACGGTCATCCAGATCCAAGGCTGGCTTTCGGCGTGGTGGTACTTTTCGGCAAATAAAAAATGAACAAGGGCGGTTCGGTATCTGCCGAGGAAAAAGGAAGCCTGACCTTTGTAAAAATGGGCTCTTCTTTCCACCCCTGCCGGTTGAGGCAGCCTGGTGAAATTATCCAGCAGGGTTTTCGCCGTTTCCCAATGCCCTGGAAGAAGCTCTTCATCCACTATGGTTTTCAATTTCTGATCCGCCCCGTCAAGATCCTCCCTGCGGTCTTCCTCGAGGATCAGGGGCATCATTACCAGATCCCGGCGGCTTTCCAGTCGGAACAAAAGTTTATTAATCCGGAATTTAGTGTCTTCAGAAAGGGCGACGGGTGAGACGGGTACGGGCTGGCCGTTGTTTTCACGGTAAAGCTGGTCGGCGGAAAGATAAGGCAGGGGCCGGGGTCTCAGGGTGAAGTCAGAAGGAAGGACGGGGCCGCCGCGATCCCGGAAGGGTAGGGCCACCGCTGCAGCGGTGCTGTTTATACCGCTGACAAGGTAAACATCGCCGCTGAGAAGGTTAAGGCTGTCAAGTACGGCGTAATAGTAGGAGACTCCTGAAATGGGTCGGTCTCTAAACACCCCGGCTCCCGAAGAAACCCGTCCAATCAGGGTGCCTCGAATCAGGTCGGATGTTCCTTCGATGGGTGATGTGTTTCTGTAAACAAGCAGTTCCCTGTTTGTTTTGTCGGCGGAAAACCGGATGATGACCTCCGGAGGTGCCGTCTCTACCTTAATGCCGGAAACCACTGCGCTTTCTGTCACCGCCTGCTGGGTGTAGAGAACATTGACTCCGTAGAGATTAACATTACTGAAGGGAATAAAAAGCTGCTGTTCTTCACCCTGCAGGTCTATCGCCAGGACGGCGTAGAAATAGGGTACCGAGTCGTAGGGAGGAAAATCCTCAAAACTGCCGGTATCGGCCGGAACCGAGGCGATAAGATTTGCCTTGTCGAAGCTGAGGGGATCAACGGGAACGACGGAACGATAAATGTGATATCCTGATACTTCTGTTTCAGCCAGTCTCCAGTCGATCTGGATGCTGCTGTTGGTGGGACGGAGGGACAGTCTGGTGGGGAAACTTTTTCGTCCCTCCACGGCCTGGGAGGAAAGCGAGAGGGTAAACAGGAGGAAAAACATCATTATCAGGGAAAGCTTTTTCATAGTTACTTATAATAATCGGCGAAAATGATTCCTGTCCATAGTGATATTGCGGAAGTGTTTGACATAAAAAAAAATCCTCCCTAAACTGTGATCATGTTTGTGGCTGTCATGTGTGAAATTGTCAGTGATGACAACAGAAAAGATGTGGAAAACATCCTGAAACTCTATGGGCTTGAGATGAAGGTGAAGAATCTTTACGAAACAACTTCCATGGGAGAGAAGACTTTATCCCGGCTGAAAAGGGATATCGACAGGGCTACCGATTCGTATGATTCGGTGTTTTTCTATCAGTTCCCCGTACAGGAAACCCTGGTTATCACAAGTCTGGAGAAAAAAAAGTGGCGCCGCAGGCTGCTGCAAAAGGAGAGTTAGTTATGCTGAATGAATGGACCGAAGAGATCGGGAAGCTGGAAGAGCAAATTCTGGATACCTGGAGGCGTCTTTGACCCCGATGCTGTTCAAAAAGAAATTGATGATATTGAGGCTTTTACGGGAGAATCGGATTTCTGGAACGACCGGGATAAGGCGGAAAAATTTTTAGGCCGTCTGAAATCTCTAAAAACCAGGATTACTCCCTGGCAGGAGCTGAAAGATGAAGTCTTTGATCTAAAAGGCCTACTGGAACTCGCCCTCGAAGAGAAAGAGGAGTCTCTTGAAAAAGATATCAAGACTACATTTCAGAACCTGGAAGAAAGATATGGAAAGCTGAGAATCCGCGAGCTTCTGTCGGACCCCTATGATGCCAACGATGCCTTTGTGACCATTCACAGCGGGGCCGGTGGCACCGAGGCGTGCGACTGGGTGAATATGCTCTACCGGCTGTACCACCGCTGGTGTGAAGCCCGGGAATTCGGCCTCGAAGTTCTGGACCTCCTGGAGGCGGAAGGGGGTATTAAATCGATCACCTTCCTTGTTAAAGGGGAAGGGGCCCACGGATATTTAAAAGGTGAAACAGGGGTGCACCGGCTAGTACGGATTTCCCCTTTTGATTCCGGAGCCCGGCGTCACACATCTTTTGCCTCGGTGTTCGTTTCCCCTTCGATTGATGATGATATCGAATTTGAAATTAAACCCGATGATATCCGCATCGATACCTATCGGGCCCAGGGGGCGGGGGGACAGCACGTCAACAAAACCGACTCGGCGGTGAGAATCACTCACCTCGCCACCGGGATCGTGGTACAGTGCCAGAATGAGCGGAGCCAGCACAAGAACAAAGCCAATGCCATGAAAGTCCTGCGGTCCCGGTTATATGAATACTACAAGGAAGAACAGGAAAAAGAGCAGGAAAAGCATCTCCAGGAAAAAAAGGATATTTCCTGGGGAAACCAGATTCGTTCCTATGTTTTTCAACCTTACACACTGGTCAAGGATCATCGTACCAAACATGAAAGCGGCAACATCCAGTCTGTGATGGATGGGAATATAGATTCTTTCATCGAAGAGTTTTTAAAGTGGCAATGGGAAATGAAACAATAGCGGCCCCCACTCTTCTCATCGTTGATGATCTGGCGTTCATGAGAACCGCTATCAGGGATATCTCCGCCTCCGCCGGCCTTCGGGTTGTGGGAGAAGCCTCCGATGGCCGGGAAGGGGTGGAAAAATATTTTGATCTCCGCCCCGATGTGGTACTCCTCGATATCACCATGCCGGTGATGGATGGGCTTCAGGCTCTGAAGCAGATCCGCCAGCGGGACCCCCATGCATCGGTGGTCATGTGTTCGGCCCTGGGTCAGCAGGAATACCTTCTCAAGGCGATTCAGCTGGGGGCCCGGGATTTTATCGTAAAACCCTTCAGACCCGAACGGATCGTATCGGCGGTTCGAAAAGCCGCTTCCAGGGGGTGGCGTGAAGGGGTTTAAAATCCTGATTCTTTGGGGTGTGCTTTTTTTCCCAGGAGCAGGGTTTCCGCTCTGGAGCCAGGCGGCTGTCTTCCCTTCGAAAATGGTGGCAGGGATTGCCCAGTGGCGTAATCAGGGGGTTCCTGGAGAATACGCTTATCTGGTGCGTACCATCCCTTCACAGCTTTTCACCGCCGCCGTCGAATGCAGGGACCACCAGATCGGGGAATGGGAAGGGCAGGCCATCCGGAGGAAAATGGCGGAAAGGCAGAAAGAGGAGCTGGAAAAGGAAGTCTCCCGGCTCCGTCGTACCCTGGATGAAATGCTTTTTGATCACCGTAAGAGCGAGGAAGACCGGGCCAAAGCCCGTGAAGCCTGGCAGATTAAATTAACCGACTGGCGTTTATTTAATCAGAATTCTTCCCGCCCCTTTGAACCTCCCCCAAGGATTACCCTGGGAATGCACGAAAAAAACGACAAGGATCGGTTTCTTCCCGTCTTTTTGGGTCCCGCCGCAACCTATCCGGAACAGACTGATTACCTGGTTCATGGGGGTGTCGAGATGGTGGAAGGAATCCTTTTTTTCACCATGGGTATATTCAGTTTTTGGGAAGACCGGGATTTGGTATGGCTTGAAAGGGCCTATCTTCCAGAAGAAGCGGGTCGCTTTATCGAGGAAGCCCGCATGGTAATGATCGATACTCTGCTGGGTCGGGAATGGTCCAGCCTGACAGTAAAAACCAGTGAGTCCGGAGCAATCCTCTCTCTCAATGGAGTCGAGGTGGGAAGGGGCGGGGTAAATTTGCCCTTTATGGTTCCGGGAAACTACCAAATACAAGCTGCAGCTCCCGGGTTTCGACGCGAGATCGTCGATATCGAACTATTTCACCGACAGAGAGAAACCCTGGAGATTGTTATGCCGCCGGACGAGTGGTCTCCCTTTACCATTTCCACCGATCCCGATGGGGCCGATCTTTATCTGGGCAGCCGGTGGCTGGGGCTGTCTCCCTGGGAAGGAGATCTGCCGCCGGAGAATTTCATCCTCAGTGTACGAAAACCGGGGTATAGGGATACTTTCCGTTATCTTCCCGAGAAGAGAGGAGACGGCAGGGATATCCTTCTTCCCGTCGAGAGTTTTAAGGTGGAACATTTAATGGAAACGCATAAACAGCGGTTTTACAGTTCCCTGGGTGCTTTTGTCCTGGCATTGCCGGTGCCCTTTATTCTGCAGGGTATTTCCCAATATTCCGCCCAGGCCTGGTATGATGAAAACAGACTCTACGGGAGCAGCCATGAGACCGACAGGCTTCGCAGGATCTCCCTCCTTTCCTATTACGGTTCCCAGGGGGCCCTGTTTATTCAGGGAGCCTTATTTGTTAATATGGTTATCGATGCGGTCCGTTACGTGAAAACCACGGATCTGATGTTTACCCGATGAGGGTAAACAGGGCATCTTAGTAAACGGCGTCCGTTTTCAGCCCTTTATCGGGTTGAAAGGGAGGCTTCAGACTGGAGTGATAAAGGAGACCATGTGGCGGGTAAAAGTTTAGGGGAAAAAATACGGACCCTTTTCGGTTCTTCGGCATGGACCGATGATGTTTTCGAGGAACTGGAAGATCTTCTTGTGGAGGGAGACTTGGGTGCCCGGGAAGCCATGCGGGTGACCGAGGAGCTTCAGAAGCGGGTGAAAAAAGAGCGTCCCTCAGATCGGGAAGCGCTTATCCGGGTTTTAAAAGCTCTCCTTCTTGAGGATCTTAGAATCCTGGATCTTCAAGCCGATCCGGAGCTGATGAATGTCTTTCTGATATTAGGGGTCAACGGAGTGGGAAAAACCACAACCCTGGCTAAAATGGCTCAATTCTACCGGGGAATACCCGGAATCACCCCTGTTTTGAGTGCCGGAGATACCTTCAGGGCCGCTGCGGTGGAGCAGCTGCAGACCCATGGGGAACGTCTGGGTGTTAGGGTGGTAAGTCAGGGCTCCGGCGCCGATCCGGGAGCGGTTATCTATGATACCCTGGAGAGTGCCCGGGCCCGGGGCGAGAATCTTGTCCTGGCCGACACAGCAGGACGGATGCATAACAAGGCGAACCTGATCCGGGAACTCCAGAAAATTGACAAGATTGTTTCCGGCAGGGCAGAAGGAAGCAACTATAAAAAAATCCTGATTGTGGATGCAACCACCGGGCAGAATGGTTTTACCCAGGCCGAAACCTTCCATGAGGCGGTTGGAGTGGATGGGGTGATTCTGACCAAGTACGACTCCACCGCCAAGGGAGGTATCGCCATGAAAATATCCCGGGATCTGGGCTTGCCCTTTTGTTTTCTGGGGACCGGGGAGTCTTACGACAAGTTTCACAAGTTTAACGCCGACCTTTATCTCGATACTCTTTTAGGACTCCAGGGATAAGGCATGTTTCTGATGCGGTACCTGCGGTGTTTCTCTCTGTTTTTCCTGTTACTGCCGATTTCCTTCGTTTTATCCGCCCAGATCGGAGGGAACGCAGAGAGCCCCCCGGCACGGGTCTTCCGTTCCAACAGCCTGGGCATGCCCCTGGAAGAGATATCCGGCTATCGCCGGGACGAGTTCGACTTTATCCTGGACCGGTATGAAAGAGACGGGGAGACCACAGCCATTCTTTACCACCTGGGTAGAGAGGCGGCTTCCTGGGAACGTTTCTACGGTAAAAACGGGAACCTGGAAAGAGAGAGGGAAGTTCGGGGGGCTGAAGTTACCGAAAGATACTTTCAGGAGGGTCTCCTGATGGAAGAAACCGTTACTCTACCGGACGGCTCCCGGGAAAAATCTGTCTACCTCTACCGGAACGGGCAGATTCTGGAAATACGGCGGTCAAGCGATGATGAGGCAAACACGGAGACTCTGCTTACCTACAGGGCAGGACCTGACGGCCGTCTTCTGGGGGTTTACCAGGAGGCAGCAGGTGAGGAGGAAAGGCGTATCGAGTTTTATTATCAGAAGGACGGAGGTCACGGTGAGTGGCATCAGAGGGACGGTCAGGTTGAACTGTATCAGTTTCGGGACGGCCGGCCGATTCTGCAGGAGCAGTGGCAGGACCGGGTCCTTTTAGAGCGGATCGTCTGGACGAGTGAGGACGGCAGCTTTCTGCGGGTCCGGGAGTATCCTGGGGAAGACCGGATCGTTTATGATTTACTCGATGATAAGGGCCGCCTTCTAGGCCAGGAAGAGAGGTTTACGGGGAGTACCATTTTTCGGGAATTCACGTACCAGGATGATAATTTGTTCCAGATGACGGAAAGACGACCCGGGGAGAAAAGGCGTTATACCTATTTCTACGGACCCGATGGGCTTGCGGAGGAAAGGATGGAGCGAAACGATTTGCTGGCAACCCGTATCCTTTACTTTCCCGACGGCAGGGAGAAACACGAAACCTACCGAAGAGGAATCCTTCTGACGGTGGTGGAATATAAGGATGGGGTTCCCCTGGAGCCGGACCGATGAAAATATCCTGGGTTCTCTTTATCTCCCGACGATATTTTCGGGTAAAGCGGAAAACCACAGGTTTGGCCAGTTCCATCATCGCTCTGGCCGGTCTGACCGTGGGAGTCATGGCTCTGGTGACGGTTCTTTCGGTGATGAACGGGTTTCAGCTCGGTTTTATTGAGAACATCCTTGAACTCTCCTCTTTTCATATCCGGGGGATATCCCCCGATGCGGCCCGGGAGCAGGCGGGATCTCCGGCGGCGGTGGAGAAACTGTCTTCCTTACCAGGGGTCAGGGCCGTATTGCCCTTCAAGGATATTCAGACATTAATTCAAGGGCAACACAGTGCTTTTACCCCGGTGCTGGTCCGGGGGGTTCCAGGTAATATTCTTCAGGCCGATCCTGGGTTTGTGGAAAAACTGGGAGTATTCCGGGGAGATTTTAACATCGCCGATGGAAGAGGAATCCTGGTGGGTTATGATCTGGCCTATCTTCTGGGAGCCGATGTGGGAGATACCATCTCCCTGGTCTCCTTATCGGGGGACGGGTTCAGCCTTCTTTCTCCCGAAGTGCTGGATTTTCAGGTGCGGGGCCTTTTCCGGAGCGGATACTATGAATTTAATGCAGGGCTGGCGGTTGTCTCTCTGGATGGGGCAGCAGAGCTCGCCCGGGGTGTACCCTTGATTTACGGCGTCAAAATGGATGACTATCACAGGGCCGCGTCGCTGTTTCCCTTCCTCGGAAAGGACCCTTTTTTTTCAAACTGGCACATGGAAACATGGCAGGAGTACAACAGTGGTTTTTTCGGTGCCTTAAGGCTGGAGAAGGGCGCCATGATGATCCTGATGGGCCTTATTTTTCTTGTGGTGGGGGTTAATATCTACAATGCCCAGAAGAGAAACGTGATTGATCGGTATGAAGAGATCGGCATTCTCAGGTCTCTGGGGGCATCTCCCTGGAGCATCAGGAGCATTTTCCTCTGGGAGGGGGTTATGATCGGAGTTTCCGGAGGGCTCTTGGGAACTTTGCTGGGGTTGCTGATAACTCAGAACATCCGGCCTATTATTGGCTTTACAGAAGATCTTCTGAATTTCTTTCTTGGAGGAGCAGCGGCCATGACAGCCTTGTTTTCCGGCGGAGCCGGCGGCGGGACTTATTTTTCTTTCTACCTCCCTGAAGTGCCCGTCCGGGTGCTTTACGGTGAGGTGGTGGTAATTTTCCTCTTTGCCTTTACCTCCAGCCTGGTTTCCGCCTATTTCGCCAGCTCCCGGGTTTCCTCCATTCAGCCCGGCCAGGTACTGAGGTACGAATGATGGCTTTGCTAGAAGTGAAAGATTTGAATAAGAGCTATCAAAGTGGACCGGAAATCCTGCCTATTCTTCGAAATGTTTCCTTCTCGGTGGAAGAGGGAGATGCGGTGGTGGTGACCGGCGAGAGCGGCAGCGGCAAAAGCACCATCCTGAATCTGCTGGGGGGGCTCGACGGGGCGGACAGCGGGTCCATTAAAGTGAACCAGAAAGAGATCGTCGGTCTCTCCGAAGAAGCCCTGGGGTTCTATCGCCGCGATTACGTGGGGTTTATCTTTCAGTTTCATCATCTTCTCAAGGATTTTACCGCCCTGGAAAATGTGATGCTGCCGGCCTACATGGCCGGCAAAGACAGAAAAGCAGCCATGGAACGAGCCCGGGATCTGCTCCTTTCCGTGGGCCTGGACGGAAGGAGCCACCACTATCCCGCCCAGTTATCCGGCGGTGAACGGCAGAGGGTGGCCCTGGCCCGGGCGCTGATTAACGATCCGGCCCTGATTCTTGCCGATGAGCCGACGGGAAACCTGGATGAAAAAAATTCCCGGATGGTGGAGGATCTGCTTTTTGATCTGGTTAAAAACTTTGGGAAAACCCTGATCCTGGTTACCCATGATCCGTTGTTCCGCCGGGAGGGGACCATCGGCTTCCATCTCGAGGCCGGAACGGTTCGCCGGCCATGAGCATGAACAGCAACCGGTACCTGGGGTTCCGGAATTTTTTTACCTACCGGCGGGGACGCCTGTCCCTCAAGGGGATGGCCCGGGCGGTCTGGGGAATCGGTCTCTCCATGGTTCCCCTGCTGGTGGTTTTAGAAGTTTCCAGCGGTATGATAGAGGGAATCACCCGGCGTTACGTGGAAGTGGGGAGTTTTCACTATCAAATCCGGCGCTACACCAGCGGTCCCGAGGAGAACACCGATGAAGAGGCCCTGGTAGAACATCTGATGACCCAGCCGGAGATCCTGACGGTTACACCTTTTGTTGAAGGCCAGGGACTGATCTATTCCGAAGAGGGCCGTACGGGCGTCCAGATTCGGGGGATGAATCCCGAGGCCTTTTACGCCGATCAACGGCTTCAGCAGTACGTGAGGTTTGTCTCAGGGGATTTTTCCTTTGGTTCCGACCTGCGGGGAGTTGTAATCAGCCAGGTGATGGCGAGAAAACTGGGCGTCTCCCGGGGAGATCAAGTCAAGCTCCTGGTCTCCCGGCCTTCGGCCCGGGGAGGGAAACCGATCCTCCGGCCCGGAACCTATCTGGTTACCGGAATTTTCTCCACGGGCTATCAGGAGCTCGATGCCCTTTCGGTTTATCTTCATAAAGACAGGGCTGAGCAGCTTTTTCAGGACCAGGCAGGCCTGGTGCTGGGGATAAAAGTCTCCGACTATACCGAAAGAGTGGATGAGAGAAAAACCCTGATTCGGCAGATTCTCCCTCAGGAATGGTATATCCTTTCCTGGTATGATCTTAACAGAAGCCTTTACCAAAATCTGGGCTCTACCAAAACGATGCTTCTTTTCATCATGGCACTGATTATCATCGTTGCCGCGGTAAACATCTATTCCACCATTCTCAGCCTGGTGACGGAGCGTCAGGAACAGATCGCGGTGCTTAAAAGCCTGGGGGCCCGTCCTTCCGATCTAACGGCCCAGTTTGTGTTTACCGGTTTTTTCCTGGGCCTCTTTGGTGTGATTCTGGGAATGGTCCTGGGTCTTTTAATATCGGTCAATATCAACCAGTTTATCAAGCTCTTCGAGGGAGCGGTCAATTCTGCCCAGCGTTTTATCAGCATGATTTTCCCTTTCATCGAGACCGCCGGAGACCTTCGTCTTCTCAATCCGGAATACTATCTCGAAGAGATACCCATCAGAATTCCCCTGGGGGAGACGTTTCTTATCGGCTTCTTGACCCTCAGCCTCTGCACTCTGGCCGCCTGGTTCCCATCCAAAAAAGCGGGAAGCATCAATCCCCTGGAGGTGATGGGCCGGCACTAAAAAACCGCCGGATACTCCCCAATCTATACTTTACCCCTGGATTATTGTATATTTACAGTAACCAATGACGAGGAGATGCTATGAAATGCGACAGTTGCGGCGGTAATGACGCAATTATTCATATCAGACAGATTATAGGAAGTGAAGTAAAAGATCTTCATGTCTGTCAGAAATGTGCCGCTGAAAAGGGCATCCTGACCACGGGGGATAAAACCGAATTTTCTCTACCCGATATCCTCGGAGGATTGGTGGATGCCATCCCCGTTGTTAATAGTGATGAACCGGATAACTGTCCTGTCTGCGGCCTGAAACGGGAAGATGTGGACAAGGAAAGCCGTGTGGGCTGTCCCGAGTGTATGAATGTCTACTCCCGGGAAGTGAGGCGTTCCCTGAAGAAACGGGGATATCAGCTCAGTCACACCGGGAAGCTTCCCCACAATCTTGAGACGGTGAAGAAACTTCTTTTCGACAAAGAGATTTTAAAGGGCGAACTGGTGAAAGCGGTGAGTGCCGAAGACTATGAAAAGGCGGCTCACTTGAGAGACCGGATCCGGGCCATCGAAGAGAATGCGGGGGTTCCCCATGAAAGGTGAGAAAACTCTGGTAAAAGACCAGGGAGGCTGGTTCTTTCAGGGCGGTGCCGATAATGATGTCATCGTATCATCTCGGATTCGACTGTCCCGCAATCTGACGGGCCATCTATTCCCCGGCTCCATGGGCCATGAAGAAGAGGAGAGAGTCCGAACCGCAGCGATAGCCGCCTTCGAAGGGCTTCTTGACGAAACCACCTACGAGCCGGTACTCATCGGGGATCTTCGTCCTTCGGAACGCCGGCTGCTTATGGAAAGGAAGCTTATCAGTCAGGACTTTTCCCTTCACAAAGAAAAAACCGTGATGCTTCGGAAGGATATGAATCAATCCTGCATGATCAATGAAGATGATCACCTGAAGATTCTCACCTATCGCGGCGGAGAGGCCCTTTCATCCCTCTATCGGGAGGTGAGGGACCTTGATGATAAGCTGGAAACCCGGGTTGATTTCGCCGCCTCCCTGGAGTATGGCTATCTGGGGCCCCGCCTGGACAACCTGGGTACCGCCATGAAAGGTTCATACTTTGTCCATCTCCCCGCCCTGGTTGAGTCAGGTCTGGTGGATAAGGCGCTGAAAACCATGATTCAGGTGGGATATGAGGTTACCGGTTTTTCCCCCGGGGAAGACGGCTCGCTGGGTCAGTTTTTCCTGGTTTCCAATAAAGAAACCCTGGGGTTTAAAGAAGAAGAGGTTGTGGAGAAGCTCGAGACTCTCTCCCGGCAGCTCATCACCTACGAGAGAATGGCCCGGGAAGATCTGCTTAACAAAAAGCTGTGGGAGCTGGAAGACAGGGTCTTCCGGGCTCTGGGGGTTATGAAGTCATGTCGACTCCTTGATTATGGCGAGGGGGTCGAACTGATTTCCTCTCTTCGGATGGGGGTGATTCTGGGATGGCTTCCCTTTCCCCTGGAATCTCTCAACAGTTTGATAATTTTGAGCCAGAATTCGCATCTCCAGGCCCGCATCGGAGACGGTGAGACCGCAGAGGAACTGATTCTCGACCATGAAAGGGCGGAGCAGTTCCGGGAGATATTAATCACCCCATTAGAAACAGGAGGGGGCAGCGATGTTTAAAGGATTAACACAAAGAGCGCAACGCATTTTAACTATATTTTCCCAGGAAGAAGCCAAGAGATTTCACTCCGATCAGCTTCTTCCCGAACATGTTATCCTGGCCATCATCAAGGATGGAGAAGGTGTGGGAGTCCAGGCTTTAAAACGGGGTAATGTCGATCCCGTGGGGCTGCAGATCGAGATTGAACGGAATATCCCCAAGAAACAGGCGGGCTTCATTCTAGGCAATGTACCTCCCTCGAAAAGGGGAAAAGAGTTTCTGGAAAATTCCGCCGAAGAAGCGAAAAATCTGGGGCATGAATATATCGGAACGGAACACATGATTCTGGCGGCGGCGGTGGAGCGGGGGAGCATTGTCGCCCGCTACCTGGAAAAACACTCCCTTTCGGTGGATGATCTCCGGGAACTGGTTCTTGAGATCAAGGGGTCCGATGTGATGAGTAAAAAGGGATTTGAGGATCCGTCCATCAAGAAAAAACCTCAGACTCAGACCAAAAAGGCTACCCCCACCCTGGACGAATTTACCCGGGATATCACCCTCTATGCCCGGAATAACAAGCTTGATCCTGTCATTGGCCGGACCAATGAGATTGAACGGGTTATTCAGATATTAGCCCGGCGCAATAAAAATAACCCCGTTCTTATTGGGGAACCCGGGGTGGGAAAAACCGCCATCGTGGAGGGTCTGGCCCAGAAAATCGTCAACGGTACGGCTCCCGAGGTTCTGATGGGAAAGAGGGTCCTTACCCTTGATCTGGCTTCTCTCATTGCAGGGACAAAGTACCGGGGTGAATTTGAGGAACGGCTTAAAAGAGTCATGAAGGAAATCATGTCCGCCGGCAATGTTGTTTTATTTATCGATGAGCTTCATACCATCATTGGGGCCGGCGGGGCTGAAGGTGCTATCGATGCCTCCAATATGCTGAAGCCCGCCCTCTCCCGGGGAGAGCTTCAATGTATAGGCGCCACAACCCTGAATGAGTATAAAAAATATATCGAGAAGGATGCGGCACTGGAGAGAAGATTCCAGACCATCTTTGTTGAAGAGCCCAGTGTAGATGATGCCATCAATATTCTCCATGGTATCAAAGAGCGATACGAAGACTTTCACAATGTAACG
>Ga0334882_1003022_pt1 | contig 16047 bp, 14 predicted proteins | sample GraSluR1_MG_5_FD_207226 | JGI IMG/M metagenome (GOLD analysis project Ga0334882, IMG submission 207226) | Sludge microbial communities from methane-producing bioreactor in Wageningen University, Netherlands - Granular Sludge_15_04-R1 | ecosystem: Engineered > Bioreactor > Anaerobic >... | reverse complement strand
CCGGTGGGGATGTTGAGGCCGGGGATGTCCGCGTCGGAGATCTGGTCGAGGTGCTTCACCAGCGCCCGCAGCGAGTTGCCGTGCGCCGCCACCAGGACGGTCCGGCCGGCCCGCAGCTCCGGGACGATCCGGTCGTACCAGAACGGCAGCATCCGGGCGACGACATCCTTCAGGCACTCGGTCTGCGGGCGGATCTCGCTGGGCAGATCGGCGTACTGCGGGTCGTGGTACTGCGACCACTTGTCGTCGGCGTCCAGCACCGGCGGCGGCTGGTCGTACGACCGGCGCCACACCATGAACTGGTCCTCACCGAACTCCTCACGGATCTCAGTCTTGTTCTTGCCCTGCAGGGCGCCGTAGTGGCGCTCGTTGAGGCGCCAGGAACGCCGCACCGGGATCCAGTGGCGATCGCAGGCGAGCAGTGCGAGGTCGGCGGTGTGGATCGCACGCTTCAGCGTCGAGGTGAACAGGATGTCCGGCAGGAGACCCTCGGCGGCGAGCAGCTCGCCACCACGCTGGGCCTCGGCCTTGCCCTTGTCGTTGATGTCGACATCGACCCAGCCGGTGAAGAGATTCTTGGCGTTCCACTCGCTTTCGCCGTGGCGCAGCAGGATCAGCTTTGCAGTCATGACCCGAGCCTAGTGGTCGCCCGCCCCGCCGGTGGCACCGGCCCCCGGCTTCCGACCGTCCCCCGATACGCGGGATACTCCGGGCATGAACGCTCCTGTCACGCCTGCCCGTCCCCTTGCCGTCGTCACCGGTGCCAGCAGCGGCATCGGCGCCGCGACGGCCCGTACCCTCGCCGCCCAGGGCTACGAGGTCATCTGCGCCGCCCGCCGGGAGGACCGGCTGCGGGAACTCGCCGACGAGATCGGCGGCCGGGCCCAGGCCTGCGACGTCACCGACGACGACTCGGTCGCGGCGCTCGCCGCGGCGGCCGGGCCGCGGGTCGAGCTGCTGGTCAACAACGCCGGCGGCGCGCTCGGGCTGGCCCCGGTGGCCGAGGCGGACATCGACAACTGGCAGCGGATGTACGCCCTGAACGTGCTGGGGTCCGCCCGGGTCACCCGGGCCCTGATCCCCGCCCTGCTGGCCGCCGACGGCGGGCGTGGGCAGGTCGTCTTCGTCACCTCGGTCGCCGCCGACGGCGGCTACGAGGGCGGGGCCGGCTACTGCGGGGTCAAGGCCGCCGAGCGCTCGATGGCCCAGTCGATGCGGCTGGAGATGTACGACCGGCCGCTGCGGGTGGCGGAGATCGTCCCCGGGATGGTGCGCACCGACTTCTCGCTGGTGCGCTTCGCCGGTGACCAGGCCCGCGCCGACGCCGTCTACGCGGGTGTCGAGGGGGTCCTCACCGCCGGCGACATCGCCGCCTGCATCGGCTTCGTCGCCTCACTGCCGGCGCACGTCAACATCGACCGGATGGTGGTCCGCCCCCGGGTCCAGCCGGCCCAGCACAAGATCTTCCGGGCCGGCTGATCACCGCATCAGGCCATCGCGATCAGGGCCTGACCGCCCTGGACGGCCTCGCCGACCTCGACCAGGATCGAGCCCACCGTGCCGTCGGCCGGAGCGGTGATCTCGGTCTCCATCTTCATCGCCTCAAGCACCACCAGCACCTGGCCGGCGGTGATCTCCTGGCCCTCCTCCACCATGATCCGGGCGACCGACCCGGCAAGCGGGGCGACCACCGAGTTGGCGCTCGCCGCCGGCATCGTCGACGTCACCGGGGCGGTCGGCGCCGGGCCGGTGTAGGCACCGATCACGCCGAGGTCACCGAGCGAGGGGCGCGTCTGCTCGACCTCGACGTCGACGTCGTACGGGGTTCCGTTGACCGTCACCTTGAGTCTCATGTCTGTTCCTCCTCGTCCTCAGTGCAGCGTCAGCGGGGCCTGGCGGGCGGGCCGCGCCTGGGTCTTGCGGTGGTCCTGGACCTCCATCCGGCCGGCGGCGGTCCACCCCGAGCCCTCATGGAATTGGATCTGCTTGACCCTGGCCCGGTGACCCAGGACAGCCGCAACGGCCGCCGCGATGACCATCAGGGTGTCCTCGTCGACCTGGTGCTCCTCGGCCCACCGGACCGCCATCCGGTCGAACTCCACCATCCGCTGCTCCGCCGCGGCGAGCCGCGCGGTCAGCTCGGCCACCTGGTCCTTGAGAGCAGTGATCTCGTTCTCGTCAGTCATCGTCACTCCCGATCACACCGGCCCGAGGCCGTGCTTCTTGTCCGGGCGCAGCTGGCGCTTGGACCGCAGGACCTCCAGCGCCATCGCCACCTCGCGCCGGGTGTCGGCCGGGTCGATGATGTCGTCGACCAGTCCCCGCGACGCAGCCATGAACGGCGTGGCGAAGGTCTCGCGGTACTCCTCGACCAACTCCGCCTTGCGCGCCACCGGATCGTCGGCCTCGGCGATCTCCTTCTTGAACACGATGTTCGCCGCACCCTCGGCACCCATCACCGCGATCTCGGCGGTCGGCCAGGCGAACACCTTGTCGGCGCCGAGGTCCTTGGAGCACATCGCCAGGTAGGCCCCGCCGTACGCCTTGCGGAGCACGATGGTGACCTTCGGGACGGTCGCCGCGGAGTAGGCGTACAGCATCTTCGCGCCGTGGCGGATGATGCCGCCGTGCTCCTGGGCGACCCCCGGCAGGAAGCCGGGCACGTCGACGAAGGTGACCAGCGGGATGTTGAAGGCGTTGCAGAAGCGGACGAACTTCGAGCCCTTGTCGGAGGAGTTGATGTCCAGCACCCCGGACATCACGCTCGGCTGGTTGGCCACCACACCGACGCTGTAGCCGTTGACCCGGGCGAAACCGACGACGATGTTCTGGGCGTAGCCGGCCTGCACCTCGAGGAAGTCGGCGTGGTCGACGACGCCCCGGACGATGTCGCGGACGTCGTAGCCCTTCTTGCCCTCCACCGGCACGATGTCGCGCAGCGAGGCGTTCGGCTCCACCACGTCGTCGGGGTTGACCCGCGGCGGCTCGGAGAGGTTGTTCTGCGGCAGGAAGCTGAGCAGCTTCTTGGCGATCAGGATGGCCTCGTCGTCGTCATTGGCGACGAAGTGGTTGACGCCCGAACGGGCCATGTGCGCGTCCGCGCCGCCCAGCTCGTCCTGGGTCACCTTCTCGCCGGTCACCTCGGTGATCACGTTCGGCCCGGTGATGAACATGTGGGCCTTGCGGGTCTGGATGATGAAGTCGGTCAGCGCCGGCGAGTACGCGGCGCCACCGGCGCAGGGGCCGGCGATGATCGAGATCTGCGGGACCGCGCCGGAGAGCCGTACGTTCGAGTAGAACACCTGGCCGTAGCCGGACAGCGAGTCGATGCCCTCCTGGACCCGGGCGCCGCCCGAGTCGTTGACGAAGACGAAGGGCGTGCCGGTGGAGAGCGAGGCCTCCATCATCTCGACGACCTTCTTGGACTGGGTCTCGCCGGCGGAGCCGCCCATCACGGTGAAGTCCTGGGAGGCGACGTGCACCGGGCGGCCGAGGACCGCACCGGTGCCGGTGACCACGCCGTCGGCCGGGGCCTTGGCGGTGTCCATCCCGAAGGTGGTGGTCCGGTGGGTCCGGAACATCCCGGTCTCCTGGAAGGTGCCCGGGTCGAGCAGGGCGGCGATCCGCTCCCGCGCGGTCAGCTTGCCCCTCTCGTGCTGCTTCTCCAGGCGGGACTTACCGCCCCCGAGGACGGCCTCGTCACGACGCTCCTGCAGCGTGGCGAGGCGGTCGGACATGTCGTGGATCTTCTCTGCCATGGTCGTCACCTCACGCCGGCTCGACGGACACCGAACGGGACTGGCCGTTGATGGTGACCTTGTACTGGATCGGTTCGTGGAGGGCCTTGTCGAGGCCGGCGGCCTTGCGGCGCTCCTCCTCGACCTGTTCCTCGGTCATCCCCACGTTGCGGGGGCCCTGCGGGCGCTCCTTGAAGAACTTGGCGGCGACCTGGGGGAACATCGCGTTGGTGAGGATGTCCTCCTCGGTCCCGTTGAAGCCCTCGAGACCCTTGGCCTGCTCGGCCAGGCTGCCCCACTCGGGCGCCAGCAGGTCGGCGGGACGCTCGGTGATGGGTTCCTTCTTCGTCTGGGCCTTGGCCTTCTCGACGACCTCGGCATTGCGTTCGCCGGGGCACTCGCCGTAGTAGCCGAGCATCAGGTCGGCGAACTCGCCGGTGAGCACCTTGTACTCACCCATCAGCACGTTGAACACGGCCTGGGTGCCGACGATCTGCGAGGAGGGCGTCACCAGCGGCGGGTAGCCGGCGTCCTTGCGGACGTTCGGCACCTCGGCCAGCACCTCGTCCATCCGGTCCCCGGCGCCCTGCGCCTTGAGCTGCGACTCCATGTTGGAGAGCATCCCGCCGGGGATCTGGGACTGGAAGATGTCGGTCTTGACCCCGGTCACGGCGGACATGAACTTCTTGTACTTCGGCGCCACCTTGGCGAAATGCTCCCGGATCGGCTTGAGCCGGCTGCGGTCCACGGTGGTGGTGTACGGGGTGCCGTCGAGCATCTCGATCACCGACTCGGTCGGGTTGTGCCCCGGGCCGAGCGACATCGAGCTGATCGCGGTGTCGACGACATCGGCGCCGGCCTCGATCGCCTTCATCAACGCCACCTGGGTGACACCGGTGGTGGAGTGACAGTGCACGTTGATCTGCACGTCCTGGCCGTAGGTGTCCTTGATGCCCTTGACGATGTCGTACGCCGGCTGGGGCTTCAGCAGCGCGGCCATGTCCTTCAGCGCGATCGAATCGGCACCCATGTCGAGCAACCGGCCGGCCAGCGTGATGTAGTCCTCGGTGGTGTGCACCGGGCTGACCGTGTAGCAGATCGTGCCCTGGGCGTGCTTGCCCGCCTTCTTGACGGCCTGCATGGCGTGGGCCACGTTACGCGGGTCGTTCAGCGCGTCGAAGACACGGAACACGTCCATGCCGTTCTCGGCTGACTTCTCGACGAACCTCTCGACCACTTCGTCCTCGTAGTGGCGGTAGCCCAACAGGTTCTGCCCGCGGAGCAACATCTGCAGGCGGCTGTTCGGCATGAGCGTGCGGAAGGTCCGCAGTCGCTCCCATGGGTCCTCGTTCAGGAAGCGGATGCAAGCGTCGTACGTTGCACCGCCCCAGCACTCCACGCTCCAGTAACCGGCAGCGTCGATGTCAGCGCAGGCGTCGACCATGTCTTCCATGGCCATCCGCGTCGCCATCAGGCTCTGGTGCGCGTCGCGAAGGACGAGTTCGGTGATACCAATCTCTCGCGGCTTCATGGGCCCCATCCTGCCATCGTCACGATCGACGGATTCCGGCCCCCTCCCCTTCCCGCGAACCGCGCTCTGCTAGGAACGACGCGGGTCACATCGGGTCCGGCCCAGGAACGGCAATCTTCTACGTAACCTGTCGTACGACATAGTGTCGTAAATCTCACCCCGATTTGTCCTGACAATAAGTCGTTACCGGGTCAGGGCTCGCGCAGCCCCGGCACCCGGCGGCGCAACTCGGTCAGGAAGACGCTGCGCACCTGGTCGGGGTCGAGTACCCCGTCGAGACGGCGCAGCGCTCCCGCCGCGGCCCGTTCGACGACGGCCAGCCAGGCCTCCCCCATGGCGTACGTGAACGACGACGCCACCGCCGCCCCGATCGCGCCGCCGGCGACCGACCCGGCCCCGGGGATCAGCTTGAGCAGACCGGTCACCGAGGCCCGGCCCGCCTGGGTCGCCACCGTGGTGGAGGCCACCGCCATCAGCGCGGCCCGGTCCACCGGCACCTGGTAGAGCTGCGAGATCCGCGCCATCATCGCCAGCTGCAGCGGCACCAGCACGGTGGCGTCGGAGAACGGGATCGGGGTGGCGGCGGTGGCCGCCGCCCCGGCCGCGGTGCCGGCTATGAACCGGCGCGCCTGAGCCGCCTTGCGCCGATGATCGATCTGCTGGGCCGCGGTGAGCGCGGCATGGACCGCCGCCGGCGCGCCGCGAAAGGTCGCCTCGAGGAGCGCCGTCAAGCCGTAGGACGACTGACCACTGAACGGGTCCTCCAGTGCGTAGGTGAGATACGGGTGGCCGTCGACGATCGGCAGGCCGAGGTCGGTGATGTGCTGGGCCAGGGCCACCGCATCGGGATGCAGCCGGCCGGCGGCGTCCCGGGGCACCTGGGTGAGCACCATGATCACCGGCAGGTCGAGGGCGTCCAGGCGACGGACGAACTCGGCCTCGAACGGCTCGAACCGGCGGTCCATCCCCCGCACGCAGTACCAGACCACATGGATCTGGGCCTCCACCGGCTCGCGGCGCATCCGCCGGACGTAGCTCTCCAGCTCCTTGAGCAGCTGCCGGTCATCCCGGCCGATCTCCAGCCCGCGGGTGTCCAGCAGCCCCAGCTGGCCGCGGTCGTCGAGGTAGAGGTGGGAGTCCCGGGTGACCGGCTCACCGATCCCGGTGGCCGCCACCGGCGCGCCGAACACGGCGTTGACCAGGGTGGACTTGCCGACCCCGGTCTTGCCGAAGAGCGCCAGGTTGAACCGGCCGAGCAGCTCCAGCTGCCGCTCGTACTCCGTACGGAACGCGTCGGTGAACCAGTCGGGCATGGCACGAGCCTAGTGCGCGATGCCATCAGGATTGTCGCTGCGGTGCCGCCGGGAACTACCATCTGTGTGCCTCTGTCCTCGGACAGCCCTACATTTCCAGAAGTGAAAGTCACGCTTATGCCCCAGCGCTCCGACCTGCGCAACATCGCCATCGTCGCCCACGTCGATCACGGCAAGACCACCCTCGTCGACGCCATGCTGTGGCAGTCCGGCGCCTTCCGCGAAGGTCAGGACGTGAATAACCGGGTGATGGACTCGATGGACCTGGAGCGGGAGAAGGGCATCACCATCCTCGCCAAGAACACCGCGGTCAAGCACGTGATCCGCGGCCAGGACGTCACCATCAACATCATCGACACCCCCGGCCACGCCGACTTCGGCGGCGAGGTCGAGCGCGGTCTGGAGATGGTGGACGGGGTGGTGCTGCTGGTCGATGCCTCGGAGGGGCCGCTGCCGCAGACCCGCTTCGTGCTCCGCAAGGCACTCGCCAAGCGGCTGCCGCTGATCGTCGTGGTGAACAAGGTCGACCGCCCCGACGCCCGGATCGGCGAGGTGCTCGAGGAAACGTACGACCTCTTCATGGACCTGCTGCCGGAGGACTCCGACGGCTCGGTGCTGGACTTCCCGGTGGTGTACGCCTCGGCGAAGGCCGGCCGGGCCTCGCTGACGAAGCCGGCCGACGGCGGGATGCCGGACTCCCTGGACCTGCAGCCGCTGTTCGAGACCATCCTCGACACCATCCCCGCCCCCAGGTACGAGGACGGGGCGATCCTGCAGGCCCACGTCACCAACCTCGACGCCTCCCCCTACCTGGGCCGGCTGGCGCTGTGCCGGGTCAAGCAGGGCGAGCTGCACAAGGGCCAGACGGTGGCCTGGTGCAAGCGCGACGGCAGCATCGAGAACGTCAAGCTCTCCGAGCTGCTGATGACCGAGGCGTTGGAGCGGGTCCCCGCCGAGACCGCCGGTCCCGGCGACATCGTCGCCATCGCGGGCATCCCGGAGATCACCATCGGCGAGACGCTCTCCGACCCGGAGAACCCGCAGCCGCTGCCGCTGATCACCGTCGACGAGCCGTCGATCTCGATGACGATCGGGATCAACACCTCCCCGCTGTCCGGCCGGTCGGGCAAGAACCTCACCGCCCGGCTGCTCAAGGCCCGGCTGGAGCGGGAGCTGATCGGCAACGTGTCGATCCGGGTCAACCCGACCGAGCGTCCCGACACCTGGGAGGTGCAGGGCCGCGGCGAGCTGCAGCTGGCGGTGCTGGTCGAGACGATGCGCCGCGAGTCGTTCGAGCTGACCGTCGGCAAGCCCGAGGTGGTGACCCGGCAGATCGACGGCAAGCTGCACGAGCCGACCGAGTTCCTCACCGTGGACGTGCCGGAGGAGTACGTCGGGGCGGTCACCCAGATGCTGGGCACCCGCAAGGGCCAGCTGCGGACGATGACCAACCACGGTTCCGGCTGGGTGCGGGTGGAGTACATCGTGCCCTCCCGCGGCCTGATCGGCTTCCGCACCGAGTTCCTCACCGAGACCCGCGGCACCGGCCTGATGAACCACGTCTTCGAGGGCTACACGCCGTGGGTCGGCGAGCTGCGGACCCGGCCGAGCGGCTCGATGGTCGCCGACCGGCTCGGCACCGTGTCGTCGTACGCGCTGTTCAACCTGCAGGAACGCGGCACGCTGTTCATCAAGCCGAGCGACGAGGTGTACGAGGGCATGGTCGTCGGCGAGAACTCCCGCCCCGACGACATGGACGTCAACCCCACCAAGGAGAAGCACGTCACGAACGTCCGCTCCTCCACCGGTGAGGAGCTGGAACGGCTGGTCCCGCCGCGGCTGATGAGCCTGGAGCAGTCGCTGGAGTTCTGCCGCGCCGACGAGTGCCTCGAGGTGACCCCGGAAGCGGTCCGGATCCGCAAGACCATCCTCGACCACAGCGAGCGGGTGAAGGCGGCCCGCCGGGCCAAGAGCTGATGCCGGCGGCTACTGGCCGACCGGCTGGTGGAGGGAGCCCGGGAAGGTGCCGGGGACGCCGGCGGTGATCCGGCTGCCGTCGCGGCGGACGCCGATCACCGTCTGCGGCGGCACCGGGCCGGGCACCACCGGCCCCTGGTCGGCCAGCGGCACCCGTACACTGCGACACTCCGGGCAGACCTCATAGCGCTCGCCGCGCACCAGGAAGGTCTCGTACGTGCCGTCCAGCATGCTCACGGTGAGCGCCTCGCGGCTCAGCTCCACCGCGATCGACCCGCCGCGGCGGCGCAGCCGGAACCGCATCGAGTCCCACTGTGCCGGCAGCCTCGGGTCGAACGACAGCTCGCCGTGGTGGTCCCGCATGCCGGCGAAACCGGCGGTCAACGCCAGCCACACCCCGCCGGTGGAGGCCACGTGCACCCCGTCGGAGGTGTTGCCGTGCCGGTCGGCGAGGTCCACGAACAGGCCGCCGAAGAAGTACCGCAGCGCCAGCTCCTGGTAGCCGACCTCGGCCGCGATGATCGCCTGGACCACACTCGACAGGGTCGAGTCGCCAGTGGTGATCGGGTCGTAGTACTCGAAGTCGGCCCGCTTCTGCTCCAGCGGGAACTGGTCGCCCTGGAGCAGCATGGCCAGCACCACATCGGCCTGCTTGAGCACCTGGAACCGGTAGAGCACCAGCGGGTGGTAGTGCAACATCAACGGGAACCGGTCGGACGGCGTCGCGTCGAGGTCCCACACCTCACGGTCGAGGAAGTGGGCGTCCTGGGGGTGGACGCCGATGTGGTCGTCGAACGGGATGAGGATGTGGTCGGCGCAGCGCCGCCACTCCTCCACCTCGTCCTCCCGCAGGCCGAGCCGTTTGGCCATCCGTTCGTACGCCTCCGGCCAGGCGGTGGCCAGGGTGGCGACGGCGTCCTCCGCCAGCCACAGGTTGTGCCGGGCCATCACGTTGGTGAACAGGTTGTCGTTGACCACCGTGGTGTACTCGTCCGGGCCGGTCACCGCGTGGATGTGGAAGACCGCCTCGCCGTTGTCGGTCCAGAACCCGAGGTCGGCCCACATCCGGGCGGTCTCGACCAGCACGTCGATGCCTTCCCGGAGCAGGAAGTCGACGTCGCCGGAGGCCTCCACGTAGCGGTTGAGGGCGTACGCGATGTCGGCGTCGATGTGGTATTGAGCGGTGCCGGCCGCATAGTAGGCCGAGGCCTCCTCGCCGTTGATCGTCCGCCACGGGAAGAGCGCCCCGCGGGTCGACATCTCGTCCGCGCGGCGGCGGGCGTTGTCGAGCATCAGGTAGCGGAACCGCAGGGCGCTGCGGGCCACCTCGGGCATGGTGTAGGTGAGGAACGGCAGGACATAGATCTCGGCGTCCCAGAAGTAGTGGCCGGAGTAGCCCGATCCGGTCACCCCCTTCGCCGGGATCCCGTACGTCTGGGACAGCGCGGAGGCCTGGGCGAGTTCGAAGAGGTTCCACCGGACCGCCTGCTGGACCGCCGGGTCCGCTCCGACCACCACATCGGCGTCGGCCCAGAAACCGCCGTACCAGTCCCGCTGCGCGGCCCGGTACTCCGCCACCCCGGTGACCAGCGCCCGGTCCAGGGTGCGCCGGACCCGGTCGATCAGCTCGCGCACCGGCACCGTCCGGGAGGTGTGGTAGGCGGCGTACTTGACCAGCCGGATCGGCTTGCCGCGCTCGGCCCGGACCCGGAAGATCACCTTGGCCACGTCGTCCTCGGACATGATCAGGGACTCGCTGTCGTTCTCGGTCTCGATGATGTGGTCGATGCCGACGGTGAGTGTCATCCCGGACTCGCTGGCGCGGAAGCCGAGCATCGCCCGCAGTCCCTTGGTCCAGTTCATCTGCGGTTCCAGCACCCGGCGGTCGAGCCCGTCCGCGCGGCGGGGGTCCAGTCCCTGGGCGGCGGACCGGACGTGGTACTCGTCCTCACCGTCCTGACGGTTGAGGATCTGGGAGGAGATCACCACCGGGGCGTCGGCGTCGAGCAGGGTCACGTCCATGGTCATCACGGCGAGGTGCCGCTCGGTCATCGACACCATCCGGGTGGTGTCGATCCGGACCGTCTTGCCCGCCGGCGTACGCCACACCAGGTGACGGCGCAGCACGCCGTCGCGGAAGTCGAGGCTCCGCTCGTACTCCTCCAGGTCGGCGACCGGGATGTTGATCGGCTCGTCGTCGACGTAGAGCTTCAGCACCTTGGTGTCCGGGGCGTTGACGATCGTCTGGCCGACCCGGGCGAAGCCGTACGCCTCCTCGGCGTGTCGGATCGGCCAGGTCTCGTGGAACCCGTTGACGAAGGTGCCATGGGCGAAGCTCTCCCGCCCCTCCTCCGGGTTGCCGCGCATCCCCAGGTAGCCGTTGCCGACGGCGAACAGCGTCTCGGTGCGGCCCAGGTCCGCCCGGTTCGGGGAGGTCTCCACCAGCCGCCACTCGTCGACCGGGAACCGGGTCCGGTCCATCGGGTCGACCGGATCCGGCGGGGTGTGGGAATCCTGCGGTGAGCGCATCGGTGTCCTCGCGGTGGTGGGTGAGAGGTCGGGACGACCGGTCAGGGTGTCGGGACGAGATCGGCGAGATCGGCGACGACGAGATCGGCGCCGGCGTCGCGGAGGGCGGCCACGCCGACACCGCGATCCACACCGATCACGGCCGCGAAGCCGCCGGCATGGCCGGCAGCCACCCCGGAGACGGCGTCCTCGACGACGACCGCCCGATCGTACGGCACGCCGAGCAGCCGGGCGGCGTAGCGGTAGGTGTCCGGGGCGGGCTTGCCCGGCAGCCGCTGCGCGGCGGCGACCAGACCGTCGACGACGACCGGGAACCGGTCGGCCAGCCCGGCGGCCTCGAGCACCGCCCGGGCGTTGCGGGACGAGGAGACCAGGGCGGCGGCGATGCCCTGGCCCGCCAGCCAGTCGAGCAGCCGCAGCGAGCCGGGGTAGCCGGCGATGCCGTCGCGGTGCAGCACGGTCAGGAAGGCGTCGTTCTTCCGGTTGCCGAGCCCGTGGACCGTACGGGCCTGCGGCGGATCCCCGGGGTCCCCCTCGGGCAGGGTGAGGCCGCGGGAGGCGAGCACGGCCCGCACCCCGTCGTAGCGCTGCCGGCCGTCGACATAAGCAAAGTAGTCGGCGTCGCTCCACGCCGCGGCGCCGGCATCGCGGAGGACCTCCCCGAACAGGTCGGCCCAGGCCCGCATGTGCACCTCGGCGGTGGGAGTGATCACCCCGTCCAGGTCGAACAGGGCCGCATCGACAGAGCGCCAGTCCAAGGACGTCATGGACGTCACTGTAGGCGGGGGCCATCGGCCCGGAAAACGGCCGTACCGGGACTGCAACACTCCTGATACCGAGGACCGCCCGGCGGGGTCCCGAACGTCGGTCAACCCCGGCCGGGCCGGACGTGCAGACCGACCTCGGGATCGACCAGCACCTCCTGGGTGGCGGCGACGTCCCCGACGACCAGCGACGCGTCCACCGGGGTCGACCGCTTCACCAGGGCCAGGGCGATCGGCCCCTGCTCGTGGTGCCGGGCCGACGACCCGACGACACCGATCGGGCGCTCCGGGGCGTCCCGGAGCGCGATCTCCTCCCCGTGGCCGGGGAGCCGGTCCACCGACCCGTCCAGCTGGAGCCGGACCAGCCGGCGCGGCGGCCGCCCCAGGTTCCAGACCCGCGCCACGGTCTCCTGCCCGGTGTAGCAGCCCTTGTCCAGGTGCACTGCCCCGCCGAGCACACCGATCTCGTTGGGGATGGTGCGCTCGTCGGTGTCCAGACCGATCCGGGGCACGCCGGCGGCGATCCGCCGGGCCTCGTACGCCCACAGGCCGGCCCGGTGCGGCCGGTCGGCGAGATCGGCCAGCGCCGCCCGGGGCAGGAACAGGTCGGTGCCGCCCAGGCTGTCGTCCGCGCTGCGGGTGATCAGCGGCGCCGGGAAGCCGGCCGGGTCCGCCACGGTCCAGACCACCGCCACCTCGGCGCTGCGGTCGGTCACCTCGACCCGGCTGAGGAACCGCATCCGGTCGAGGAAGGCGACCAGGTCCCCGACCCGGCCCGGCTCGGTGTGGCCCCACAACACCTCCCCGTCGTCGACGAGGAACAGGGCGTGGTCGATGTGTCCCTGCGGGTCCAGCAGCAGCGCGGTGGTGCCCCGGTGCGGCGCCAGCGCGGTGAGGTGCTGGGTGGTCATCGCATGCAGCCAGGTCAGCCGGTCCGGACCGGCGACGGTGAACACGCCGCGGTGGGACAGGTCCACCCAGCCGGTGCCGGCGTCCAGCCCCCGCTGCTCGCGGACCGGGTCGCCGCAGTGCACCACCGCGCCGGCATCGGGGCCGGTCTCGGCAGGTACGCATCCCATCGGTGCTCCTCCCGCCGTCAGAGTGCGGTGCGCCGGAGCCGGGCCCACAGGTACGGCTGTAACGCATGCTCGGTGGTCGCCCGGTCGAAGGTCCACAGCAGGTCACCCTCGACCTGGCCGTACAGCCGCTGCCCACCGGTGTAGCCGGGCGCGGTCGCCGTCCGCGCCACCGCGTCGGTGACCAGCTCGATCTTCGCCCCCTCGACCGTGCCGAACCACACCTCCGACCATCCCTCCGGGTGGCACATCACCACCTCGACGGACCGGTCGGGCTGCGGCCGCCAGAAGCCGGTCTCCATCGACCGGGGGGCCAGCGGGCGGCCCTCCTCGTCGGCGACGAAGGTCTGGGAGAGATAGTGCAGGTAGTCCCCACCGTTCTCGGTGAACTCGACCACCTGCCCGTACTCGAACTCGCCCTCTCCGGGCCACTGGCCCTTGCCGGTGCCCTCCCAGCGGCCGATCATCCAGGCGATCGGCATCAGCACAGGGTCGAGGTCCGGGCGAATCTCGAACATGTCAGTCCCGTCCTTGTCGGTGTGTGATCAGGCGGACGATCCCATAGAGGGCCAGCAGGCCCACGAGCAGGCACATCCCGATCAGGAGTGCCGAGGAGAAGGTCGTCACCGCACCAGTCTACCGGGGCGTTCCACCGAGCCCCCGGACGCGGAGCGGCCCGCCCGGCCGGACGGATCAGTGCAGCGGTGCCACCGGCGGCTGGTCCATCACCACGGTGACCGGGCCGTCGTTGACCAGCGAGACCTGCATCATCGCGCCGAACTCGCCGGTCTGTACGGTGGCGCCGAGGCCCTTCAGCGCCCGGACGAAGGCCTCCACCAACGGCTCGCTGACCGGGCGGGGCGCGGCGGCGCTCCACCCCGGGCGGCGGCCCTTGCGGGTGTCGGCGTAGAGGGTGAACTGCGAGACGACCAGGATCGGGGCCCCCAGGTCGGCGCAGGACAACTCGCCGGCCATGATCCGCAGCTGCCAGATCCGCTCGGCCAGCCGCTGGGCGTACGCCTCGGTGTCGTCGTGGGTGACGCCGAGCAGGACCAGCAGGCCGGGACCCTCGACGGCCCCGACCACCCGTCCCTCGACCGTCACCGACGCCTGACCGACCCGCTGCACCACCGCTCGCACAGCTGCCGACCCTACCCGCCCAGGAAGCCCGACGATCCTCACGATCCCGTGGTCAGCCGCCGGCGAACGGCGGCAGCGCCTCCAGTTCCACCCCGCCGGCGAGGGGACGGGTACGGTCCTCCGCACCCAGCCGCCGCCCGTCGAGCAGGAACGAGCACAGGCCCAGCACCCGGCCGAACTCGGCCGCACCCCCGCGGCGTGCCTCGGCCTGCCGGAGGGCGTCCGCGACGGTTCCCGCCTCGAACTCCTCGGACTCCACGCCGGCGGCGTCCCGCGCGCCGGCCCAGTAGCGGATGGTCACTGTCGCCATGCCGCCATGCTCGCACGCCGGTGACGACGCCGCCGGGGTGTTCGCCCGTCGTAACGGCGCCGCCACGATGTTCCGGCCGGGTAACAAGCCTGTTGCGGTGTGATGGCGCCCCCAGCCACGATCCGCGCGATCACGCGGGTCGGCGGGCGACAGGGAACGCCGGTCGCCGCGATCGGGCATCACGAAGCGGCGCGGGAGCGGTACTTTTCTCCCGGGAGGTGAACGCGGTGCAACTACTGCTGATGACCACGCGCAGCGACACGGAGAGCGTGCTGCCCTCCCTGGCCCTGCTGCCGCACCAGGTCGCCCTGGCGCCACTGGACGCGGCGGTCCTCCTGCACGCCCAGCTGCCGGACGTGATCCTGGTGGACGCGACCACGGCACTGACCGCCGCCCGGGCGCTGACCCGCGTCATCGGGACCAGCGGCAAGCACGCGCCGATCCTGCTGGTCTCCGGCGAGGGCGGGCTGCCCGCACTGTCCACCGACTGGGGATTCGACGACTTCGTGCTGGCCAGCGCCGGTCCGGCCGAGCTGGAGGCGCGGCTGCGGCTGGTCACCTCGCCGGTCGGCCGCGACGAGGTGATCTCCGCCGGCAGCGTGACCATCGACGAGGCCAGCTACGCGGCGGCGGTCAACGGCCAGCCGCTCGACCTCACCTACACCGAGTTCGAGCTGCTCAAGTACCTGTTGCAGCACCCGGGGCGGGTGTTCAGCCGCGAGCAGCTCCTCGCCGATGTCTGGGGCTACGACTACTTCGGCGGTACCCGTACGGTCGACGTCCACGTCCGGCGACTGCGGGCGAAGCTCGGCCCCGAGCACGAGGGCATCATCGGCACCGTCCGCAACGTCGGCTACCGGCTGGTCCCCGAGGGCGGCAACTGAGCCCGTGCTGGACCACCCCGCAGCGGGTGGTTACCGTGGGCCCCATGCGCTACGAGCCGGAGCTCCTCGACGATCTGGATGCCACCCAACGGACCCTGGTCCTGGCCCTCACCGCCGAGGTGGCCGCCGTCGACGGGCAGGACCCGCTCAACGAGGCGGCCCGGATGAGCCTCGAGCCCGGCGCGCACACCGCGCGACACATCCTGCTGGACGGCCCGGCCGGCCCGGAGGCGTACGCCAACCTGCTGCCCACCGGCGACCTGGAGACGATCCAGCTCGCGGTGGCGCCCGAGGCGCGGTTCACCGGGCTCGGGTCAGCGGTCCTCGCGGCGGCTCTCGCCGCCGTCCCGGAGGGTGCCACCGCGGCGATCTGGTCCTTCGGTGACCTACCCGCCGCCCGGGGCTTCGCCCGGGCCCACGACCTGCGGCCGGCCCGCGAACTGCTGGTGATGGAGACCTCGCTGGACGAGATCCCGCCGGCCCGGCTCCCGGCGGGGGTGACCGTCCGCGGGTTCCGGTCCACCGACGAGGCCGCGCTGCTCGACGTCAACGCCCGGGCCTTCGCCCACCATCCCGAGCAGGGCGCCATGGACGCCGCCGACTTCGCTGCCCGGACGGCCGAACCGTGGTACCGCCCCGAGGACCTCCTGGTCGCCGACCACGCCGGGCGCCTGGTCGGCTTCCACTGGACCAAGCGGCACGACAGCGCGTTGTGGGAGGTGTACGTGATCGCCGTCGATCCCACCGCCCACGGCGGCGGCATCGGCAAGGCGTTGCTCCGCGCCG
>Ga0334882_1003021_pt1 | contig 16050 bp, 17 predicted proteins | sample GraSluR1_MG_5_FD_207226 | JGI IMG/M metagenome (GOLD analysis project Ga0334882, IMG submission 207226) | Sludge microbial communities from methane-producing bioreactor in Wageningen University, Netherlands - Granular Sludge_15_04-R1 | ecosystem: Engineered > Bioreactor > Anaerobic >... | reverse complement strand
CTCCACCCACAAAACCAAGATGGATCTGTTCGAACATGCATCGTCCTCCCTGTTGAAGACCCTTTCGGGACGGTTGAAATGAGTGCATACCGGTGAGCAGCATAACAAGTATGGCGGGTGAGTGCAATAGGACGCACGTGCCCGGGAATGAGAATGAGGCGGGTGCGGAGAGGCTCGGAAAACGGACGATTCCTGTTGACAGGCGCCTTTGATTTGGCTACTAACGAATAAAACAGGGAGGATTATATTGTGAAATGCATAACACCAAAGTCCTCCCTTGATGTGCAAAATATGTCCCACTGATCCGGTTTTCCTGCGAATCCATGCTCCTGCGCCTCCTGAGAAACGCTCCGTTGTCTTCGAGTGCCACTCTATAGATCCAGTCATTGCGGGCATCGGCTGCATCTCATCTTCGGCGGAATCCCGCGGCAACGGTCGAAGATCTTACCTTTCCGGCCTTCATGCATGCACTCGAAGAGAAGAAATCCTGAAAAGATGCACAATTTTCTTCTTGACCAATGGTAAGAGGCTGTGCGAAAAAACGCGGGTCAAAAGATTAGGCTGGTCGGGTTCGCGACCACATCCCATTTCCCCTGGATCACAGAAGTCACTGCGTCCTTCGGATGGAGGGGCAGCTTGAGGAGAGGTTCCCGGACTGCTGACGGGAGCCGGGTCCCGGTTTCCCTGCGGGATGAGGTCCGTGGCCGAAAGCCCTTGATGCCTGAAGCAGGCGGATGTTTGAACCGCCGGGTTTTGCAGGGAGGCTGGCAACCGTCGTGGTAGCCGGCTTTGTTTGGATTCTGTCTAGAGCGGAGAAGGACATGCTGTCGAAAGAGATCATGGTCGATTTTCTTGCCGTCGGGCTCTACCTTCTGATGGGCGTGATTTTCGCCGTCATTCCACTAATCGTGTCGTGGATGATCGTCAAGCGGAGTGCGGGCGTCAAGCGTGAGGAGACGTATGAGAGCGGGATGCAGACCATCGGGAGTGCATGGATCCAGTTCACGGTGGCCTATTACATCTACGCGTTGATTTTTCTCGCCTTCGACGTCGATGTACTCTACCTGTTCCCGGTGGCGATGGCTTACGGCAAATACGGCGGCATCCGGGACCTGGTGGAGGTCTTCATCTTCGTGGGCATATTGTCTCTGGCCATCGTTTATGCCTGGTGCAAAGGAGTTTTCGAGTGGAAATCAAGAGAAGAATAGAACCGCCGGAGCCGGTTATACGGTTTGCCCTGCTTGACGATGTCCTGAACCTGGCCCGCGCCAACTCCCTGTGGCCGATGACTTTCGGACTCGCCTGTTGTGCGATTGAAATGATGGCGGCCGGGGCTTCCCGGTTCGACCTTGACCGGTTCGGTTCAGGAGTGTTCCGCCCCTCGCCCCGGCAGTCGGACCTGATGATTGTTGCCGGGACGATCTCCCGGAAGATGGGACCCGCCATCCAGATGCTCTGGGATCAGATGCCCAATCCCAAATGGTGCATTGCCATGGGCAATTGTGCAATTTCCGGTGGTCCATTCGAATACGAAGGCCAGTATGCCATCGTGCCGGGCGCGCATCTCATCATTCCCGTGGATATCACCATTCCCGGGTGCCCGCCGAGGCCCGAGGCCCTGATCCAGGGCATATTGGCTTTGCAGGACAAGATCACCAAGGGTGAAAAACGAAACATCATCCGTCGTTTTCACCGCATGGAAGGGAAGAACTGATTATGGCGAAAACAGACGATATCCTGCGGGAGCTTCGGGCAATGCTTCCCGAAGATGCCGTGACCGTGGACGACGACTATCGCACCGGAGCCGCCTTTGCGGCCCGGGTTCCGCTGGATCTTCTTCGCGATGCCGCCGAGCGCTGCAGCGCTCTGGGCTTCTACCTGGAAACCATCACCGGTCTTGATTTTCAGGATACGTTCGAGCTGGTTTATCATTTCAACGTGTATGAGCCCAAATCGAGAATTGCACTGAGAGTCCTGTGCGGCCATGACGAGACACCGCCGACGGTGCGGGACATCCTTCGAGCGGCGGAATGGTTCGAGCGGGAGGTTCACGAGTTTTTCGGAATACGGTTTGCCGATAATCCCGATCTGAGGCGGCTGCTGCTTCCCGAGGATGCGGATTATTACCCTTTGAGGAAAACCTTCGGCGTCGTGAACGCTTATCGGAAGCGAGAAGAGATCTATGCCTAAGAAATTCCTGGATCCCGTTGTCGACCAGATCTACACGCTGAACCTTGGGCCTCAGCATCCGAGCACTCACGGTGTGTTGAGGGTCTTGCTCGATCTGGATGGCGAATTCATCGTGAGGGCGGACCCCGTTATCGGTTACGGCCACCGCGGCCACGAGAAGATGGGGGAGAATCGCCTTTACAAGCAGTTTCTGCCGAACACCAGCCGCATGGATTATCTTTCCGGGCTCCTGTACAACCACGGGTTCGTGCTTGCCGTGGAGAAGCTCGCAGGAATCGAGGTCCCGCCCAGGGCGCAGTACATACGAGTCATCTGTTCGGAGTTGAACCGCATTTCCAGTCATCTGCTGTGGTTCGGCACCTATGTGATGGATCTTGGAGGGTTCACGCCCTTTCTTTACGCCTTCGACGACCGGGAACAGGTGCTCGATACGCTCGACCACGTCACGGGTTCGCGGCTTACGTATTCGTATTGCCGTTTCGGAGGAGTGATTCAGGACATCGATTCCGAATTCATCGGGATGGCCAGGGCCTTCGTGAGCCGTCTCAGAAGCCGTTGGAAGGACTACCACAACCTGGTGACGCGCAACATCATCTTTATCAAGCGAACGAAAGGCGTGGGCGTTATCACTCCGGAGCTGGCCAGGCAGTACGGTGTTACGGGCCCGAACCTTCGAGCGTGCGGTATTCCTTTCGACGTGCGCAAGATGGAACCCTACGAGGTATACGACCGGTTTGATTTCGAGATCCCCGTTGGATCGAGTGGGGATGCATATGACCGCTACATGGTTCGCATCGAGGAGATGGAACAGAGCTGCAGGATCATCGAACAGGCTCTGGACCAGCTGCCGAAGGGGCCGTTCCTGGCGGAGAAGGTCCCGCACCGGATCAAGCCGCCCAAAGGGGAGGTCTATTTCGCTTTCGAGAGTGCCCGCGGTCTGACGGCGTATTACCTGGTGAGCGACGGCAGCCAGTATCCCTACCGCTGTCACATCCGGGTTCCCAGCCTCGGGAATCTGCATGTGATTGAGGACGTATTCCGGAACACGCTGGTTGCCGACGCCATATCCATTTTAGGCAGCATAGACCTGGTGATTCCCGAGATAGACCGTTAGGCCGGGCAAGAACCCGAACGAGCCCGCTGGGTCGAATCGACGCTCGGGGCTTCCGTCATCAGCCGAAAGGGAAAGAATATGGGAAACGAGTTAGGAACGGAATGGGTACGCCTGATCATAGGCCTCTTCGCGGTGTTGGCTTTCTCCCAGCTCAACGCCCTGTTCCTGGTTTGGCTCGAACGGAAGGTGGCGGGCCACATCCAGCTTCGTCCCGGGCCGATGGAAGTCGGTCCGCACGGCCTGCTGCAGACCATCGCGGACGGACTGAAGCTGGTCGGCAAGGAACTGATCACTCCCAGGGCAGCCGACAGAAGACTGTTCGTTATGGCTCCGGTGCTCGTTTTCATGCCGGTCCTCGTCGGGTTTCTCGTCATTCCGTTCAGCCCCGAACTGATCCTTCGCGACATGAATGTCGGCATCCTCCTGATTTTCGCCTTTTCCACCTTCACCGTTCTCGCCATCCTCGCCGGCGGATGGGCATCCAACAACAAGTACGCGCTGCTGGGCGCGATCCGGTCCGTCGGGCAAAGTGTTGCCTACGAGATCCCTCTGCTCCTGGCCGTTCTCAGCGTGGTGCTCATGACCAACTCCATGCGCTTTTCCGAGATCGTCGAGGCGCAGAGCAAAGTCTGGTTCATCTTTCTGCAGCCTGTCGCCGGGCTGATTTTTCTGATCTGCGCCACCGCCGAAACAAACCGGGCTCCTTTCGATATTCCCGAGGCCGAATCAGAACTGGTGGCGGGTTTTCACACAGAATACACCGGCATGCGCTTCGGGCTTTTCTTTCTTGCAGAATACACGAACATGTTCATTGTGAGCGCCGTGGCCACGAGTCTCTTTTTCGGAGGCTGGCACGGTCCGCTCTGGATCGACTTCAAGATTCCGGGCATATTCTGGTTCCTGCTCAAGACGTACATACTCATTTTTGTGATCATGTGGGTGCGCTGGACGTTTCCGAGAATCCGCTTCGACCAGCTCATGAATTTTTCATGGAAAGTGATGATTCCCTTGAGTCTGGCGAATCTTCTGGTTACCGCGCTGATCGTGAAACTCGTTTAGAGACACGGGGTAGGGGAGCGTATGAGCTATTTCAGGGAGATTATAGACGGCGGCTGGAGCCTGGTCGAAGGGATGCGAGTGACAGTCCGGCGACTGTTTCAGCCGCTCGTGACGGTGCAGTACCCGCGCAAACACATCAGGATGTCTTCTGCGTATCGAGGGCACATCGAACTGAAGGTTTTCAAGGAAACCGGCACGCACAACTGCATCGCCTGCGGCACCTGCGAACGCATGTGCCCCTCGGGAGTCATCAAGGTGCAGGGGGTGAAGGAACAGGCCAAGAGCCCGAAAGTGGCCACCCATTATGTCATCGATTTTACTCGATGCAGCCTGTGCGGACTCTGCGTCGAAACCTGCCCCACGCAGACCCTCGAGTATTCGAAGGAATACGACCTGGTCGGCGAAACCAGGTGGGATGGAGTGATCGATCTGATGGCCCGGTTGGAAACCCGCAGGGCAAAGACCGTTTAGCCGGTTTGGAGAAAGGTGGTCTGTCATGAACATTGTGACATTAACCGAAACATCAGCGCAGATGGCTTTCTGGTTCCTCGTGGGATTGACCCTGACCGGGGCGGCCATCGCGGTGTTCCCGCGGAACATTCTCTACAACGTTCTCGGGCTGGTACTCGCTCTTGCAGGCGTCGGCGGGCTCTATCTCTCACTGGGGAGCCTCTTCGTCGCTTTCATGCAGCTGCTGATCTACGTGGGCGCCATCTGCATCGCCATTGTTTTTGCCATCATGCTTTCGCGGCCTCTGCACCTGGAGGTCCCCAGGCGCGAGGTGCCCAAGGTCGCCATGGCCGTCGTGGCAAGTGTGGTGTTCTTTGTGGCGACGGTGGGAGTCGTGCTCAGGACCAACTGGGTGCCCGCGGCGGAGCGGAGCTCGGACTGGTCGGTCGAGACCATCGGCTACCTGCTCATCACCCGCTATGCACTTGTCTTTGAAGTCATTTCTCTCGTTCTGCTTGTGGCCATCATCGGTGCGATATTAACGGCAGGATTCAGTCGGAGGTTAAGCTCGTGAACGAATTGAGCACATACCTGATCGTTGCGGCCATTCTTTTCTCCATGGGTCTGCTTGGACTCCTCCAGCGCAGAAACCTTATCGGCATGCTGATCTCCATAGAACTCATGCTCAACGGGGCAAGCCTCAACTTCATGGCCTTCAACCGCTTTCTTGCTCCCGAACCGGCCGTCGGGCAGATCGTTACGCTGTTCATCATGGGTCTTGCGGCTGCCGAGGCGGCTATCGGCCTGAGCATCATTCTGGCCCTGTTTCGAAGGATGCATTCGATAAACGTCGAGCGTGCACAGCAATTGAGAGGATAGGTACACATGGCTTCCATCTTCCTTCAAGATCCGATCCTGCCGGCAGTGGCCCTCGGTACGGGTCTGCCTTTTCTGGCCATGGCGCTCATCCTGATCTTCACGCGCCATAATCCCCGGCTATCGAGCCGGATATCCATCGGCGCCATCAGCGTGGCCGTTGTCAGCGCCGTCTATCTCCTGGTCAAGCTTCATGCGGCCACCGCTCCGATCCAGTACCAGACGGCATGGCTTCTGTCGGATACCCTGACGGTTCCGTTCGGATACCTGCTCGATCCTTTGAGTCTGACCATGCTGATGATCGTGGCCTGCATCAGTTTCCTCGTTCAGATCTATTCACTCGGGTACATGGCAGGCGATCCGGGGTTCAGCAGGTACTACGCCTTTCAGTCCCTTTTCGCGTGGGCCATGATGAACATGGTGATTGCGCCGAGTATGCTTCAGCTTTTCATCTTCTGGGAGCTGGTGGGCCTTGCATCGTACCTGCTCATCGGCTTCTACTACGAGAAATGGAGTGCGTCCCAGGCGGGTAAGAAGGCGTTCGTCATGACCCGCGTGGGTGACGTCGGCTTCTTCCTGGGCATCATCCTGCTCACCCTCGGCTTCGGCAACCTGGGAATCATCGACATCAACGAGGCGGCGCGATCCGGTTCCATGTCGTCGCTGCTCGTCACCGTTTCAGGGCTGCTCATCTTCTGCGGAGTCATCGGCAAGAGCGCCCAGTTCCCGCTGCTCACCTGGTTGCCCGACGCCATGGAAGGCCCGACCCCCGTCAGCGCCCTCCTCCATTCAGCCACCATGGTTGCCGCCGGCGTCTACATGTTCAGCCGCATTTTCCCCTTCTTCGCGGCGTCTCCGGATGCCATGGCCTTCGCTCTTCTCATCGGTACCGTCACCATGCTCCTGGCTTCCACCATGGCCATGGTGACCTATGACCTGAAGCAGGTCTGGGCCTACTCCACCGTAAGTCAGCTTGGCTTCATGGTCATGGCCCTGGCGGCGGGCGGTTACTTCGCCGGGGTTTTCCACCTCACTACCCATGCCGGGTTCAAGGCCCTCCTCTTTCTCTGTTCGGGGATCTTCATCCATCACTACCATACCAACGACATGCGCGTGATCGGCAAGAGCGGAGGCCGGCGCCTGGTCATCCCCCTTGTATGCATGACGGTGGGGGCGCTGGCTCTTTCGGGGCTTTTCCCATTCTCGGGCTTCTTCAGCAAGGAAGCGATTCTTGGCGTCCTCGCCGGTCATCCCAACAAGATCTGGCTCGCCGCCGGACTCCTCGGTGCGCTCATGACCGCCTACTACAGCTTCCGGCTCATCTTCTTCATTCTTTTTCCCGCGGGAGGCATCGAAGAAAAGGCCGGACACGCACATCACGAGGACATCCACGGCCACGAAGCCCACGAAGGCGACCACGGCTTTACGTTCTGGATGATGGTGATTCCCGTGATGATTCTTGCCGGAATTACCCTGTTGCTCGGTTTCTTTCAGAGTTCCTTCGAGCACTTCCTGGTGGGAGCGAGTGTGGATGCTGATGCCGGAGAGGGCGGACACGGCGCCGGCCATTATGTACTGCTGGTTACCGCTGTCAGTATGGCGCTGCTGGGTATCCTGGGCGCATGGATCGAGTTCGGCCGCAAGGGGGCGGCGCAGCAGGGTTTCCTCAGCAGATTCCCACGAGTCTGGGAACTTTTTGCCAGGCGGTGGTTCATGGACGACTTTTTCAGAAGATCCCTCGACCGCTTCGTGTACGGTGGCCTGACCAGTATCTTCACCCGGAACGACCGTCGGGTGATCGACGGAGGCATCGACGGCCTGTGTTTTTTCACCATAGCCGGCGGACGATTGTTCAGCTTTCTGCAGTCCGGCATGCTTCAATATAATCTCCTCGTCATGATCGGAGCGGTGGGCGTCATCATTCTGTACTTCCTGATCTGACCGGGGTTGTCGGCTGAGGTGCAATGCACTGCTTGAAATGAAACCACTTTCCAGAAAGCGGACGGACTAGATGATGACTTCAATGGAAATGGCCCAGTTTCCCATCCTCACTGCAATTTTGATGTCGACCATTGTCGGCATGCTGGTCATTCTGTTCATACCGGGTGATCGCACAAGACTGATCAAACAGGTGAGCCTGTCCTTCGCCGGGCTGGGACTCGTACTCTGCCTGTGGCTCTATTATGCCTATGACGTGCAGAAAGGCGGGCTGCAGTTCGTCGAACGGTACCTGTGGGTCGAGAGTCTCGGTATCTACTATTTCAATGCCGTCGACGGCATCAACCTCCCGATGCTCCTGCTCACCTCCATCGTGCTCTTCACGGGCGTTTGGACCATGTGGGATCTCGAACTGCGCGTGAAGGAATTCTTCGCCCTCACCTACCTGCTCGTTGCAGGCGTGTACGGCGTTTTCATGTCCATGGACCTTTTCTGGATCTTCGTCTGGTACGATGTTTCCCTCTTTCCCATGTACCCGCTCATAGCCATATGGGGTGGAACGCGCAAGGAATACGGCGCGATGAAACTCACCCTCTACCTCCTTGCAGGCAGCGCCCTGATCCTGCCGGGCATCCTGTACCTCTGGGCACAGGGGGGAGGCCACACCTTCGACCTGTTCGAACTCCAGGCCATGGGATTCAGTCCGCTTGTCCAGAAAGTGGCCTTCATCATGCTCTACCTGGGTTTCGGCATTCTTGCCGCCGCCTGGCCGTTCCACACATGGTCGCCCGTGGGCCACGTGGCCGCTCCCACCGCGGTGAGCATGATCCATGCCGGCGTGCTCATGAAACTCGGGGCCTACGGCATTCTCCGGCTCGGCATGACCCTCTGCCCCGAGGGCCTCGCCTACTGGGCCGACCTCATGGCTCTTCTTGCCACGATCGGCATCGTGTACGGTGCGTTCGTGGGGCTGGCCCAGACCGATCTGAAATATGTGATCGGGTACTCGAGCGTCTCTCACATGGGGATGGTCGGACTGGGGCTGTCGACCATGACCGTGAACGGAATCAACGGGGCGGTGTTCCAGATGTTCGCCCACGGGGTGATGACGGCTCTCTTCTTTTCCGCCGTAGGGTATATCTACGACCGGACACATACGAAAATGATCCCGGACCTGGGGGGGCTGTCCAAGACCATGCCCGTGGCCTCGTCGTTCTTCATCGTGGCGGCTTTCGCGGGGATCGGCGTTCCCTGCATGGCGAGTTTCTGGGCGGAACTGCTGGTTTTCATTTCGGCTGTGAAAACGTACCCCGTACGCGGCATATTCGCACTCCTCGGCCTGGTCGTCAGTGCCCTGTTCATGCTGCGGGTCGTCCAGAAAACCTTTTATGGAGAAAGAAACGAACGCTGGGCTCACATTCCCGATGTGCCCCTGTTCCTGGCCACGCCTCGGATCATACTGGTCGGTGTCATCATCTTCTTCGGGCTTTTCCCGAAGCTGATGCTGGATGTCATCCAGAGTGCTGTGGTTCCCTTTGTCAGCAGCCTGTAGCGCTCAATGAGAGGAAAAAGCGGCAATGATGAAATGGGTCCTTTTTGTTCCTGAATTGTTCTACGTTTCCATGGCGCTGGTGTTCTTTCTTTTTTCTCTCAGAAAGAAGGTCGAACAGAAGCTCCTGTACAACACCGCGGTGATCCTCGGAGCCGTCGGACTGGTGGTGACGGTGGCTTTTGCCCGACAGCACGGGATGCTCTTCTTCGATGCCTACCGCGTCGACCTGTTCAGCCAGGTCTTCAAGGTCTTCCTTGCCCTGGGGACCTTCTGGGTGATCTTTGCGTGCAGTGAATTGAGAGGCGTCAATCCGAGGCAGCACTCCGAATTCTTCATGCTCATCTCCATCTGCACCCTGGGCATGATGATGCTGGTCAGCAGCGCCGAACTTCTCACGATCTACATATCCATAGAACTCTCCTCCTACGCCCTTTACCTCCTGGTCCCCATGAGAAGGATTTCGGGTGATCTGTACGTCGAGACCGGCATCAAGTACTTCATGATCGGCGTCACGGCTTCGGCGTTCATGATCTTCGGGATAAGCTTCATTTTCGGTGTGACCAAGAGCACCTATGTTGCCGATATCGCAAGAGTCCTTCCCACGGTGATCAGCGAACCGGCCGCCATCATCGGCCTCATCCTCACCCTTTGCGGGTTCTTCTTCAAGCAGGCCCTCTTTCCTTTCCACAGCTGGGCTCCCGATGTCTACCAGGGCGCCGCCAACCAGGTCACGACCTACATCGCCACGGCATCCAAGATGGCCGCCGCCGCCATGGTGATCCGTTTCGTCGGCTTTTCCGGGGGGGAAAGCAGCCTGCTCGTGCAACTCCTGATCACCCTCTCCATCCTGTCCATGACCTTCGGCAACCTGGTGGCCATCATACAGAAAGACCTGAAACGACTCCTGGCATACTCGAGTATCGCCCACGCCGGCTACATGCTGATCGGCATCCTCTGCCTGTCCGAACGGGGTTTTTCGAGTGCCGTCTATTACGCCATGGCGTACCTTGTCATGAATTTCGCCGTTTTCCTCGTGATCATCATGGTTGCCGAAGACGGCCGGAACCTCCAGATCAAGGAACTCGCCGGCCTTCACAAACGGTCGCCCATCCTGGCGCTGACTCTCATGCTCGGTCTTTTCGGGCTTGCCGGCATCCCGCCCACGGTCGGGTTCACCGGAAAATTCCTCGTCTTCGCCGCGGCTCTTGAAAAAGGATATCTGTTGCTGGTAATCATCGGCATGATCAACGCCACCATATCCCTCTACTATTATCTTATCGTGATCAAGGCCGCGTACCTGCTGGAGCCGGTCAATCCGTATCCGCCCGTGAGGGTCGATGGCCGATCCCGGGCCATGAGCATGGTGCTCATTGTGGCCATGGTCTACCTGGGGCTCTTCCCGGACAGGTTTGTCGCCCTGACGGAAGCTGCCGCGAGGAGTCTTCCCTGATTCGGCGGGGGGTTGATGCGCCGGACCGAAACGATGTAGAATATCCTTGAGCGGCATGGTGTAGCCCGTCCGGCGAATGAGCGTCGGTGTAGATCGACTGCAGGAAGGAAGCGAAGGAAGCCATGGGATTCTTGAAAGATCTTATTCTGCATTTGAGGAATGACCCCTGGATACCGCGTCACCCCAAGACCCCGGAAGAGCAAGCGGCGCCGCCCATGCCGGCGGCGGAATTGAAGGTGTTTCAGCCGTTTTGTGACCCCGAATCCCCCAGGCCGTGCATTACCGTGTGTTCTCCCAGGGCCGGATGCGAGTGTGACTGCGAAGCACTGTCGACCAGGCTTCGTGAAGAACTCGCCCGGCAGGGACTGGACATTGCCGTGGGGCGGGCGAAAACCGGCTGCGACGGCCCCTGCCGGAACGGCCCCTTTGTCGGCTTTCCCCAGAAAGGAATCTTCTATTTCAAAGTGCGGCTCGAAAACGTTTCCGAGATTGTCACGGAAACGATCGTCCGAAACCGCATCCTTTTTCCCTGCCTTTCCTTGAGCCCGGACAGGTCCTACCGGGCGGATGTGTACTTCGAGAAGGACACCGGAGCACTTGTGGCCATCGACGAAGGTGTGTGCATGGTCGAGGTCGCCAGGTACTTTGCTGAATTCGAGGGGCTCATTTCCTGCCGGAAATGCACCCCCTGCCTGATCGGGATCGAGAGACTCCAGGAAGCCCTGGACAGAATCATCTCGGGCAGCGGGGATCTGGATGACCTGGATTTCATCCAGTCGCTGTTCGTCACCATGAGGGATGCTCCGAACTGCAAGTTCGCATCTGCGGCCAATCAGCCGGTATTCAGCGCGGTGACCTTCTTTGAAGATGAATTCAGGGCACATATCGAACGCCATCGTTGTCCCGCGGGTGTGTGCAAGGAGATCGAACGGGTTCCCGTGATGGAAAAGCCGGTTCCGAAGGAGAAACCGCCTTCGGCCGGAAAGGAAGAACCCGTGCGGACGGAGGAAGAGCCTGTGAAAGCCGCCGAGGATGCCGAGGCGGGAGAACCGGGCATGCCTGTCGGGAAAACCGAGGCTGTCGGAGAGGCGGAGCCGGCTCCGGAGGCCGGAATTGCCGCCGAAGAACCGCCTGCCGGGAAGCCCGGCCTGGATGAAGAGGCGGCGGGACGTATGGCTGCTTCGAGCCCGCTCGCCGAGTGCGTGATCGTTGAGGACCGCGAGGAAGTGGTTATCCAGGCGTCGGCGATGGGGGTTCCCGTACCTCCCGAGTGCGGTGCAGCCCCGGATGTGCAGAAGACTGCGGAAGAAATCGACACTGAAGAGGCGCCGGACCGATCTGCCGTCGAGTCCTCCGCGGCTCAGTCGCCTGCCGAATCAATGACCGCGGTGCCTCCTCCTTCGATCGAACCGGTCGCAGCTGCATCGGCACAGGAGGAGAGGGCTTTCGAGCAGGTCTCCCGGGAGGCTGCCGCGGACGCTTCCGCCGAAGCCTCGGAGAAAGTCCCCGCGTCGGAGCCAGGGAAGAAATCCGGGGCGAAAGGCGGCGGAGTCGCCAAACCGAAAGGGGAAAAGAAGAAGAGCTCCGGCAGGAAGAAGAAGAGTTCGGGCACGAAGGGGAAATCAACCAAGAAAAAATAGCAGGGCGGCTTCTCCTGGCCACGGGTTTTGTGAATGAAGGGGTACGCCTCAAGCCGCGATGAGACGCATGTATCGGACTGCAGGCCGGATCGATGATTTCGTGATCCGGCCTGTTCTTTTACAGGGGGAGGGCGTCCCGAGAAAACCCGGGAGGTGCCTGACAGGACTATCGGCGTCAGGCTCGCCATTAAGCGTAGTTCATTTAAATTCCACTATACAAGACGTCATAAATAATTGCGCACCAAGCTTCATGGCGGTATGTTGGTCCCACCATGAGAAAAGCCAAGATCACCGATGCGGAAGAGATGGTGCTCGCCCTTCAGAATGAAATCCGGCGCACGGACGAATCTCGTTACGACCACCGACTGCACGGAGTTCTTCTTGTGGCTCGGGGCTTGAGCTGCCGAGAGGTTGCAGGACTCCTTGGAGACGCCCCGAGAACGGTAGCTTATTGGGTGCGTCGGTTTGAAGAGGATGGCCTTCCGGGTCTTGCCGAAGGAGAGAGACCGGGTAGACCACGAAGACTCAGCAAAGAGCAACTGGAAGAGGTTGGCCAGGCCCTTGGGCAGAGTCCTGCGGATGTCGGACTGAGCGCCAATCTCTGGGATGGAAAGACCCTCTCTGAGTTTGTGAAAATGCAATGGGGAATCACACTTGGAGTGCGTCAGAGTCAGCGGCTCTTCAGGCAGCTCGGGTGTCGTTTCAGGAAGCCCAGGCCGAAGATCGCTCATGCTGATCCCGAAGAACAAAGGGAATATAAAAAAACTACATGAGCTCGCTCGCTCTGGAGATGTCGATCTTTGGGCCATAGACGAGGTTCGGTTCCAGCTGCATGGATCAAGGTGTCGCATGTGGATTCCGGCTGAGATCAAAGATCCTGTGGAGAGAAGAGCTGCTAGGGGTGAACAGGAAGAAAGCAAGTCTATGCTTCTTCAATGGGTCGGTTCAGCAACCGTGGAATTCATTCATCTTAGTTTTCCATTGATATCCATAGATACTTAATGTATTTTGCGTTCGTGGCAGATTATTCAGATATGGAGCTTACGGATAAGATTACGAATAACACAGGGAATGGAATTCATATGATAGCTGGTTCGCAGCAGGGTTCGCAGCGGAAGGGGTTTGCTGCTGTCGTTTCCCGGAATCTCCTGACGGAGGGGCGATGCGCAGGGGCGAGGGGACTAGGTCGCCCGAGGAGGCCATTGCCGCTCCGGTGGATACCGACATGCTGCGAAAGATCATGGCGAATGTCGAGAAGGGACTTCCAGCATGGGGGGCGGACCTGAACCCGGCTAAGAAGGCTCACCTTATAGGCCTGTTATATGATCACTTCACGGCGACCCCGCGCAACGAGGTGCGCAAGGACGTGGTGGAGAGTTATTTGGATCTTGTGGTGTAGCCAGCCAAGACGACAACGGCGTTGGCATAATTTTCAGGTTTGGTTCAGGTTGAATTCTTGCCTCTATGCATCGCATGACTCGGCTGGGAACTATACCCTTTCCGGGGCAGAGAATTGAAGCAGGTTCTTGATTATTACCGGCGGCGAGAAATAAGGCCGGAACGGGCGGGGAGAAATCCATCCACGCCGGCGGTCAGGGATAGGCCGGCCATGTTTTTCTCCGTCTTTGGCATGCCTGCAAGTTCCTGATACTTCCCTCCTTCTGTGATAGAATCTTATTGGATCCGTAAGGGGATGGTATGCTCACCTTAAGAGACGCTCAACAATTCATGATTCAGCGGGAAACGAATGGAGGACCACTTCGACCGCAAGGATTAGGGGGTCAAAGTTATAATTGCCAGTTTGTGCCGCCGGGAGGGTATACCGGGTCGATCGTACCGACGATAAGGTTCTTCGGCAGCAGACCTGTTGGGTGCGAGTCATTGATCACTTCCGTTGCGGTCAACATCGGGAGGACCAATGATCAGTCAAGAGAGCGTGATCGGGCCTGCCAAGCCTACTTTGGACATACCTTCCAAGAATTGCAGAACGTGCTGTCCGCGCACATACCATGCAGGATTGGGCAGGTGAGTCAAATCACTTGCACTGATCGGACTGCTACTGAAAGGTTCGTTGACCTACTCATTCATTTATACCAGGAGCAGCAGCAAGGCATTGCCGATACCGAAACTTCCTCCGCCACAACTGCCCAGGACTCGCGTTTGCAGGAAGACCTTTCTTCGCCGTTTGAGTCGATTTTGGACGCGCTCGATACCGAAAAGATAAATCAGGAGCAAGAGCGCGTTCTGCGATTGATCAATGAGCGAAGAGGACAAGACGGCTTCAGAGAAAAGCTCAAGCAGGCGTATGGCTCCCGCTGTGCCGTCACGGGGTGTACTCTACTGGAAGTACTTGAGGCGGCGCACATCATCCCATGCAGTGACATGAAAATGGATGTAGTCCCCAATGGTCTCCTATTGAGAGCAGATGTTCATACTCTTTTCGACAAGGGGCTTCTCACTATCACTGAAAAGTACTGCGTGCGCTTACATCCTTCCATTGAGGAGGAAGACTACATTCAGTTGGATGGTCGTGCCCTCCTGCTTCCTTTGGCAGAGGTCAATTGGCCCAATCAGAAAGCACTCCAGTGGCATCGTGAGCGAGTGTTTGAACGGCGTTGACATAATTTTAGGTGTGGTTCCGGTTGTGAATTATTGAATTCCTTCCAGAAGGCAGCGAAGAACCTCCTGGTAGGACGCCTGCACGTAAAGCGCCAGCGCGATCACGTAGTAGACTGCCACATGTGCGGGAAGGTCCCGCTGCATGTTAAGTGACCGGTATTGGGGCCAAGCGGGTGCTTCCTAAGGCGTCGAAACGCACTTCGCAATCTTCTCCTTCAAGGCTTTGAGTTCCTTCCATCGTTCCGTCACATCGCGAATGAACGCGACGGCGCCGCATATCTCTCCCGGCGGTGATTCAAGAAGAACGATCCTGAATTCGATGGAAATGCGGGAACCGTCTTTTCGATGGGCCGGCACTGCAAGCAAAGTTGATCCGTAGCGTGTCGATCCCGTGCGCATGACTTTGAAGTAGCCTTCCTGGTGGCGATCCCTGAGCTTTTCCGGGATGATGATGTCCAGGTTCCGTCCCATGGCCTCCTCCGCAGAAAAACCGAATATTTCGACGGCGCCCAGGTTCCAGAACCGTATGAACCCGTAGCGGTCGGCAAGAACGACTGCATCATGTGCTTTCTCGAGGATCTGCATGCACATCCGGTCTTCCAATTGAAAAGGCATGAACGTGCCTCCTCCTCCATTCTCTGAAAGTGCTGAAAGTAAGGACAGGACATTCAAATTGCTGAAGACGCCTGCGGAGCAACTTCCCGGGTGGCTTAGGAAGCTGCCATGCGCCGCCGTGAACAGGCTGAAGTGGTCTCCATGACCACTGCGCGGCCGTGGAGGGCTGCCGAGGTTCTTTCATGTCCGGTCAAATTCCCGTCCATGATGCGCCTGTCTCACCGTCCGGCGTGTTTGATGAAGGTGCCCTCCTGGTATTCCTTGAAGGCAAGCCGGAGCTCCTCCCGGGTATTCATGACAATGGGACCATACCAGGCCACCGGTTCATTGATGGGCAGGCCCGAGATGAGGAGAAAACGTACCGGGCTCCCGGGGGCAAAAACCGCTACTTCATCGCCGTCCCCGTAGTGGACGATACTCCTGTTGCCACAGACGCAACGGCGGTCGAAATCGAAGTAGTTGGCCCCGATGACCTCGTGGGAATAGGCGTCCCGCTCCAGGTCGAAATATCCCTCCCCCTCGATGACGTAGGCAAAGGCGGTGTGGC
>Ga0334882_1003020_pt1 | contig 16050 bp, 19 predicted proteins | sample GraSluR1_MG_5_FD_207226 | JGI IMG/M metagenome (GOLD analysis project Ga0334882, IMG submission 207226) | Sludge microbial communities from methane-producing bioreactor in Wageningen University, Netherlands - Granular Sludge_15_04-R1 | ecosystem: Engineered > Bioreactor > Anaerobic >... | reverse complement strand
CAGATCGCCTCGCGACGCTACTTGAAGACGACCCAGGCCGGAAGCTGCACGCATCCTCTCGTGCCGCAGAGTTCGCGGTAGGTGATCAGCGGACTTCCCCTGTGCCGGGGTCGATGGGTCGGCCGGTGTCTTTGTCGATCAACCGAAGTGCCGGGACCACGGGTGGCGCGGCCTTCTCCGCGCCGACGGCCAGGTCTTGATCGATCAGGATGTATCGGTTGCGTGCCTCGGCCTGGTGGCGGGCGTATCGGGCTTTGGTCGGCCAGGGCTGGTGGTGGTCGTCGCAGTGTTGCCGGGTGCGGTCGTGGAGGCGTTCGAGGAACGCAGGCAGGGAGTAGCGGTGCCATTCTTCGAGGCTGTTGCTGTTGGTGGCGGTGGCGATGATGCGGCGTTGGTCGGCGAGGACGCCGATGTCGTGGATGAGGTGGGGGTGTTGGGGCCAGCAGGGTGGGATGAGGCCGGCCGCGGGGTCCCAGACGTATTCGTGGTTGAACCAGGTGACGACGTCCTCGTACCACTCCCAGACGTCTCTTCTCAGGTCGGGGTCGATGCAGGTGGCGATGTCCCAGGGGCGCGGGAGGAGCGTGGCGTCGCCGAGGCGGCCCTTCTGGGCGTCGGTGCCGTTCTCGGACAGGTACAGGTTCCAGTAGGCGGCCCGGATGCGTTCGCTGGTGGGCATCGGGAACGGCAGTGCGAGCGGCTCCTTGGTGGTCATGGCGTTTCGTCGTCGAGGAGGGCGTGTTTGCGGGCTGCGGCGAGGGCGGCGATGGCGCGTGCGTGGTCGCCGGGTTGGTGGGCCTGGTGTTCGGCGAGCTGGCGTCTGGTTTCTGCTTGCTGGGTGAGCAGCGCCCGTCCGGCTTTGCCGTCGATGCTGCGGTGCAGGCGGGCGATGATGGGTCGGGTGTTCTCGGCGACTATGAGGGCGTGGCGTTCGGGGAGTTGGCGGACTTCTTCGGGGCGGAGGATGAGCATGTCGTCCCCTGAGGTGGTGCGTCCGCCGCGGCTGCCGTGTTGCCAGGTCGTGCGGGCGATGCGGGTGGTGCCGACGAGGTCGCTGATCTCTTTGTTGAAGCCGACGTCTTTGCTGCCGCCGAACAGGGCGAGGATGTTGGTGAGGCCGAAGATGGCGCGGGCTTCGGTGTCGCCGAACAGGGCGGCGAGCTGCCGCCAGGTCTGGGCGGCGTAGATGATCGCGATCCCCAGGGCCCTTTCGTTCGCCATCCTGGTGCGCAGGGTGGGCAGGGGTGCGGTGGAGGGGAGTTCGTCGAGGCAGGCGAGCAGGGGCGGGCACAGCCGTCCCCATTCGCTCCGGTTGGCCAGGTGCAGGGCGGTGTCGAGGATGTGTTCGGTGAGGGCGGTCATGAGTGGTGAGGCGGAGGCGTAGGGGTCTTCGCGGCCGAGCAGGTAGATGGTGCCGCTGTTTCGGATGATTTCGGCGATGTCGGTCGCGGGCCTGCCAGGGGTGGGGATGCAGCGGTCGCGGATGGCGGGTTGGAAGAAGAGTTCGAGGGCTTGTTGGACGGTGGTGATGGTGTTGGAGGCGGTGCGTTCGTCGCCGTGGATGGCGCCTTGGAGGAGGCCGGCCCAGTGGGGTGCGGCGTGGGGGTGTTCGCGGAGGATGTCGGCGGGTTCGGCGGTGCCGGTCGGGTTGGCGACCCAGCGCAGGACGCGGTCGAGGCGGTGGCCGACGAGGGCGGCGGCGTGGAGGTAGCAGGCGACGACTTTCGCGGCTTCGGCGGCATAAAACCGGGCCGCGGCATCGCCGGAGCCGCTGGCGGCGTGGTGGATGGTGCCGTTGGTGAACGCTTTGGCGCGGCGTTCGGCGACGAGCGGGTCGACGCAGCCGGCGATGGGGTCCCAGACGAGTTCGGGGAGCCCATCGGCTTGGGCGAACGGGTCGAGGACAACACACGGGCCGCGCTTGGCGCGTTCGGTGATGGTGAGGAGCAGGTCGTCGGTCTTGGTGAGGGTGACCAGCGCCGCGCCGGGCGCTGACAGCAACGCTGGGGTGAGGAGGTCGAGGGTCTTGCCGGAGCCCTGGGGTCCGATGACGCCGCAGGTGCGGTCCCAGGGGCACCACAGCGGTCCGGCGTGGGGTTCGGCCGCGACACCGATGGGCCAGCCGAGCTGGCGGGGATCAAGGCGCTTCATCGGGGCATCTCTCTGGGCGGGGTGGGGAGGGGCGGAGCTGCCGGGTTCGGGTGGTCCGGAAACCGGCGCCTGACCTGCCTTTCACCGGCGGGCCATCCCGCGGCGCCGTCCTCGGCCGGGCCTTGGGCGCCTGATCGTTCGGGGTGGGTGGGGTTGTCGATGCGTCTGGGGCGGCGGAGGACGGTTTCGGGGATGCCGCGCCAGTACTGGTGGTCTTTGACGGTGCCGGTGAGGGTGAGGTGTTCGCCGAGCCGGGTGGTGTCGGCCCAGCGGGCGTTGGTGAAGGTGATCACGATGCTGGTTCCGCAGTCGATCTCGATCAGGTGGCTGAGGGTGCCGTAGCGGGAGCTGTGCACGTATCCCTTCCTGGTCACGGTGCCGGTGATCGTGATGGCCTCGCCGAGGTCGCCGGCGAACTCGAGAGTCTTGGCGCGCTCGACGTCGGCGGGCTCTGGGGGGCGGAGCCTGGCGATGGGCCAGCTGCCTCTCCTGATCATGGGGTTCTCCGTTGGTGTCGGGCTGAGTGGAGGTCGGGCCGGATGATCCGGCGGTGGGCGCGGAGTCGTCGCACGCCGAGGGTGGACGCGGCTTCGGCCGGGGTGGCCATGCCCTTCATGCGGCCGGGTCCCCAGCGGCGCAGGACCAGTGCGGCGAGGGTGGCGAGGCCGAGGAGGAACACGGTTTCGGTGGCGATGATCCAGCCGATCACCGCACTCGCGGTGGCGGCGGGGGCGGGCGGCGGGTCGAGGCCCGCGGCCGGGTGGCCGGTGAGGATGGCGGGGATGCTGGTGAACAGGCTGCGAGGGGTGGGCCAGTGCCAGCCGGCGCCGGTGGCCCAGTGGGCGAGGCTGCGCCCGGCCTGGACGCCGAGCGCGGCGGCCGGCAGGGTCGCGGCGAGGAGCGCGACCGGGATCTCCCAGGTGGACGGGTAGGGGTCGTGGCGGCGGTCGGTCTGCAGCATGGGTCACCGGCCCTCAGATGGCGATGCCGGGGGCGGGAGGCTTGCGGCGCGCCTGGTCGGGGCGCCGTTGGGGGGCCGGCGGCGAGGCGGGCGGCCAGCCCTTTATGGGCGTCGGGTCGACCGGTGGGCGAGCGAGGGCTTGTTTCACGTCGGGGTGGGCGTGGTCGAGGATGTCCTGGCGGAGCCTGGGCCAGGCGGTGGGTGGGACGACGTTGTCGATGATGCCTTCGAGGAGCCGGGCCGGGTGTGGTGCTGCGGCTGCGGGTTCGGCGTTGAGGGAGCGTTCGAGGGCGATGTTGGCGCTGGCGCCGTCGCCGCTGATCCAGGCGGCCATGCCGGCCAGGTAGAGCGCCATGTCGGCGCCGTAGGCGGGGCTGTGGCGGATCACGTCCTGCCACAGCTGCAGGTGGGCTTCGGCGTTGTCACGGTCGATCGAGGCCAGCGCGAGGTCGCGGGCGGCGGGGTGCTGGGCGAGCACCGACAGCTGGACCGCGTCCTGGACCGGCAAGGGTGGGGAGTCGGGTCCGGGAAGGTCCTGGTCGATCAGGCCGGCGGTCAGGGCGAGGATCCGATCGGTCTGGTCCGGGTCGGGGAGTTCGGCGAGCGCCGCGGCGGCCTGCTGGTCGAGGGCGGGGCTGTCGGGTGGGCTGGCGAAGCGGGCTTCGAGTTCGGCGCGGGTGGCGAGGCGTTGCAGGCCGTGGAAGGTCGCGGTGGCCGCGACTTGGCCGTAGGGGTCGATGGTGCCGCGGGTGCCGTCGCTGAGTTGCCAGTGGTCGCCGTCGATGACCAGGGTCTGGCAGCCGTCGGGCAGGTGCGCGTCGCAGCGGTTCAGGATCGGCCAGGCGGCTTCGGGGTCGTGGGTGTAGGCGATGGTGTAGGCCTCGGCGTCGGGGAACCGTGCCCGGATCCGGTCGAGGAGGTTCTCGGCGGCTCCGGGTGGCTGGACGTCGGTGAGGTCGATGCGGGCGGTGACCTGGATGCGTCGGTTCTGGGTGGCGATGACGACCAGGGAGTCTTCGGGGATGAACCCGACGAGGTAGGGGACGATCTGGGCGAGGTCGGCGGGGTCGCTGATCCGCAGCACGGCCGGGGTCTGTTCCATCGTGGTCTCCTCCAGGAGTAGTGGGTGGGGGTGGGTTCGGTTAGTGGAGGTTGCCGATGCGCCAGAACTCGTACATGTGGTGGCTGGCGAAGTCGGTGTAGTGGTAGATCCGCACGCCGGCGCTGCGGGCTTCCCAGCTGGTGTGCGTGGTGGGGTTGTAGACGAGCATGATGTGGCCGGCCTTGTTGGGGCCGCGCCAGGTGTTGGTGAACACCAGGTCGCCGGGCCGGGCCTGGGAGGCGGGGATGCGGTGGCCGTTCTTGTGGGCCCATAGCCGGATGGATTCGGCGGTGCGGGGCATTCGGATGCCGATCTGGCGGAACGCTGCGCCGACGAACCCGGAGCAGTCGTAGCCGCGCGGCCCGGTCCCGCCCCAGATGTAGGGCTTGCCGCGCTGCCGGGCGGCCCAGGCGAACATGCGGGCGACCCGTTCGGTGGTGAGTGGTGGCAGGTTCGGGTTGCCGTCGCCGTAGCCGTCGCCGCAGTCTTCGCGGTCGCCGGCGACGACGATGGGCCCGGCCTTCCCGGCGTAGGACCAGGCGTAGTAGAGGACGTCGTTGCGGTAGGAGACGGAGTGGTTGTACGCCCACAACGCCTGGACAACACCCCGGGCGCCGCGGGTGAGGCCGGAGTGGGTGAGGTAGTTGGCGGCGGAGTAGATGCTGTCGGCGTCGTTGTGGATGTCGCGGCGGCCGTCGTGGTTGCCGTCGACGCCGTAGGCGGCGAACGTTGCGGGCATGAACTGCATCAGCCCCTGCGCGCCCGCGCTCGAGGTGTGGTTGTTGCGGCCGTGGCGGGTCTCGGCCATCCCGATCCCGGCCAGCAGCTGCCACGGGATCCGGTACCGGTTCGCCGCCGCAAGGTAGAGGGCTTTGATGGGGGTGGGGATGGTCTGGGCGGGGCTGTGCAGCGACTGGTACCTCGGCGTGCCCCATTTGGGGAGGGCGAACCCGACTCCGCCTTCCTCCCCGCCGGTCACGTCGATGTTGGTCTGGTCGGCATACGCGCTGCAGGGGTCGATCCGGATCTGTTCGGCGACGGCGGGGGCGACCACCGTGGCGGTGACGGCGATCGCTCCGAGGGGGATGCCGATCGTGGCGGCGAGGATGGGCCCGAGCAGGAGCGTGAGGAGTCTCATGTCTCAGGCCGCCTGGGTGAGTGCCTGGTTGGTGAAGGTGAGCGCGTGTTCGGCCGGGTGGAGGATGGTCTGGACCTTGTGGACGCTCTCCCCGACCAGCCACACGGCGCGACCGGGGGCTTGGCGGCACCAGTCGGTGACCAGCCCGGTGGCCATCGGCGGCAGGCCGAGCAGGGTTTCGAGTTCGTCGGCGACCTTCTGGTCCTGGCCGTGCAGGATCTTGGTGTCGGCCAGGTGCAGCAGGTCCCGGGCGATGGCGGTGGCCTGGGAGCCGGCGTCGCCGGCGGTGAGCAGGTCGGAGGGCTTGTGCGCGATCGCGAACTGGATGTCCCCATCCCGCCGCGACAGGCGCAGGTCGGCGTCGAACGCCTTGACTGCTTCGACGCCGAGGCGGAGCTGTTTCCAGGACTCGTCGCGGACCACGATCCGCATGTCGCCAGGCCGGGCGGTCTCGCGCATCGCCCGCCCCCAGGAGTTGAGGCACATCAGGGCCATGCCGACCGCCTGGTCGCCGAGGGGTTCGAGCCGGGACAGGGACAGCGACTGGATCGGCGCGGTCCAGTCCAGGCTGATGGTGGTGTGGTCGTCGAACAGGCCGCGCAGGCTCCCGCCGACCAGTTGGCCGAGGGAGTCGCGCAGCAGCCGGGTGTCGTCGAGGAAGTGCCGCTTGCTGGCGAACCGGCACGCCTCGACCAGGGTGTCGGGTGGCTCGTCGAGGAGCCGCCACAGCTGCGGGATGGTGGTCTCGGCCAGCCGGGTGTTCCCGTCGGCATACCCGGTCAGCTGCTGGAGGGCGGTGTCGAGGACGGTTTCCTCGCTGGGTCCGAACGGCACTGGGCGGTGGCCGACTTTCTGGGAACCGACCAGGCCGCGGAGCAGGGTGAGCCAGCGGGCGAACACCACGGTGGCGCGCCGCCGGGCCTCGGTGGCATCGAGCCGGTCCCAGCCGTCGCCGAGGGGGCCGAAGGCGAGCGGGTTGATCCGGACCGGCAGGCCTTGGCCGATCGCGATGGGTTCGACGCCGAGCGCCCGGCAGAGGGTCTCGTATTCGTCCTTCGGGTCGCCGAGGACGAGGACCCGGTAGCCGAAGCCCATCATGCGCAGGCAGAACGCCTTCACTGTGGCGGACTTGCCCATGCCGGGCTTGCCGAACATGAACAGGTTGGGGTTGGAGACCGGTAGGTCGGGGTCGAGGACCCAGCCGTTGGGGTCGGCGAAGAACGAGGTCCGGGAGAACAGGTCGATGCCCATTTGGGCGCCGCGGGGCGGCAGGGCGGGGCTGGCGACCAGCGGCCACAGCACCGGCGCCTGGTCGGCGGTCATGCGCCACACCGACACCGGCGCCGCCGCGGGCGACCAGCCGCGCCCTGGCCGTCTGGGTCCGCGCAGCGGCACGGGGGTGAACAGGCGGGGTTCGCGTCCCGGCTGTTCGGTGGCGGGGCGGGTGGGGAGGTCGTGGCCGAAGTCGGCGAGTAGCCGGCCGACCGGCCGTCCGTGGGTGTGGGTGTGGGTGTGCATGGTGGGTTCAGGTTTCGTTGGCGCGGAGCAGGCTGGTGCCGAGTGGGATGGTGGCGGCGGTGAAGCCGGCGTCCTGGGTGAGGTCGAGCCGCAGTGGGGCGTAGCCGGCGTGGCGGATCGCGGCATCGAGGCGGCGTCCGTATTCGGCGATGCGTTGGGTCTTGGGGGCGGTGACGCAGGCGACGGCGTAGGGACGGACGAGGGCGTTGCCGGTGGCGAGGCGGGTGTCGAGGCTGCGGGTGCGGGCGAGGGCGATCCGGTCCTTGGCGCGGGCCCGGATGCCGGCGCGGTTGCGGAGTTCCTCGCCCATGTCGGCGGCCCATTCGGCGTTGGCGGTCTGCCGGTCCGCGGTGGTCTGGCCGAGGATCGGGTAGGCCACCAGCAGGGAGCGCCGCTCGTCGGGTTCGGTGGGCGCCAGCACGGGGGCGAGGGCTCCGATCACGGCGCCGCGGGCGGGCAGCTTGATGGTGGCGGCGATGCTGTTCCAGGCGTCGTGGGAGTAGTGCCGGGCGGCCAGGTCCGCCCCGGAGGGGCCGGCCTGCGCCCACGGCACGTCCGCGTTCACGGGCTGCCCGGCCTCCCGTGCGGCGAGGGCGTCGACGATGCCGGCGCGGTCGCCGGGGGCGAACCCGGTCCGCACCGCTGCGGCGAGTTGGGGGGAGGTGAGCCATTCGACCTCACGGATCCGCAGGCCGGCGCGGAGGTGCTCTTCGACCTCGGCCATCACAAGACCCAGGGCGCGGGCCCGGCCATCGACCCCGCGGCCGTACTCGCGGGCCTCCTTCGCGAGGCGCCGCTCCGGCACGATCAGGGTCACGAACGCTTCGGTGCGGACCGCGGCCTGGGTGAGCATGCCGGCGAGGCCTTCGTTGACCTGTCGGGCCAGCGCGGGTGCGTCGGCGTGGTGGTGGCGGGTCATCCACTGCTGGCGTTCGGCGCCGTCGTCGGGGACGGAGCGGATCAGGAACTGGAGTTCGTCGACGAGTTCGCTGCGGGCGCATGCGTTGAGCAGGGCGGTGAGCCCGGCGCCCTGGCTGGCCCGCTCGGCCAGGTCGGCCAAGGCCAGGCCGGGATGGGTGATGGCGGCGGTGACGGCCCAGGTGCGGGTCTGGTGGTGCTGGATGACCGCGACCCGGCGCTGCTGGACGCCTTGGGGTGGTCCGTCGTGCACCTCGGCCCCGGCCAGGACGCCGGGCAGATCGGCCCGGTCGAGGTCGTCGGCCTCTCCGCTGGCGGCGCGGGCCCGGAAGCGGGTCCAGCCGGTGACCCGGCCCAGGGTGTGGGCGGTGCTGGCCGCGATCCAGCCGGTCGCGGTCCGTCCCGCGACCGGGACCAGGACGAGCACCGCGACCAGCGCCCACACCACCAGGGAGCCGAGCAGGAGGGACCAGTGTTGGCGGCTGAGCGCCCACACCGCCGGGATCCCGGTGGCGACGACCGCGACGAGTTTGGGGCCGGACAGGCCGAAGAAGTAGCCGGTGCGGTCCTTGGCGTACTCGCTGTACACGACAGCCATGACGATCCCTTCCCTTTGCTAGGCGATCACGGCGACTTCGGCCGCCTCCGCGGCGGTACCGCCACCGGCAGCGCCGCCGCCCCCTGCACCGGCGCCACCGGTAGGTCCGCCAGTAGGCACACCGGTGGGGGTGCGTGGCGGGGGTGCCTGTGGGTCTTGGGGTTGGTTGGCCTGGGCTTCGCGGTTGGCGCGGGCGGCGTCACCTGCGGGGCCGGGCTGGTCGGGGTAGTAGGCGTTGTGCCCGACCCCCATCTGGTTCGTGCCATCAGCCATCACCGCGGCACCGGTGGCGCCGACCTTGGCCACCGCTCCGAGACTGGACGCGAGCGCGCCGCCGACCGGGCCCAGGACGGCTGCTACGGAGCCGATGCTGGAGGCGGCCCTGGTGCTGGTGGCGGCTTCAGCGCTTGCCTCCCCGGCGGAGCGTCCCTGGTCGTCGGCCTGCGCCGCCGTGGCATCAGTGGAGGCTGCGGGGTTGCCGCGCAGCAGGCCCTGCAGCCCGCCGGCCGCAGCCAGCCCTGCACGGGCGGCCGCACCCGAGGCGGTGCCGGGGTCGACGAACGCGAGCAGCTTGAACAGCGCCAGCGGCGCCATGGAGGCGATGCAGATCAACACGACCGCGGGGATCGCGGTGGCGATCGAGGCCAGCGCCCCGCTGGCTTGGCCGTTGGCGACCCCGGTCGCGAACTGCATGCCGATCCCGGTGACCATGACCGTGACCGGCGGGGCCAGCGCTGCGGCGTGGAACCAGCGCAGCGACTTCCAGAACCACACCCGGGTGGACTCCATCACCAGGCCGGCGGCGGAGATCGGGGTGGTGGCGACGATCACCATCAGCGCGGCGGCGCGGGTGAGCATCATCACGATGTGGGCGATCGCCGCGATCCAGACCAGGATGCCGAGCACGCCGAGGATCGTGGCGGTCGCGGCGTCGGTGACGTCCTTGGCCTGGATCGGGGTCCACGGCTGCCACGCCGACCATGTGGTCACGTTCAGCAGCGATTCCATCAACGCCCGGGTGAGGCCGGCCGAGGCGGCGACGATCAGGACGGCGTAGCCGATCCACGCCGCCCACACCAGCGCGAACTGCACCAGCCCTGTCGCGGCCCTGGCGAGCTCGCGGCCGTCCCGCTTCGCCGCGGCCATGCCGAGCTGGGCCAGGCCGAGAATCAAGAGGAGAGTGGCGGCGATCCAGAACGTGACCTGGTACAGCTGGTGGGCCGGGCCGTTCTCGGACAGGTCCGGGGTGAGCAGGGTGTCGACCCAGCCGAGGACCAGCCGCAGCACCCACAGGCCGGCGTTCCACACCGCGAGCATGCAGGCGGTCCAGCCGTCGACGACGATCTTCGCCGCGACCGACCCCATGGTCTCGAACGGGTTCGGCAGCGGGATCACCGGACCGGCTCCTGCTCGGGGCTGTCCCACCTCAGCCAGCCGGCGGCGATGGCGGCGGTCGAGCCGGGCCACGCCGACGGCGCCTCAGCGGGCGGGCTGCCGGGTGCGATCTGCCACCGGTTGTCGGACCATTGCATGCGGGCGCAGTGGCCCCAGCCCATCCGGTACTCGGCCTGGATCGTGGCGTGGACATCCAGCAAGACGCAGGCCAGCACCCAGTCCGGCCCGTCCGTGCCCTTCACCAAGCCACCCACCGGCGCGACGGTGACCGTGGTGTCGGTGTCCTTGGCCGAGGTTTGGTGGGCGCCGCGCAGGAACGCGGCCACGTTGATCGCGTCGTCCCACTGCCCCAACGCGGGCCCGCCCGGCAGGACCCACGCCTGGTGGACCTGGCCGGTGTAGCCGAGGTCCATCGCCTGAAGGACGGCGACGTCGATCGCGGCGAGCTGGGCGACCGCCCCTTCGGGGGTGTGGCCGTACACCTGGACGTCGGCGGGGCCGCGTCCCTCGACCGCGTAGGGCAGGTGGATCGCCGGGGCCGGGGTGAGGGCCGGGTCGGGCCGGGTGGCCGCGGCCGGGTCAAGGCTGGGCATCGGCGCGGCGGCGATCCGGTCCCGGGCCGAGGCTGGCGACAGCGCACCCAACCCACCCCCAGGGGGTGTGCTGTCGCCAACGCTCGCGGCCGGCCGGGCCGACTGAACGATCAGGATAGCCACCCCGAGCAGCGCCGCGGCGGCCCCCACCGACACCGCGACCAGTACTGCGAGGAGGCGGGAACGGGTCCACGGCCCACCGGTGGTGGCGGGTTCTGGTCGGCGCGGCATCAGATGCAGCCGTTGCCGACGATGCTGTCCAGGGTGCCCGGCCAGACCATGTAGCAGATCGCGGCGAGCACCACCACGCACAGCCCGACCACGCCGAACTTCGACGCCTGGTGCATCGAGAGCATCTTCCCGGCCGCGATCGCCCCGATCGACACCAGGCCGGCGATCACGAAGATCGCCAACACCCCCCACGCCACGTTGCCGGTGACCTGGTCCACGATCCCCTGCGCCCCCGGCGGCGCCTTCGGGCAGATCTTCAACGGGACAAGCAGCAGGTGGTCGGTGGGGGTCATGGCAGGAGTCCTTCCAGGAGGGTGCGGGCCGTCCGCTGCAGCGGGCGCGGGAATGGTTCGGTGGTGATCCCTGACATCGCCAAACCGGCGTTGGCGGGGAGCAGGTGCAGGCGTCCGGCCTCGAGCAGCCGGCGTGTGTGCGGGCCCAGGGCGTGGTCGACGGGCTTCGGCAGCGTGGCTGGTGCTCCGGAGAGCACGGCCCAGCAGCGTTCGGGGTCGAACCGGGCCAGGACGGTTTCGAGGCGGGCGACGCCGGGGATCGAGGCTCGCCCGACGAGGACGACATGTCGGCAGGTGCGTGCCAGGTCGCCGAGCCAGCCGTCGGAGGTGAGCAGGTCGTCGGGTTCCCAGCCGGCATCTAGGACGGCGACCCGGCCCGGCTGCCCCGGAAGCGGCGGCGGCACGTCGCTCGGGCTGGTGGGGTTGTCGGTGCGGCGCTGGATCCCGGTGTCGTCGCGGCGTCCCTGCAGCCAGCCGTCGCCGGCGGGTCCGAGTTCGGCGGTGCTCGCCCCGGCGAGGCCGGAACGGGCGGCCGGGCCGCACTCCACCACCCGGCCGGACGCCGTGGCGGCGGCCAGGAGCAGAGCGACCGTGGAGGCGCCGACACCAGAGGCGCAGCCGATCACCAGGATCGGCGCCTCGCCCGGCGCCGGCCTCCAGCCACGACGGGGCGCGCCCGTGGTGTCGCTGGTCGGGTGCGGGCGGTGGAAGTCGCCGCGCTGGAGCGCGAGCCAGGCCTGCAGCAGTTCACCGATCGGCACCGGGCGGGTGGCGGTGCGGACGGCGGGGGTGACCTCGTCCATGTCGACTCCTCTCACCTATCCCTAGGCCAGCCAAGTCGGCGATCAGGACGCGAGCGGGTCGAGAAGTTCGCTGAGTTCGTCGGCATGTGCCGCCAGCGCGTCCAGGGCGCGGCGACCGCGGCGGCGGACACTGCGCGGCGTGATGCCCAACTGGGGGCCTAGCAGGGTCGAGGTGCCGAATAGGACCCGGCGTGGGCTGCGGTGCCTGGGGTCGGCGTGGGCGGCGTCGACCATGTCCAGCAGCAACACCCGGTCAGCCGGTTCGATCGTGCCGGACTCGACCCCCCAGTCCAGGACCCGCAGCAGCACCTCCCGGGAGTCCAGGTGCTCGTTCGCCGGCTCACCGGCCAGCCGCTCCAGCAGGACCGGCCACGGCGTGTCGTCCAGCTCGGGTTGTCTCGGCGCGCCGATGCCCGACTCGCGCAGCAGGCTGCGGCGCAGGCTCGCGCTCAGGGTGCCGGCGACCTGGCGGCTGTCGCGCCAGTTGAACCTCCGCACCTCGATCCACAACTGGGACGCGACGAACGCGTCGATGTCCGGGTCCAGGTCCGCGAGCTGCCGGGCGATCCGGCACGCCGCCGGCAGCATCGCCCACGCCAACACCTTCGCCGCGTCCACATCGTCCCCGCCGTCGATCGCGGCGAGGAACGCCAGCCTGTGCAGCGCCCGCCGCCCGTCGGCCCCAGCGCCCGGTCGCAGCCAGCCACGCACATCGGAACAGCCGACCCGGGCCATCGCGGCGCACTGTGCCGACCAGTCCAGCCAGCGGCCCTGCTGGATCGCCATCGCGGTCTCGTACGAGACGCCGAGAGCTGTCTCCACGCTCATCGCCGTGTCCTTCCAGTTGGAGTGGTGAATCCACTTCAACCGACCACGAGACCCTCCCCCCAGTTGTCCCCAGAACCCGTAGAACCCACTTTCGTTATCCACAGGGACCTGGTGTTTTCCCTAGCCGTACCGTCCTCCCCCCAACCTCCCCCAACCTCCCCCCGATCGCGTTCGGCCAGGCCTCGACAGCGCCGAATCGGCAGGCCACATGACCCCGAGGCGCTGTGCACGCGCAGGCTGTCGGTATCCCGTCACCGAACGGGACGGGTGCTGAACAGCCGCAGGGCGAGGAGGATTGCGCTGTGGACAGCAACCATTCGCGCGAGCACCTCCGCGCCGTGATCGCTGCCGGCGACAGCAACGCACTGGTCCGGTTCCTCACCGGAAAGGCGTGGCCGGCGGACAGCCTGCAACTGATCGGGGACGGGCTGATCGACGCCACCGCCGCCGGGGTGGACGGGGCGGCCACGGAGGCGCGTCACTGCGCCGCCGTCCTGCGGGAACGAGGCTGGGACGGCGACGACCTCCTCGCCGACGCGCTGCAGGCCGGCGTCGGTGACCGGCCCCAGCCGGAGCTGCTGCCGGTGCCGGTCGACCTGGACCAACTGGCAGCCGCCCTCGAAACCAGCCAGTGGAACAACCCCGGCCGACTCAACCTGTCCACCGGTGAGGTCTGGCCACCACTCGACCCCGACTACGCCGACACCGACGACGAAGACGACGATGAGGAGGACGACGAGGGTTGGCTGCCGATCCACGGCCAGGGATCACGAGCCGGATACCGCGACATGGGAGTCTTCATCGCGCACCTGGACGACCCCGCCATCGCCGGCCGCCTCAACGCCGCGATCCACGGTCCGCGAGCGTTCCGACGATTCAAGGACACCCTCAGCAGCCAGCCCGACCTGCTCAAGGACTGGTACGCGTTCAGCCAGGACCGACAAGTCGGGCGCGCTCGGGCCTGGCTTGCCGAGGAAGGATACGTTCGAGCAGCCCCGGATCCCACGCGCCACACACGACCGGCTCCCCCAGAACCCTGAGCCGCAAATCGCCGTTGCACCATGCGGCCATGTCACGACGTTGCGATGCCGCGGCTGGGTTTCGCCTCAGCGCCAGAGCGCGGTCAGCGACGGGCGGGCCAGCGGGGAGACTCGGGGCGTGGTTAGGCTGGCGGCGTGGTCGAGCCGCAGTCCGAGGAGTGTCAATTCCCGCACAACGCTGCCAAGACCGCCTACGGGAAAGGATGCCGGTGCGCTCGCTGCGTCGAGGCGGAAAGGGAGCGGAACCGGCGGCGCTATGCGTCCAACCCGGAGGCAGAACGGGCAAGGAACCGAGCCTACTACGAGACGCACCGCGACGAAGCCAAGGAACGCGGGCGACGGCGCTACGAGCGGGACCCGGAAGGCATGCGGGCGAAATGGCGAGAATGGCGGGAGAAGAGTCTCGAGCGGGAACGGGAACGTGGGCGTCGTCGCCGTGAGCGGCACAACGCGATCCCGGTAACGGCGTGGGGCCGCTACAGCGAAGCGGAGGACCAGACGATCATGGGCTGGGACGGCACCGACCTGGACCTGGCGCTGGAACTGGGCCGGACCTATCAGAGCATCGTCACCAGGAAACGCCGGCTACGGAAACGGAACAACTGAACGCCCGCCACGGATCACAGGTTGCCTTTCCCCGAGGCTGCTGCTCCTGGGCCGGACCAGATCCGGGTCCCTTTCGACTTGGAGCTGGCCTGAGGGCGCGTCTAGTCTCATACGAGTTCGTACATCAAGAGAGGACTTCACGTGGCACGTACCCTCGTGGCCGTTATCAAGGATGATCTGACCGGCGAGGTTGTCGACGAGAAGGACGCCGAGACCATCGAGTTCACGGTCAACGGCAAGACCTACACGATCGATCTCGGCAAGAAGAACGCCGCCGAGTTCCACCAAGCGCTCGACAAGTACATCGCTGTCGCCACCAAGGTCGGTGGCACAAAGACCCGCAAGCCGGCTCGTAGCGCCAAGGAGGATCTGGCCGCGATCCGCGAGTGGGGAAAGCGGAACGGCTTCAAGGTCTCCGAACGGGGACGGGTGAGTTCCGAGCTCAAGGACGCCTACACCTCCGCGCACTGATCACAGGTCGAATCGGTTGGGGACGGCAATCGCCGTCCCCAACGTACATCTGCGATGTCTCCGGCAAGGCGAACACCCGAGCACGGATCGGGAGACCGACCCATGCGCGGAGCGGCATGTGCGTGAACTCGCTGCGGCAGACTGAGCCTGTGGCGCTTTCCGGTGGTGACGTGATTTGGGTGCGCGAGATCCCGAGTAGCCGCTGGGACCTCGCGATCATGCAGCTGCGCGAAGGTGGTTCGCTGGCGGTGCTCGATGGCGAGGTGAAGATCGGGCTGCAACGTCACCAGGGCTTCCCGGGTGCCGACGGCCGGATCCACGTGGCCATCCTCTCGACTCGAGAGCCGAACTCCCTCAACCAGGCGCTCGCCTTGAGTGAGGTTGCCGCCGGAAGGGCAGTTCTGGAGAGGGCATTGAGCGCAGATCCGCGACTTCAGGAGATGATCTGGGAGTACGGAGTCGTCCGGGAGTACGTGTACGACTACGGCCACGGAGCGTTGCTGCTTGGCGCTGTGAATGACGACTGGGAGGTCGCCCTCTGGTAGCAGGTGCGCCGAACCGAGCGCGCACCCGGCGGCAAAGTCGGATGCTTGAGGTGGCGACGACCTAGCCTGTGAAGCATGCGTATCACCTACGACCCTCAGGTAAACGCGGCCTACATCTACCTGACTGATGCACCCCTCGATTCCGGCCGCGACTCAATCCCACTGGAGGTGCCCGAAGGGACGGGCGCCATGGTGGTCATGGACTGGAAAGACGGAAAGATTGTCGGCCTGGAAGTCCTCGCGGCGACCGCCCTGCTTCACCCAGATCTGTTGGCGCTCGCCGAGCCACCCCGCCCGCCGCGCACTTCTTGAACCCGCGAAGTGCGGCATGAGAGCGACTGCTTGGAGCGATGGGTACTACGGAATGGTGACGGTGGCGTGCCAGCAGACGCTTCCAGGGTCCTTGACGATCGCCCCGGTGTGGTCGGTGATCACGACCTGCTCCGTGCATTCACCCCGAGAGACGAGCCTGAGCTGCGTGGTCTTCAGCGGCTCGATTCGCAGGTAGGCGTCCTTCACGTCAGGCTGGCTTCTGTTGCGTACCCAGAGGGTCTGATCGGTCCTGTTGTCGAAATACACCACCGTGTCGAGCGACTCCTCGACGAAGTAGTTCGCGCAGCCAGCAAGAACCGTAAGCGCCACCATTGCGGGCGCTGCGCGAAACACCCAGGGCGACGTCCGTGCCTTGCTCGCCCTCATCTCACCCCCAAGTCGATCCGCGTACCCGTGACCGTCGGTCTTGACCCCAGTCTTGCGGAACCACGAGGGCGCAAACAGACCCGGCCGGGCGACACCTCAGCACTCGACGAGACTGCAGTGACATCATCGCGCCGACCGCGGCAGTTCCGGACGTCTAGTG
>Ga0334882_1003015_pt1 | contig 16067 bp, 14 predicted proteins | sample GraSluR1_MG_5_FD_207226 | JGI IMG/M metagenome (GOLD analysis project Ga0334882, IMG submission 207226) | Sludge microbial communities from methane-producing bioreactor in Wageningen University, Netherlands - Granular Sludge_15_04-R1 | ecosystem: Engineered > Bioreactor > Anaerobic >... | reverse complement strand
CCTGTAACTTCAAAAGCTGTTGTATTGCCATACTGTTTTTGCAGGAGCATTGATGTTACTGCATTACCACTGATACTTTCAATAAAAGAAGCTGCCCCAGAAGTATTAATGATAAACATTAAATTTCCATATGTGCCATTACTATATGAAGCAGTAACATCTATATTTTTTTAATTAAGTTTATTATTTATTTCATAAAGTAATTCTGATGAACCATAATTACCAGCTTCAAGTGTAATATTTTTAGTTAGTCCGCCTATTAAAAATTCAAAGAAATCATTTTCTCCAGTTTCAACAATTAATCCACCTTCAGCAGTTTGAATTAATGAAATTCCATCCTGAACATTTTGCTCTGCCTGAGATAATCCCCTTATTTGAGACTTCATTTTTTCAGATATAGATAGTCCGACAGCAGCAACACTTGCCCTATTTATTCTTAATCCTGAAGAGAGTTTCTCCATTGATTTAAATTTAATGTTATTTACTTTTTTCAACTGATTGAATATTCCTATTGATATTAAGTTATGAGCTATTATCATATCTTCACCCACTATTTTACTTTATATTACATAGTATATAGTATTATATTTATTTAACATCAACAATATATATCCGTGGCAGCACATTGTTATAATCCACAATATATTTATGCTTATGTGTAATAAAAGAAACCTCATTTAAAAGGTCAATACGATTATCCTTTTCAAATTCTATATTAAAGTTTTCCATTGTGAAATCAAACAACTTTAGGAAATCTGCACTCAGACCATGGTTCGTAGATTTAAATACAATATTATCTATCTTTTCTTCAGATATTTCATTATATATACAGTTATCAATCCCATTACAGAAATATGACTTCTCCCTGCAACTAATTAAATTATCATTAGCACCATGGTATGATATTATATTACATTTATTTTCAAATTTTGAATATAAATATGAAAGACTTAATATTTCAGTATCTTTTATTATCCTTTTAGCTAAATAATCAAAAAACGTCGTCAAGGTGAGTTTTCCTATTTTCTGCGTAACTGTCCTGCAAATATCATCAGACAAATATACAGGCTTTAACCAAGCTGAGTTATCTATAATCAATGAAAATAAAGTTGGCGCAAGTGCATTACACAAATATGCCAAATAAGCACCATGTGAATGTCCATATATAATTACCTTTTTACTGTTAAAATCCAAATCATTATCATATAAAATATTCATTACACTTAGTACACAGGTTATATTATCTATAGCCTGCAATAATCCCATATCATTGAAATTACTTATTGATTCACCTGACAAATCTGCTTTTACATTAATATTTATTTTATGATTTTTCGCTACATCTAAAAAACTATTAAAATTAAATGCGCCATTTTTGTAAGCTTTAGTAACTTCATCATAAGACAGAATATTTTTAATTTCTTTTTCATTTATATCTGGTACATATGTTTTTTCCGGCATCTGCATAAATTCATATCCGAAATAATTACATTGTATTGTCACAAGATTATATTCATCTGAAAATTCATATCTCATTTTTTTATAAACACTTGAAACAGCTTTCCCACCAAATCCTGATATAAGCAACATTATACCTGTATCTGAATTTATGCCATTTTGAGGAATTGAAAAATAAACTTTCAATTTTCTGTTATCCATTTTATGATTTTCTTTATAATCATAAAAACTACTTTGTGAAAATGTTTCTATCTCGTAGGAAGTAGCCAAAACGTTCATCTCCATTACTATGTAATAATTTTTCATATATTTATACTTTACTTACAATCCAGATGACAACTTATTCTAGAGTGTAACTACCTATTTCAATAACTTAGTCCCCTCAATCCATTCCCTTGTCTTCTCAATTCCCTGTTTCAAAGTATACTTGGGCCCCCAGTCAATAAGACTTTTAGCCTTTGAATAATCACATTTCAACTTCATTATTTCACTCTGCGGGTGTATGTGTTTTACATGATTTATTTTCACTTTATCATGACATATAATATCTGCAAGTTCATTTATAGTCACATCCCTGCCCGTACCTGCATTTACTATCTGTCCATTGACATTTTGTGAGTACCCGGATTCGGATATGAAATCGGCACAGTCCTTTACATACAGTAAATCCCTTGTCTGCTCTCCTGAACCATATATATTTATATCCCTTCCATGCAGGGAATTATTTATAAATATAGCAACAACTCCGCCTTCACCGCCGGTTTTCTGAAACGGCCCATAGGTGTTAAACGGCCTTATTACAACAGTCGGCAGCTTGTAGGCATTATAATAGGAAAGTACCATGTTTTCAGCAGCTATCTTGCTTCCTCCGTAAGGTGATACAGGCTTTACAGGATGCGTTTCCGAAATTCCTTCAGCTCCAGATACATCATATACCATACAGGTACTCATAAATACTACTTTACAGGGATACGTATCCTCGCTTGAATCAAGTATCCAGCTGTTTCCGTCCATTCTCCCATTTTTGCCGAACATCTGAAATCTGGCCTTCTCAAGTATGTTGAAAGTTCCCACGGTATCATTGAAAAAAGTAGTTTCCGGATCATCGATGCTGTCCTGAACATTTATGGATGCGGCAAGATGATATATCACATCAAATTTATCCTTGAATACTTCATCCAGTTTATTTTTATCTCTTATATCTCCACCTATAAATTTAAAATGGGAATTACCTTTAAATTCCTCTATATTCTCAAGTCTTCCATTGGACAAGTTATCCAACACGATTACCGAATGATTTTCACTTAACAACCTTTTTACAACCCAGCGTCCTATAAATCCTGCTCCTCCTGTTACAAGCATGTTCATACACAATCAACCTCCTGAAGTCATATAATTATAAATATTAAATTTCAAATCTGCTGTTTAAAAAATCAGCTATCCTCCCGGCACCAAATCCATCTATAAGTTTCTGCCCCTTGATAGATCTTTGTTGTCTCAAATCATAATTATTGCACAAGGCAATCAACTTATTTTTGAATTCACTTTCATTTAAACTGCCGTACCATCCCAGACTTTCCACCAAATTAATATCACTTAATTTTTTGGATATACCAAATTGGTTATTGGCAATTACAACACTCAAACAGGGTACTCCACAGGCAAGGAATTCATATATACTGCTGCCTGAAGCAGATATTGCCAAATCACATTTCTGCATTACATCCGACATCTTTGCATGAAAGTAAAATACCGTATTATCAATATTTATATTCTCAAAATACCTGGCACTTTTAAATAAAGGTCCTATAATGACATGAAAATTAAACTTCAAATTCTTTATCCAATTGACAATAACTCCGGTAAACTCAACAGGATCAGAAGCCCCCATTGTTATCATTATATCTTTAACGTTCCCATGGATATGTCTTGCAGGTAAATTTCTAAACTCATCTCTTAACATTAGATACTTTAAGCCCAATAGTTTATACTTCTGCCTGTAATCAAATTCAACTGCATTTATATTCTGGTTTATAATTAAATCAACCGGATAATCAAAAGAATTTACATCATCTATATAGGCGGTATATTTTGAAAACTTTTTTGTACTGATAAAATAATTTTCATCTACATCATAGCTGTCAGTTATAAGAATATCTATATCCAAATTTGAAAGTATTTCTAAAATATCACGTTTAAAAGTATACACCTTAAATCCGCTTTTCTGTATTTCCGATATTCCAGCTTTATTTTCCACATTGTTTTTGCATATATAAAATATTTCATTATTCACAGACAACTCTTTTGCCAGCACAAGGGTTCTCATTATATGACCCATACCTATTTTAGTGCCGCCTTCTGCCCTAATGGCTATTTTCAAATTAAATACATCCTTTCTAAATCAGCCTCTCACTTAACAGAAGCTCTCTTACATATTCCTTTGTCACAGGTACAGCATCAGATGAATTATAACTTTTAACTTGTGCTCTGGAATATCTATCATACTTTGAGGCGATGCTTTTACCTGCCTCTGACTGCAGTACGGCATACATCCTGCCCATGTCAACGGCAAATTCGGATTCCTCCAACGTCATAAGCTCTTCAAATTTTCTCTCACCTGCTCTGAGACCTATACTCTCCATATACACTTCACCTTCAAGCATATCTGTCCTATGTACAACTTCTTCTATTATTATTTCTGCCAGATCCTGCAGCTTTATTACAGGCATCTTGAGTATAAAAACTTCTCCACCATAGGACTTCTCTCCTGAATCCATTATGAGATTTACAGCCTGGGTAAGAGTCATCATAAACCTTGTCATATTTGGATCAGTTACAGTTATCCTCTTAAATTCAGCAATCTGTTTTTTAAAAAGAGGAATTACAGAACCACGTGAACCCATGACATTTCCAAATCTCACAGCTACAAATTTAGTTCTGACTTTGCCCTTGCTGTAATTAGCGGCCTGCACAAGCTTCTCTGCAAGAAGCTTTGTAGCACCATAAGAATTGGTAGGATTTATTGCCTTGTCGGAGCTTGTAAATATGACAGCTTCCACGTTGTGATATTCCGCTGCTTTAATCACATTTTCCATACCCATTACATTGGTCTTTATAGCCTCCGAAGGGTTATACTCACAAGCAGGTACATGTTTCATGGCAGCAAGGTTGAATACTATGTCTATTTCATTCATTGCCCTTTCCACCCTCTCATAATCCCTGACATCTCCTATTAAAAATCTGAATCCACGCAGATTTTCCATTTCACTCTGCATTACAAACTGCTTGTACTCATCTCTGCTGAATATCCTTATAACCTTAGGATGCTGTTTTACCAGTTGTGGTATAAGTCCTTTTCCTATAGTTCCCGTTCCACCAATAATCAATATATTTTTTCCTGTATAATATCCCACTTGATTATCATTTCTCCTTTATATCTATTATTAATCATCTATTAAAAATCCTCCAACAACAACCTTATTTCCCCTGCTATTTCGATTTTTTCTACTGCTTACCTTAATTGTCATGTCATGACAGCCATCTGATAAATTAAAAATATTTATTGCCATCAGAAAACTTGGTTTGGAATTTCTGTACAAATCAAGGAAATAATTTATACCATCAATATTTATATCGGCACCACCATTTTCATCTGAAAATAATGTAGTTATAGCAATACATCTACCGTTAAATTTAAATTCAATAAAATCTCCAACAGAATCTGAAACTGCAGCTATCTTCATCTGAGGCATATTTGTCTGTTCTTCCCTCCAATGTCCGTAAAATTCAGCCTTTTCATAGCTGACAATATCAGGATTTTTAAATGAATAGCCTGTTATAGTATTTATCCTGCAAAGCGGCTTTACACTGATTACATCTAAATTTTTCTTTATAGCATCTACTATACATTCAGCATATATATTGTGTCCTCTGTCATTCGGATGAAGATTGTCAATGGAAATATCCTTCCAGGTATACTCATCCATACCAATATGCTTGAATACATAATCCTGTATATCTATAACCGGAACACCATAATAATATGATATGTGTTTATGTACACTGCCGCAGGCATCAGCCAATCCAGTGGGAGCTATCAGTAAAGCTACTGCAGGTCTAGGCTCCAGCCTGGAAAGTTGACTTAATATTCCTTCCATAGTTACAGCAGCATAATTTGAACTCTCTATCCTGTCATTTACGGCAAACTCTATGAATACCAAATTCGGTTTCTTAACTACTACATCCTTTTTCAGTCTGAATAGTCCAAAAGCTGAGCCCGTACCACTAATTCCCGAATTCATTATATTAACTCTCTTATTTTTATATAAATTCTTTAAATATTCTCCTACTATATGTACATATGAATTTTTATAGTTAGAAGCTCCTGCACCATTAGTTATAGACCCTCCAAAAAATACTACATTAAAATCTTCCATAATCAAATCCCTCTCAATTCAGCAAACGTATCTACCAATCAATTTCTTTATTCAATATTCTAGTAAACTTTTCTGCGCCCCTCCAATTCAAATGGGACACATCCCCAAAATCATCATCATCAAATAAATCTGATCTGAAATAATCAATATACTGAAAATCATATTTCTGTCTTGTTTTATTTATTATAGAATGAAATTCTTCTTCAATTTTATCTGAAAAATATTTAGAATAATATCTGGTAACAGGATAAACTAACACTATAGGCTTTATATTATAATTTTTCAGAAACTTCAAATATTCTACAAAAATACTTTCATTTTCAGCTGCGGTTTTAGGATAATTTTTATTGCAGTCTCGCACAGCAGATTCCCTTCCTATTTTCCACTTGTCACTGTAATCCTTAAGTGTTGTGGGCATATCCCATTTAAAATCATAATTTCCCTTCTGATTTTTTCTGAATATATTATCTGCTATGTTTTTATTTATCCTGTAGCCTTCATACACTTTTTCTATATTTTTAAAATGATGTGCTGTTTTGAGAATAGGATAATAAATTACTGTCTTATTTGCCATGGCAGACAGTGACATATCATATTGAAAGCTATAATAGCAAAGTCCAATCAATACATATTTTATATGAGCTGCTTTCTGCGGAAAATTTTTCAAAATATATTTGACAGTATGATAATCATAAAACAAATCTTGATGCCTAACAGCAAATTTAAAAGATTTCTTACAACATATGTGTTCGCTGAAACCTATTTCTGCATAAGATATTCCAGTAGTCATCAATTCTATTTTCTCACTAGATGAAATAAATTTATCCAAATTGTATTTATAGTAATTGAAACAATTATCAATAAATACGCTGAATTGAAGTATTTTATCATTATCTACTCTCATATCAATCAATTGTCCATAAATTTCCTGATTGAATTGACTGCCTATTATTATATAATCATAGTTATATTTTTCTATTTTATCCGGACCTACAACAATTTTTCCATTCCTGGTACTGTCCCACCTACTGCTGTCATTATCCACATAAGCCAGTATATTCACATCATTGTTCAAAACATTTTCTGCCCAAATAGACATTCTACCCGTACCAAACATCAATATGTTATACAAAATATCACTCCCACATACATAATTTACAGTTCATGATTCACGGTTTACAATTTTTGTAAAATCCTATATATACAATTCAATTTTGTCCATCAATACGAGAGCCTCGTGTACAACAGCATCCATGTTGAAATATTTGTAGTTTGCCAGGCGCCCTATAAAATAGGTATTGTCAAGTTCTTTTGCTTTCTTCTCATATTTTTTATACAAGGTCTTGTTTTCTTTCCTGGGTATTGGATAGTAAGGTTCACCTTCAGCTTTTGAATATTCCTTTACAACAGTGGTCACAGGAGCTTTCTGTCCCGTAAAATATTTGTATTCCGTAATTCTTGTAAAGTCATAGTCATTGGGATAGTTTACCGTTCCAGCTTTCTGATAATATTCCACATCATAGGTTTCCTGGACAAATTCAAGAGATCTGTAGGGGAGATTTCCAAAACAGTAATTGAAAAAATAATCTATTGGACCGGTGTATATCAAACTCTTGTAGTTTATCTCATCTTTTATTTCAAAATAATCCGTATTAAACATTACCTTTATATTTTTATGATCCAAAATATTCTCAAACAACCTGGTATAGCCATGCTCCGGCATTCCCTGGTATTTGTTTGTAAAATACCTGTCATCTCTGCTGAACCTTATGGGAATCCTGGCTGTAACCTCACTATCCAGTTCTTCCGGGTAAAGATCCCACTGTTTTTTAGTGTATCCCCTGAAAAATTTCTCGTAAAGTTCCTCTCCTACTTTGGAAACTATCATGTCCCTGGAATTTTTTATGTCCATACTGTCATCTGCAAAAGTTCTATAGAATTCATCTATATTCAGGTAATCATAATGTGTCCCGTAGAGCATATTTACAGTATCCACATTGATGGGGAAAGGAAGCATTTTTCCATCTACATAGGAAAGCACCCTATGCTGATATTTTCTCCAGGTTGTAAATCTAGATACAAAATCCCATACCCTTTTATTTTCCGTATGAAAAATATGAGGTCCATACTTATGCACCATTATACCCGAATTGTCATAATAGTCATAGGCATTTCCCCCTATATGATTTCTTCTATCTATAATCAGAACCCTTTTATTTCTTTCCGCAAGAACTCTGGCACATACACTTCCTGCAAAACCACATCCAACTACAAGATAATCAAACATAAAATTTCCTCCAGTAAATATCTATTGTTTTTTAGTTATTCTCCTTAGCCCAAAGGGTAAAAAAATTATCATAAAGAATGAAATGACAGCAGTCAGTATTACTGACAGTATTTTAAATACAATGCTTTTTATATTCATAAAGTATATCTGAAAATAAGATATTTCCTTCAAGTCAGACACCACATTGCACATTACCATTTTATCCGCTGAAATCATTTTTGAATATCTCAGTACATTGAAAAATCCTGCTCCAGATATGTTGGTTACAGGTATTACAACTATGTCAAATTTTTTATCTTCAATTTCACCAACTCTGTTGCCGGATTTAAAACCTTCTTTATAGGGATAGACGTATATATTGTCAACATCCCTGTACTTTTGTGCCAGCTTCACACCGTGCTCATGGGTGAGAAGATCTATGCTGTACCCAGGGTATTTATCCTTTATGGCAACTATGTTCAAATCCAACTGCTGAAAACTTACAGAGCGAATTATCAAAATGTTTTTCATAAAATACAGCTCCTATTTGAAAAATGTAAATGCAACGTTGAAGGGTATTCGCAAATTTTCCCATATATAATCTTTTACTACTTTTCTCTTGCCGTATATTTTATTTATTTCCCAAAATGCACTGCACATGGCTTTAATATAGATGAAAGTTTTCTGCTCCATGGAATAATAAAAGCAGTCGTACACCATCCTTACCGTAAGCTCCAGTGCTTTTTTTACAGGATAGTTTTTCCATATAAGCCAGAAGGCATTGCGGGTATAGTAGTAGGGTGCTCTCCAGGAAACCCTGTTTTTAGGTGAATACTTGTGATAGGATATGACATCCGAAAAAAATTCTATTTTATAATCCATATCCAGTATTCTGAAGGCGGTATCCTGTTCATTCCAGTACAGGAAAAATTCTTCAGGATAAAATCCTGCCTTCTCCAGCAGTTCCCTTCTCACACCGGCGCCGGCACCATTGAAAGCCATAAGATATCCCTTTGACCCAGCAGCTGTATCTGCTTTTAGCATTTTCTGCTTTTCCACCGCTTTAACCTGGTCGTAATTATAATAGTTTCTCACATCAAAAGCCACCATTCCAAGTTTTTCATCATTCTCAAACTTGTCTACCATTCTCTGCACTGCATATTTATGCGGGAAAGAATCATCATCAAGTATGACTATGTATTTGCCTCCGGCATTTTTAAATCCTATGTTATAGGCTTCTATACCTATATTTTTAAACATTTTTATAAGCCTAACTTCCGGAAATTCACACTCTATGGCCTCTACAGTACCATCTGTAGAATGGTTGTCCACAACAATTACTTCCAGATTGCCGTATTCTATTTCAAATATACCCTTCAGGCTTTCCAGTATATCTTTTTTTCTGTTCCAGCATATAGTCACTATACTTACCAAAGGAGTATCCATTTCAACCTCCAAATTTGTTTAATATTCTATATTAAAATTATCGAAAAAAGAATATAAAAAATAAACCTTGGATACATATTTTAGTACAATATAATATCCTATTAAAGTTTATATTGCATAACAAACAGTATCATAAAGAGTATATTCATATTGTCTCAAATAAATTTTATAGTCCGGCTGAATTGATTTTATAAGAAGAGGTATCTCCCATAAATCATTCATCTTATGATATAAACATATAGATAATGTAGGTTTCACAAATTTTAAAGTTTTAATTCCACCGTTTATAGCGTCTATTTCCGAACCCTCTATATCCATTTTAATAAAAGTTATTTTATTATTTACAGCATAATCATCAATACTAATTGTATTAATTAAATTATTAGGACAACCTTCATTTATACAAGAACCTTGATTAGCAGAGTTAGAGAAACAAACTTTTCCCGTTTGTTTATACAAACCCTTATTTTCTAACTTGATTTTAGAACTATATTCTACTAATCTTTTATTACTTTTTAAAAGAGCAAAATTATTTTTATCTGGCTCAAAAGAATATACAAACTTAAAATTACCTTTTGCTGCTTCTATAAATTTTAAAATAGTCTTACCGTCATAAGCTCCTCCATCAATAAAATAATTTTCTCCTTTGAAGTCCATTATATCCTTATCAAAATACATCTCATTTTTGCTCACACAATTAATCAAATCATTTATATCAAAAGTCAATCTGTAATTTAAAACACTTTTCAACACATTTTTTGACTTTCCATCTTCTAAAATTTTAAATAAGTTTTCTATATTTTCAATATTATTTGCTATGCTATTATAAAGTAATTCATTATAATGTTCCATTATAAAATGCGGTGAAAAATAATATAAATTGTCAAATTTCATTTTTTTTAGCTGTTCATATATTTCACAAAAATAATTATTATAATCACTTGTTATAATTATTGGAGTATCCCTTTTAAATTGAGAAAGCTCATTTGGACTGATAACTTTAATTTCATCTATATTTTTTCCATGTTTATTAATATCATTGTCACAAAAATATTTTATTTTCATATTAAGTTTTTTAAAAATGCTAAACATCAATCTTCCATATCCACCAGCACCAAATAAAATAACATTTCCATTAGAATTTAAAACCTTTTTCAAACAAGATTCCCTATTTAGATCCAAAAACATCTATCTCCACTTCCTGTCATTATATATTATCATAATCATTTATATATTTCTTGTGTTCTTCATCTATTATAATATTAAAGAACCTATCAACATAAAGCACATTTTTAAATTAATCTCACTATTTAAACTTTGAATCTTATTAACAATATTTCTTATAACATCCGTATCCTAATTATTTAAAATAAGAATATCTTTTTCCCTTTATTAGTTCCATAAACCTATCCTTAATTTTTTTCAATGTCTAATATTTTATTATCTTCCACTTTCCCCGTTAAATTATTTAAGGCATCATCAACTACCGTAATTATAAATCTTCATTCATAACCAAACAGATAACATTCTACATTAAATTATCGTAAAATAATATAAAAAATGAAGATTAAACAGAATTTTAATCTTCAAAGGTCTGCTTGAGCTCTAAAATTTTATTTAGAAGTATAGGATACCATATATTTTTCAGCATATTATAAGAGTTGTCATAATTTTTCACATATTCCCTGTCACTATCAGATGCTATTATATTAAAGAATCTATCCACATATATTACTTTATCATCAATACTATACCTTGCATCAAACATATGATAACAAGTTTTTAAATTGCAGTCATATTTATTTAAATTTTCTATATTATCCACATTTAAGACATCCAAATTTTCAAATTGATTTGCTAATTGACCCTCATTATCTGCCGCAACAGTTATTCTTGCATTTTTATTCAAGGATCTTATTCTGTTTATTACATCTCTCAATATTTTTAATTCCGAACCATCTACAATCAATATGTTATTTTTATCTTCAAGTACACTATTGAATTTATCCGATATCTTTTCCAATTGCATTATTCTATTGCCGCCAGCTTTTCCTCTTATACCATTTAGCGCATCATCCACAGCCCTCATTATGGTCCTTGCACTGCTGTATTTTCCTATGTAATTACAGGAATACACAGCCTGAAAGATTTCATCGAATAATTTTAAAGAGAAACTCTTAATCTGTTTTTCATTACAATATTTCGTAAAAAAATGAACTCTATTACGCCAGAAATAGTATGTACCAAAGGTATTGACTTTCTGAGAAACCCCCATATTATGCCATACCATTGACTTGGAGCAGGAAACCACTTTATAACCTGCCAGCTTAAACCTATAACCCCAATCAATGTCATCCCAATATATAAAATTCGCCTCATCCATGATTCCAACTCTTTTAACTGCATCTACTCTTACGATCATGGAACATGCAGGCACATAGTCACATTCAATTACTTCAGGCAGTGTACCATCATCAATATGTCCTTTATAAAAAGGTTCAATATAAAACTTTGAAAAATCAATTACAGCTCCCAATTCCTGAATCTGCTTAGGATTATTCATAGAATACAATTTTGAACCTGCTATAGCTATATTAGCACTATTTTCCAGTAAATCATACAAATTCAAAATTGCTTCTTTATCCATAATAACATCATTATCCAGCAGCAGAATATATCTATAATCCTTTTTTAGAACTTCCTTCAATCCAGTATTAAAACCACCTGAACCACCTAAATTCTCTGCATTTTCGATTAACGTTAACTTACCACTGAAATTCTGCCTTATAGCTTGTACAGATTCATCTGTAGATGCATTATCTACTACATAAATATCTAAATTTTTGAATGATGATTCCATTACCGATTCTATGCATTTTAATATGTAATTTTTTTTGTTATAATTGCAAATTACTACTGCTAATTTAATCATAAATATTTATCCTACCTCAATCCAAGTTATATAGTACACAAAAAATTTTTTATATTTTGTAACCTCATAGATTCTAGCTTATTTATGGCTTCTTCTTTCCCAGGTTCTGTTGCTACAAACACATAATCAAATTTAATGCTATTTAATTTATCGGGATTAAATATCTTTATTCGTTCAAATTCTCCTTTTTTAAACTTGTCAATAAATCCTATACATGTTGAATCTGGAATAATATTTTCTATAACTTCTTTTGATATTTTACCTCCATTAGAGGCACCCCATATTAAATATCTAAAATTTTTTTTAGTACAATTATTGAAAACATCTAAAAATTTTATCTTTATACCATCTTTTACTCCATCAAACCTTTTATTATCTGTACTAGTTTTAGATTCATTATGTATCCTGTATTTCAAAAGTTTTTCATTCATTTTATAAATTTTAAACCCATTTTTTAATGCTCTCAACCATAACTCTAAATCTTCAGCTTTATAATTCTTATACCCTTTTAATGTAGTAACTACATTTATTTTAAACATTATAGATGGATGTGCTAAACAATACCAATAAGTCAATAAAGTTTGTCTAGCTCTTTCAGCATTAAATAAAATATTTAATTTTTTTTCATGTTTAAATTTTTCTTCATCAGTTATATTACCAATAATAGATACTTTAGATCCTAAAATATCTACTTGATTATGATTTTCTAAAAAATCAATTTGTTTCGTAAATCTTTCAGGCATGGATATATCATCCGCATCCATTCGGGCTATATATTCTCCCTTTGCCAACTTTATTCCCTCATTCAAAGAATATACAAGACCTTTATTTTCTCTTGAAATTATCTTTATTCTATTATCTTTTGCTGCATAGTAATTTATTATATTTAATGAATCATCTGTTGAGCCATCATTTATTATTACAAATTCAAAATTTTTATAAGTCTGATTTAATACGCTTTCAATAGATTCTTCTAAATATTTTCCTGCATTGTACACTGGCATAATAACAGAAATATCTACATTCATCGAAGTCCTCCAAATATATTTATTTACCAATAAGCTTAATTTATTAGATCATTAAAAACTTTAGCCAATTCTTTAGTTAAATTTTTTCTTTCATATTTTTCTATTTCATTTTTGTTAGGATAAAATTTTTTGATACCATCCTTCCAATTTCTATATTGATTTAAAATATATTCTTTAATACCATTAATATCATCATATTCAAAATTTTTCCCACTTTTAGTTACATTTAATAGCTGGTCAACTAAACTACCTTTTGGAGATAATGCCAATATAGGTTTATATAGTCTCAAATACTCAAAAAGTTTCCCAGTATAAACAGATTTAACTTTTTCACTTTCTCCCAGTATAAGTAATAAAATATCGGCAGAAGATGCCATCCTCAGACTTAAATTATGTGATAAATATCCACAATATTTAATAATATTATATTTATCATTCTCATATAATAAAGTTTTTATATTTATTGTAATAGTACCAATTAACCTGACTTGCAAATTATTCACATTAATTTTGTGATCATCAATTAATTGATTTATAGATAAAATAATATTCAATGGATTAATTTCTTTATATAAAGAACCATTAAAAATCAATGTGAATTTATCATTTTTTACGTGTTCCAGTTTTGAAAAATCACTTTCATCATATCCATTTGTTATTAATATGACTTTATTCTTCTCTAAATTAAAATTATTAATATAATTTTGGACACAAATAGGTGTAACTGTTAAAATTGCATCTGATAAATTAACAATATTTTCTTCCATTTTTCTATTAATCTTATACTCAATAGGTATTTTAGAATATTCTTCGGAATAGTAAGCATGATTAGTCCATTCATCTCTAAAGTCAGCTACCCAAGGTATATTATACTTTCTTTTTAGATAATATCCTATTATATGATCGGAATAAGGACTTGAACTTGTATACACTAAGCTAATATCATTAAAATTTATAATATTAACTATATTTTTTAATACATTATTTACCCATCCAACACAAATATCTGGAATAAAAATAGAATTTCTGTTGGAACAATTATTATCTTGAATATAATATAAATATTCATTCATAATATATTTGTCATCAACAACTCCATAAATTAAATTTATAAATTCTTTAATTAAATTCTTATTCAATTGTTCCGAATTAAATATATTATGATCTATTCTAATTATATTAATATCTTCTGGAATATCATCAATTAAACTATTATCTTTATTATCATACCCAAAATCATTACCTACAGTTAAAACTATAGGTTCCCATCCATATTCCCTAAGATATTTTACAAATTTTAAAGTTCTTTGAACTCCACCTCCACCTATAGGTGGAAAAATATAGGATACTATTAAAACTTTTTTAGTAGCACTAATATTTTTATTTTTGCAATAATTATCATTTATATTATATATAAGATTAAAATTATTTCTAAATCTAGTTTTAAATTTCTCATCCAACATTATGTCATCATAAATTCTATAATCATGAATCTTATCTACAGAATATCTTTTTTTATATGTTCTATCATTAGGATCACAATAACAAAAATTATATATTTCTTTGAAACCAATATTTTGCAATTGATTTGATATCTCCCCATAATATATACTAGCAATAATAATTTTAAAATCTTTATTATTAAACTTGTATAATTTGCTGGGTTCAATTATTTCTAATCCATTAAAACTTTTTCCCCATTTTTGTTTATCATTGTCACTAAAATAGCATATCTGATATTTATATTTGAGGACATTATATGCTATATTTCCTAGATTAGACGCTCCAAAGATTATAGCTCTTTTATTTTCCATGTTTTTCCTCCACAATATTTTATGAATCTACTAAACCGGTTGTTTTTCTATTAATATAGCTTTAACTATTCTATCTGTAACATGTCCATCAATTTTATAAAATCGCTTTTCTAATATTTTATTATTTAAAATATTTTTTTTATTGATTTTTGTAATATTATTTAATAACTCATATTCATCTTTTACTCCTAACGCTATCCCATCTTTTACAAATCCCGATGCATCTCCATACTTAGGTAATAATATACAAATACATTTTTTATTAAATATCAATGCTTCTTGTGTAACAGTAGAGAATACATTTACAACAAAGTCACACCATTGAAGCAATAAATATAAATCATAATTTTGTACTATTTTAAAATTTTTTAGGTTGTATTGTTTTGTCATATTTTTATAAAAATTATATTTAGCATCTGCTGGGTGCAGTTTAATTATTAAATTATAATCTTTATCCAACTTTTTTAAAGAATTAAATAATATTTTAATTGCCGGTTTATCAGTATCACTTGCTCCTTGAGTGATATATAAAATATTTACTTTATTAGTATTTTTAGTTTGAGAACATTTATTTTGTCTCTGATTAATGTAATATTTAAATATTAAATCTGTTCTAACTTGCCCAGATATTAATACATTAGAATCAGAATATATGGTTCCATTATTAATCAATTTTTCTTTAAAAAA
>Ga0334882_1003014_pt1 | contig 16074 bp, 16 predicted proteins | sample GraSluR1_MG_5_FD_207226 | JGI IMG/M metagenome (GOLD analysis project Ga0334882, IMG submission 207226) | Sludge microbial communities from methane-producing bioreactor in Wageningen University, Netherlands - Granular Sludge_15_04-R1 | ecosystem: Engineered > Bioreactor > Anaerobic >... | reverse complement strand
TGTGGGACCGCTGGTGGGCGTCAGAGCCTGAGACGCCGACGCCGGCGCGCGGCCTGACGCGGCGCTGGTTGGCGGTCGCCGGCGTGACGCTGGCGCTCTGGTTGGGCCTGAGCCTGCTGCTCTTCGCCGGCCCGCAGGGCGAGACGGTGCTCGTAGCGGCGATCCAGCCGGACGCCTCCCCCATCATCTCGGCCAACCTGGGGCAGGGCGAGCTCGTCGCACAGCTGCACGCGCGCATGGTCGAGCAGACGCGCGAGGCTGCCGCGCAGGGCGCTGAGGTGATCGTCTGGCCTGAGGGCGCGCTGCAATACGACCCTCAGGTGCAAGACCCGCTGGGACTGGTAGACCTCGCGCGTGAGACCGGAGCCTACTTGGTGATCGGCTATGTCGTCGACGTAACGGAGACTATCTTCCGCAATGAGGCGACCGTGATCAGCCCTGAGGGAGAGTTCCTGGGCGTCTTCGGCAAGGACCATCCGGTCGTTTTCGGGGGCGAGACCAGCCCGACGCGGGGTACCTACCCGGTCTATGACACGCCCGTCGGGCGGCTGGCGACCATCATCTGCTATGATCTGGACTTCACCGATACGGCGCGCAAGGTCGCGCGCCAAGGCGCGCAGCTGATCGCTGTGCCGTCCAACGACTGGCCCGGGATCGCGCACAAGCATTACACTCATGTCGTCTTCCGCGCGATCGAGAACCGGACCGCGATGGTCAAGGCCGACGGCGGTTACGACTCTGCCGTGGTGGACCCGTACGGGCGGGTGCTGTCGTTAGCCGTCTTCCCGACGGGCGGGGAGGCGACCCTGGTGACCGATGTGCCGCTCGGCAGTGGTAGGACGGTGGCGGTGCGACTGGGGGACTGGTTTGGTTGGCTCTGCCTTGCGGGGATGGCCTTCTTTGTCGTTGGGGAACGTCGGTTGGTGCAGCGTGCTGCCACGGCCTGAGGGACTCGTGGATCTGGAAATGGAGGACTTGGGTATGAGCTCAGAGATCGTTATTCGACCGATGCGGGAGAGTGAGAGGGACGAGACCCGCCGGGTGATGCGGCGCGCTTTCCCACCCTCTGCGTGGCCCTTCCTGAGCTGGAGTGAGCATGTGTTGGTGGCCGAGCTTGAGGGCCAGATCGTCGGCGGGGTGGTCATGAAGCTCTTCACACCGACCCGTGGCCGCAAGGTGGGGTTCATCTCATGGATCTTCAGCGATCCCGGGGCTCGAGGCTTGGGGGTTGGACAGACCCTCGTTGAGGGTGCGCTGGCGTTCTTCGCGGAGCAAGGGTGTGATGAGGTGTCGGCCTGTGTTGAGGGCTACAACAGCAGCTCGGCCAAGCTCTTCGCGACACGCGGCTTTACGATCCTCTCGCCGGGGGAACAGCTGCGCCGTTACGGTCTCAGCATCATCCCCTATTGGTGGCACGCCTTTCACTTCATGGACGTGGGTCACTTTCTGTGGGTGAAGCCGGGTAGCACACGGCCTGATCGTCCGGCCCTGCAATGGTTGGGTACCTGGCTCGTCAACACGTTGCTGCTCTGGCTGGTCGCCTGGCGGCAGGGTGCGTTTGGACCGCGCGACCTCTGGATGACGCCGCTCGTGCTTCTGGTGCTTTTCGGGGCGCGCACGCTGGCGATGTGGGCCACAGCCAAAGCCAAGGGGTTGACGGTGCGTTTCCGCGCTTGGGAGTCAAGCGTGCCCCTGGTGACCGCCATCGGGCTCGTCGTCGGTGGCTACTTTCCTTTCGCCGGAAGCCTGTATCCCGAGGGCGACCGCTGGCGCTACCGGGACCTGCTTCCCAAGCTCGGGCCGATGGCGTTGGCGGGCAGCCTAGCAGTCCTGATCCTCACGGGCGGAAGTTGGCTGGCGCTACAGGGATCCCTTGCACCTGACTTGCGTCTTCCCTTGCTGATGCTCTTCCAGCTCGGCAGGATCCTGGCCCTGTTGGACACGCTGGTCGCCGCCTTCCCCCTGGTCAGCTATAACGGGCGGCGTCTCTGGGACTGGCACCGACCTCTGTGGGTCGTGCTGAGCGCGGCAGCGCTTGTCTTGCTCTTCGTGGCGAAGGCGGGTTAGGTCCGAGCAGCTGGATCATCGATCCCACGGAAGTGGCGCCAGACCTCGGCTATGCGCCCGGCTTCTCGCGATCAAATCTCGCGGCGGCCCGTCCGGCATCATCAGCCAGACGCCTTTGACCAGCTTGGTGATCGGGAAGAAGAGGGCGCAGAAGACGGCAAGGTCCAGGCACAGTGCCGGAAAACGCGGGGCGACGCCGGCGTAGCGAGTCTTAAGTTCCACGTTGGTCTCCTGATGTCGCATCCTCGCTCTTGAACTGGGCCAACAGGAATGCGCGCAAAGCTGCTGCGTCGAGCGCACCCGTCGTGTGCCCGCGGTCGAGCACGGTGACGCGCGCGGGATCGTAGCAGCGCCGCTGGCGCCCATACTCGATGATCGCGTCGTAGCGCATCAGCAGCGCGGCGACGTTGTCGTCGGGCACGGCGGCGAAAGCCGCCTCGAAGTTGAGCGCATCGCGGAGCGCTTGCGGGCGCTCCCGGGCCAGGGCCCCTGTCAGGCGGCGGTAGGACGAGGTCGTGAAGACCTCGTCCAGCGCGGCCCCTGCCATCATCGGCGCGTAGCGATCAGCGGTGTTGTAATGGGCCCGATGGAGGTTCGTCACCCAGCCGCCCAGACTCGCGCCCGTCAGGATCACCTGCGGGCTGCCCTGCGTACGGCTCCACTGAACCAGCGCCTCAACAAGCCCGACCGAGACGGCAAGCATCGCACTGAAGTTGCGGAGTTCCGTCATCCGCTGCATGTAGGTTCGCAACGAGCGGTGAAACGGCGCCCGCAGGGCGATCATGTTGGCACCGAAGGCCTCGCGGCGCGACAGCACCACCTGCTTGAAGGTGTTCTTGCTGAAGGGGCCGAAGTCGAAGGGCCGCTCGTTGTTGCCGTGGTGGTAGATGAGGGTAGGGCGCTCGGGCCCCACCCACTGGGCGATGAGGAAGGCGGGATCCAGCGTGCCGACAAGCGTCTCCGCGGGTACCTCGTAGGTGCCCTCGCCGGTGACGTCAGGCAGCTGCAGTCTCGTCGCTTCCAGTACCTCATCGAAGGCAGGGCAGCGCACGCCGCGGCTGAAGAACGTCCTGCGTCCCGCCAACAACGCACCGGCTGCAACGGTATAGTGGTCCAGAAAACGATGAGGATTCATCCTGCGGCTGCCTCCTAGTGTCACGGGCGTATGCTCACGTCGTTCAGGGCCACCACACCTGCTGGGCTTCGGTCAAAGATGAAGGCCACCTCGCTCAACCTCGTCGGGTCAAAGGCCGGGTTGTCCGCTACGAAGTCGCCTAGCCGGAACTCGAAGGTTTGGAAGACCACCTCGGAGGTGGAAAGGGTGTGCATGAAGTCGGCCTTGGCGATGCGTCCGCGGATCTGCGGCTGCACCGTTGCGAAGTGGCTCAAGGGCAGGCGGGCCATATTGCCCGCCGCATCGCGTGCCTCCAGTGTTAGGTCCAGGGGGGTGCGCGGCTCCTTGGCGCGCGGAGCATCATGTGTCGGAGGCTCGTCGGCATCGGCGAGCGCGAAGCTGAGCAGGCTCTCCGGGTCGAGGGGCAGTTCAGGGAGCGTGAGCGTATAGCGTGCCGGTGAGGGCGCCGCTGTCTGATCCCATCCGAGGTAGACAGCAGGGATCTCAAGGGTGCCATTCTTGAGCGGTACGACCTGCTCGCGCCAGATCGTGAGGTGCTCGCCGCGCAGCGTCCCGCCGGGCAGCGTTGTGGTACTCAGGTCGATATCTTCTTCAAAGGTCGCCACGCGGATCATCTCGGAGTCCTGATACTGGCTGAGGTAAATGGTGTCGGGTAACCATGCCGCGGCGGTGCGAGGATCGCGGAACAGCACCCGGTACCCGGTCTCGTCGTGCAGCGTGGCCTCCAGGAAGGCGCTGAGGGCGACCTTCGCGATCTGCTCCTGCTCGTCGGCGGGCATCAGAACGCGCAGGTTGAAGAGCTGCATTGCCGGGCCGAAGAGATCGTGGCGACCCCAATCGCGGTTGAATTGCCCGTGGTTGGCCCCGTGGATGTAGAAGGCGGCCTTGAAGAGGGGCTGATCACCGCTGAAGCCTACCCGAGCGTACTGGCGCGCGCCCATAAAGGTGATCACGTCCATATCGTGGGCGCCGTGGAGCGCCAGGTAGTTGATGTCCTCCAGCGGCAGCCGGCGCCCGCCGAGTCGGACCTGTCCGTCGACCGGGGCGATGGCTGCCACCGCGCGGATGTCGACGTCGTAGTCGAAGGTGATCGAGGCATCATCAGGATGGCAGGGCAGGCGGCTGAAAGCGGCGGCGATCGCGACCGCCTCACCCCCGCGCGAGTGTCCGATCAGGCCGATGGCGTCGAGGTCCACCTTGCCGTAGAAGGGGGTGCCCGGGGTCGTCTGCCAAGCCTGCCAGAGGCGCAGGTGCTCAAGCACCAGCCAGCCGCGCACATCATTCTCACCCTGGAGGGAGCTCAAGACGATCAGGTCCGCTGCCAGGGAGAGATTGAGGAAGTTCTGATCGACCGAGGCGACGATGAAGCCGCGGCCGGCAAGCAGCTCGCCCAGGTAGGCGTAACCCCCATCGGAATAGTCCTCCATCGGGTGGTTGCCGTGGACGATCAGCACCAGCGGAAAGGGCCCTTCGCCCTCAGGATACCAGACGCGCCCGTTTCGCGGCAACGCCTCGGGGCCGAAGCCCCAGTAGGCGGAGCGCAAGCTCGACCAGCCCTCGATCATGGCGGAACCATCGACGGGTGGGGTGCGCAGATCGACCGTCGCGCCGTACTCAGTCCGCCGGCGGTCGTCACCGCTGCCGTAGATGAGCGTCCGCACGGGGTACGGCCCGGGTTGGGAGGGGTCCGGGAGCGCCAAAGGCGTCACGTTCGCTGCCGACTGGGCCGCGGCGTTGACCGGTGGGGTCCTCGTGAATCCGTCAATGAAAAGCAGCGTGCCACCGCCCACCAGGCCCATCAATCCGACTGCAAGGCCTGTCAGCGCCAGCGCGCGCCGGAGGCGGCTCAGCCGCCGCCGACCGGTGCCGGTCAGCGCTGCGAGGCCGGCGCCGACGAGCGAGCCGATGATCAGCAGGCCGAGGACCACAGTAACGACCCCAAAGGCCAGGCTGATCGCCAGCATATAAGTGAGCAGCAGCAACGGCAGGGCCGCGAAGAAGGCCCAGCCGTAATGACGGGGTGCCAGGCTTAGCAGAGCGCCGAGCAGAATGATGAGGCCGCCCACGATCCCGGCTGTCAGCAGCCCTCCGAGCCACCCCACGATGAAGTGGAGCGGGCCGGTAGGAGCGAAGGCGTAGGCCGACATCACGGTCCAGATCAGAGCCCCCGCGGCAACGACGCCCCACGTCGCGCCGCCCCAGGCGCGCGCGCCCGGACGCAGCTGCGATAGCAGGCGATGCCATGCCTTGGTAGCCCTGTGTTGCGAGCGTGCCGAGCCCGGCACTAACGTATCATGATCCATTGAATGCTCCTTCCCGTTGTGCCACGCGTAGCCGGCGCGACACCGCAAGCTTAGTCAGCTTCCTCACGGCCCTCTTTGGGCGATGGCTGCCCACGTGTAGTTCACGACAGCAGGTAGATCGTCGCGCCCAGGCCGAGGAAGTCGGTCAGCACGTGCGACAACGTACTCCAGCGGATCGAGCCGATGCGCCAGGCAACCCAGCCCCAGCACGCCCCCATCAGCGTCGCCCCGGTGATGAAAGCCGCCACACCGCCGGGCATCGAGATGGGGTGCACCGATTGGGGCGCCAGGTGCCAGAGCGCGAACCCGAGTGTGGGATAGATATAGCCCATGAAGAGCCGCCCTGGGAAAAGCCGGATATAGGCGCCTCGCCACAGCACCTCTTCCAACGTCCCGTTGACCAACGCCAGGGCCGCTGAGCCCAGGAGAATGGGCAGCGTCACGATCGGTAGCTTGGCGACCGTGACGGTCGAGGCTGCACCCACGATCGGCAGCAGGAGCAGCAGTGCCCCGACCCAGCTCGGCTTGCCCAACCGTGGGCGTACGTCGCGAAAGACCTCGCGCAGGCCGGACCAACCCAGCATCCACAGCGGCAGTACCAGACACCACAACAGCCAGTAGAAGCCAAAGCCGGCGAGGTAACCCCACTTAGGTCCCCAGAGAGCCACGAGTCCTCTGAACGCCAGGTAGGTCGTCCCGAGCAGGACCCACGGGGTCGCCAACAACACGTTCTGCTTTGCCTTGAGTGTCATGAGAACACTTCCTTCCTCTACGCCTGCGCGATGATCTCGCTGCGCCGGAAGGTGCGCACACTGAACCACAGCAGTGCGCCCGCGATGAGCCAGATAACCACGCCCAGGACCACCGTCAAGCCGATGCTGAGGTACATGACCCCGGAGGCCTGTGCGATGACCAGGGCCACGATGGGCAGGACGATGACCCCGGCGATCTGGTTGGCTTCCTGGAAGCTGTTCACCCGAGAGGAGACAAGTACGGTGGCGCCCAACCCCAGCGCTGCAGCCCCCGGAGCCACCCAGACGACGAGCACCAGCCAGGTGGTGTTGGGAAAGAAGATGCGCTGCATCGTGGGCCACGCAGCAGCGTTGACCGCGATGCCGTAGAGGACGAAGCCGACCAGGGAGACGACCAGGGCCGGCAGCCAGGCGGAGAGCACCTTGCCCGTGAAGAGCTCGAGGTCAGTCGTCGGTGTGTAGATGAGGGCCTCCAACGTCTTGCGTTCCTTCTCACCCGCGAAGCTGTCCGCCGCCACGACGCTGGCCACCATCAACGGCACGATGAGGTACATCGGGGCGAACATGTAGACGAGCGTGAAGGTGATCAGCAGCTGATCGGTTGTGTAGCCCTCAAAACGGTCTACCAGATCCTCCGGCAGTAGATCCAGGAACTGCGAGACATCCGGTAGGTTCGCGCCGGGCATCTCGCTGAGTGCCGGGGCGAAGCGGCCCAAAGCGGCGGGAATGACGATCATCATCAGAAGGGGCACCAAGATTAGGGGGATCATCACCCCTTTGCTGCGAACCACGGCGAGTAGGTCTCGTCGGACGATAGCTTGGATGGCGCGGCGGTTCATACTGCATCCTCCTTATCCCCGTGAAGGGCGAAGTAGACATCCTCCAACGTCGGCTCCTGAGGTGTGAGCCGGTAGAGGGGTAGGTTGGCCTTGACCAAGTGGCTCACCAGCTGCGGGATGAGCTCGCGCAGCGGGAGCGCCAGGGTGATTACGGAGGGGATCTCGTCCGCCTCGATGTCGCGCGCCTCCGGAAAAGCGCCCAGTAGCTCCAGGGCGCGGCTCGCCGACTCGGGCGCCGTCTCCAGCTCCAAGCGGACACCCTGCCACAGGCTGCGTGCCAGCTCCGCCGGCGCCCCGAGTGCCACCAAGCGCCCGTGCTCCATCACCGCAACACGGTCACAGAGGCGCTGGGCCTCCTCGAGATTGTGGGTGCAAAGGAAGACGGTGTGTCCCCCATTGCGGCTCAGGTCGCGGATCAGATCGTGGACCTGTCGCGTTGAAACCGGGTCGAGGCCGGAGGTCGGCTCGTCGAGAAAGAGCAGTTCCGGCTCATGCAGTAAGGCTCGTGCCAGGGCGAGCCGCTGCTTCATTCCCCTGCTGTAGCCGCTCACCCGGTCGCCGGCGCGCTCCGCCAGGCCGAAGAGCTCCAGCAGCTCCATCACACGCCCGGCGACTCTGTCTTTTGGAACGCTGTAGAAGTCGGCGTAGATCGCCAGGTTTTCGTAGGCGGTGAGGCGCTCGTCGACTGAGGGCGTCTCGGTGAGGACCCCGGTGCGGCTACGCAGCTCGGCGCCGTCAACGGCAGGGTCGAGGCCCAGCACGCGCGCGGTCCCGGACGTGGCGCCCAGGACGCCGTTCAGCAGCCGCACGGTCGTGGTCTTGCCGGCGCCGTTGTGGCCTAGGAAGCCCAATACCTCGCCGGCGTTGATCTCGAGATCGAGACCGTCGACGGCGGTCACCGTGCCGAAGCGGCGGGTCAGTTGATGTGTCGTGATCACAGTTGCTCGGTCCATCGTGTGCTCCTCTACGCTGTTCAGGATGGTAAGTTGCGGGATGTGCCGGATCGGCCCCACGTTCCCGATGATCGTATGATAGCCTGCCCTTGGGGGAAACAGCATCCCCCAGTTTGGGGAGCCTGATGGGGGAGTTGCCGCTGACGGTGGTGGCGAACGAATCCGCCGGGTGTGTCTAGCCGTCGGTGATGTGGCTGAAGGGGTCTGGAGCTCCCGGATCCACGTCCAACGTCTCCGCCATCTGCTCGGTGCTGCGATCGATCAGAAACTCGGCCCAGATCGGGAAGTGGTCCGAGACGCGGTAAGACATCTCGCGAGGCGTCAGCTCCCTGAAGACCGCGCCGACGAGATCGATCACGCCGGCCTGTCCCGTCGTGAGGAGGTCCATCTCACCCATAAACCAGGCGATCTGATCGTAGTGCTTCGCCTCGGTCCCGTAGGTCGTCTTCAGGTGGCGCAGCGCATCGGGCACCATCAGCCCGGTCGCGATGAAGGCCTGGAAGAGAGGGTTGTCGCCTCGCCGGTCGATGTTGAAGTCGCCCAGGACGATCAGGTTGTTCTCCTCGGATTCGGCTGTGGCGCGGTCGCGGATCTCCCTGGCGATGTAGGCGGCGAGCGCCTGCAGCTCGGGAAGTCGATCCTCAGGCACGGCGCCGTACTTGATGTGGGCCGTCAGCAGGGTGAAGCGCTCGCGACGGGTGCGGAAGCCGACCAGGTAGGGCGTGCGGTCGAACTGCGTGACCGGGTCGCCCTCCGGGGTGGGGGGCAGGACGATCTCGCCGGCGAGCCCCGAGGGCACCACGCGCCGGCTGTCGTAGACGAAGGCCAAGCGTTCGGCATTGCCGCCGGAGCCCGCCGACACGTCGCTGATCATCACGCCCCAGTCGGGCCCGAGGAAGTCGTCCACGAGCATACGCAGGGCCGCGGTGTCGCGCTTTACCTCCTGGATTGCCAGGACGTCGAAGTGCCGGGCCACCTCGGCAATGCAGGCCATCGCGCGCAGATTGCGCTTGGGGCTGCCGGGATTCTCGTCCCACGCCGGGTGAACACGGCTCAGGTGGCGGATGTTCCAACTTCCGATGAGCAGGTTGCGGTCGGTGGTCTTGGCGGGCAGCGCCGCTGCAGCGATGCGACGACGCAGGCGCACGATGTCCTCAACAGTCGAGACCGGATAGTTGCTGTAGTCATAGCCCATGGACCTTTACTCCGTTAGCTGATCCACAACGTGCTCGGGCTCGCCGGCAAGTGTGAAGCTGTGATCGCGGTGTGCGCGTTCATCCAGCCCGATCTGCCGGAAGACATCCGCCCAGGTCGCGAGGTCGCCGGATGGGTTGGCGATCAAGCTCTTGAGGGGCTGCTGCTCCCACTCGGGATGCGCTTCCACGAAGCGTGCGTACTCATGCTCGGCGTGGTCCTCAAACTCGGCATTGAAGTGCAGGGCGCGGCGCAGGCTCAGGGTTGCGAGCAGCGTGCTGAGGACGCGGTAGGTGCCGACCATCACCAGCGGCAGCGGCGCCGGGCTTCTGCCGATGGGAGCCAGATACCAGGGATCCTTGAGGCCCTCCTCCTCCATCTTCTGCTGGGCGACCAGCAGGTGCCAGTATTCGTTGTCCTGAGCCTCGCGACTCCAGGCGACCATCCGGCGACAGCGGGCTACGCGATCGTCGTCCTGGTAGTGGCGGGTCATCTCCCTGTAAGCACGGGCCTCGTAGGCGCGATAGGGGATGCTCGCCAGCATCTCCAGCAGCTTGATCTTGGGAAGCGTCGGCTCGCTGCCGGTCAGTAGGTCCATGCCGAAGAAGAAGAGGCGCGCCATCCACGAGTAGGCGTAGCGTGGACGCGCCAGTGAGGCCTGCTGCGCTGCTCTGAGGTCGTCTCGGGCACGTGGTTCCTGGTCGGTTGTCCGGTTCATAGCGGCTCCTCCCTATGGACGGCAGCAGAAGCTTGAGGGGCGTTACTCTCGAACCTGCGATTCGATCATCGAGTGTAACGTGGGAACCGGATTCCGTCAACGTGGCGCGCGACGTGATCGCATCGACCCGCAATCAGGCAGCAGGGCGCATCCCGCTCAAAGCCGTTCCGCCGGCTTTGAGCGGTGGTCTGGCGAACACACGCCGCGGAGTGAACCGTGATACCCATCGAAGGGGGATCGACGGCGTCGGCGTCGCAGACGCTCAGCGTGGCACGGTTGGGGCGAAGGCAGTGGCGCCGGTAGCGTGGTAAGCGACGCCGGCGCCGACGAGAGCCTCGGCAAGTGCTCGCTCGACGATGGCGCGCAGGCTGTCGGCGTCCATCTGCACACGGGCGTTGATGGTGCAGGTGATAGGGCCGGATAGAGTCGCCGGCAGGTCAGCGTGCCAGTTGGGGTCATCCAGTGCCGTGAAGCTGAGTTTGCCCCCGCCCTCAGCGCTACAGATATGTAGCTTGAGGTGGGCCACGGGCCCACCGGCCTCGCGGAGACTGCCAAGCAGGAGCTCAACAAAGTGCCGCAGGTATCCTTGTCCCTGACCGTCGCACGGGGTGAAGCGTACCTGTTCATCGAGCCAGGCCATCTCCGCCGCGCCGGCGATATAGGGTCCGTAGTCGAGCTCGAGGGCCGGTGGCAGCGCGGGACCCTCTGCCAGGGCGGTCAGCCACGGCGCAACCCCGTCAGGTGTCAGTGAGCTCTGGAGGAGGAGCGTTTTGTCGGGGAAGCGACGGCTCGCCAGATCAAAGAACTCGTCGCCCTCGTCAGGCGCTAACAGGTCGACCTTATTGAGCACCAGCAGGTCGCCTTCCGCTAGCTGCTGGTCGAAGATGTAGCTGATGTTGTCACTGAACGGGAGCGGTAGGCCGAGAAGCCGGCGGCGCAGTAGCCGGACATCGACGAAGACCGAGTAGGTGACGCGCATCGCGCCGTGATCCCGGCTCTCAACCAAGGGGAGGAGGACGGGGCCCACCAGATCGACGCACGAACCTACCGACTCGGCGAAGAGCGCGTCGGGTTGCACGTCACGCTGCAATGCCTCGATGCGTGTCTGGAAGTCGCCGGCGTTACAGCGGAAGCAGCCTCCAGGCACCTCGGCGACGGGCACCCCTTCCCCGCTGATGTAGGCTGTGTCCACGAGATGGCGCCCTTTGTCGTTGGTGATCACGCCGGTGCGCACGCCGCGAGCGGAGAGCCACCGGATGGCGTTGATGATGGCGGTCGTCTTGCCGCTCCCCAGGAAGCCATTGACCACATGCAGGTCCACGATCTTCCTCCCGAGGGCGATCTCTAGCCCCGGCTGCCCATGTCGAGCTGGGCGCGCAGGACCAGCCAGGCCTCGCGGAGGGCGGTACTCACCGGACCTTCGGCGGTCGTGATCGGCTGCCCGCGTACCATGGAGACGGTGACGTTGGGGTCATAGGGCAGCCTCCCGATCACGGGCACGTCGTGGGTCGCGCAGGTAGCTTCGATGGCATCGGACTGCTCGGCGCTCAGATCGGCCTTGTTGATCATGACCGCCGTTGGGATCTTGAAGTGCGCAGCGACGCCCAGGATGCGCTCCATATCGTGGGCGCCGGAGATCGTGGGCTCGGTAACGATGAGCGCCAGATCCGCGCCGGAGAGTGCCGCGATCACGGGACAGCCGATGCCCGGAGGACCATCGACCAGCAGCAAATCGGCGCCATCATCGAGTGCGCGCAGCCGTCCTTGCTGCTTGACCAACGTGACCAACTTGCCCGAGTTCTCCTGTCCCGCGAAGAGGTGCGCGTGATAGAGTGGGCCGTAGCGGGTATCCGCGTTGAACCAGCGGCCCGCGTGTTGCGACACCATCCGGATGGCGTCGACCGGGCAGACGTAGTGGCAGGCAGCGCAGCCCTCACACGCGATATCGTCCACAACGAAGACATCCCCGGCTTGAAGGATGGCATCAAAACGGCAGACCTCGGCACACTGCCCGCATCCGATGCACGTCTCCGGGTCGATCTCGGCGATGCGTCCGCCGGTGAAGTCGTGGGTCTCCACAACGACAGGAGCGAGCACCAGCCCCAAGTTGGCGGCATCGACGTCGGCATCGGCGAGGACGATGTCCAGGGTCTGATGCGCTAGATGAGCCAGTCCCGCTGCCACGGTGGTCTTGCCCGTCCCACCCTTACCACTAAGGATCACCAGTTGCTTCATGAACGCTGGGCCTTTCTAGTGTAGGAAGCGTCCCGCCCCGCCATGCTCATACGCTCCAGACTGCGCCAGAGGTCGCGGAAGCGCTCGCGGTAGGCCAGGTGAATGGCGATGAGGGGTTTCCCGAGAGCGATCCCCTCCGCAATCTCGCGCTCCAGGGGAATGCGCATCAGGATCGGTAGATTCTCGGCCTCACAGTAGGCATCCACCCCACCGTAGATGATGCTGTCGCGGTTGATGACCACCCCCACCGGCAGCTTCAGCTCATCACGGGCGACCTCCACGGCCACGCGCAGGTCGTGGAGGCCGAAGGGGGTGGGCTCGGTGACCAGAAGTACGACATCGGCACCGCGCATCGTCTCCACGACGGGGCACGAGGCCCCTGGTGAGGCGTCGAGGATCACGGGACGGTTCCTTGTGTCATCGGCGAGCATCCAGCGCTTGAGGTCGCGGATGACCGGCACTGCCATCGGTTCACCGATGTTCAGCGTGCCATGAGCGAAGCTGATCGTGGCGGCCTGACCGCGTTCTATGGAGCCGATCACGTTGGGCACCTCGTGGATGGCACCCTCAGGGCAGAGGCGCGTGCAGCTGCCGCAGCCATGGCAGAGCTCCGGAAAGACGAGGACCTCTTCGCCGATCACGGCGATAGCGTGATATTCGCAGATCTCGGCACAGCGCCCACACGCGGTGCAGAGATCGGTATCAATCTCTGGGATCAGAAGGCTGACCTCTCGGCGCTCCTCCATCGTCGGACGCAGGAAAAGCGCCGCGTTGGGCTCCTCGACGTCGCAGTCGAGATAGAGCGGCGAGGCATCGGCTAAGCTCAATGCCAGGCTCACCGCGACCGTGGTCTTGCCGGTACCGCCCTTGCCGCTGGCTACGGCGAGCTTCATGCCCGTATCATCCGTGTGTTGCACTTCGGGCACATCTTGTCTGTGCAAGGTTGCCCGACGACGTGTGGCTCACGGTGCCCGCAGGCTGGGCAAACACATGTCCCGCCGGGCCCGGCGGCGGCCCCGCCTCCGCGGCCCCTGCCGCGTCCATCGGATCTACGTCCCATAGGATTACCTCCTTGTTCAGTGGCTGTGTGCGACACTCTCATCGCAGGGGGTGGCGTCCGTCAGCTCCCCACCCAGATAGCCGGCGATCGCCTCGCGCACCGTGCCGCCGGCTCCGGTCGCGGGCTCGATCCCGAACTGGCGGAAGAACTGGACGGCACGTCCGCCCATGCCACCGCTCAGCATCACGTCGGCGCTCAGGCTGTGAATGAAGGCGGGCACCTGTCCCGGCTCATGATTCGGATAGTAGGGATTGGTGACGGTCTCTATCTTCACGATCGTGTTATCGTCCTCGACCTCGGCGACGACGAAAAAGGGGCAACGTCCGAAATGGGCGTTCACAGGAGCGTCGAGGCCCTCGTCGGTCTCGACGGATACGGCAATACGTGTGGTCATAACAACTCCTTTATGTTGGTGTGTGTTCTGCTGTCGTGCGTGCTCTCAGAAAGTCGGTTAGCCGCGACCGCGACGTCCGCCTCCGAAGACAACGTGGTCGGGCCCGGCAGTGTCCAGAGGGGAGAGTTCACCGGCGTTATAGGCTTCGACGACCTCACGAACCGTCGCGCCTTCCAGCTTGAGGCACGGAATGCCGGCGGCTTGGATCACCCGGAAGGCATTCGGTCCCAAACTGGGGGCGATGACGGCGTGCGGTCGGCGCTGGACGACGGTTTGCGATGCCTGGACGCCGGCGCCGCCCGGTGCGCTCACCGCCTCATTGCGCAGCGCTTCGAACTCCCATGTCTCGGGATCGACAAAGATGAACGTCGGGCAGCGTCCGAAGACAGCGCTGGTTGGCGCGTCAAGATCAGGTCCATCGGCGGGAATGACGATTCTCATAGCCTGCTCCTTTTCAAGTGGGCTTTCCAGTTGCTCTTGGGGTTCTTGGTGGATCTCAAGCTCATCGTGGAGGGCTAGGATGTACTCGATGACCTGTTGGGTGGATCTTAACTGCTCCAGGCAACAGCGCAGCACCTCACGCCCGAGCGGTGAGAGGGCGTAGACGCGGCGAGGTGGGCCTTGCGTCTCCTGGTCGTCCATCGTCGACGAGATCCACCCTCGACCTTCCATCTCGCGCAGTGCTCGGTAGATGACGGCCGGGGCCAGAAAGTCGAGCCCGAACTCGGGGAGGCGCGACACGAGCGTGTAGCCGTGGGCGGGGGCCTGCTCCAACAGCAGAAGCAGGGCCGGTTCGAGATACTTCCCGAACCGCCGTCGGCAGCCGCCCCGCTCGCAGTGATCCAGTCGATGCCACATCGTTGACCTCCACCTGAAGTATAGTTACTAGTGACATTTTGTCAATAGACGCTGTCGGTCCGAGTCACCAATGATCGGTGTTGTTATATATGCGATAAATCCGTCTGCTTAATTTGGCCATCAGCGCCACTTATGGTAGAATAGGACTATAGATAACATAAGAACCGCGAAGGGGGCGCAGTATGCAGTACTTTGATCTGACCTCAGGCACCAAGATGCCCGCGTTGGGGCTGGGGACATGGCAGTTGAGGGGCGACACATGCACCGAGGCCGTGCGCACGGCGCTCGACCTGGGCTACGAGCACTTGGACACGGCGGAGGCGTACCGCAACCACGAGGCCATCGCACGGGCAATCAAGGAGTATGACCGCGAGAAGATCTTCATCACGTCGAAGATCCCGCCCAGCGAACTGGCGCCTGACGATGTGCTGGCGATGGGTAACCGCGCCCTCTCCGAACTGGGCGTTGACTATCTTGACCTGCTCTTGATCCACTGGCCCAACGACGAGATCCCGCTCTCGGAGACGCTGCCTGCGATGGCGCAGCTGGTGCGTGAGGGCAAGGTACGCAGCATCGGTGTGAGCAACTTCATGATCCATCACCTTGAGGAGGCGCTGCCGCTCACCGAGGTGCCGATCACGGTGAACCAGGTGAAGTACCACCCCTATCACCAGCAGAAGGAGCTCCTAGACTACTGCAAGGCACACGACATCGTCGTGACCTCGTATTCCTCGTTCGGCAATGGGTCGCTGGTTGGGGACAAGGCGCTGCAGCGCATGGGCGAGAAGTACGACCGGTCGTTCGCCCAGGTCGTGCTCAGGTGGCTAGTCATGAAGGGCATCGTCGTCATCCCGAAGTCGAGCAACCCTGCCCACATCAAGGGCAACATGGACATCTTCGACTGGGACTTGGACGAAGAGGACTTCGCTGCCTTCGAGCGGATGGCTGAGTGAGCTGGTAGGCGCGGAGACGGGGCGGGGGAGACCCCCTCGCGTGCGAAATGTGAAGGCCGGAGCCGGTTTGGCTTCGGCCTTTGTTCATATGACCCTCGTTCTAGCTCTGGAGGGACGATCAAACCACACGGACGCCGTGGGGGTCTCCTATCCTCAGAACTCTCCTCGGCGAGGCACGATGCAGATGAACTCGAAGGAGGGCGCGTCGACGTTCTCGAAGTGGTGGACCTCGTCATCGGGTACGTAGACAAAGTCGCCTGCCTGCACGGGTGTGCGATTGCCGTCAGCGTCGACGGCAACCCCGGCGCCTACCTCGATCTTGACCAGGTGGGGCCAGTCGTGGGCGTGATGGGGACTCGATCCGCCGGGCGCGAGCCGGAAGTAGCGCAGCACGATCTCGTCCGAGCCGTCGTCGGGCCCGATCACGACCTGCTTGGTGACACCCTCGTAGCCTGGGGTGGGTGCGAAGGGTATGTCTTGTAGGTGTTTCACGATCATTTCAGTCTCCTGAGCTGCATAGAGGGGGTGTAGAGTTCTCAACTGTGACCAGTATAGGTCAACCTTCGCCATCGCGCGACCTGAGAGTGTGGAGCACGGTGGCATCGCAGATGTA
>Ga0334882_1003005_pt1 | contig 16131 bp, 9 predicted proteins | sample GraSluR1_MG_5_FD_207226 | JGI IMG/M metagenome (GOLD analysis project Ga0334882, IMG submission 207226) | Sludge microbial communities from methane-producing bioreactor in Wageningen University, Netherlands - Granular Sludge_15_04-R1 | ecosystem: Engineered > Bioreactor > Anaerobic > Unclassified... | reverse complement strand
TCCACTGGCGAGGGCGGCTATCCCGACGACCTGATTCCCTACAAGGATCACCTGATTACGCAGGTGGCGACGGGTTTGTTCGGGGTGCGTGAAGAGACCATCCAGCGCGCGCCGATTGTAGAGTTCAAGTATGCGCAGGGCGCCAAGCCCGGACTGGGCGGGCACCTGCTGGGTGAAAAATCGACCGAAGTGGTGGCAAAGATGCGCCAGGCGGTGGCAGGTTTCAGCCTGTTTTCGCCGTTCCCCTTCCACAGCGTCTACTCGGTGGAAGACCACAAGAAACATGTGGACTGGATCAAGACCGTCAACCCCAAGACGCTGGTGTCGGTCAAGGTCTCCACGCCCACAGACGTGGACATGGTGGCGGTCGGTTCGTATTATGCCGGCGCCAATATCCTGCACATCGACGGTTCTTACGGCGGGACGGGCGCCGCGCCCGAGATTGCCAAGAAGAACATCGCGCTGCCGATCGAATATGCCATATCGCGTGTGCATGAGTTCCTGCTGCAGGAGGGCATCCGCGACGATATTACCGTGATGGCATCTGGCGGGGTGCGCACGGCCTTCGACATCGCCAAGGCCATTGCGCTGGGCGCGGATGGTGTGGTGGTCGGCACGGCCGACCTGATCGCGATCGGCTGTGTGCGGTTGGGCACCTGTGAAAAGGACAAGGGTTGTCCCTTCGGCATCACCACCACCGACCCGGAAATGTCGAAATTGGTCGACCCCAAGATCAGCACCGAACGCATTGTCAACCTGTACACATCCTGGCAGCTGCAACTGGCCAATATCGTCAAGAAGCTGGGCTTCCGGTCGGTGCGCGAACTGCGAGGCCGCACGGATGTGTTGATCTATCTCGAAAAAGAAGGCGATCTGGCTGGAGAGGGAGGCAACTAAGATGACGGACTATCGATTAATCCAACAACTGCTGGCATCGCGCAAAGAACATATGCCATCGGTGCAGATAACTCCATCCAACAACCGCGAGGAAGCCGCCGAGGGCGGCTGCGGGGTGGTGGGCATGGCAGCATCGTTCCCGGTGGCGGGACGCCATTTTTTTCAGGCGGCGGAACAGATGCACAACCGTGGCAACGGCAAGGGCGGCGGCATCGCCGCTGCCGGTCTCAACCCGGCGCAGATGCACGTATCACCGGAGGTGCTGCGCGATGCTACTTTACTGCAGGTGGCATATCTGGATCCCACCAGCCGCGCTGAGGTGGAAAATGCCTGCATCCTGCCATACTACGACGTGCTGCAATCGTATCTGATCGACACCATCGACGATTATCGCGCCATCGAAGGGCTGGAAGTGAAACCACCGGATGTCGTACGCTATTTTGTTCGTGCCAAAGAAGATTGCCTGGCGCAATTTGCGCAAGTGAATGGCTTAACCGCCCTCGACCCGCGCAAACTGGAAGATGAGTTCGTTTACCGCCAGACCTTTGCACTCAACACGCAATTTTATGCCAGCCTGGGTGAAAAACGCGCCTTTGTGCTCTCGCACGCGCGCGACCTGCTGGTGTTGAAGATCGTAGGTTATGGCGAACAGGCTGCGCGCTACTACCAGATGGAAGACATGCAGGCGCATGTGTGGATTGCTCACCAGCGTTACCCGACCAAAGGGCGTGTGTGGCACCCCGGCGGGGCGCATCCCTTCATCGGGTTGAATGAAGCCCTGGTGCACAACGGCGACTTCGCCAATTACCACGCGGTTTCCACCTATCTGCGCCAGCGCAGTATTACGCCCCTGTTTCTGACCGACACCGAGATCAGCGTGCTGTTGTTTGACCAGCTTGACCGCGTGTATGAATACCCGCTTGAAGCCACTATCGAGGCATTGGCGCCGACCACGGAACGCGACTTTGCGAAACTGCCGGCAGACAAGCAGAAGATGTACCGCGCGATTCAATCCACCCACATTCACGCTTCGCCCGATGGCCCGTGGTTCTTCATTATCGCGCGCAGCCAGCCTGACAAAGACCTGTGCCAATTGCTGGGTATCACCGATACCTCCATGCTGCGTCCGCAGGTGTTTGCGCTGGTGGATGCCACTGACGGTGACAAACGTTACCAGGTCGGCTTGATCGGCTCGGAAAAGCAGGCCATCGACGCCACCCTCAAGAGCCTGCACGAAGAGATTCCGGCGGTGTGCCCGGTGGCTGACCGCTACTGGAACGCGCGCGGCGGTTCGTACAATGACGGGGGTTCGTTCTCCTTCACCGTACATAAAAGCGATCCGGATGCGCCGTATGGCTCCATCCGTGAACTGGTGTGCACCAACAAATTTGGCGAGCGTATCGAAATTGCGCAGGACCAGGCGCACCTGCTGCCGCAAGACCTCAATAACGGTCACAAACCCTCCACCTTCGCACATGATCTGCTCAAAGAGCTGGTGGAGCTGCCGTTGCCGCTGGATACTTCTTATGAACGCCTGATTGATCAGGCCTGGTACCGCATTGAAGGCTGGTTGAAACAGGTCAGTTATGCGGAATTGCAGCACACCATCGATTTCTGGGTGTCGCAGACCGGGGAGGGATCCAAATACTGGCTGGTGATCCTGATGTTGATGACGCGCATGCGTGACCGGCTATATGATCCCGGCAGCAAACGGCGTGCTTCGCTGCTGTCCATGCTGGACAAGGGCATCGAGCAGGCGCTGGATAATGTGCCGTTGTTCGACTCGCGCCAGCCGATGATGGAAGCGCGCTTCACCTGGGACACCCGCAAAAACCTGATTGCGCCGATGCTGCCCAATGCCGTGCTGGTGCTGGATGTGACCGGTTTTCCGGCAGAGGGCGATGAAGGGCCGGGCCTGTTCCTGTCACAGGCGTCGCGCATGGGCTGGCATCACCTGATCAGCTACCGCTGGCGCGGCCAGCGTTTCCTGGCCTGCAACCTGGGGCCGGTGGATACCAAACTGCGCTTTGACGCCTATGGCTCGCCGGGCGATTACCTCGCTTCGGGGCTGGATGGCGATCGTGTCAGTGTGTTCGTGCATAACAACGCGCAGGACCAGCTGGCGCAGATCTACAACAAGGGCACGCTGGTGGTATATGGCGACACCGGCCAGACCTTCATGTATGGCGCCAAGGGCGGCAAGGCTTTCATCCGCGGCAACGCCGCCGGACGTCCCTTGATCAACGCCGTCGGGACACCGCGCGTGGTCATCAACGGCACCTGCCTGGATTACCTGGCGGAGTCGTTCATGGCGGGCAACCCGCTCAAGGGCGGCGGTTTCGTGGTGTTGAACGGCATCGAATTCGATGAACATAACGGCATGCATGACCTGCCGGAGCCCTATCCGGGCGGCAACCTGTTCTCGCTGGCTTCGGGCGGCGCGATCTACATCCGCGACCCGTTCGGCAAGGTGGAGGAGGACCAGCTCAACGGCGGGTTCTTCCAGCCGATGACGGAGGAAGACCAGCGCTTGATCCTGCCCTACTTACAAGAGAATGAGCAGTATTTCGGTATCCCGGTTGATTCTTTGCTGACTGTGAACGGCGAAAAACGCCCTATGACCGAGGTCTATCGCAAGGTCGGCGCCGGGGCGGTGGTTGCACTGCATTAGTTCAGGGCCTTGAACCTCGGGTTATCCTCGTAACCCGAGGTTCTTGATTTTATGTAGCAGAATCAGGCGGCGCTTTTGCGGTCGTTGACCGCGCGCACCGGGCGACCTTCGATGTAACCACGGTAACCCATCGGCGCCAGTTGGAATTTGGGCGCGTCTTCGTCTGCCCATTCATAACCGTAGATCTCCGGGTTGAAGTTTTCGGTCTGCTGCCAGAGTTCGTCGATGGCGTCACCGAAATTTTCGTCATCGTAGGGCTGTCCCTGGAAGATGAGCAGCTTGCAGGGCGGCAGTTCGATCATCTCGAAGCCTTCGGGAATCTCGTCGTCATAGTCCAACGGTACTTCCACCCCCTGGGTGTAGGTGGAGGTGCCCGCGGGTTTCAGATTGGGCGGCATCCACATCCCGATCGGTTCATACAGGGCTTCTTTGATGCTGCTGAGAATGCCCCACACGTCGCAGCCCACCTCATCGCAGTACTCGAAATATTGCGTGGCGGTTTTGCCGCGCATCAGGATCAGTTTGCGCGCCGGGCGTTCAACAATTTGTACAAATATGGCTTTGGCTGTTTCACTCATTTCTTTTGGTTTTCCTTTCATTTCCTTCAATTTGGCAGAACCGCGAACATCGGACGGCATAAACAACGGGATCGGTTTGGGTTTTTGGGCGTATTGTTTGGGCGTCAGGCCGAACTCTTTGGCGAAGGCACGCGTGAACCCTTCGTGAGAGTCAAAGACAAAGTCAAGCGCCACATCCACCACCCGCACCTTTTCATCACGCAGCTTCAGCGCCGATTTGGTAAGCCGGAGGCGGCGGATATAGTCAAAGGGGGTGCTGCCGGTGTATTCCTTAAAGATGCGCGCGCAATAATAAGGAGAGTACCCGGCGGCTTTGGCCAGCATCGACAGCGTGATCGGTTCGTTGATATGGTCAGCGATGCAGGTCTGCATTCTCTGAACGGCTTCCAAATGTTCGTGGTTGTTCACAATTTTCACCTCAGGAATGAGTATAAATGGGGTGGGTAAATATTTCTTGACCTGGGTTGCGCTGTTGGCAGTGATAAGTATATTGTACATCCGCCATCGCGGGCGTGGACGGGCGTATGGGCGGGGGTTGTCGAAACTGCGGGGGAGCTGGTAACTTTGTGCAAACGGGGCAACAGGCGCTTGACGCAATAGAAAAAATGTTCTATTATAAAGATGTCGACAGCACCTTGACAACCACCAAATAGTACCCTTTTCTACAGCACATACACACCGTCAATTTTGTGTGTGATGGGCAGCAGGCGCTAGAAGTTTCTGCCATATGAACGACCGCTGTCCCTCGCCAATGCAAAGCCAAACGGTAACTGAATCACTCTCTGCAATTGACCACCCTGATATACCACTCCTTGAGCCAGACACACGACATTTGTACCTTGCCCTCCCCTTGATCCACTTTTGATGGCGACCCCGCTGCTCCTCCAGCGGGGTCTGTCATGCAGGCATTTCGGCAGGCGGTTGCAGGCGAAATGGTGACGAATGATAGGCCAGACGCGCGGTGCCAGCACTTTTGGCGCAGGCCGTTCACGTATAATGAAAGCATGAAACGCCAAAAAACATCGTCTGATAAAATCCGCCCCAAACACTGGCTGCCAGTGCTGGCTGTAATGATTCTGCTTTTTTTGCTGGCAGTGCCATTCATCCTGTGGCAGGCAGGGCGCTTTCTGGTGGTCAATGATGACCTGCAGACGGCAGATGCCGTGATCGCGCTGGGCGGCGACAACAGTTTTGACCGCCTCGAGCGCGCGGTCGAGGTTTATCAGCAGGGGCTGGCGCGGGTGCTGATCATTCCCGATACACCGGATGCCACCCCCACCGGACAGTCGTATACCGCCTACATGCGCGAGGCCGCCCTGGCGCGCGGGGTGCGGGCGGAAGATATCTATGTCACCGAAGTGACTGCCACCAGCACCTGGAATGAAGCCCGCGCGGTTCGCAAGCTAATGCTGCGCAACGACTGGCAATCCTGTATCGTGGTCAGCGATCCTTACCATACCCGCCGCGCCAAAATCGCTTTTAACCAGGATTTTCGGCCGTATGGGTTGTCAGCTGCCGTCACCTATACCCCGCAGCACTGGTACCGCCCGTCACAGTGGTTCCTTAGTGCGCGCGGGGTGACCACCACGCTGTTGGAATATGTAAAGTTGGCCGGGCAGCTGGCTGGACTGGAATACCTGGAAATCAATTGAGGCCTGCCGATGGGCGAGATCATTCAGGACAGAGATTATTTGTTAAACCAGCAATACCGCCAGCCGGATGGTTTGCAGGCACGCATGTTCCTGCACCGCGCCTATGGCACCAACGCTGACAGTTGGACCAAATGGGTCTATGACCAGATGAATTTGGCTGATGGCATGTTTGTGTTAGAACTGGGCTGCGGCACCGGGGCATTGTGGCAGGAGCAGGGCAAACGCTTACCCGCCGACTGTCGTCTGGTGCTTTCTGACCTCTCACCGGGCATGCTGGCAACCGCCAGGGGCAATGTGGCACACATGCCGCAGGCGGTTTTCTACCGCGGTGATGCCGGCTGTCTGCCGTTTGATGACGGCATGTTCGACATGGTCGCTGCTCATCACATGCTCTACCACGTCAGCGACCTGCCAGCGACCCTGCAAGAGATGCGGCGTGTGATGCGCCCGGGCGGCTGGCTGTGTGCTGCCACCAACGGCATCGCACACATGCGTGAATTGCATGACCTGCTGGTGGAGAGCGGCAACCTGCCTGAGCAGGTGCCTGCGGTGAAAGCCAACGACAGCGCGCGCCTTTTCGGGCTGGAAAGCGGCATCGTACCACTGCGGGTGACCTTTGCGCGGGTGGAGCGGGTCGATTTTACCCAGCACTTGCAGGTGCGTGATGTGCAGCCGATGATGGACTATATCTATTCCATGTGGGGTCACGATCTGCCGCACGAAGATGAACTGCGCCGCCGCATCCAGGCGGAAATCGACCGCCAGGGATTCTTCTTCATCGGTAAATCGCAGGGCATGCTGAAGGCGCAGCGGTAGCGGTTTTCAGGAGATATCCGTCTTTGCTATGATAAGCGAAGACCCCCGGCGGATATCATGCAAACCGGGGGCCTTCATTTTGAGGGGTGAGAAACCTATCTACTCTGCCAGTTCGGGTGCACCGACCAGGGCAGGTTTTTCTTCTTTGGGCAGTTTGAACTTGAACCAGATGGGGATGATGGTCAAGAGCGAGATCGCTGCGGCCGCCACAAAGGGCGCTTTGGGGTCGATGTGCTCCCACATCAATGTGCCGAGGTAGGGCGCGGGCAGGGCGATCAGGCCGATGCTGCCGTAGAAGACGCCGTTGAAAGCGCCCAGCCTGTCATGCGGCACGACCTTGGAAATCAGCGAAGAATAGGCTGGCGACAGCAGCCCCACGCCCAGGCCGAAGATCGACCATACGAACACGAACGGCAGAAAACTGGTTCCTGTGAGGAAGATGACATAAGCGGCAAAGACCATCAGGAACCCGGCTGAAATCGGCACACGCTCGCCGAATTTGTCAGCCAGCTTGCCGGAAAGCATCGGGGTTGCCAGCATGGCGATGGAAAAGATCGACCATAACAAACCGATCTGTTTGGTATCCACTCCGATGACCTGCTGCAGATAGAGTGGCTCAATTTCACGCGAGAGTGAATACACAGAATCGCGTACACCATCGGTCACGAAGATCCAGGTGATGATACCGCCCGCCAAAATCATGGTGGCGAGGGTTTTCACGCTGCGTCCGAAGGCTTTCAGTGACAATTCCTGCGACTTCTCCACCTTGGCGGATTTCATCGTGCGTGCCATCCAGATACGCACCATGGCAGCGAAGGTATACAGAATAGCGGCCATCCAGAACACAAAGCGGTAGTTGTATGCGTCCGACAGGAAACCGCCCAGCAGCGGCCCGACGATACCGGTGATGGTGAAGATCATGTCGGTTGCGCCGAAGACACGTCCGCGGTTCTCTTCTTTGGAATTTTCAGCGATGAAGGCACCGAAACTGGGGCCGATCAAGGCACGCGGGAACTGGCTGATGACCATTGCCACCACCAATAGCTGCCAGTTGGGGGCCAGTGCCACCGCGAACACGCCCACCACGCCGCCAATACTGCCGATGGCGACCGCCTTGAGGCGGCCGATGGAATCAGACACCCACCCGCCGAACACCTGCAGGGCCAGCGAAAACACACCCACGATGGTGAATACCAGACCTATCTGGGTGATCTCTGCCCCTAACTTGTTCAGGTAAAGGGGGAACAACAGGCTGCTCATGGTGGCTGAGATGTTTGCCAGTACCATGGCGAACATGAACCATCGCAGCACAGGGCTCAATAATGCTTCTTTCTTCTCTTTCATTTCGTTTTCTTTCTCCACGACCAACGAGGTGGCTTATTCACCAGCATCGGCAACAACAGGCTTCCATCCCTGTCTTCAGGCTGGTGTTGGTGTTCTTCCGGCGCCTTCCACTCGCCAGAAAAACGGACTGTGACGTTTCATTCCTTTCGACAAGATTTTACACTAAAATACCCGATTTTGCCATAGCAGAAAGGGGTAGATTTGCCCCTCCCTTAGACCAGGAAAGGCGCCCTGCTTAAGTCCAGTTTGGGGGTATGTATCAATGGATGAGAGGGTTATCCTGAAAGGGCTTCTTGATACCACGACACTGGCGCATTCCGCAAATGGGCGCGGAAGGCGGCGGTTTCTTTCAGCAAAAAATCAAGTTCGTGCTGGGTTTGCCTGACCTGATCGGGCTGTGTCTGGCGGCTGTCTGTGCCGATTTGAATGCCTTCATCGTTGTCATTGATAATGCGGATCTGCCCGGCGGCTTCGAGTAGTTCCAAGCCTTTCAGCACACAGACATCACGCTGGTTCAGCGCAGCCGAAAGGCGCGCCAGCAGCAGCCAGCCGTCCAGGCTGCGCAGGGCATGCTTGACCATGCCCGCCAATTGCTGCATAAAGTATTCGCGCTGGTCTTCCTTGAGGTCGATCTGCAGGTGCAGGATGAGCGTATGCGGCTGGCAGGATTCCATCAGCGAGCGCAGCACGCTCAGGCTGGGCGGAGCGCTGTAGAGTACCAGTTGCGGGGCGTGCGCCACCCCCAGACGGTCAACGCCCTCGATCTCACGGCTGGCGCTGCCTTCACGATAAAAGCAGTACGGCACTTCGGTATCGATTTCAGCGACATCCAGCGTGGGCTGGCGCAGGTCGACGATCACCAGCGGATGTCGTTCTGCTTGGATGGTTTCTGCTGTCAGCACAGGGCGTGCATCTATCCAGGTGGCTTCCATGCTTTTTGCCCCGCCGTAGGCGGTGGACTGCAGGGTGTAGGCAATATCGAAAACGCCTTCCGGCAGGCTTTCCGCGGCGCCGCTCCACCATGTCAATGTCAGCAGATTGCCTTCGGCATCCTCCACCGTCACCTTGCGGTGGTTGTCATCGCGCCCGAAGATGAGGCTGTTGTGCAATTCCACCTGGCGCGTGTAAAAGACCGGCTTGGGGTTGGCGGTGCCGAACGGTTCCAGCTGCTCGAAGTGTTCGATGAAATCCAGGTCAATCTCTGACAGGCTGAGCTCATGCTCGACCGGCTGCACAAAGGGCGGCAGCCCGTCAGGCAGCATGGCTTGCGCGGTGCGGTGCAGGGCTTCACGCGCAGCCTGGATGTCTTCGATCTTGAGCCAGGCGCCGGCCGCCATGGTGTGCCCCTGTCCTTCGATCAACGGGCGGTTGGCGTTGATGATATCAATGATGGGCACGCCTTCCAACGAGCGCGCAGAGCCATGGCAGGAGCCATCAGACCGCTGCCCGGTGAGCAGGATGGTGGGCTTGCCGAAACGCGCCACGATGCTGTTGGCGACGATGCCGACCACACCGGAATCCCAGTTGCGTTGATAGAGCAGGATCACATCATAATCCAGCCAGTGCGGGTTGTTTTCCAGCATGGTGAAGGCTTCTCTGCGGATGCGCTGCTCGATGCTTTTGCGCTGCTGGTTCAACCCGTCGATGAAGATCGCCATCTGTTCGGCGCGCGCGGGTGAGTCCGTCGTCAGCAATTCCACCATGGGGTTGGCATCTGCCAGCCTGCCCAGTGAATTCATGCGCGGCGCGATGGCAAAACTGATGCCCTCGGTGTTGAAGGTAGCGGGGGCGGTGCGGCTGACGGACAGCAGCGTCGACAGCCCCAGGCGTTTGCCTCCACGGATCACTTCCAGCCCGCGCTGCACGATATAGCGGTTTTCATCACGCAGCGGCCCCACATCCGCCACCGTGCCCAGCGCGGCCAGGTCGAGTTGCGCATCGGCAATCTCGGGTTGCTGGCGTTCGCGGCAGACGGCTTCGATCAACTTGTAGGCGCAGCCAGCGCCGGTGAGGGTACGCAGGGGGTGATCGGGCGGCACGCGCTGCGGATTGACACAGGCCAGCGCCGCCGGCAGTTGTTCGGGCAGGTTGTGGTGGTCGGTGATGATGACCTCCACCCCGCGCTCGTTGGCAAAGGCGATGGCTTCATGTTCGGCAATGCCGGTGTCACAGGTGATGAGCAGATCCACCGGATGGGTGTCAAGAAAGGCTTCCAGCGCCCGCAGGTCAATGCCGTGTCCTTCTTCTTTGCGGATAGGGATGTGAAAGGCGGGGTTAGCCCCCAACAATCGCAGCGCCCCCACCAGCAAAGAAGTCGAGGTTTGTCCGTCCACATCGAAATCGCCCCACACGGCGATCTTTTCGCCATTGTCCAGCGCTGCCACAATGCGGTCACGCGCAATGGCGAGGTCGGGCAGTTCCTCCGGCGCTGTCACCGGGTAATGGTCTGGAAAGAGAAAGGCCCGCGCTGCTTCAGGGCTATCGATACCGCGGCGTGCCAGCATGGATGCCAGCAGTTGGTCGCCCTGCAGGGCTTCCAACAGGGCAGGCGGCGGGGTCACTTCTTCGGCGATCTGCCACACGTGCCGCGCACTCATCAGAAGGCGATCTCCCCGATCTGCTCCAGGTCGATCTCGAACAAAGGCTCTTCCACGCCCAGTTCGTCGATGTCTTCCACGTCATCCAGCCAGCCAGCGGCAATGCCGCGCTCGCACAGTGAGCGGTACTGGCAGAATTGACAGCGTTTTTTCTCCTCGGTCAGCGGAAAATCGCCTGTCTCTGCCGCACGCGCGATTTCAAGGATTAATCCTTCGATGAAGGCATGGTCACGCTGAAAACGCTGGGCGGTATAGGGAATCACTTCGGGGTCAGCAGGATGCTGCACGAACCAGTAGGTCAGGCTCAATTGGGCGGGCTGCCAGGGCTGTCCGCCATTCAAGCCCGCGCCTGCCAGCATGGTAATGAGCGGGTACAGGCGCGATTGCACGCGGCTTTGCAGGTAGGCGGGTTTGGGTCGTTGTTCCGAAGTTTTCCAATCGAAAATGCGTGCGGTGCTGCCCGGTTGTGTCACCAGCACGTCCAGTTTGGCGATCAAACGATAGCCGGCGAAGGGTGCGCTCAAGGTAAATTCAGCGCGCTGCTCACCGCTGACGGTTTCCAGGGGGTTGTGCAGCAGGAAGGATTGCCACCATTGGCGCAGGAGGGGGTCGCTGGCGCGCTGTTCGATCAGGTCGGCGGGGATGCCGTGCAGCCATTGCTGCACCATGCGGTGGAATTGCGTCCCGCGTTCCATGCGCAGTTCCTGTTCGATGACCGGCGCACTCTGCACCGCCGGCCATTCCAGCCGCAGCAGGTGGCGCAGCTCGAAACGGCGCGGACAATCAACATAATCCTGCAGGTTGTGCTGGCTGAAATGAAAATCACGCGGCAGAGTCATGGTTGCGCTCCTTCCACCAGGCGTCCAGTTCCAGGTACGCCCGCGCGGGCTGGTTTTTTTCCATGCGCCCGATGTTCCACAGCAAGGTGAGTTCTTTGCGCGCGCGGGTGATGCCCACATACAGCAATCGCAAGCGCTCTTCGGCGATGCCCTGGCGCGCCTGCAAGGTGGCGACGCCTTCGGGCTGGTTGAGGGTCTCTTCATCGTCCTCGATCAGGGCTATTAACTTGCTGAGCATTTCTTCCTGCAGGTTCAGCTGGTCGCGGATGAACCATTTTTCAGACACATACTGGTCAAACGGGTCCAGCGAGGGGAAGTCGTAATTGCTCACCGACAGCAGGAAGACGATGTCCCATTCAAGCCCTTTGGCTTTGTGCATGGTGGCCACCACCACTTTGCCGTGGTGGGCTTCGGGGTCAAAGGCGGTGTCGCTGGCAGAGAGACCGCTGAAACCGCGCTGTGAACTGGCGATTTCGTTCAGTTGAGCGGCGAAGTCAGGCAGCGACCAGCTGCGGTTGGAACGGGCATAGAACTCCAGCATCTGGGCGAATTTGTGGCTGAGGGCAAGGTCAGCTGGTTGGACATACAGGTCGGCGGCGATGGTCAGGATCAATTGATCGATGGGCAGAAGGACAGCCGCCTGCCAGCGTCGCAAATAATCGCGCAGCCAGCGCAATTCCTCGTGCACGCCTTCTTCCAGTTGTGGGACGAGTGCTGCCAGCCAATCTGCCCCGCCTTGCGGGTAGAGGAATTGTTCGATGAACTGGCAGGAACGCAATAACCGAGCGGTTTCGTCAATTTGTTCACGTTCTCCCTCTTCGGTGGCCAGTTCGGGCTCACGCAAAGCCAGATAGGCGCGCTGCAACTGGCGCGGGTCGGTCGGGCGAGAAAGGGCGGTCAGCACGGCTTCGAGTTGTTTGGCGGTGCGACGGGTTTCGGCGGTGTTGCGCAGCAGTTCGACAAAGGGCAGTCCGGCGGCCTTCAGTTCTGCGATGACATGGTCGCCATGCACATTGGTCGGCACCAGCACCGCGGCGGTCTGCTGTTCATGCCCTTCCTGGCTGACCCAATGCTTGATGAACTCCACCACCAGCGCAATCTCCCGCTCCGAAGAGATGCGCTTGGTGGGCGGGTAGATGCGGATTTTGGTCAATTCGTCAGGCGGGTTAGGCTGGGGGTCGCCGGGCGGTGTTTCCTCAATATAAGCTTCAAACAGGGCATCGTGCAGGGCAGGCACCGGGTGTTCATGTACGGTCCAGTTCACCAGGTGGTTGGCCATATCGATGATGGTGCGGGTGGAACGGCCGGCGTTGGGCAGCAAGGTGCTCTGCACCCCCTCCGCGGCGATGAAGTCGCGCAGCAATTGCGGGTCGGCGGTGGTGAAGGTTTCGTAGATAGCCTGGTTGGGGTCACCCACGCGCACCCAGTTGCCGCCATCCTGCGTAATCAGGTTTAGGATCTCCTGCTGCAGGTGTGAGGAATCCTGGGCTTCATCTTCCAATACATACGGCCAGCGCTGTCGCAGGCGGGCGAGGTAGTCGGGATCGGTGCGCAGGGCGACCAGGGCATAGCGGATGAGGTCATCGAAATCGACGCCCTCGCGCAGGCTGATTTTGCGATTGTAATCGTTGTAGATATCACAACCCATGACCAGCAGAGGATGGTCAAAGCTGGCAGAGCTCATGCGCGCGCGAATCTCCAGCGGGTCCATTTGCAGGTCTTTGGCTTTCTTGATGAAGGCCTGGTTGATCTCGACCATCAGATCAATCCAGCGGGAGAAGTTGCGGTTGCGCTGGTCAGGTGAAAAATAGCGTTCTTCGATCTCAGGATGGGCCAGCAGCCAATCACGCACCGAACTTTCCAGCATGCGGCCGGATTCGCGCTCATCGATGATGTTGAATTGTGAGGGTAAGCCCACCAGGTCAGGGCGTTCACGCACAATGTCATGTGCCAACCCGTGCAGGGTGCGCACACGGTAGCCGATGCCCCTGATCATGCCGTATTGGTGGATAAACTGGTCAATGCGCGACTGGAAATTGCCCACGGCAGAATTGGTCAGTGTCACCACCAGCACTTCCTGCCCTTCCTGGATGCGCCCGTCATGGATCAGGCGCGCGGCAAGGAACGAAAGCGTCTGGGTTTTGCCGCTACCCGGCACCGCTGCCACGCCCATGCGTCCGCCGGTGTAGTCGATGACGGTTTTTTGCGCGGGCCGGGCTTTAAACATTCTCCACCTCCCCGCTTTCACGCGGCATCCGCCGCAGGATATTCTGCAGGGCGAGGATCAACATACCGTGGGATTCATAGCCCTGCTGGTCAACTTCGGCGGTGTAAAGCAGGATCTTGTCCCTACAGCGGCGGATGAGGCCATTGGCAAGGCGGCTGAGAGTTTCGGTGTTATACACCATTTCGTTGATATCGCTCCACTTTTCGCCGGGCTGCCAGCGGCGTGACAGCACGATGGGGTGGGTGAGGGGTTGATACAGGCGCTGCCACCAACCGGCATTGCCGATATCGAGCCAGAACTGGTAACGTGCGGGGCGGTTCATCATCAAGAATGTGTGGGCGGGCGCCAGCAGGATGGTGTCATCCGGCTGCGGCTCCCAGCTTTGCAGGTACTGGGCGGCAATCACACCGCGTTCCAGCATCAAGATGTATTCAGCACCGATGCGCGCTTCGTTCTGTCCGATCAGGCTGTGCACACCGCGGCGGAATTTTCGCACCGATTCGATCAGGCGGCTGGTGAGTGCGGCAGCGGCAAAGTCATCATGGAAGACAAAACCGGGCTGGGAAAGCACCTCGCCAAAGATGCGCGATAAGAACACATCCAACTCGGGTTTTTCCGCCTGCGCCAGCACTTCCAGCAGCCAGTTTCGAAGGTAATCAAAGCGTTCGCCGAACTGGTAGGAGATGCGCTCCTGCACATCGGCGTTGATGGCATGGAAGGCGGTCAGGCGCTGGTCGGGTTCTTTGGCAGAATGATAGACGATGGTGCGCAGCAGGTCAGCGCGCACCCAGTCCAACCCCTGGATGGATTGCATCAGGGCGGTATTGACGTCTGACGGCTGCGGCGAAGCGCCCCAGGCGGGGTTGGCAAGGCGCGCCCAGGTGAACAGGCAGCGTGTGACAGGTTCATCCGCCAACGAGCGTGAAGGACGTGTGGTGTAAGGGCTGAGTCCGTGCGCAGTCAGGGCACGTTCCAGCGAAAAACGCAGCGAGTCGGACAGAAATGGCGGCATGATCACGATGTCGGCAGGCGCCACGCCCTCTTGCACCAGTGCAACTGCCTGCTCTGCCACGGCTTCGATCATCTGCGGGTAGAAGCGGCTGTCGGTATTGATCTCGAAGGCACCTTCCAGATAGGCTTCCAGCGGTTCTCTCTGCGGCTGGGCGATGCTGGCGGTTAATTGCGCGGCGAATTCTTCCAGCACAGGGTCAGGCACCAGTGAATCGGTCAGGTGGATGTCATCATCGCAAACTTCGCGTAAACGCATGCCGGAGAGAGGGTCGGCGCCCAGAAAGACGCGGAACCCGGCGTCCTGGTCATAGATCAGCAGCGCGCCTTCAAAGGCGGGCAGCCATTCCAGCAGGATATCGTGTGCGGCGGGCACATCTTCTTCGACATTGTCATAGATCAGATAACGGTATTGGCGTGTGAGGAAGCGGCGGCAAGCGTCGCTGTGCCACAAATGGCGGGTGAAGACTTCCATCTGCAGCGAGAAATCCAGCAGGTTGTTGTCATAGCAGAACTGGCGGAACTGGTTGGCGCAGTCCTGCGCGGCTTGATACAGGCGCACCTGGTCGGCCTTATCGCCGATCCAGGCGGCGCCGAGGCGGTCGCCCACCTCGGTGTGACGGATGCCGATGGCGGCAGCTTTGTTAAGGTTGTCGAGAATCTGGCTGAGCAGGCGGTTGGGGTCCAGATTGACTGCCAGAAAACGGTCCTCGGCGATCATCGGCTGGACAATGCCATGCATGACATATTGGGCGGTTTCGAGGGTCAAAAAAGAGGGCGGCTGGTCGTCACGGCGGAAACCGACCTGGCTGGCGATCATCGGCCAGAACAGGGAGATCATACGCTGTCCAAGCCCGCCCAGGGTGAGGATGTCCACCAGGCTGCCGGGCGGCAGGTCAGGCGCGCGCAGGGCATCATTATAGGGCATGGCCAGCGAACGCTGCGGCACCAGCACCAGGATCTGATCAGCAGGGATGCCGGCCTCCAGCCATTGCAGGGCGCGCTGCACCCCGATGGTGGTCTTGCCGCAGCCAGCCGCCCCTTGCAGGAAGATGCGCTGCTGTAGGGGCTGGTTTAACAGTTGTTCCTGGGCGGTGGTAAGCAGTTTGGTCATTGGTTTTGGTTTCGAATTGTCATTTGGCTTGATTTGTGCTATTGTCGAGTTAACTCTCACTGAGTAATGGGTAAGGTTATTATAAACCGTGAAGGAGACTGAGATGACGATTCAACACGTGGATTCTTTTTTGGCGGGTAAAGACGGTGCACGCATTTTCGAACAATGCTGGATGCCGGCAGAAGGCGTAACGCCGCGCGCGGTGCTGCTGGTGGTGCATGGGCTGGCAGAACACAGCGGGCGCTATGCGCATGTGGGCAAGTGGTTTGCTGAACGCGGTTTCGTGGTCGGCGCACTCGATCATCGCGGACACGGCCAGTCAGTGGGGGTCGACAGCGAGATCACCAATATGGAGGATGTCATCGATGACCTGGACCGCTATGCGGCT
>Ga0334882_1003003_pt1 | contig 16138 bp, 12 predicted proteins | sample GraSluR1_MG_5_FD_207226 | JGI IMG/M metagenome (GOLD analysis project Ga0334882, IMG submission 207226) | Sludge microbial communities from methane-producing bioreactor in Wageningen University, Netherlands - Granular Sludge_15_04-R1 | ecosystem: Engineered > Bioreactor > Anaerobic >... | reverse complement strand
AGCCAAAGAAACCTTTGATCGCGTTCCAAATCCTGGCAAAGAAACCGGGTTCTTTCACCGGTTCGTTCGGCCAAGGCTGCGGGTTCATCGGGTCGATCATGATTGGGTTGCCATTTTCGTCCAACACCGGATTACCGTTCTCGTCCAGCATCGGGTAGGGTTCGGGCATAGGCATCTCGGGCATCGCCTCAACCTGCAACTGGCTGTTATAGGTACGCAGCTGGTTGAAATCGTCGGTATAGCGGATCTCCAAATTGATGGTGGCAGTTCCTTCCTGGAAGGGGATGAACATGGGATCGACGGTGAAATAACCGCCCGGATCAAGCGTGCCCACCAGCACAGAGTTGTTGCTCATCTCACCCACTTCAGAAGTGATCACCACGTTGCCCAGCACAACCGACTTGCGCGCCAGATTTGTGATCTGAATGGGCAAACTGCCCATCTGACCGACATAAAACATACCTTCCACTGGGTTATAGAACGAAATTTCGAGCTGAGGCAGCGAGAAAACCAACAGCGTGATGACCTGGTCGTCAATAACACGATTGCCCTTGGCGTCCGTATAGACGAACGAGAGTTTCAGGGGATAGGCACCCGGTTGGGCGGTGACATTGACCACAAATTCCTGTTCGGAGTTTAGGTTGCTGCCTGCTGCGACATCTCCAATCAGGACCACATTCGACTTCCCAATTGGGGCGAAAATAGAGACATCCCCGGCACCGCCACTGACACCGCCGGCTTGCGGCGTGCCCTCCGGGTTGGTGGTAATGGTGGAACCGCCATAAATGAGCGAAACATCGCGCGCCAGTTCACTGCCGGCGTTGCTGATATCCAGAGTGAGTTTGAAGGTTGAACCCGGCTGCAAAGGGTCGATATCGCTGCTGTAATTATTGACCACCATCTGCGCGCGTTGCACTGCGACGGGGGTGGCGGTAGCGGCTACAGTCCCTGTTCCGGATTGATTGATCGTGATTGAGAAGACGAACGTGTCAGAGTATTGATTTAATCCGAGTCCATCAGTGTAGGATACCGTAGCTGTGATCAGACCCGAATACTTCCAGGTGGACATGTCATTCACCCGAAAAGTATGCGTGTGAGTCTCATTTCCCTTGTTATCGGCGTCAACTTCATAAAAAGTAATTACACTCCCGTCCAGCGGATCAAAATCCTGGCTGCTAAAAGTCATGACAATGTTGCGAGCGTGTGCAGGGTCGTTAGGATCGGTGTTTTCAACATTACCCGGTCTACCATTATTGCCAACAGTAAAAGTCAGTCCGAACGATCCATATGGATTGACACTTTTTTTGCCATCACCTGTCGTGTAATCAACGATGTAAAGCAAAGGTCGGTTGGCGATTTGTTGCACGATGTTTTCAGGCACCCAGCCGGGTGGGTTGACCACATCCCCGTTATCCGGCATGTAGTTCCAGGGTAGCGGCGTGGACAGGGTTTCATCAGGCGGATCCACCCACTGGGCATTTACCGGCAGGTTCAAGACCGGTAGCAATGCCAGTGAGAGGATCAGAGTAGTTACCAGGAAGATTTGTGTGTTTCGTTTCATTGCGTACCTCTACGAACTGATTGAAATTGAATCCAAATATTTTTTTTCATCGACCATTTTCCCGTCCATCAGGTAGATGCGGTGGGTGGCATAGGTCAGCATCCGCGGGTCGTGGCTGGCGACCAAAATCGTTTTGCCGGCTTTGCGGAGTTCATCCAGCATGCTCATGATCACCTGTCCGCTGGTAGAGTCCAGGTTGCCGGTCGGTTCGTCCGCCAAAATCAGCGGTGGGTCATTGACCAACGCCCGGGCGACTGCGACTCGCTGCTGCTGACCGCCGGAGAGCTCTGTCGGTTTGTGACCAATGCGGTCCTTCAGCCCGACCTCGTCCATTAATTGCTCAGCACGGTCGATGCGATTTTTCTTTTTGAAACCTGCAAAGCGCAGGGGGAAAGCTACGTTTGCTTCCGCGCTCATGTTGGCGATCAGGTTAAAGCTCTGGAAGATGAAACCGACCTTGTTGCGCCGGTAATCCGCCAGGGCGTTTTCGTCCAAACTGCCGATTTCCAGCCCATCAACCAGGATGTTGCCCGAAGTCGGCCAGTCCAGCCCGCCCACCAGGTAGAGCAGCGTGCTCTTGCCCGAACCGCTGGGACCCATGATCACGGTGAAAGAACCGCTGGGGATGGTGAGGGTCAGCCCGTCCAACGCGTGCACCTCGATTTCACCCATGTTGTAGGTTTTTCTGAGATCGGTCGTTTGAATAAAGTTTTCAGGCATAAAATCGTTTCTCTTAGAAATAGAAATTTGCTCCGCCGGCATTCAGCCCGCCTAAAAAACTGCTCACCAGGCTGGGTAACCCCTGCAGCAACAACATGATTAGAACAGCGATGATGGTAGTGATGATCGCTTTGCGTTTCTTTAATCCTGAAATAAGGATAGCACCGATGATCAGTAAAACCAGGAATAATAACCAATAAAGGTCGATACTGCCCAAAATTCCACGCCAATAAGCGCTTGAACCATCCGCTTCGGCTTCGATCAGATTGGAAAGTCCAGGGTTTTCAACCAGCTTTTTGCTGGAGCCAACCACAAAGAACTTGACCAGTTCACGCAATCCAAACGGGACCATCGCCCAGGCAACCAGGTTGCCAATTTTCATGCGCGGCGCCCGGCTGCCCGCCAATGTGAGCGCCAGGTAGAGGATGCTCGCCATCAACATGCTGAAGATCAGGTAACCCAGGATGCCCTGGAGAGCCGGAAAGAGGATCATAAAGATAGGAGACGCTTGGTTGGCTTGCGCTTCCAGATATTGCTGCTGCTGCTCCTCCGACCACCACTGAAAATCCTCTGGCAGGGTCGCGCCCATTTGCAGCTGCTGGGTTTTGACCGGCGCGGCAATCAGCACCGCCAGGACAACGATGATGCTTATGAAAAGAAGGGGGGTACGTTTGTTGGAGACATCCTCAGCCCCCACCTTGTTAAGGGTGGCACGGGGTTTGTAGAACATCTGAAAAAGCCATTTAATGTAGCCTTTGCGTGGTTTTTTCTCGTTGTTCTGCTTTTTTTCTCGTTTCATTGGCAACCTCAATGAGCCTGGTTAAATCCGGCTGTAGTTAATGACGCCCCACCCCGCTAATAAGTTCCCGCTGGATTTTTTCTCACGTTGTTATCTTAGTTTATCGCAGATAAGTAAGGTTGGGTTGAATAGTCATTCATGCGGGGTCAGGAACGTGTAAACTGAGCACCCTACCCCGAACAGAAATCGATCTACCTGCAATGGCTACGCGCATTAACGTATGAAGGGTGATCATTTAAAGGCAGATTGCCGCGCTCCCTTGTTGGTATTCCGCCAATTCCGAAACAGTTATAACAGGAGCTCGCAAACACGAAAGTTCGTAAGACAGGGTATTGTCTTCCTCCGAAATCATTTGAATTAAGAAGCTATTTTTGGAGATCTTCGGTCAAAATCCTTGCAAGGTCCGGATATCTTGCAGGAACGGATTAAATACCACTCTGCCCTCTCTCATCGGTAGAGTCAATCTAACCATTGTGGCTACGCGCATTAATTGGATGAGAGGTTACATATTGGGACGGCAATGGAAGCTGTCCCCTACATTTTAAGATTCTTTCTTTCGTCCGTCACTGCGATAGCCTTTGCCATCAGGCAGGGAGGCATGGCATAAACGTGGGTCTGGCAAAGGATCGTGGCAGTCTGCCTTTGATTGTGAGATTGCTTCGTCGCTTTGCTCCTCGCAAAGACGAAGGGATAATTACCACGCAGCTTCGATCCCGCTATTTATGCAAGCAATCAAAAAGACCAGATTAAATTCGGCTTCGCACTCCACCCCCTCCGTTGGCTTCGCTCTTGGGTCCCCTCGACGGTTGGGGTATATCATTTCGTCCCCTCTCAACTACCTTTCTATGTTCAAAAACCCCTAAATCCCCCCAATAAAACTATAATAAAGCCAACTGTAACCAAAGGAGATACTTGTGAAAGATTCTATCCGTAAACTAATTGATCAACTGCATGCCAAAGGGGCGCACTATGTTGACGCCCGCTGGTATCCGCATGAAGACAGCAATTTCCTCTTCATGTGGAATGGCAATCTCAAAGAAAACAACGCTTCCAGCCAGAGCGGCTTGGGCGTGCGTGTGCTCTACAACGGTGCCTGGGGTTTTTCGGCTTCCTCAGACCTTTCCGACCCAAGCGCGATTTTCAATAAAGCCTTCGATAACGCCCGCATCGCCTCTGAGCGCGTGACCTTCCCGGTTCGCCTGGCTGAAAAAGACGCTATTGTCGGCAGCTTCAACAGCCCCAACCAAATTGACCCTTTCACCATCGGTCTGGACGAAAAAGTGGCATTCCTGGAAAAAATGGACGCCGCCCTCAACCAAACTGGTGTCATTCAGCGCTTCGGAATGGTCGAATTTGTTCGCAAACAAATCATTTTCATGGATTCTGAAGGCTCGGAAATCGAGAAAAACATCATCGAGGTCTTCCCCGCCATCCAGGTAGTGGGTGTTGACAAAGACGGTGGAATGCAGCGCCGGAAATATCAGCCTTCGCGCACTGGTCCGACCCGCGGTTGGGAAAGTATCGACGAAGCCGATTTCCTTCAAAACGCGGAACGCATCGTAAGCGAACTGAACCAGATATTGGTCGCCGATGACGCCCCCAACGGCAAGATGTCCGTCATCCTGCTGAATGGGATCATGTTCCTGCAGACCCACGAGACCATTGGTCACGCCCTTGAGCTGGACCGCATTCTTGGGTACGAGCTTTCCTTCGCCGGCGGTTCGTTTGTGCGCCTGGAAGACTTTGGCAAGCTGCGTTACGGTTCCGAAAAACTGACAGCCCGCGCGAATGCCCTCGAACCCAACAGCCCAGGCAGTTTCGGCTTTGATGACGATGGCGTCCCAGCCCAGGACAACCTGCTGATCGACAAAGGCATCCTGGTCGGCGCAATCACCGGTCGCCAGATGGTGGAAGAAGCCAATGCCAAAGCCAAAAAACAGATTTTCAACGGCTCCAGCGGTGCTAATCGCGCCACTTCCTTCTACCGTGTACCGATCGAACGCATGACCAACATCAATATCGACCCCGGCAATGACGGCAGCCTGGAAGATATCATTGCCAACACCAAGTACGGCTTGGTGCTGGATGGCGACAAGAGCTGGTCCATCGGTTCCAACCGTGAGCAGTTCCACTTTGCCTGCGATATCGGCTGGCTGGTGGAAGATGGGCAGAAGAAACAGGTGGTGAAGAACCCCACCTACCGCGGTGAGACCCTGCCATTCTACAATTCGCTCACAGCTGTGGGCGATGAAAGCACCTGGAATGTCCACTATGTCGAAAACTGCGGTAAAGGCGCGCCCAATCAGATCATGCAGCTGGGACACGGCGTCCCGGTCTGCCGCTTCGATAACGTACAGGTAGGAGAGTAAGATGAGCAACCAGGTCATAGATTTATTGAAACAACTGCGTCAAGCTGCCATCAAGAGAGATCTGAAGGCATTGATCACCTATCACGAAGAAGACAGCTATTTGATGCGCTTTGCCAACTCGGCAATTTCGCTGAATACCAACGAACATCTGATTTCGCTGGACTTTTTCGCCTACGATGGTCGCAAAAAAGTCAGCTACAGCATGATTGTCAACCCATCGGATGTCGGGACCATAGAAAAAGGTCTGGATACGCTGGTAGAGATGCTTCCCCACGCTCAGGCACTCAATTACGAACCCACCTTCCCAGTTTATGAGAAAGACGTGGTCGATGAACGCTCTTACGACCCGGCTTTAGCCGCTCTGACCAATGAAGAACGTTTGGCATATTTCAACACACTGGCAGAAGGTTTGGAAAGTGATGACGTCAAGCTGAGCGGTATTTTCAGCAATGGCACCACAACTACTGCCCAGATCAGTACCGCCAACGAGCACACCCAGTATTTCCGGTCCACAGATGCCCAAGTGACTGCCGTTTTGTCCTCGGAAAGTTTGAAATGGGAGGTCAATGCCGAGCAAAGCGCTCAAAAGAAGAGCGACCTCGACGCAGAAGGTTTGCACGCAGATCTGGCATTGTTGGTCAGGCATTATCAACAGTCAGAGGCTGTGCAATTGCCAGTTGGCAAGTATACCGTTGTGCTCGGTCCAGCCGCGACTGCTGAGATTACCAACATCATGGCCTATTACGGCATGACTGGCGGGGCATTGATGCAGGGCTATTCTTTCTTAAAGGAAGAAGACCAGAACAAACTGCTCTTTTCTGAACAAGTGAGCCTTCGGGATGACCCGACTGAAGTAGAACTCTATGCCCAACAGGCAGACCGCTTCGGTTTGGAAAGAAAACCCTTCCCCTTGATTTCAGAAGGGCGCTTCCAGGCGTTTATGTGGGATCAGGATTCGGCTGATGAGTTCGGGAAAACACCAACCGGGCACGACGTCAGCCATGCCAGCCTGGTAATGGACGGCGGTGAGCGCGAAATCGACAGCTTGCAAGCCTTGGTGGGCATGGAGCGGGATGAGGATATCCTTTACATCCCCTATATCCACTACATGAACGTGGTCAACCCCACCCAGGGCATGATCACTGGTTCCAGCCGGTTTGGTGCGCTGTTTTTGAAGAAAGATGGCAGCGTGCAAGTGCCTTACAATGTGCGCCTTACCCAGAAATTCAGCGATTTCTTTGGCGAGCGGGTGCAGTGGTTGAGCGAAAAACAGGTAGCTTATAACGTTTCCAGCAGCTATGGTCGCCGCGACCCCTCCGCCTTGAAGGTGCCGCGCTTTATTTGCGTGAAGGAGATCGAAATCTCCCACTCCAATCCATCGTATTAGTCAGGGAGCAGAGAACAGGGAACAGGGAACTGATACCCGTCCACTTCGTGGCGAGTACAGGTAGCTGATAGCTGATAGCTAATAGCTGATAGCTGATAGCTGATAGCTGATAGCTGATAGCTGATAGCAAGAAAATTATAAAATCAGTTGTACGGAGGGGGCTTATCTCCCTCCGAATTTTTTGATCGTGCCGGTCTTGCAAAGCACCCCGGCGCCGTAGGCGTTAGTGGGCTGACCGAGCACGGAGATTCACCAATGGTGTCCAGCTTTTAGCCCTCCCCTTCGGAGAGGGTCCGAGAGCGTAGCGACTAGACCGAGTGAACTCAACTCACATCGGTCTGTATGGAACACATTGGTGTTTTTACCGGGGGTGAGGGACGTATTGCGGCTGTAGTCAAGCCAAGTAGGGAATAGGCCTGCCTATTCCTTTTGGATGTTCGAAGCTATTATTGTGGTTGAGGCGGGCCTCAACCCTACGACTAATGCTTGTACGGAGAGGCCTTGTCTCCCTCCGCAAATGTCTGTGTACGGAACGGGCACTGACCGTTCCATTCATTAATAATTACAGAACAACACCGACCAATCCAGATCGAAGTTATTGCTCAGCCGTACGGACGTGGTCATTATGTTGGGAGCGAAGCGAGCATCATATGTCTCCCTCCACAAAGAGTTTGATCCCACAACCCAACATACCGACATTATCTCTTTACCTATAATGACTACGCGCATATCATCGACATGAGCTATCACACCAGGGGCAATAAACTCACCGCCTAACCCACTCACATCGCTCAGAAAACGAGCTGGATGGGGTAAAAAGGCAAACACCATTTTAAAGAGTATAGGTAGGGAGAACACCTCTGCTTACGAAAGATCATAAAGCCGGCTTCAACCCCGCATGCTTGCACGCGGGGCAGGTACGGAAGCCGGCCTACGAAAGGAAGGCTATTCGCTATCAGCTATGAGCTCTCTCCCCCAACGCTTTGCCTCCAAAAATCCCTGATCGGGTACCCAACCCCGGCGGGACGATGTATTCTTCAATCTCATCCAAGATCAACACAGAACGAATATACCCGTTCAAATATTTCAACGTCTTCTCCCGGATCATCGGGAATAGGAAATCCGCGCTCATTACTCCCCCGCCCAGGATGATGCGCTGCGGCGCAAGCGTGCAGATCACTCCCTGCAGCGCCAGCGCAATATAGCTCGCCTCCAGCTCCCAGGCAGGATGCCCCTGCTCCAGCGTCTCCGCCGGAACGCCCCACCGGGCTTTCATCGCCGGACCACTTGCCAAGCCCTCAAAACAATCGCCATGAAATGGGCAGGCGCCTGCAAAACCCTCATCCCCCTCGATACGCGGCAGACGCACATGCCCCATCTCGGGATGCATCAGACCATGCAAAATTTCGCCGTTCACCAAAGCTCCCCCGCCAACGCCGGTGCCAATGGTGAAGTAAACCAGGTCGCTCAGCCCCTTGCCCGCTCCCCAGATCGACTCTGCCAGGGCAGCGCCGTTCACATCGGTATCAAACCCAATTGGAATACCCAACCCTCGTTCAAAAACACTGACCACATCGGCAAACGCCCAACCCGCTTTGGGAGTCGCCAAAATTTGACCATAGGTGGGCGAACCACGATGCGCGTCCAGCGGTCCGAAACAGGCAATCCCAAGCGCGGAAAGTTTACCCAACAGGGATTCTTGCTGCCGGAAGAAATCCAGGCATGCCCCAAGTGTTTCTTCTGGAGTTGTGGTCGCGACCCGTGTTTCCGCTAAAATCTGGTTGTCCTGATCGATCGCCGCGCAGACAAACTTCGTCCCCCCACCCTCAATGCTGCCAGTCAACTTCCTGTCCATTTTCACCTCGTGCAAATAACAGATTATTAATGATACCAAGAGTTTTCCTATCAGCTATGAGCCATGAGCTGTATTTCCTACCTGTGCCCGCCACGAAGTGGACGGGTATCAGCTATCAGCTATGAGCTATATTTCCTATCACCTATCAGCTAAATCAAGTAAACTTGAGACTATGAAACTTATCACCATCACCACTGACTTTGGTAATTTAAACGGTTTTGTTGGCACGATGAAGGGCGTCATTTACGGTATCACGCCCGACGCTCAAATCGTCGACATCACCCACGAAATCCCTGCCCAGGATGTCCGCACTGGCTCCATCGCCCTCTGGCGAGCCGTGCCCTACTTCCCAACCGGCACGGTCCATGTCGCTGTGATCGATCCGGGTGTGGGCACCGCCCGCCGACCGATTGCCGCTAAATTGGGCAATCAATACTTCGTTTTGCCCGATAACGGTCTAATCACGCCCATGCTGGAAGACGCGGAAGCCGCCGGCAAGGAAATCACGATCGTGCACCTGGACAAACCAGAATACTGGATGCCAACGGTCTACACCACCTTCCATGGTCGCGATATTTTTGCTCCGAGCGGCGCCTGGCTTGCCAAAGGGGTAGCCCTGCAAGAGATGGGCACGCTCATCACTGACCCAGTGCGTACGCCCCTGCCAAAACCCGAAAAAACCACCACCGGTTACAAAGCAAACATTATCGTGATCGACGTTTTCGGCAACTGCTCTACCAACCTGCGCGTCTCCCAGGTCCCTGACCTTAGCAAAGCGACCCTAAAAATTAAAAAAGAGACCATCGAGGGTATCGTGCCTTCTTATGGTCATCGCGAGCTGGGCGACCTGGTGGCTGTGACCGACAGCGAAGGCTTCGTCGAGATCGCGGTGGTCAACGGCAGCGCCGCCCGCAAGTTTGGAATCCAGTTGGACGATCCGGTAGAGGTCATTTTTCATGACTGATGCCCTGCCGCTGCCCCTGGTTGTCAAGGATCTGAGCTTTCAGTATCACACGCGCAGCACACCTGCCATCCAAAACATCAATTTAACCCTGGAACCTGGTCAGGTCATGCTATTGGCTGGCTCTTCCGGCTGCGGTAAGACCACCCTGATGCGCTGCATCAATGGGCTGATCCCTCATTCCTATAACGGCAGCATGAGCGGCGAGATCCTGATCCACGGTCAACCAGTACGCGGCATGGGCTTGTCTCAAATTTCAACGCACGTTGGCACCCTTTAGCAGGACCCCGAACGCCAGATTTTGGGCACTTATGTGCTCAATGAAGTCTGTTTCGGGCTGGAATCATTAGGAATGCCCCGTGAAGAAATGCTGCCAAAAGCGTACAAAGCACTGGAAAGGCTGCACATCCTGCACTTAAAGGATAAAGAAACCTTCTTCACCTCAGGCGGCGAAAAGCAAAAAGTCGCCTTGGCTGGGGTGCTGGCGATGGAACCGGATATCCTGCTGCTGGACGAACCCCTGGCAAGCCTGGACCCCGCTTCGGCGCACGAAGCCTTGCTGGCTTTCCGGGAGTTGGCAGATGAGGGGCTCTCGATCATGATCGTTGAACACCGGGTTGAAGACGTGCTTGCCATCCACCCCGAAAAAGTGCTTTACATGGATGAGGGAAAGATCATTTACAACGGTGATTCCAAAGGTTTGATGGAGGCGGTTGATTACAGCCGCATCAAACTGCCTGCCCCTGTCATCGCCAGGCGTGCCAAAAGCTATCCTGTCCCCCATTTCCAGCCCACCGTACCTGAGATTGACCCCCAGAGTCAACCGCTGGTTTCGTTTCAGGATGTGCGCTTCCAATACAAAGAGGACACCCCCGAAGTATTACACGGCATCAACCTTGATATCCGTGCCGGCGAAGTGATCGCGATTTTGGGGCACAACGGCTGTGGCAAAACCACAACTGTCAAGCATGCCCTCGGTCTGCTCAAGCCCACCAGCGGAAAAGTGCTGCTGGAAGGGGTTGATTCCAAGAAATCCACGGTGGCGACGGCTGCCAAGACTATTGGCTACGTTTTCCAAAGCCCGAGCCAGATGCTTTTTGCCGCAAGCGTGCGCGAAGAGCTGGCTTATGGACCGAAAAACCTGGGCTTTGACCCCCAGCAAGTGGAAGAAAACGTGAATTGGGCGATCGAAACCGTCCATCTGGAAGAAGAGTTGCCCACGCCACCGTTGGCGCTTTCCTTTGGCCAGCAAAAGCGCGTTTCTATCGCATCGGTGCTCTCTATGCGCTCGCGGGTGTTGATGATGGACGAACCCACCGCCGGGCAGGATTATTGGAATTATCAATCTTTTATGAGTACCATCCTGCAGACACCCGGTTTTGACGCGATCGTCTTTATCACCCACGACCTGGATCTGGCACTTATCTTCGCCAACCGGGTGGTAGTTTTGTATGGCGGCGAAATCGTAGCAGATGGTCACCCGCAAGAGATATTTCAGGATGAGGAAAAGTTAAAAAAGTGGCGCTTACTGCCAACTTCTTTGCTACAATTGAATCAGCAATTATGGCCGAAGACCGGCCAATATTTGTGCGCGGAAGCGCTCAGCCAATTCATATCTTAATTAATCGGAGGTTATTTATGGAAAATACGTACACAACTGGTAAGAAAAACATTTGGGCATTTGGCACCCGACAGGTTGTCTATGCCGCCATTGGTGCCGCTCTCTAAGCTGTCGTCACCTGGGCATTCAATATTTGGCAGATTCCCGGCGCCGGCAATGTCGGTATCCGCCCTGCCGTAGTCATCCCCATGTTCTTCGGTATCGCTTTCGGTCCGGTGGTTGGTTTTATTACCGGCTTCGTGGGCAACATCCTCGCTGATATGCTCAGCGGCTATGGTTTCTGGGTCTGGTGGGATCTGGGCAACGGTCTTATGGGTCTTGTCCCCGGTCTGTTCTCCGCCATGATCTACAAATACAACGAGCAGAAATCCATTATCCTGGGCGAAGTCTCCGTGATCCTGGGCGCTGCTTTGGGTATGGGTGTCGCCAGCCTTTCAGAACTATGGGTTTCTGGCGCAGACATGAACACTGTCATTTTTGCCAACTTCCTGCCCGCTTTCCTGACCAATATCCTGTGGGGCTTGGTTTTGCTGCCAATTTTGATGGTTGCTTATGCTGCTATCGTCCAACGCAGCGGGCGATAGGAATTTTATTGATCTGAGGGCGGTCGCATTGTAGGGGAGACCTGCCATGGTCTCCCTAGACCGCCCACAACTTATCCTGATGCTTGTTAGCTGGAATTACCGCTATCGCAATAGCCCCATGGATCATATCGATCCGCGGGCGCGCTTCATCTTCTCCTTCGCGGTGCTGTTTTCTGCTACTACCACCTGGAATCCAAATATTTTGTTTGCGGTGTTCCTGATCGCCATCACCTGGTACAGCCTGGGAAGGCTGACCTGGAAAGACACCCGTCTGGGCTGGTTTATGATCTCGATCATGCTCTTCACGATGATCGTGGTCAACACCATTATCACCGGGGGTGGTGCCGGCGGGGTGGTTCCTGAGAGGGGACAATTGATCTGGCCCGAAGGCGTTCTGCTTTTCGGACGGCATGTCAACGTGGGACTGACGGTGGAGCGTTTGTGGTTCGCGGTTTCGCAGTTAATGCGCATCCTGTCCATTTCGCTGGTTTTTATCATGATTCCGTACACCATGGATTCCCGCGCTTACGGCGTCACCTTCAGCAAGCTCGGTTTGCCTGACCGGCTGGCGTACACTATGGAACTTTCGTTCCGCTTCATCCCCACCCTGGCGCGCAATTTCCAGGTGACCCTGGACGCCCAGCGCGCGCGAGGATTCGAGCTGGATGCCGGCAAGGGTAATGTCATTCAAAAGATCAGGCAGGTTGCGCCGCTTCTGATCCCGGTGACCATGAATGCCATCGTTTCCAGTGAGGATATTGCCAATGCCATGGATTTGCGCGGCTTTGGTCAGCGCAAACGCACCTGGCTGTATGAGCTCAAATTCAACTGGTGGGACTGGGCGATCATCGTTTTCTCGATCGTTATGCTCGCCACCACCGTTATCTTAGCCTACCGTTTCGACATGCGCCTCTTCTCCGTCCCACGATGGTGGTACGGATTGTTTGATTAAGAGACCTTCCCCGTTGGGGAACCCGTGACAAGTCAGGGCAGGTGGGGATCACGAAGTGGTGGATGAGGTGTCTTTGTGTAGGGAAGACCTGCCACGGTCTCCCGCCTATTCAATTACAAAACCCATTCGGGACGGCATGGAAGCCGTCCCCTACATTAAAGAGATCTTTTATTGTTATTTATCCGTCACTGCGAGACCCTTTGCCATCAGGCAAAAAGGGATGATTTGAACCTTGATGTGGCAAAGGATCGTGGCAGTCTGCCTTTTAAAGGCGAGATTGCTTCGTCGCTATGCTCCTCGCAAAGACGAAAGGATGAATACCGGAAAACCGCGCTTGTCGCTGGGACGGCATGGCAGCCGTCCCCTACATTTGAAAATCTACTATGTTATTGGTTTTTCCTATCAGCTATGAACTATGAGCTATGAACTATCTATTCACCAACCACTCGATGATCGCTTCTTTTTCATAAGGGTTGATGTCAGCACCGTAAGCGATCATCCTGTCCAGGGTCGTGGACCACTCTTCCGCAGTTTTTTCCTGGGTAAGGATAAACTCAATCTCGTGGTTGCCATCTGCTTTTTCTATAATAAACGCTTCCATTTCCTCATCGCTTAGCAGGCTCAGGTCAACAGTCACTTCTGCTTCCATGGGTGCGCTCACCATCGGTTCGGTTTCAACAGGCGCTTCGGTAATAACCGCAGTCTGGCTGGCGCAAGCGCTTAATACAAGGATTGTCAACAATCCCACCAGTAACATAATGTTCTTTTTGCTTTTCATTAGAGTTCCTCTCTTTTAATACTCAAATGGAAGTTTATTGTAAAACTATCATATGACGGTTACAAATGAATCATTAGACAAACCCTGTTCAAATAATCCATCCACCGAGAAACCCCTTAAAACAGCTCCACTAAAACAATCAGGAAATAGAATAGAAATTACCTAATTATCCCCAGCTTGGCTATCTTGGAGTAAAATTAACTATTGTCGGACCGTATTTTTTTGAGGAGATAAGAAGTAACAACTTGGAAGCTCCAAACAATCAATCAGCCAAAAAAGGAGAATTATGAGAAGAAAGCTATTGTTATTCGTTAGTTTGTTGATGGTTTTTGCCATGGCTCTTTCAGCATGTCAAACTGCCGCCCCAGTAGTCGAGGAACCTGTCGCAGTTGACTGTAAAGCCGAATCTGCCCTCGAAGCAGAAGGTGCCTACCAGGTGCCCGCGCCCATTCAAGGCTGCTTTAATGTCGCCTTCGTCTATGTTGGTCCACACGATGACGGTGGCTGGTCACAGTCCCACGATGTCGGTCGCCTCTGGGTGCAGGACAATGTTACCGGTGTCCACACCGCCTATGTTGAAAATGTCGCCGAAGGTGTCGATTCCGAACAAGTTACCCGTTCCTTAGCCCGAAAAGGTTTTGATATGGTTATCACCACCTCCTTCGGATTCATGGATGCCACCGAAACCGTAGCTGGTGAATTCCCCGATAAAGATTTTGTCCATGTTTCTGGCTACAAGTCCAACGGTTCCAACTTTGGCAACCTGATGGGTGCCATGGAAGACATCAAATACCTGGCTGGCATCATGGCTGGCTCACGCGCCAAAGTTGACGGCAACACCAAGGTCGGCTATATGGCCACCTTCCCCATCCCGGAAGAATTACGACTTGGCAACGCATTCGCGCTTGGTTTGGCAAAAACCTGCCCAGAATGCACCCTGGATGTTCGCTTTATCTTCACCTGGCACGATCCCACCATCGAGCAGGAAGCCGCTACATCTCTCTTTGATGCCGGTGCCCAGGTCGTTATGACCGGTGCCGACACACCCGCCCCTGCCATTGCCGCTCCTGAAGGCAAATGGGGCATCACCTATGACTATATCAACAACTGCACCCTCGACACCTGCCTTACAACCATGTATTGGAACTGGGGTCCGCTCTATGCTGACCTGGTCAAACAATCCATGGACGGCACTTTTGCGGGTGAGGCTGTCTACTTCGATGCCGACTCCGGCGGTCTTGGTCTCTATGGCTTCATGGAAGGTCAGGAACTGATGCCCGGCGCCAAAGATCTGCCCGCAGAAGATCTGCAGCTTATTCGTGAAGAGCTCGCCATGTTCCTCTCCGGGGAAATGACCCGTTTTGACGTCTTCACTGGTCCGATTACCGATAACCAGGGCAATCTTATCCTCGCGGAAGGCGAAAGCCTGCGTCAGGTGGATCTGGACTGCTTTGCTGGTCCAGATGCCCCTTGTGCTGATGGTGTAGGTATGTATTGGTGGAACGAGAACGTTACCGCCGAACTCCCTTAGCCTGAGCTGAAACTTTCAGAGAGATGGCTCTAAACGAGCCATCTCTCCTATAAAAGATAAACTCATGACTTTTTCTGAAGCCCCAGATGCAGTTCCCGCTGTCGAAATGCAGGATATCGTCCTGCGCTTTCCCGGCGTTTTAGCTAACGATCATGTCAATTTCACCCTCTACCCCGGTGAAATCCACGCCCTTTTAGGCGAAAACGGAGCAGGTAAGAGCACCCTTATGAATGTGCTCACCGGTCTCTACAAGCCCCAGTCTGGCGAAATCCGCATCCACGGCAAAAAAGTCAGTTTCAATTCGCCCAAAGATGCCATCGCCAATGGCATTGGCATGGTCCATCAGCATTTCATGCTGGTCGAAAATCAAACCGTGACCGAAAACATTCTCATCGGTCTGGACACCCCTCGTTTTGCCCTTAACCTCAAAAATTTTGATCAGGAGATCAGTGATCTTGCGGAGCAATTCGGCATCCATATCGACCCAACCGCCAAAATCTGGCAGCTTTCGGTCGGTGAGCAGCAGAGGGTGGAAATCCTTAAAATCCTCTATCGGGGTGCCAACATCCTCATCATGGACGAACCCACCGCGGTTCTTGCCCCGCAGGAAGCCGATGAACTGATCGAAACCCTCAAAGGGATGGCTGCGCAAGGCAAGTCGATTGCCTTTATCAGCCACAAACTGACTGAGGTAAAGCAAGTCGCAGACAAACTGACCGTTTTGCGGCGAGGGCGCGTCACTGCCGAGCGCGTAGACCTGGATAATTACACCAAGGAAAGCCTTGCCTCACTCATGGTCGGTCGCGAAGTGATTTTTAATCTGCATAAATGCGAACAAACCGCCGGGCGTGAAGTTTTGCGCCTGGAAGATGTCTCAGCTGTGAATAACAAAAACCTGCCTGCCCTGCGCAATATTGACCTGGCTTTGCACGAAGGCGAAATCCTCGGCATCGCCGGTGTCGCTGGCAATGGTCAGAGTGAATTGGTCGAAGTCATCACTGGTCTGCGTGAATGCACAGG
>Ga0334882_1003000_pt1 | contig 16162 bp, 8 predicted proteins | sample GraSluR1_MG_5_FD_207226 | JGI IMG/M metagenome (GOLD analysis project Ga0334882, IMG submission 207226) | Sludge microbial communities from methane-producing bioreactor in Wageningen University, Netherlands - Granular Sludge_15_04-R1 | ecosystem: Engineered > Bioreactor > Anaerobic > Unclassified... | reverse complement strand
CTCGATTTGGCATCGATTGTTGCAGGTACCAAGTACCGTGGGCAATTTGAGGAGAGGATGAAGGCCATACTTAACGAGCTCTCGAAAACTAACGATGTTATCCTGTTTATCGATGAGATACACACAATCGTTGGTGCGGGTGGCGCCACCGGTTCGCTCGATGCAGCGAATATGCTAAAGCCAGCCCTTGCCCGCGGCGAGCTACAATGCATTGGAGCAACCACCCTCGATGAGTACCGTGAGCACATTGAGAAGGATGGGGCCTTAGAGCGTCGTTTCCAAAAAGTGATGGTTGAACCAACATCGCCCGAGGAAACCACTGAAATTCTCAATAAAATCAAGGAGCGTTACGAGGATCACCACAACGTATTCTATACCCCCGAGGCCATTGATGCCTGCGTAAAGCTCACCATGCGCTACATCTCCGATAGGCATCTCCCCGATAAGGCCATTGATGCTTTGGATGAGTCGGGTTCAAGGGTACACATATCAAACATAAAAGTGCCCGAGAAAATAATTGCTTTAGAAAAGCAGATTGAAGAGGCTAAGGCCGAGAAGCTTAAGGCTGTGAAAAATCAAGATTTTGAATCGGCTGCCAGCTTCAGGGATCGCGAGAAACAGTTCCTAGAGCAGCTTGAGCGTGAGCAGCAGCGGTGGGAGCGCGAGCTGGTTAAGCATCGTGAGATTGTTGATGACGAAAAGGTGGCCGAGGTTGTTGCCATGATGACCGGAGTTCCGGTTCAGCGCATTGCCCAAGCAGAGGGCACCCGATTGCTGAAGATGGGTGAAGAGCTAAAGGACTCGGTTATTGGACAGGATGAGGCCATTGGTAAGATTGTGAAATCAATTCAGCGCAACCGGGCCGGGCTTAAGGATCCCAATAAACCCATTGGCACATTTGTATTCCTTGGCCCAACGGGTGTTGGGAAAACCCAGCTGGCCAAAGTGCTTGCAAAATATTTGTTCGATACCACCGATAACCTTATACGCATAGATATGAGCGAGTATATGGAGAAATTCTCCGTATCGCGCCTAATTGGAGCACCTCCTGGCTATGTGGGTTACGAGGAGGGTGGACAGCTAACCGAAAAGGTAAGGCGCAAACCCTACTCGGTGGTGCTACTCGATGAGATTGAAAAGGCTCACCCCGATGTATTCCATATTCTACTTCAAGTTCTGGATGAGGGGCAGCTAACCGATAGCTTGGGGCGCAGGGTGGACTTTAAGAATACCATCATCATCATGACCTCAAATATTGGCACCCGTGAGCTGAAAGATTTTGGACAGGGAGTTGGCTTTAAAACCAATACCAGCGAGTCGTCAAATAATGATTATGCGAAAAGCATAATTCAGAAGGCGCTTAAGAAAGCGTTTGCGCCCGAGTTCCTTAACAGGATTGATGATGTGATTATGTTCAACTCGCTTACCCGCGAACATATCCATAAAATTATCGACATTGAACTCAAAGGCCTGTTTGAGAGGATTCACAACTTGGGTTACATCATTGAGCTAACTGACAAGGCGAAAGACTTTGTGGCCGAGAAAGGTTATGATGTTCAATATGGTGCCCGACCGTTGAAACGCGCAATACAAAAATACCTTGAGGACGAAATGGCCGAGGTAATTATAAAGAGCGAGATTCAGGTTGGCGATACCATTTGTGTTGATTACAACAAGAAGGACGAAAAGATTCTGATCAAAATAGTAAAGAAAAAGGAGAATCCGAAGGAGGTAAAACCTGATTCCGAATCGACCAGTAGCACATAAAACAGCAACTAAACGCCCTTTTAAGGGCGTTTAGTTGTAGATTGCTGAACAAACCGAGCAACTATAGCGTTTGTAATACAAAACAAAAAACACACTTAAAAACGATAAACAGCTATGAGTAAAAAAATAACCTTTGGAGGAAATCCTGTTACCCTAATTGGAAACGAGATTAAAATTGGGGATAAAGCGCCAAGCTTTACCCTACTTAACGATGGGCTTAAGCCTGCAAGTCTAAATGATTATAAGGGCAAGGTAAAGCTGCTATCCATCTTTCCATCCATCGACACGGGCGTTTGCTCAATGCAAACCCGTAAATTTAACCAGGAGGCAGCCCAGTTTGGCGATAAGGTGGTATTCCTAGCCATTTCGGCCGATTTACCCTTTGCCCTAAAGCGTTTCTGCGGAGCCGAAGGGATTGATAACCTGGTTCCCCTGTCCGATCATCGCGAGATGGACTTTGGCAAGAACTATGGTTTCCATATCAGCGAGCTAAGGCTTTTGGCCCGAGGTGTTGTGATTATTGATGCCAACGATGTGATTCGGTACATTGAAATAGTTCCTGAGATTGGGAACGAGCCCAACTACGATGCTGCCATTGGCAAGCTTAAGGAGTTAGTTTAGCCTTTAGTATGCTGTGTTATATGGTATCAATGTGCATTGATCCAGTTTGGTAATAAAGGATTGATTAGTTGAACGCGAAAGAGGGTACCTCATAAGTTCTTTGTGGAACTTTACGAAAACCTCTGAAACTTTGTGTAATATTTAAAATACTTTTACACTAAAAAACTGTTTAAGTTTAAAATATAATTTTTTATAAAGCCCCCGTAGGTGGCAAATAGCGATGGAAAAAATACTTTCTTGAAATCTTAGCGCCTCGTAGAGTGCGCAATTGATATTTTTTCTTTATTGCACCCTCTCTGGGGTGCTTAGTTCAATTTTTAGTAGTTTTTAATCGCTATTTGCCCTCTAACGAGGGCGGCTGTTAATTGAGATTTCAAAATTTAAACAGCTTCTAAGACTCACAAAGAAATCACAAAAAACACAAAGAGAATAAAACCTAAATTGAGCGATTCTAAAATTCAGGGCTTCATTTTTTTCAGCTTGTGTCAAAAATAAATTTTTTCTCTGATTTTTAGTTCCCAATTTGGGAATTATTTCGGTCTGTGTCCTTTTTTAGGGCGATTTAAGTTTAATTTTTGCACTTTTTTTATTTCGAGTGCATAGGTTTCCCATTAACACGAAGTTTTACTATCCACAATATTTTCTTTTGTGCCTTACACAAGCTGTATCGGCGGGGGCGATTGACAGCGTTCCCATAGTTCTGCTATACTAAAAGTTTCGTATATTGTTTTGCTCACGTTCAGTTTTATGTTTCTTGCCCCTGCGGTAATTTTAGCCGCAAAATCTATCAGTTTTCTCCTGAAAGTATTTGGGTATGTTGTAATTGGGATAATATCGGCGGTTACATCCTGCTTGTATGCCTCGAAAAGAAAATGGGTTATCACCAGCATAAAGTAATAGGCACGGTTCATGCCAAAAGACTTAAACGGCAGCTGTTCCTTAGTGGCAAGTTCTTTTATACTCCTGTGTATCAACTCGTCAGCACCTCTCGCATGTGAGGCCCGTATAATGGCTTCTGTCTCAAAATAGGCCTCTCCACCAGCTGCCCTGAGTTTATCATCGGCTTCTTTGCAGTTGCCTATGTTGGTGTAAATCACATTGTCGGGTTTGCTGAAATCCATTACGTATTGGCCAGATTCTTCTCGTTTGAGCTTCGTGAATATGCACCGTCTGAATTTGGTCCAGGACTTAAGCTTGTTCCCAAATTCAACAAATCCCCATATGGCCTTGTTTTTACTGAGTTCGCCAAAATTTTGGGACGGTATCTCTTTCACGTACTCCTTAACATCTGCATAAATCTTGCTTGTCGTAATGTAGTGTATGCCAAGCGATTGCTCGAAGCAATCAAAGGCTTTTTGGTCGGCAAAGCCACTATCGGTACAAACTATAATCGGCACATCGGCTGAATACCGCTTACGGATTAGCTTTACAATGGCGTTTACCCGGTCTGTATAATCAGTGCCATGATTGGAGTGGGCGCTCCCTTTTCTAAAAAGCACGTCGATCAGGAAGGGCCCCCAACAAATATGCAATGGCTGAAAGCCTTTTTTCTTCTTGTAGGTTGTTTCGCTCCCTTCACGCTTTTTGGCATCATCGTTGTCAAGCACCATGGTGTCGATGCCCAGTATGATAATTTTGGGGCGAGTGATATTCATCCTCCAAACAAACAGCTCGTGTAGTATTTTGTTGAATACCAGATTGGTAACAACGGAAAGTTTTGCGAAAAATCGTTTTACTTGGTGTGATGACGCCAGTTCTTCAGTACTGTTTTCCAGCAGTGCCGCATAACCATCGTCCGTCTTGAGCTGGTCAAAGTATGAGATGGATGTGTTTGTCCCGTCCATGCAAAAAGCAAATAGCTGTTTGAGAAACTGCTTGAGCTGTAAACCTTTGTTGCTCTTGGCTATCAGGGAAAGAATAGTGCCCGATATTAAGCGGTAGAGGCCTGTTTTATCGATGTAGCGAAGGAATAAAGGAAGCCCCCCACGAGCAGTAATTTTATCGCTTGTTATCCCAATTTTTGTTATCTTAGTGCCCATAAAAGATGTTCTTGCTCACTCAAAAAGTGATGGGTTATTTTTTTGTTTTATCACCACTAAGATACTCATTAATAATTTGTTGCGCAAGACATCTTTTATTTTTTTCTAACAAATCGCTCAATCTAGGTAAAAATGATTTTCAGACTTGTGAGACACCTTCTTTAGTGCTTTATAGGATGCATTATGAGACTAATTCGCCGTAGAGATCGTAGTCGGCTACATCCATAATTCTGCAGCTTACAAAATCGCCAGGTTTTAATATAACCGATTGGTTTTTAGAAATAAGAACCTCCTGATCTACCTCGGGCGAGTCGAACTCGGTGCGGCCAATGTAGTACTCCTCCTCTTCCCTATCAACAATTACCTTGAATATTTTATTTAGCCTTAACTTGTTGTTATATAATGATATTTGCTGCTGTAACTCCATAATCTGTTCAACTCGACTTTGTTTTACTGCCTCAGGAACATCGTCGGCTAACGTTGCAGAGTGTGTTCCCTCCTCCTCGGAGTATGCAAAAACGCCCAACCTATCGAACTTCATCTCTTTAACAAAATCGAGGAGCTCGTTAAAATCGCCCTCAGTCTCCCCCGGATGCCCTACTAACAATGTGGTTCGTATGGCTACACCTGGAACTTCGCTACGTAACGTATCAATTAACTTGATGGTCTCCTCGCGATTTATACCCCGCCGCATGGCCTTAAGCACATTGGTGCTAACGTGCTGAAATGGGATATCGATATACTTGCAAACCTTGGGATTGCTCCGCATCACGGTGAGCAGGTCCATTGGGAACCCCGTTGGGTATGCATAATGTATCCTAATCCACTCTAACCCATCTATCCTACTCAGCTCATTTATAAGCTCGGAGAGCTTACGTTCGCCATAAATATCCATTCCATAAAACGTTGAATCCTGCGCAATTAGGATCAACTCCTTAACGCCTTGGTTCACCAAAAATTGAGCCTCCTCTACCAGATTGGGGATGGGTTTAGATATATGCTTGCCACGAATAAGGGGAATGGCGCAGTATGAGCATCCCCAGGAACATCCCTCGGATATCTTTAGAAATGCATAATGGCTTGGTGTGGTTATATGCCTTTGGTTTAGATGCTTTTCGCTAATGCTGGTGTTCAAACTTCTTAAGATTTCTGGCATATCGGTTACCCCAAAAAAGCCATCAACCTCGGGAATTTCCTCGGTTAACTCTTGCCTATAGCGCTGCGAGAGGCATCCCATAACAAACACCTTATCGATTTGGCCACTCTTTTTGGCCTCGACAAACGATAGTATGGTATCGATGGACTCCTCCTTGGCATCGGCAATAAATCCGCAGGTATTAATAACCACAACCCTTGCCGATGTATCGTTGGAGTCGAAAATCACCTCCCAGTCGCCAACCTCGAGCTGCTTCATTAGGTACTCCGAGTCCACCACATTTTTAGAGCAGCCCAGGGTAACCACATTTATCTTTCTAGTACTCATATATGCTTATTTGCTAATTATGCTGCGAAAAACAGGCTGCAAAGGTAAGAATAGTTAAAAAATAACGATATTTACCCACGAAAATCGTCATAAATCAAAAAAAAGAATCAGCTATGCTATCGACAAAGGACATTGAGCAGCTACATGAAATTGGAATATCTCAAGAGGCGGTTGAGCAGCAGCTTAGCAACTTTGCAAATGGATTTCCATACTTAGATATCGTTAAGCCTGCCGTGGTGGGCGATGGTATTATTCGCCTGGAGTGCAGCGAGGTGGATGATCTGGTGGATCTGTTCAAGAGCTACGAGGGAACGCTTACCAAATTTGTTCCCGCATCGGGAGCAGCCACAAGGATGTTTAAGCATCTTTACGAGTTTATTGACGAATACCCAGAAAGACAAGATGCTTGCTTTGAGGATAAGGGGTTTAACTCCATGTGGAACTTCTTTGATAAAATCAAAAAATTTGCATTCTATGGCGATTTAAAGGCTGAGCTGGAGAAAAACCGGTATAGCATTGATGCTCTTGTTGAGCAAAAGGATTACACCACCATTGTTAAGGCTTTGTTGCAACCATACGCGTTGAACTATGGCAATTTGCCCAAGGGTTTAATAAAATTCCACACCTACCCCGATGGTGCCCGAACTGCTTTTGAGGAGCATATAGTGGAGGGTGCTCAGTACACACGAATGCCCAATGGCGATGTTCATATTCACCTCACCGTATCGCCTGAGCATAGGGATGGTTTTAAGAAGTTGGCAAATGAGGTTGTGCCCCGCTATGAGGAGGTTCATGGGGTAAAAATCGACATAGAATACTCGGAGCAGAAAAGAGCGACCGATACCATTGCCGTGGAGGAGGATAACAGCCCATTCCGCGATGCCGAGGGAAGGCTGGTTTTCCGTCCGGGTGGCCACGGGGCGCTAATTGAGAATTTGAACGAGCTGGAAGCGGAGCTAGTTTTCATTAAGAATATCGATAATGTTGTCCCCGATAGGCTTAAACCCCAAACCGTGCTTTACAAGAAGGCTTTGGCTGGATTGCTGGTAAGCTACCAAAGCCTTGTTTTCGATTACCTAAGCCAGCTACAGGAGCAGGAGGCCCCATCGGAAGAGTTTCTGCATGAGGTGCTCGATTTTACCATCGATGAGCTTTGCATCCTTCCTCCCACAGGGCTAAACCTATCCGATACCGAAGCGCTTCACTCCTACCTTACCCAAAAGTTAAACCGCCCTATCCGCGTATGCGGAATGGTGAAAAACGAGGGCGAACCCGGTGGTGGGCCATTCTGGGCTACAAATCCCGATGGATCCATATCGCTACAGGTTGTTGAATCGTCGCAGATCGATATGAGTGATTCACAGAAAAAAGCCATTTTTGAATCATCAACCCACTTTAACCCCGTTGACCTAGTTTGCGGAATAGTTGATGTGGATGGGGAAAAGTTTGATCTGCTCAAGTTTCGCGACCCCAATACGGGTTTTATCTCCCTAAAAAGCAAGGATGGCAGACCGCTAAAAGCGCAAGAACTTCCTGGCCTTTGGAATGGCGCCATGAGCGATTGGATTACCATATTTGTAGAAGTTCCTCTAGCTACATTTAACCCTGTAAAAACGGTGAACGATTTGTTGCGCGATGAGCATCAGGGGTAAATGAGCTGCGGGTTGCGGGTTGCGAGTGCGGATATGTAAGGGTCTAGAGGGTGGACTAATTGGTTGAATGAATGATTGATTGATTGATTGGGTGATTGGGTGATTGGGTGATCCGCCAGTGGGCGGACAGGTTGGTTGATTGGTTGCCTCGTGAGAACGGCGTTTTTTGCCGTGATGACGAGTGATGATTGATTGGTTGCCTGCCTGAGTGCCCTCTAGGCATAGAGGTTGAGAGGTTTAGGTTAATGTGTAGTGGTTTCAAACTTACAAATGCTCGGTTCGCACTTACATTTGCATTTTTCCTCGTTACAATCCCATTTTCCAACAATGCATATCTACTTTTCGTTGTTGCAATTGCTTTTCACTGCTTACTTCGTTACCACGCGACAGGAGTTTTACGGTAGCACGGTTTCTATATACAGGTTTGGGTGCGCCTCATTACGGCTTTTGCCGTTTTTCTACCGATATTTGACCTCTGTCTGCTGTCAGAGACAGGCAGGCCGCTGGGGTAACTGGATGATTAGGGGATTGGCTGAGTGACTAAACGATTGACTGAATGATTGCATTAGGAAGGATTGGTTGAATTGCGGCTTAAATATACACCTATAGAGTGATAAACAATAAGGGCTGCCATCCTCGGCAGCCCTTACTCTATAAGGATTGGTTTGTGGGTTAGCGTTTGTAACAGTAATAGAGTTACAAAGCGCTACTGGGATTTCTCTCATTCCAAGGTTTCCAAGAGCGAGTTCTCCAGGTTTTAATGTAGCGGGCAATGTACTCGTCGAGAGGTTCGGCCAGAACAATTTTTGCACCATCCTTTGCTCTCCAGCGGTCGTCGGTTGAGCCAAATCCACCAGCCACCCATTCGTACTTAACAGCGAAGTTTCCCAGTGATTTAACGGTACCCGCTTCGAGGTTAATTTTAACAGGCTCATCGAGTTCAACCAGCTGCTTGATGTGGTACGAGTTGTTGGCGTAGGGTTCGTAGCTCATGATAAAGTTAGGGTTATTCACCTCCTTTTTGTACTCCTCGAGCTTACCATAGTCAACGTAAACGTGGTAAAAACCAACCAATGTGTACTCGCCAGCCGTCAAATTTTCTGAGTAAAAAATACTGTTTACATCGGCGGCCGAGTCGTACTTTCTAAATGGAATAATCTCGCCATCAGGCCCCTTAACAACGGGAGCCCAACCGGTGGCGTTATTGTTAATTACAATCTCGTAGCCACTACCATCGGCCTTCTCGCTGCCAAGCTGTAGCACCAGCAAGCTCATGTCGTCCGATGTAGGTTTATCAACCTTAGGGAATAGCTGTGCATACCCAGCCGATAGGCCAAGGTATATAGATGCTACTAACAGTAATGTGATTCGTTTCATAGTTAAATCCTCCTTTGATTTGTTAGGTTATTAAGTGCTATTTGCCTATTTATGTGATATATACGCTTTAGGCATTACGTTACGACATCTAATTCTTAACTATCCTTGAAACAAAAGTATCACCCTTTGAATTCGTAATGCTTATAATATACACTCCTGATTTAAGTGTAGATGTACTAATAGAGGTGTTACCATTTAAAAACATATCAACAATTCGCTGTCCTGCAAGGTTTGTTATTACTACACGCTCATTCCCTTCAACATTACTAATTGAAATATGATTTGAGAAGGGATTTGGGTATGCTCTTGGTTTTACAACTTGAGTAAAAGTAATTGCAGAAGCAATATCGAACTCCACATGAACCGTATGGTTTGAAGTAACCGAAACGAATTCGTAGGTTAAGGTTTCAGCATCCCAGTTTTCATCATTTTCCAAATTTATTTGATTTCCATCAACGCTTAGTGTTTCAATTACATATCCCTCATCTGGTGTAAACACAAAGGATTGTGAGTTTCCGTGCTCAACCACTACATTGCCTTCAGGGCTTATGCCTCCGTTATCGCCTGAGCTAGCTGTGATGGTGTACTCAATGATTTTAAAGCTGGCCCACAGCTCCACGTTGCCTATGGTTGAGATTTGGGTTACCGCCTCGCCCGCTAGCTCGGCGTTATCGAACCAGCCCAGGAAAGTGTACCCATCCTTGGTGGCATCTGCAAGGGTGATGTCCAAATCCTCAAGGGTGAAGGTGGCGGGGTTGGCGTGCGTGCCGCCATCGGCGTGGTAGGTGATGGTGTAATTAGCAACCTCGAAATTTGCCCACAGCTCCACGTCGCCAATCTCGGTAATTTGGGTTACGGCCTCGCCCGTTAGCTCGGCGTTATCGAACCAGCCCAGGAAAGTGTACCCATCCTTGGTGGCATCTGCAAGGGTGATGTTCAAGTCCTCAACGGTGAATGTGGTAGGGTTGGCGTGTGTAACGCCGTCTGCATTGTAGGTGATGGTGTACTCAATGGCCTCAAAGCTGGCCCACAGCTCCTTGTCCCCTATGGTTGAGATCTGAGTTACCGCCTCGCCCGCTAGCTCGGCGTTATCGAACCAGCCCAGGAAGGTGTAGGTGGTTTTATTGGCATCCTCTAAAGCTATAGTTAAATCCTCTATTGTAAACTCAGCCGGGTTGTCTTCGTGGTTGTCGCCACCCTCCAGATTGTAGGTAACGGTGTATTCAATTATTTCCCACTGAGCCGTATAAGTAGCATCCTCTGTAGCTTCAACAATATCAGGAGACCAACTAAGGAAATTGTAGCCATCTCTAGTTACCGCTGGAGGTGTAGGTAAGTCACCATGTACCACTGTTTGCACTTCACCACCCTCACCATTGTTGGCATCGAAGTTGATTTGATAGGTAGGTGTCACCGTTCCGCTAACCGCAATGTTTTGTATTGGAGTGTCTGTACTTGCTACGGTAATATTCCCAGAATGGTCACCTCCACTTGCCGAAGCGGCAATACGCACATAAATTATCTGGTCGGTAATAACCCCATCGGTCTGTGCAACTGTTATGCTTTGCGAATATGTTGTTCCATCGGTTGATACCTCAAAATGGATTGGGGCGGTAACAGTTGCATCGGCAATTAAATTACTTCCTGATAAGGTAAACGTTTGTGCATCGGAAACAGTACCTGCAATGGTTGTAAATGGACTTAAAGTGCCACTAATGAAAAAATATGAAAGATCAAAAACGGCAAAATTCTGTTGCGCTTTTCCGCCAACAGAGGTAAACTCCCCCCCTGCAAAAATATTGTCGTTGGATATGTAGATTAATCTTACTATAGAGTTTATATTTGGGTCCCAAGAAGCATCGGGATTTCCATTGGTGTTATTGAGTTTGGCAATTCGGTTTCGGGTTTGTCCGCCGATAGAGGTAAAGCCCCCTCCCACATAAATATCGTCGCCATATATAGCAATAGTGTTTACTGTTCCACTGGCATTTGGATTCCACGTAGCATCTGCTGCTCCATCAGTGTTATTGAGTTTGGCAATATAGTTTCTGGTTTGACCTCCAATTATAGTAAACTGTCCTCCCACATAAATATCGTCACCTGATATGGCAATTGACCAAACAATAGTATTTGCATTCGGGTTCCAATTAAGATCTGCAGTACCATCAGTATTATTGAGTTTGGCAATATAGTTTCTGGTTTGACCTCCAATTATAGTAAACTGTCCTCCCACATATATATCGTCACCTGATATGGTAATTGCTCGAACAACACTGTTTGAATTTGGGTTCCAGGCAACATTAGCGGCTCCGTTGGTGTTATTTAGTTTGGCTAGGCATTTTTGGGTTTGACCGCCGATTGAAGTAAAACTTCCCCCCACATAAATATCGTCGCCTGATAGGGCGATTGTATATACATAACTGTTTGCATTCGGATTCCATGCTTCATCCAAAGTGCCGTCCGAATTGTGAAATCGTGCTATTCGGTTTCGGGTTTGTCCACCGATAGAAGAAAAGTTACCTCCCAAATAAATATCGTCGCCAGATATGGCAATTATCCTAACGCTTTGATTTGCATTCGGGTTCCAATTTGGATCCGCGATACCATCAGTATTATTGAGTTTGGCTATGTAGTTGCGGGGTTCTCCCCCAATAGAGGTGAAGTTTCCCCCCGCATAAATATTTTCGCCTGCTAGGGCGATTGACCAAACAACACTGTTTGCACTTGGATTCCACGTCTCATCAGCATCACCGTTGGTATTATTGAGCTTGGCGATTCGGTTTCGACTTTGTACGCCGATATAGGTGAATTCCCCTCCCACGTATATATCATCTCCGGATATTGCGATTGTCCAAACCCTATTGTTTGCACCTGAATTCCACGTCTCATTGGCATCACCGGTGGTGTTGTTGAGCTTGGCTATTCGATTTCGACTTTGTCCACCGATTTTGGTGAATTCCCCTCCCACATATATATCATCTCCGGATATTGCGATTGTCAAAATTTTATTGTTTGCACCTGGATTCCACGTCTCATCGGCATCACCGGTGGTGTTGTTGAGTTTGGCTATGTTAGTTCGGGCTTTACCTCCAATAGAGGTAAACTGTCCTCCCACATAAATATTGTTACCAGAGATTGCGATTACTCTAACTTCATGTATATCTGGATATTCGCCAATACTCATATTGGGGTTCCACTCCAAATTCACTGTTTTGTCGGGCTTGATATGCGCTAAGTGATTACGATCTACACCCTCAACGCTTGTAAAGGAGCCTCCTATATACCAACCTCCATTGCCATCGGGCACTGCAATATTAACCGATCCATTCACTAAAGGCATATCGGTTGCTGCTATACCTGTGCTTGGGTCAATGGTTACACCTTGTCCTGTATTTGGCCCTATGTTAGTAAATTCACCTCCTATGTAGGTGTAGTTATCATCGCTTACAATAGTATTAACTACTCTATTAGGCACCCACCAGTCTGAATTAATTGGCGTTTGCGCACTGCTTCCAATTGTTATTAGAAGAAATGCTAAGGCTACAATTGTGAGTAGAGTTTTTTTCATAATTTATTCCTCCTATTATTTTGCTTGATTTATAGTATGGTTTGTGAATTTAAAAAGTCGATAATTAGCTGGTTATTCCCATGGCTTACTGGTACTGCATCGGAATTGCTAAGGGTAACAAAGGCGTTGCAATTAACATAGGTTTTTAGGTACGCTAAATTGATTAGGTGCGAGGGATGCGTTTGGATAAAACTACAGTCACCCAGAACCTCTGCTATCGCTTCTATGGATATGGTGGCAGTAAGGAATAAACCTGTATCGAGATAAAAGGTGCACTCATTGCCAACGCTCTCTATACGAACTACACTGCTTATTGAAAGCACAGTGTACTCGCAACCCTTGGTTAAAACTTCTGTTTTTTTACTGGAGCTAAAGTGCAAGGGGGTATCGCTGTTACACCTGTGCAACGGTAGGGTGCTAATTGCTTTCACATCAGCATTGAACCACAGCAGTATTGTCAAGTTTTTGACATCTTCGCAAGTGGCATCAATATCCGTTTGTGCTGCAAGTAAAACTTTGGGCATAAGCTAAATTTTGCACAAAGTAGCAGCAACGGTTAGCTAAAAAAAGGGGTAGCTATTATTTGGCTGGGTTTAGCTATTATTCGCAAGGGTATATTTATTATTTGATTTTTGAATGGTGGCATTTATGCTGCTCAAGTAGGTAAAACTATAAATCGCTAAGCATCTTCAGCAGCTGTTCGCGCTTACGGGTTGATATGGGCACCTGAGCACCATCGGCAAAAGCTAGCACTCCCCCATCAACCTTATCAACTCGCACCACATGGTTAATGTTCACCAAATGGCTTTGGTGTACCCTTACAAAGCCATACTCTTGGAGCATATCCTCAAAGTATTTCAATGATTTTGATATCAGTAGCTTGGGTTGATTCTCGAAAAACACCTTGGTGTAGTTGCCATCGGCCTCGCACCGAACAATGCTTTGAATGGACACCAGATGGATGCTCTCGCAGGTTTTGAGCACTATCTTCTTTTTACCCTGATTGGTTGTATCAACGTTCTCGAAAAAAGCTTTTAGCTTTACCGATATCTCATCGCTATCATCAAGCGTAGTGCTTAGCTTCTCAATGGCTGCCCTTAGCTCGTTGGTGTTAATGGGCTTTAGGATATAGTCGAAAGCGCTAAACTTAATGGCCTCCAGGGCATGCTCCTCAAACGCCGTAACAAAAACAACTTTAAAATCGATATTGCCGAAAAGCTTGAGCAAATCGAATCCTGTGCCATCGGGCATATTGATATCTAAAAAAACGGTGTTAGGCTTAAGGTTTGTAATGGCGACAAAAGCTTCATCAACACCCGAAGCCTCACCTAATACTGTAACCTCAGGGAAAAAGCGTTCAAGAATTGCCCTAAGCGTTTCCCTAGCCCTTGGTTCATCATCAACCAGTAATGCTTTAATCATTGCTAACTCAATTATTGTTGTTACTAATCTTATGGTCTACAATTGGTATGGTTATTTCAACCCGTGTGCCTTGGCTCCCCAGCTGTTGACGATCGATAATTTTCACACCAGCGCTTCTTCGATATTTAGCTGCAAAGCCCTTAATTCTTTCGCGGGTTATTGATGTTGCATAGCTAGTATGCGATATACGCCTGCTTTTGTTAATTTCTATTGATTTATCTAGCCCAACACCATCATCCTCTACAATGATTACGATGTTATTACCCTCGGCTATTAGATTTACCCGAATTACTCCTTTACCCTCCATGTGCATGATGCCATGCTCAATGCTATTTTCGATAAATGGTTGGGCCAGCATTGGGGGCAACCTATAATCAGAGGCCAAAAGGGTTTGATCAACTTCGATAAAGTAATCAAACTTATTGGGGAACCGCAACTTCTGCAGCGAGAGGTATAGCTCTAGCGTTTGTACCTCTTGCCTCACCGAAATGAATGCAGAGCGTGAGTTCTCAAGTATAAGTCGGACCAATTGCGAAAATGATGAGAGGTAATTCCCAGCCTCCTCGGGCTGATTTCGGTACATAAAACTTTGGATTGCCGAAAGGCTATTGAAAATGAAATGGGGGTTCATCTGCGATATAAGCAGGCGTTGCTCCAGCTCCACATTCAGCCTAGCAGCCTTGAGCTGACCAATGTATGTAAACGCATATGCCAACACACCAGCAACTATCAGCATCGCTATGGCCAACCTAAACCAAAGTGTTTGCCAAAAGGGTGGTTTAACCCAAATATTAAGGGTAGAGTAATTATTGAGCACCTTGCCATTGGGCATGAGCTGTGCCACCCTAAAGGTGTATTTTCCGGGAGGAATATTTGTGTATGATATGCTATGCGATTGGGTTTGAGTCCAGGTGGGATCAATGTTCTCGAGCTTGTAAAAGTATGTTGTTCCCTCACCAAATCCAAAATCGGTTGCAGTATAGCTTATGGTAAAGAAGTTCTGTTTGTGCGAGAGCTGAACCGTATCGTTACTAAGCAAGAAATGGTCATGAGGGGTTTCAAAAACATCAAAACGAGTAAAATGCACTCCTAAAGAGGGGTTTTGATACGTTTCAATATGATTTGGATCGAACACCACAACTCCCCTTGAGGTGCCAAAGGCAAACCTTTGGTCGTTAAGTTTTATGCACGCCCGAGAGAAAACTGTGGAGGGTAAACCGTGAAACTCGCTGTAAACATTCACTTTAAATGTAGAAGGATCCACAACCAAAAGCCCATTGTTGGTTCCTGCCCAAACATTACCCCTATCATCCTCTATTAACGAGCGAATATCAAGCTGAGATGGGATATTTGATAGAGTTATCACAAAATCATCAATGATGTAACATAACCCCATACTTGTTGCAACCCATACCTTTCCATCGGAAGCCTCAAGGGTTGCATTGATGTAATTACTGGGCAGCTCGGGTGCGTAGAAGTGTTTTATGAACCCAGCACCTTTACTAATTCTATTTAACCCCATATTGGTGGTTCCAACCCAAATATCGCCGTTGGTATCCTCCATGAGGGTGGAGGTAAGATGCGAGCTTACCCTGTCAGAATCGGGCAGGTTGGCATCAATTATATCGCCTGTGTTGAGCGCAATTTGGTAATGCCCCGTTTCGGCTCCAACCCAAATGGTGTTGTTGTTCAGCAGAGCTGCGGATCTTATGGCGGTGCTAAACCCATCGGGGACATCACTAAATTGGATAGGCTCACAAGTGTTAGCAATGGGGTTGTATATGTATATCCCTAGTGGGCTAAACACTACGAGCTGCTTTTCGTTTACAGTAAGTGTTGATGTGACTGGTATATCGAGAACAACCCATTTCTCACCATTTTCTGAATCAAACTTATCAAGCTCATCCAACCTAACTCGAACCAAACCGCTGGAGGTTGACACCAACACATAGCCCCTAACCACCTCTGTATGATTCACAAAGCCAAACTTCTCAAATGATAATTTTCGAAAAGCATCAAGTTGCAACTCGGGGTCGAGAACTCCAAGGAATAGGTTACTGTAGCCTTTGAGGATAACCGAATCGGAACCAATTAGCATCATACTTTTAATGGAATTGTTGGGCAGATGAGCCCTAAACTCCTCCTTTCCCCTACCATCAAAAATCCTAAGCACATCCTCATCGAGCAAAAACACCCTATTATCTGGTGATATTTTAACATCTATGGGATTGAG
>Ga0334882_1002999_pt1 | contig 16168 bp, 14 predicted proteins | sample GraSluR1_MG_5_FD_207226 | JGI IMG/M metagenome (GOLD analysis project Ga0334882, IMG submission 207226) | Sludge microbial communities from methane-producing bioreactor in Wageningen University, Netherlands - Granular Sludge_15_04-R1 | ecosystem: Engineered > Bioreactor > Anaerobic >... | reverse complement strand
CGACTATCTGCACCGTTACATGCCGAGCAACCGGCTGCTCGCTGCCATCCGCACCCGGCGCGGACTCAAGTGGGGGATACCCGCGACGCTGGTCGCGCTTCCGTACATCCTGATCGCCAGCGTCTGCTCGGGGTTGGCAGCCGACGGCGGCCCAGGCTGGCTCCACCTCATCGTGCTGTGGGCGTGCTGGAACGCACTGAAGTTCATCATCATGGGACCCGTGAGCGTCGCCCTGCTCATCCGTGCGCGCCTGCGCGAGGCTGCGGTCCGTCGTCACCAGCGCCACGACTCGTGCGTCGAGGCGAGCCTGCGTGAGCCAGCCCTTCGTTCCTAGGCTCAACCGCCCACGGCAGCAGATGCTGTGATGCTAGAACCACGGCGCCCGCCAGGCCGGATCACGACACCGTGTGAAGCGAGCGCTCGCCGGACCGCCTGAGGCCCCGACCCGACCTTCATGCCGACCTCTACCAGTGTCAACCCGCTGAGGTAGAGGTCGGCTGCTTCGTGGATGCGGGAAGGATCGAACCGTCCACGGCGGATCGTCACCTCCCGACGGGTGAGGTGCGTGGCGACCGTCCGCCGGTTCACTCCGAACACGGATGCCAGCTCCACGAGCGTCGCACCCTCGCGGTACTGCGCTACCAGATCGTCGACCTGCTCCGGGCGAAGGAGGGTTTGAGCCATCCCAAGTGATCGCACCACTCGACCCCTTGAGTCGGACACAGTAGGCTCAGAGGAGCGCTGGTCGTGGTTGTAGAAGCCCCGTGACCTGCGCAAAGACAAGGTTTTCAGGTGTGGGCAGGGGTTCTCAAACTCTCTACGGAGGTCCACCAGAAGTTTCTTACGGGAACACTCGGCATCGGAAGATGTGGGGTGTTCCCGTTTGGCGTTTCCGGGGTTGCTGCCGGAGTCCGCACCGCTACTGATGAGGGTGCCGAAGGGCTCGGCCAAGCGTGGGCGGAGGTGTTCCTCTTCGGTGATCTCCAGGCGTTCGTAGGAGGCTTGGCATGCGAGGCGTCGGTTGGTGTCGTCGGAGTGGGCGTACATGTGGTGGGCGTCGGTGAGCAGGCTGAGGGAGTCGTGGAGGAATGCGCGGCCCCCGGCGTACTGCTCGGTGTGGGTGGCGAGCCGCTGGCCGATGTCGGCGAGCCCGGCGCGGATGCGATCCTGGTGCCGCTTGAGGGTCGGTAGGTCGATGGCGTCGGCGAAGTGCGCGGCCAGAAGCTTGTCGCTTTCGGCTTCCAGCCGTGCCCGGTTCGCGGTGAGGTCGGCGAGTTCTTGGTCGCGTTCGGCGGAGCGCTGGTCGAAGGCGGCGTCGACATCGGCGGCGAGGTGTTGGTAGTCGTCTTCGCTGATGGTGATGCTGGCGTAGGAGTCTTGGACGAGGCGTTCGGCGACCTGGACGGGCACGGCGCGCCGGGTGCAGGTGGTCTTCTTGGCGGCGCGCCCGGAGCAGACGAAGTAGGTGGTGCCGCGCGGGTTGGTTGCGTAGTCGAGCAGCATCCGTGATCCGCAGTTTCCGCAGTAGAGCAGGCCTTTGAGGTGGTGGGCGTGTTGCACGTGCCGTGTCATCCCGGCGTTGCGGGCTTTGAGGAGGGATTGCACCTGGTCGAACAGGGCCGGTTCGATGAGGGGCTCGTGGGCTCCGGGGTGGAGTGCGCCTTTGTAGCGGATGATTCCGGCGTAGTACGGGTTGGTCAGCAGCTTGTACAGCGTGTTGCGCCCGAGCGGCTTGGAGGATCGCTTCGGCGAAGGAACCGTCAGGAGTCCGCGGGCGGTGAGGTCGCGCAGTAGTTGGACGACGGAGGTCTCGCCGTGCGCGTAGGTCTCGAACGCCCACCGGATCAGTGGTGCGCGCTCGGTGTCGACCTCGACGGTGCGCACTTCCCGGCCCTGCTCGTCGATGCGGCGGACGTTGATGTAGCCGATAGGGGCTCGCATGGGGGTGCCGCCCTGGGCGACCTTCTGCGTCATGCCCTTGGTGACTTCGGTGGCCAGGTTCCTGCTGTAGAACTCCGCGATGGACGACATGATGCCGTGGACCAGCATGCCTGAGGGGGTCTCGTCGATGGACTCCGTCGCGGAGACGAGCGTGACGCCTGCCTCCAGGAGTGCTTGTTGGATGTGGACGTCGTCGAGGCGGTTGCGGGCGAGCCGGTCGACCTTGTGCACCAGGCACACCTGCACCCGCGTCGCAGCGATGAACGCGAGCATCTCCTGGAGTGCCGGGCGGTCGGCGGAGCGTGCGGATTCTCCCGCATCCACGAATTCGCGGACGATCCGGGCACCGAGGTCGGCGGCCTTTCGCTGGTTGGCCTCGCGCTGGGCGGGGATGGAGAAGCCTTCCTCGGTCCCGCCGCGCTCGGCCTGCTCACGCGTGGACACCCGTAGGCAGGACACCGCCAGCAACTCCGGTGCGGCCGGTGCGTTGTCGGATGTGTGTCCCATGGCGGGTGCTCCTCTCTCCGTCAGGTTGTGGATTCAGGACGGTCCCCTGGTATGGGTGACGGTGCCGCAAACTTTGCGGAACCGCCGATGTCGCACGAGACCGGCCGGTCGAGGCCGTCTGGTATCGGGAGGCCGTAGGGGTCCGGCTCCCCGGCCAGCCAGGCGCGGTGACGCGCCTGGGCGACGTTCAGCACCAGTTCGACCAGCCGGTGCAGGTCAGGTTCGTCTTGCCGCCAGACCCTCAAGCGCAGGGCCGTCACGTCACGGTTCATGACAGGTAGGTGCGCACCGGCTCCCAAGCCGCAAAATCGGTGCCGCAAAATCCGTCGGCGCTGAGACGAACGAAGTGCGTGAAGACCCCGTCAGGAGGTGCCACGCCTCTGGCAGATCGAGGAACGTACCTGCCGGTATGGAATTGTCGGTACGGCCAGACTACCTGGGATCGGCCGGGCGCAACAGGTCCACCGCGCGCGGCAGCGCCAGCAGTCCGCGCCCCAGCGCGCCGGCCAAGTGCGGGTCGGCAATCTCGCGGAGCCTGTCCGGCGTGATGCCATCGCGCGTCCCCTCCGCGTTCTTGTCGGTGACGGCCACGTGGACAGCTGCCCGCAGGTCCTCGCACCACGCCTTCACCTGCCGCGACATCGCCCGGCTGTCGCTGACGCCGGGGTCGGTAAGCAGGCGCAGCAGCGCGCGTCCCTCGGTTCGAGTGAAGTAGCTGTCGAGAATCGCGTCAATATCAGTCGTCCCCGAATTCTCGGCGTCGGACTCGCCATCTCGGTCCTCGCTCGTCCCAGGCCGGAGGTTGGCCGTCAGGTCGGCGCGCATCTGCTCGATCGCCGTCAGAGCGAGGGCTTCCTTGCCGTCGAAGTAGTGGTAGAGGCTCCCATGGCCCACACCGGAGCGATCCAGCACCATGGTGGGGCTGGTCGCCGTGAACCCCCGCTCCGCATACAGCTCGCACGCAGCGGTCACGAGCTCTTGCCGCGAGCCGTGCGCTGGCCTGCCTGGCCTGCGTCGCTGCGATGTCATCCGCGCCTCCGATCCACCGTGTCGAGTTCCATACAGGGTAGTATGGTCCTCGATCTGCAAGAGGCGTGCGAGCCCCCATCCTGGGCTGAGCGTGCACGGAAATGTCGGTGGTGACGCGTACCGTCCTTGCTTGAGGGAAGCGACGCCGTTGGTACCGGCACCATCCGCGTACCGGTACGCGTGCTTCTCCTCATTCTGTCAGCTACCGCATGAGACGAAGGACCCGCATTGCCGCACGATTCCATCAATCACGCCAGGATCGTCTCGCTGATCTGGGGCATCGCTGACGACGTGCTGCGCGACCTGTACGTGCGCGGCAAGTACCGTGACGTGATCCTGCCGTTCACCGTGCTGCGGCGCCTGGATGCCGTGCTGGAACCCACCCGCGATGCCGTGATGGAGATGAAGAGGGTCCTCGACGACGCCGGTATCGTCGATCAGGACGCGCCGCTGCGCGACGCTGCGAAGCAGGCGTTCTACAACACGTCAGGTTTCACCTTCAAGGACCTGCGCAACGCGGCCAACAAGACCCGGCTCCGCCAGAACTTCGAGGCGTACCTCGACGGCTTCTCCCCGAACGTGCAGGAGATCATCGAGAACTTCGACCTTCGCCACCAGCTTCCCAAGCTCACCAAAGCAGATGCCCTGGGAGCGCTCATCGAGAAATTCTGCTCGCCCGACCTCGACCTTTCCCCGACGGGCTTGGACAACCACGGCATGGGCACGGTGTTCGAGGAGCTGGTGCGCCGGTTCAACGAGGACAACAACGAGGAAGCGGGTGAGCACTGGACGCCACGCGACGCGGTGCGCTTGATGACCCGCCTCATGTTCGAGCCGATCGCTGAAAGGATTCCATCGGGCACGTACCGTCTCTACGACGGGGCGATGGGCACCGGCGGCATGCTCACTGTCGCTGAGGAGACCCTTAAGCAGCTCACGGAGCCGTTGGGCAAGCGGATCTCCACGTACCTATATGGGCAGGAGATCAACGCCGAGACCTACGCCATCGCCAAGGCCGACCTCATCCTCAAGGGGGACGGCCAGGCGGCGGACAACCTCGTGGGCGGTCCCGAGTGGTCGACTCTGTCCAACGATGCGTTCGCTGGCCAAGAGTTCGACTTCATGCTCTCCAACCCGCCCTATGGCAAGAGCTGGAAGACTGACCTGGACAGGTTGGGCGGCAAGAGCCATGTCATCGACCCGCGGTTCGTCATCACCCACGATGGTGATGCGGAGTACTCGCTGGTCACCCGGTCCAGCGACGGCCAGCTCATGTTCCTGGCCAACCTCATCTCGAAAATGAAGCAGGGCACCGAGCTTGGTTCTCGCATCGCCTCGGTGCACAACGGCTCATCGCTGTTCACCGGCGACGCCGGGCAGGGTGAGAGTAACTTCCGCCGGTGGATCATTGAGAACGACTGGCTGGAGGCGATCATCGCACTGCCCCTGAAGATGTTCTACAACACCGGCATCGCGACCTACGTGTGGGTGATCACCAACCGCAAGGAGGAACGCCGCCGCGGCAAGATTCAGCTGATCGACGCCACCAATTGGTTCACCCCGCTGCGGAAGAACCTGGGAGAGAAGGGCGTCGAGATCAGCAGTGCCGACGCCGATCGGGTACTCGCCACACTCAAAGCCTTCGACCAGGCAGACGACCCGGCGCACTCGAAGGTCTTCGACGGAGCGGACTTCGGCTACTCGAAGATCACCGTCGAACGCCCGCTGCGCATTGCCGGGATCGACCCGCACCGGGTCTACAAGACCGCCGAGATCAAGAAGCTCAAAGAAGACGGTATCCGCGACGAGTCCGCCCCACCGGTCATCAAGAGGGTGCTGCCCTATGCCGCGAAGCCCGACCCACTCCGCGGACGCTACGAGGCCACCATCGACGGACGCACGCGCGTGGTCGAGTACGAGCCCGACACCGAGCTGCGCGACACCGAGCAGGTGCCACTCACCGAACCCGCAGGCGAGCACGCGGACGGCATCGAAGCTTTCTTCCGCCGCGAAGTGCTGCCCTACGCCCCGGACGCCTGGATCGACCAATCCAAGACGAAGATCGGCTACGAAGCCTCCTTCACCCGACACTTCTACAAGCCCACCCCCATGCGCACCCTCGCCGAAATCCAGGCCGACATCCGCGCCCTCACCGCCGAAACCGACAATCTTATGGCCGAAATCGCAGGTGAGGAGTGATGTTTCAGGGCTTGCCACGCTACGAGTCATATGTACCCGCCGGCGAATGGATCCCGTCGGTCCCTAAAAGTTGGGGCTGGGAGCCAGCACGTACCATCTTCTCTGAGCGCAAAGAGACTGACCATGTCGACGAACAGATGCTGTCCGTCACGATCGGTCGCGGCGTCATCCGGCAGGCAGACCTCATCGCAAACACCGCCAAGAAGGACTCGTCTAATCTTGACAAGTCCAAGTACAAGCTGGTCGTGCCAGGAGATCTCGTCTACAACAAGATGCGCGCGTGGCAAGGAGCAGCTGGCGAGTCGGCGTATCTGGGGATCGTGAGCCCGGCCTATATCGTGATGACGCCGCGATCGGGCCTGACCGAGTACTTCCATCACGTCCTGCGCACACCGATGTTCGCAAAGGAGGCAGAGCGCTGGTCATACGGGATCACCTCCGATCAGTGGAGCCTTCGGCCGGAGCACTTCAAGATGATTCGCTTCCCGGTGCCCCCGCGGGAGGAGCAGGCGGTGATCGTTAAGTACCTCGCTCACGCGAACGCCCGCATCAACAAGGCCATCACCGCCAAGCGCCGCCTCATCGCCCTCCTCGAAGAGCAGAAGGCGGTAATCTCGGCGAACCAGCTGGAGGGCCTAACTGGATCGATCGGTCGTCTCAAACAATTCTCAAAAATTCAGACTGGGCTCACTATGGGTAAGGACTATCGAGACCAGGACCTGAGGGAGTATCCATACCTCCGTGTTGCCAATGTGCAAATGGGATATGTGGACACCAGAGAAGTTGCCACGGTTATGATTCCGGAATCTGAGGCGGAACGGGTCACTCTTCGCGAGGGCGATGTGCTCATGACGGAGGGTGGTGATATCGACAAGCTCGGACGGGGTACCGTCTGGGACGGAAGCATCTTTCCTTGCCTGCATCAGAACCATGTGTTCGCGGTGCGTTGCTCACGGGATCTGAAGCCGGAGTTTCTTGCTTTGTGGCTTTCGGGGCCTACGGCTCGCGATTATTTCTATCTGACCGCGAAGAAGACCACGAATCTCGCCTCGACGAATTCGACCACTGTTCGGGAACTACCGATTGTCGTTCCGAGTGTTCGCGACCAAGCTCGACTAGTTGACGAACTCACAACAACAGAGGAGCCGTTGAACGATGCGATCAGAAGGGAGCAAGTCGAGATCGCTCTCCTGCAGGAGTTCCGCACCCGGCTGGTGGCTGATGTGGTGACGGGTCAGGTGGACGTCCGCGGCGTGGCTGCGACTTTGCCGGACGCTGTCAAGGCGGGTGCTGATGCTGCCGACGACGAACTGCCTGTGCTTGATGAGGAGCTGGTCGCTGTGGTGGAGGGTGACGATGTGTGACGGGTTGGGCTACCGCAGCCGACTCCAGAGTGTTACGATCTAGGTAACACGATGGAGCTGACGTACGCGGACCGTGAGTTGGAGCGCCAGTGCGCCGAGGGGCGCTACATGCAGCGCAGGCTGGGTGCGCAGCGGGCGAAGGCGTTGCGCCTGCGTCTTGACGAGCTTCGGCGTGCCGAGGAGCTCGCTGACCTGCTGTTCTTCGGTGGCAAGTGGGAGGAACTGAAGGGTGATCGTGCAGGGCAGTGGTCGGGCAGATTGACCGCGAACTGGCGGCTCATCATCGAGCCTGACCGCACAGTCGTCACCATCGTTCTGGTCCGCGAGATCGTCGACTATCACTGAGAGGAGCTGACATGACGACCCTTCCTGATTACGCCGTTGCCCCGGGTGAGCACATCCAGGAGTGGCTGGACGACCAGGGAATCAACGCGGCCGAGCTGGCTCGTCGTCTCGACGTGACGCCGAAGCATGTCTCGGAGCTGCTCTCTGGGAAGGCCCCGTTGTCTGCCACTGTCGCGCTGGGCTTGGAGCGTGTCACGGGGATCCCGGCCCGGATCTGGAACCGGTTCGAGGCGGGATACCGGGAGGACGTGGCCCGTCTGGCGGAGGCTGATCGGCTCGCTGCCCAGTACGACGAGGCGAAGCTGTTCCCGCTGACCTATCTGCGCAAGTGGAAGGTCATCTCAGCCCCGGCGCGTGACAAGGCGGGGACGGTTCGTGATTTGTTGAGTCTTTTCGGCATCGCAGATCTCGACGCGTTTGGTCCGACGTGGGTGCATGCGAAGGTGGCCTACCGCAAGGTCACGCTTGCCACGGACAAGGTCTACGAGCGGGCGACGTGGCTCGCGCTGGGAGAGCGTGCAGCCGAGGTGGAGAGCCTTGGCGAGTACGACCGGTCCGGGCTCGAAGCGCTGATCCCGCAGTTGCGGGCGCTGACGGCGCATCCGAACCCGGTTGAGGCCCTCGGTGAGGTGACGGCCATGCTCCGCGGGGTTGGAGTCGCGTTCTGTTTGATCCCACCGATTCCAGGTTTTGGCGTGCACGGCGCGACCCGCTGGATATCGGGGCACCCAGTGGTCCAGCTCTCTGTTCGCGGAAAGACCGACGACCAGCTGTGGTTCACGCTCTTCCACGAGCTGGGACATGTGCTGCTACACGGCCAGAAGACGGTCTTCCTGCAAGGGGCAGGCGACCGAGCGGAAACCGAGGCCGACGAGTTCGCTTCGTCGACCCTGATCCCTGAGCCCTACCGGGACCGGCTGCCGAGCGGCCGGAACATCGCTGCTGTGTGTGACCTTGCCGCAGACCTTGGCATCGCTCCGAGCATCGTCCTGGGCCAGGCGCAGCGTGCCACGAAGGACTTCGCGTGGGGCCAAAAGCTCCGCGTGAGGCTGGTGTGGGACGACACGAAGGAGGCGCAATGATCGCTCGAAGCCTCGACGAGGCGAGCCTCGAAGCGCTCATCGTCACCCAAATGGTTGAAGGGGGTTGGAGCGAAGGCCGGGCACCCGATTTCGATCCGTCCTACGCGCTCGATCTCGAACATCTGACGGCGTTCGTCGAGGCGACGCAGCCCCGCGTCGCGAAGGCGCTGTCGCTTGGTGAACTGACGCCCGCCCGCCACAGGTTCCTGGCCCGCTTACAGGGTGAGATCACGAAGCGTGGGGTGGTGGACATCCTCCGGGGCGGCGTCGATCATCTTGGCCAGCACGTGGACCTCTATTACCCGCAACCGAGCGCAGGTAACGCGAGGGCCACGAAGCTGTTTGCGGCCAACCGCTTCGTGATCACCCGGCAGGTGCACCACAGTCCCAGCAACCGCGGCGATGCGGTAGACCTCGTGGCGTTCGTGAATGGCATCCCTGTGTTCACGTTCGAGTTGAAGAACAACATCACCAAGCAGACGGTTGATGATGCGGTGCAGCAGTACCAGCGCGACCGCGACCCGAAGGAGCTGCTGTTCGGCTTCGGGCGCACCCTCGCGCACTTCGCAGTCGATGACCAGCGGGTGAAGTTCTGCACCCATCTCAAGGGTGCCGCGTCGTGGTTCCTGCCGTTTGACCAGGGATACATCGATGGGGCGGGTAACCCTCCCAACCCTGACGGGGTCATGACGGACTACCTGTGGCGGCGGATTCTGGCACCCGAGAGTCTGGCCGGGATCATCGAGAACTACGCCGAGATCCTCACTGAGAAGAACCCCACCACGGGCAAGAAGACGAAGAAGGCGATCTTCCCCCGCTACCATCAGCTCGACGCGGTGCGCTGCCTGCTTGCCGACGTGACGAAGAACGGGGCGGGCCGAAAGTATCTCATCCAACACTCGGCGGGTAGCGGCAAGTCCAACTCGATCGCGTGGCTCGTGCACCAACTGACCGAAACCTCCCATCACGGGCGCGTCGCGTTCGACTCGATCATCGTCGTGACTGACCGGATCATCCTCGACGATCAACTGTCCCAAACCATCAAGTCGTTCCTTCAGGTCGGGTCGACCCTGGTGCACGCGGACCGTTCCGGTGACCTGCTCCGGGCGATCACGGCGGGCAAGAAGATCATCGTCACTACTGTCCAGAAGTTCCCTTACATCCTCGATGACATCGGCACGGAGCACCAAGGGCGCCGCTTCGCGATCGTGGTTGATGAGGCCCACTCCTCGCAAGGCTCGAAGACGTCGGCGGCGATCTCTCGTGCACTTGGTGGCGGAGAGGACGGCGATGAGGAGGAGAGCGTCGAGGATCTGATCAACAGGATCATCGAATCAAAGAAGCTGCTGCCCAACGCCAGCTACTTCGCATTCACCGCGACCCCGAAGAACAAGACGCTGGAGTTGTTCGGAGAGCCGGTCGCGAACCCTGACGGCACCACCGGGTACCGCCCGTTCCACTCCTACACGATGAAGCAGGCCATCCAGGAGGGCTTCATCGTCGATGTGCTGGCCAACTACACCCCGGTCGGCAGCTACTACAAGCTGATGAAGACCGTGGAGGACGATCCTGAGTTCGACGCGACGCGGGCTTCGAAGAAGCTGCGCGCCTACGTCGAAGGCAATGAGCACGCGATTGCGCAGAAGGCCGACATCATGGTCGAGCACTTCCTGAGCCAGGTCCTTGCCAAGCAGAAGATCGGTGGGCAGGCCCGGGCGATGATCGTCACCTCGTCCATCGCCCGGTGCATCGAGTACTTCCATGCCGTCGAGGCGGCGCTGGCTGCCCGGAAGAGCCCGTACAAGGTGATCGTGGCGTTCTCCGGCGAGCACGACGACAAGGGCGTTCAGGTCACTGAGGCGAGCCTCAACGGGTTTCCCTCCCGAGCGATCGCCGAACAGATCAGGACCGATCCGTACCAGATTCTCGTGGTCGCCAACAAGTTCCAGACCGGTTACGACGAGCCCCTGCTTCACACGATGTACGTCGACAAGACCCTGTCAGGCGTGCTCGCCGTGCAAACGCTGTCTCGTCTCAACCGTGCGCACCCGGCCAAACATGAGACTTTCGTGCTCGACTTCGCGAACACCGCTGACGACATCCAACGCGCCTTCGCCCCGTACTACCGCACCACGGTGCTCGCTGAAGCCACGGATGCGAACAAGCTTCACGACCTCGTCCATGATCTCGACGAATTCGGCGTCTACACGCCCGAACACGTTGATGAGTTCGTCGCCCGGTACCTGAGAGGAGAGCCACGCGACCGCCTCGACCCACTGCTCGACGAGTGCGTCGCCGAGTACGTCGAGTTGCCCGACGAAGACGACCAGGTCACGTTCAAGGGCGACGCGAAGGCGTTCCTGCGGACCTACAACTTCCTGTCCACCGTGCTTCCCTACGGCAGTGCCAATTGGGAGAAGCACTCCATCTTCCTCGACCACCTCGTCCCGAAGCTCCCCGCTCCGAAAGAAGAAGACCTCTCCACAGGGATTCTGGAGAACGTCGACCTCGAGTCCTACCGAGCCGAGAAGCTCGCCTCCATGCGCATCGTGCTGGACGACGAGGATGGGCTGATTGCCCCCGTCCCCGCTGCTGGCGGAGGCAGTACGGTCGACCCAGACCTGGAGCGACTCTCGGAGATCGTGAAGAGCTTCAACGCTCACTTCGGCAACATCGAATGGAACGACTCCGACCGCGTTGAGCGGTTCATCACCGAAGAGATCCCGCGCCTTGTCTCAGAAGACGAGGCCTACAAGAACGCCCAAGCCAACAACGACCCGGTCAACGCGCGCGTCGAAAGCGACCGCGCGCTCGGTCAGGTCATGCTGCGCCTCATCGCCGACGACACCCAGCTCTTCAAGGAGTTCCAAGACAACGAGAGCTTCAAACGATGGCTCGCCGACGCCGTGTTCAACGCAACCTACAGGAAGAGGGCATGAGTACGGCGAGCGAGCTCAAGCGCTATCGAGAGCAAGCTGTAGGTCTCCGCAAGGACATCAGCGGACACTCCAAGACCGTCGCTGACAAGCGGAAGAAGGCTGCGGATGCACAGTCAGCGGCCTCACGTAGCCGATCGGACGCGACCATTCGTTCGAAGCTGCGCGAGGCGGAGACTGCGACTAACGCAGCAAACACTGCCGAGCGCAAGCGAGCGGACGCTGAGAAGAAACTCGCCGACGTCGAGAAGAAGGTGGCCGACCTTCAAACCCGATACGAGAAGGAACAGCGTACCGAATCAGAGCGATCTCTGAACGCAATTCGCAAAGCGTCGGCCACGGCAAGCTCTCAATTCGGGTCATTCTCGCGCGCGCAAGCTCCGGTCGTATGGCAACCAAGGGTCGGCCCGGAACTCACAGATATTTTCCTTTCACACGCCAGCGAAGACAAGGACGAGATTGCTCGACCACTGCGTGAGGCTCTGGAAGACCGCGGGCTCACCGTCTGGTTCGATGAACTCAAGATCAAAGTTGGCCACAGCATCCGCCAGGAGATCGAGAAGGGTATCGAGGGTGCCAGGTTCGGCGTCGTCATCCTCTCACCAAGCTTCTTCGCGAAACAGTGGACGCAGGCAGAACTCGACGCCCTCTTTACGAAGAAGATTGATAGTGGGCGCAGCGTGATTCTTCCAATCTGGCACCGCGTGACAAAAGATGAGGTGGCTTCACAATCCCCACTACTCGCCGGACTCCTCGCTCTCAACTCCGCAACCATGACGCTCTCGGAGATAGCCGACGCCATCGCCGAAGCCGTCGCAGAAGACGGTCAGTAGTGCGTCTTCTCCCAGACCGTGCCGCGGTGGACGCCGAACTGCCGTGCGATCGTTGAGACGCTCATCCCGTTGGCGCGGGCTGTTCGCATGGCGTCCACTTCCTCGTCGGTCAGAGGTGTTCGAGACCGTCTCCTTGGCTCGGTGACGACCTCGCTCTCGACGCGTGCTACTGGTTCAACTGGAGCGCGGACCTCGCCAACACCGCGATTCCATACCGTGATCAGCCTTTCGACCACCCGTCGCCTGTTCCCGCAGCGCTCACTCAGGTCCACCCAATGTTGGATGTTCAATCCCGCCGACATCAGCGGGTTGGACATCCTTCCGCTGCTACACCGCCGCTTCGTATGCCAGCGCGTCGGCGTGGAGCGCCGGTTCGAATAGCTCTCCGTGGTCCGCGGACACCGTGGTAAAGCCCTCGACCTCTGTGGTCCAGCGATCAGCCCGGATCGCACCACCCTGCACCGAGGCCGCGCCGTGATCATTTCAACCGGCTTGCACACCCGCTGCCGCCAGGTGTTCGTTACACAGTCCAATCTTCAGGCCTTCCTTGCCATCGACGAGCGCGGCGCAGCGGATGCAGGCGACGCCGCGGAAGACGACGCTTGGCTGATCCCGGTCGGCCTCGACAGGGATCGTCTCGTAGGCGTCGGCGAACCGTCCGGTCAGTCGCGGATGGCGGCGACCGAGGATGCGGTGCAGTTCGGCCTCGGTGCGTGGCGGGTTCTTCTGGGACCCGGCGATCACGGCGAGTGCCTTGCGGTAGGCCTGCTCGCTGTAGCGCAGGGCCATGAAGTAGTCCGGGTTCACCGCGCTCATCTCGTGCTTGGCGAGGTCCACGAAAGCGAAGTCGTCAACGTCCGTCGTGATCAAATACCGGGCCCCGGCCGTGATGGCGTCGGCGAGGACCGTACGGTCCCCGATCGTCTTCGTGACCAGCCCGCGGGTGCTCCGCGCGGTAGGCGACAGGTTGACGCGCAGGTGCTTCTTCCGGACGACGGACGTCGGCATCGCGCCGCGGGCGTGTCCGTCGGCTTCGGTCTCGACGTGTTGTGACCACGTCCATCCCAGCCCGTCCGCGCTCGCCCCGGTGAGCACCAGGGTGCGGGTGAGGGAGGAGGCGAGCGTGTTGGCGTCGAGGAACAGGAGGGGTGCGTCAGTCACCGAACAACTCGGCAGCGATGTCGTCCGCGGTGGCTTCGGCCATGCGCCGCATCATCTCGGTGCTGAACCGTTCGTACTCGGCCAACGTGATCCGGTTGTGCGTGCCGACCTTGATCGCCTTCAGCTCCCCGCTGGCGATTCGGCGACGCACCGTCGTGCGCGACATGCTCAGCCGCCTGCCGACCTCGGCCGGGGAGAGCAGCTCGACTTCAGAGGAGAGGTGGACGACTTCGCCGCGCTGCTTGGCCGAGTCCAAGAACGCGCGCATGCGAGCCCAGTCATCGTCCGACAGGTGCGCCGGGTTCACCGTCATCGTGTCGCTCATACCCCGATTGTAGCCGGCGCGGCCACTTGCAGACCAACAACTGGCCGCACCCCCCGTAATGGACATGCCTACACCGCCCGGCACAGGGCAGGGCCGCCACCCGAGCGCCGGGTGCACCGTCCATTCGAACAGGGGCAGCCAGTTCGGTTCCACGGCCTTCCGCCGCGAACTGGCGGCCCACGGGTGGGAAGGACGATTCCTCGCGGATCTCGCGGAGCCGGAAGGCGCGCTCCTCGGCCTCCATCCGGGCAACATGGTCGGCGGCGACGGCAGCATCGACGGGGCGCTTGGCGCGCACATCGTTCCAGGAAACGGTCTTGATCTTGCTCATCTCATTCCACCTCGCTGTCGAGCCACTCATCGAATCGGTCATCGGCTATCGGCTATCGGGATGTTCTGGGTGTACCACTGCTTCCATCTGCCAGCCTTGTCTCCCGCGACGGGCAGGATGGCTCGTCGTTTCGGGTCGAAGGCGAAAAGGATCCGGATCTCGCTGCGTCGCGCATTCCAAGACGTATCCTCAAAATAGACTCTAGGCGATATTGATTCAATTCCATGTGCATATGGACACAGGGTGGCCGCCGAGAAGAGAGAGTGCCTGGGTGCGGCCTCAATGAGGGCGTCGGGGTGCCGGCGGCGAGCATCGTGCTCACTCGGGTGGCCTTACATCAGGTCGCGTCAGCTCTTCAGTCGCACTCCGCATCGTCCCCGTAGTTCCAGCGCTCCGTCGCGGCCCGCAGTTCGCGGCGGGTGCGCTGGCGGTCGGCGCGGCGGTCGAGGCGAAGTCCGTAACCGCCGTGGCACATCCAGCAGGAACAGACCGCGTGGCCGTCCCAGCGCCACTCCCAGTGGCAGTGACCACGCCCCTGCCAGAGCGCGTCACGATCGAAGAGGTCGGGAAGATCGCACACACCGTCGGCGTGGTCGTGGACTTCGGCACGGCCAATGTCACCACGGGCGACACGGATACGAAGCGGAACATGAGCATCTGTACGAGACACGGAAGGCCTCCGAGGTTCGGGCAGCCCCGGCCCGCGTTCCCTCGGTGAAGGACGAACCGGGGCTATTGAATGAGCCCTTCTCGTGGCCGTGTTCTCATGTCCGGCATTCTCGCACGAGCCGCCGGGTCTCGCACGTGGCTTGCGCTGCGGCGCCACAACCCTGAGGGGGGCCACAGCCTGGAGCACTACCGTGAGCGGTCAACGTGCGCCCGTGCACGATCAGCCGAACCGGAAGGACGTCGTGGGCACCAGTCGACCCGGCGGATACGCGACAGGTCGTGCCACCAGGGCGAGCATCGTCACCCGGGCCACCGAGGTCTTCACTGAGATGGGCTACGCCGGAGCCTCGGTACGGGAGATCGCCCGGCGGTGCGACATCTCCCACGCCACACTCCTGCACCACTTCCCGAACAAGGCGTCGCTGCTGACCGCCGTCCTGCACCAGCGTGATCTCGACGCCGCGGCAACCTATCGCCATGTCGAGACGGTCGACGACCTGTTCTGGTTCATGATCGACGTCGCCACCAGGAACGAGGAGCATCCGGAGCAGATGCACCTCTACACCCTGTTGTTCGCCGAGGCCGCTGATCCGCACCACCCGGCGCACGAGTACTTCCGCCGGCGCGGCCTGCAGCGGCGCATCGTGGCCCAGAGACTGGCCGTCGCCCAGCGCAACGGTGAACTCGACCCGGCGATCGACCCCTCGGCCCTGGCGGCCAACATCGCGGCCGTCTGGGACGGCCTCCAACTCCACGCCCCGCTCAGCCCGGTCCCTATCGACGTGCCCGCGCAGTTGGAGCTCTTCTTCGCCCGGGTCCTCGGGCGGCCGCCTGCGGCCGCGGACGCAGGCGGCGGACGCAGGCGGCGAGACCGCTGGGACGACCGCCCAGCCCTGAGGGCCGGGACCCGCCCACCTCGGGGCCGGATGAGCCCTTTCGTCGGCACCCGTGCGTGCGCGGCGAAACGGCCTGCCCGTTGGCCACCTCGGGCGCACGTCGCGCCACCCCGCGGCCTGGCGTCTTGTGCCCGGATCGGCCGACCTCATTCCTCCGCTGTGGCGGACATCCTGTGTGCGTTCCGTCTGACGACGCGACCTTGTGTACACACTGTGAATATCTTCCATATGGTTGATGTTCAGTGGCGCTGTTGGCCCACGCCGACGGTGCCCGTGGCTCGGTCTGGGACGGTTCGCCTCCGACGGAGCCGTCCATGTGACACCTGGGGGTGCCTAAGCGCAGGACTGCTGGCGGCGTGTTCGGACGGTGGAGACAGGGCATCCGAGAGATGGGGGGCGGATGCCCGCCGTCGCCGGCAGTTCGTCGCCGCAGCCTGCCATGATCGGGCCGCTGAGCAGCCCGCACCCCGAGATCCCGTTCCGGGCGAAGGGCATACGGGCAGAACCACGCACCGAAACTGCGGCGCATCCTATCGGCGCTCGACATCGC
>Ga0334882_1002996_pt1 | contig 16197 bp, 12 predicted proteins | sample GraSluR1_MG_5_FD_207226 | JGI IMG/M metagenome (GOLD analysis project Ga0334882, IMG submission 207226) | Sludge microbial communities from methane-producing bioreactor in Wageningen University, Netherlands - Granular Sludge_15_04-R1 | ecosystem: Engineered > Bioreactor > Anaerobic >... | reverse complement strand
TTGGTGTGGAAATTACCTTAGCCGATTTTGAAAAAGAGGATGTTCAAGCGTTGCTGCGTCCCAACACCAAAGTGATCTATACAGAAACCATTTCCAACCCCCTCATGGTAGTAGAAGATTTGCCCAATCTTGCTAAAGTCGCCCATGCAAACGGCTGTAAACTGATTGTTGATAATACGTTTGCTACCCCAGCCGTCACTCAAATCCTCAAACTTGGAGTCGATGTTGCAGTTTACAGTGCTACTAAGTATCTAGGCGGTCATAGCGATTTATTAGGTGGGGCACTGACAGCCAATGCGGAAACCATCGCCCATCTGCGTCGCTACTTCACCCTCTATGGTTCGATCATGAGCCCGTTCGATGCTTGGCTCCTGACCCGCAGCTTGCGCACCTTAGATTTACGCATGGAACGACATTGCAAAAACGCTCAGCAGATTGCTGAATTCTTTGAGAAACACCCCAAAATCGAGAGAGTTTATTACCCCGGGTTACCTTCCTCACCCTACCATGCGCGCGCCAAACAGTTCTTTGTAAAGGATCGCTTTGGCGGAATGCTCTCCGCTGATATTGCCGGAGGGGAAAAAGGAGCATGCAACTTTATCAGCGCATGCCCCACTATTAAATTAGTGCCCAGTTTGGCCGGGGTTTCTACGACAATTTCGTATCCCGCCAAAACCTCACATCGAGCCTACTCCCCGGAAATGCTGGCACAAGTCGGAATCTCCACCGGGCAACTGCGGTTCTCAGCAGGCCTAGAAAATATTGACGACATCTTAGATGAGTTCGAAACGGCGTTAAAGAAAATTTAAGACTTAGGGACGGTTTTGAAAGAACCGTCCCCGTGTTTGAAAAAAGGATAGAACCGTCCCCAACTTCTCTCAACTTCCAGTTTGATGGAAAAATTCGAAGCGAGAGAACCGTCCCCAGTACCTACTTCACTGCTACCAATTCAATATAGCCGCGGTCGCCGGTGGGCTCCAATTGAATACGCGGATTTTCAGGGTCCCAGGCATAGCCAATGAAACTCGGATTATACTTTTCAATCGCATCTTGCACCTCGGTAATCGCTCTACCGTATTCCTCTTCTGGGAATGGCTCTCCCTGGAACATCAGGTACTTGGCCGCCGGCAGTTCCAATACATCGAACCCTTCCGGCACGACTCCGCCGTAATCCAAGGCCACTTCCACCCCTTGCACATACTCCGAAGTGCCGGGTTTGCGGTGCTTTTCGGGTAACCACATCGACACCGGTTCATTGCCCTCGCTTGCCATACTCAACAGCAACCCCCAGAGTTCACAACCGATTTCCTCGCAATACTCAAAATAATGGGTTGCCTTCACCCCGCGCTTGATTAAAACCTTGCGTTGGGGTTTTTCTATGACTTGCACAAAAACATGTTTCACATTTTCCATGGTCGGTCTCCTTTCCGGTTTGCTAAATTTTACACCGTATGGATTGAACAAATACAAAGGAACCGGATGGGCGGCATACTCGGCTGGATTTCTGCCAAACTCTCGCAAGAACGCGCGTTGGTAACCGTCGACACTGCCAAATCCCATTTCAAATGCCACATCGGCGATTCTCACCGCTTGATCTCGTAACTTCAGAGCAGATTTGGACAACCGGACTTTTCGAATATACTCTGCCGGGGTCAACCCCAACAATTTGACGAATAACTTATGAGCATACCAGGGCGAGAAAAAGGATAAGCGAGATAAATCGGCCAGGCTTATCTCTTCATCCCAATGTTCGGCAATAAAATCCTGCATTCGTTGAACCGCGTCCAATTGTTCCTGCATTGTTTGTTCACCTCCCTACAAGACCATTGTAAAGCAAACCCTAAGAATCTTCTCGACTATTTTTGCACAGATCCATTTTTTATAGACTCGCTTTGTAAAAGATCAACTGACATAGTCCTTAATGGAAAACGAAGGTGCTAATTGCAAATCTTTTCTCATCCTTGCATCAAATTGGGTAAAAATTAATTTCGCTTTGGCAAAATTCCCCTGTTGTAGGAATAATTGCATCAGCTTTTTAATCGCTTCTTCTTCATACGGATTGATTACAATCACGCGCTCCAAAGCGTGTTCCAAATCGGACCAGCGGCTAAGACGACGATATTGCTCTGCTTGTAAGAAGAGAACTTTCTTTATGCCGTTTTCCATTTGAAGGCGGGTTCCCTGCGACCATTCGTAGGGTTTTTCTTCTAAATAGCTGCCTTTGTACAAATCCGAAAGACGTTCCAACTCCTGTAGAGAAAGAGAAGAGCAGTTTCGAATCCTGGCACGCAACTCAAAAAGATCACAAGAGAGAAGATCGGTTTTGAGTTTGTAACCATCCCAATCTCGCAACAACAAATCGAAAATCCCCTGTTCCGCCAAAGCCGACCGCAGGTAGCTGCAAGTGACCCGAAATAAATTCGAGGATTTATCGCCTTCTAACTCCGGCCAGAGGGCATCGATAATCAACTCTTTGGGTTTCGCACGCCCTTGATAATAAACCAGCAAAAGGAACAACTCTTCGGTTTTTGCCGTCTTCCAACGAATTGTCAAGGCTTCACCGGTTTGATTGGAAACTGTGAAGCGACCAAAGCAGGTAAGATTGAGAACCGAGGAGACCCGAGTCATGGTTCGGGGGCCGAAACGCAAGGCCAATAAATCGATCTGTGATCGCAGTTCTTTTTCATCGAGAGGTTTGAGCAGATAACCAATGGCATGGGTACGGTACGCTTCCAGCGCATACTGACTGTAGGCTGTCAAAAAAATAACTTTGATTTGCGGATCAATCTCCATGAGCTGTTTTGCCAATTCTAAGCCGTTGATTTCAGGCATCTCAATATCGATGAAGGCGACATCGATTTGGGCTTCTTTGGCATAATTCAGGGCATCTTGAGCAAATTGAAAGCGACCCTCCAGTGAAATCCGATCATCGGAAGCAGCGATTCGCTCAAAGCGGCGCAGGGAAGCTACTTCGTCGTCGACAATGATGGTCTGGAACATAAAGATTCCCCCTTTGGTATTTCAAACTGCACACAAGTTCCTGCCCCAGGTTTTCCACGAATCTGCAACCCTTTTCCGTAAAACCGCACTAAGCGGGTATGAATATTGTAAAGACCAATACTCGTGCTACCTTGAGGAGGTTGTAACAACGAGGCGATTTGTTCTTCGGACATCCCCACGCCATCGTCTTGAACCGTAAACAAGACGGACCCTTCTCTAACTTCAAGCGAAATTTCAACACGCCCCCCTTTGCGTTTCCCCCGCAAGCCGTGTTTTATGGCGTTTTCTACTAACGGTTGCAACGTCAAAGGTGGAATTCGCAAAACGGGTAGCAGCTCGGGCAACTTCCAGACAACTTCGATGTTGGCAAAACGAGCTTTTTCAATGGCAACATAGGCATGAACCAAATCGATTTCATTTTGTAAAGAGACAAACCCGGTCAATCGTTCGTAATCTAAGGTCTGACGCAAATATTTGGAAAGCGATAGAATCAACGCCTCGGCCTTGGCAGGCTCGGTTGAACAAGACTCTGCAATGGTCGATAAGGCGTTGAAGACAAAATGCGGTTTCATTTGCGCCCCCATATAAGCGGTTTCGGTATTCATCACACGGTCTAAAGAATTACGTAAATCAGCGGCCAGACGTTCGCTACGCAAAAAGGCTTGATTGTAACGTTTGGCCAATAATAGCATTTGCAGAAAAATAAAGCCAAAAAGAGTGAACGGAAACGGATAGCGGCTGGTTAGGATTCCCAAATAGACCATAGAGTCCAGTGCGGCGCCAGTCACCAAAATCAACATTCCGTAAAAGAAGAAGGAAGCCTCTGCCTGCTTTTGCCGAAGAGCCTTACCGCCGACCCAAAGGCCAAATACACAGGTCAATCCAACCACTCCCAAGTAGGGGGTAAAAGCAGCAACATAAAAGGTGGAGGAAGTCAACAAAACTATAAGGGCATATCCCCCATGAAGCAGCAAGAAAAGAAGAAAGAGACGTTGCGGCGTCACCATGCGGTAGAGTTGACGCGTATAAAGCAACATCGACCCAAGCATGACCGGAACTGTGAGCATAATCAGTTTGGAACCGAGCCAAAAGGGAGTTTCCGGAAGATATTGCATGAGTAAAGTGGTGTTGGAAAGAAGATTGCGCAAGGCAACCGTCAAGCACAGAATACCCAACCATAATAATTCTTTGTTCTTACGGCGAAAATAGTGATGGATTAAAAAATAAGCACCACTCAAAAAGAAGACAGAAATCAAGAACAAATCAAGACTGTTATAAAAGAGATCTTCATTTTGAATGGCTTGCCAAGGACCAAAACGAATGCTTTGACCCACGCCGCCCCCATAACTGAGCTCACGATTTTCTACTTGTACTACCAGTTCAATTTGGGGAGTGTTCGTTTCAAAATAGAAAGTCTGCGGATGCAAATAAACCGGGGTCTGACCTGCAAAGCTACCACAGGTATGTAACAGCTCCCCATTGACCCAAAGTGCATATTGAGAATAAACATTCGGCACGCGAAGACCATAGATTGCTGGAGTAGGTACCCCTTGCACAAGAAGAGAGTAGGTCGCAACTCCATGAACTGGCAGGTCTAGCTCGCTATAACGCATCCAACCTGAAGGCAAGGGAAAATAGCCCAAAGGAGTGGCTTCCTGAATTTGATCTGGGGGGAGAAGAGTATTCCAATAAAATGCCCAAGGAGCATTCAAGGAGACGGGTCCATCCAGTTCAAACGAATAGGACGACAAATCGAAAATACCCTCCGTGATCAGGGGTTGGCCGACGGCTATAGGAGTGGCAATGACGGTTACATTTATTAAAAAAAGTAGCCAAAGCAATGACATAATCCCAAATTTATTTCTCATAATCCCTTCTCACCTCCCTGTATACGACTCTTATTGTAGCATAAAAAATAATAAAAAGGCAGTGTTTAACTATTTTTTAATAATCTCGTGCTACAATAATCAAAAGTAGAAACGGTAGGTGAGGTCGATGCGTCTCGATTCGTTATGGCAGCAACGCTTGCAACGTCTCACAGAAGACGGCTACCGTTATTATGTACAAATGATCTTTTTTCCTGCCGTTTTGGCAACGATTGCTTTGATCATGTCGTTGATCAACCTCATCACTCATGAGTATGCACTCATGGCAGCAACACTCACTTTTACCATTTGCTGTTATGGAATCAGTGTGTTGGTGTATCGAAAAGAACAGGCCTCGGCAGGTGTAAAGCTTTTTTTTGCCCTCATAATGCTGATCCTTCTAATTGGTCTTGCGGTGAGTGGAGCTGCACAGGGATTCAGCCCCATGTGGATCGTTATTCTTCCCGCTTTTAGTATGCTCTTGTTTGGCATGAAAACAGGTGCCATCATCAGTACTTCCATGTTCCTTATTCTGATTTTTCTGTTTTGGCTACCTTTGGGCCAAGAGCTCTTGCTTTATGACTATTCCCAGACATTTCTGCTCCGCTTTCCAATTCTTTATCTCGGCTTTTTTATTGTGGGAATCAGCTTTGAGAAAATCCGATCTCTCACCCATGAAGAATTGAAGAAAATGCAAGAGCGCTATGAGTACATTTCGGTGACGGACCCCTTGACCGGGATTCATAATCGATTTTGGTTTGACAACGAGATTCGCAAAGTCTTACCGAAAGCGCAGAAGACCCCGGGCGCAATGATGCTCTTCGATATTGATCATTTTAAGCGAGTGAACGACACCTTCGGTCATACCTGTGGAGATCATGTGTTAACAGAGGTCAGTCAAACCATCGCTTCCTGTTTGCATCCTCAAGATCTCTTTTGTCGCTGGGGAGGGGAAGAATTTCTCGTCTATACCATGCCATGCACTAAAAAGAGTGCAACAGAACTGGCCGAGAAGATTCGACATAGTGTAGAAGAGATGGCAGTGTTGAAAAACGGTGAAACAGTTTCCGTGACCGTTAGTTGTGGGGTTGCCTTTGTGGAAACACCGGTAAACCACAGCGCCAGTGAGATGTTTAGTTATGTGGACGAGCTGCTATATCAAGCAAAAAACCAAGGAAGAAACTGTGTGGTCGTTGGGCATCTCAACGGAGATCCCGTATCAGCCCCTAAAGTACCGTAAAGATACCTGCGAATATTGTAGTAGGATTCGTATTAAAAAGGATGCGAATCCTATTTTTGTGTTTGTTAAAATCTCACTTATCTGTTACAATATGGAAGTGTGTTTTTTCAGATCAAGAATTTGAAGTACAAATGTGAAACATCGGAGAGGTTGCTATGAGATTCAAAGAATTTATTACCCAAAACGTGTACTCGCAAGAAAAAGGGAACGAGCAGATTTTCCATGGCTTTTTGGAAAACTCCATGGTTGGACAGGTCGTGGTCTTTGCTTCGGGGAGCATGTTGGCAAATCAAGCCTTTTGCCATATGGTGGGTTATAGCGAAGAGGAATTAGCGAACAAACATTGGCGAGAACTCAATCACCCCGAGGATTTGCCTTCTTCCCAACTCGATGTGGAGCAAATGTTAAGTGGCGAGAAGCCTTCGGCTCGCACAGTAAAGCGTTATCTGCGTAAAGACGGAACCTATTTTTGGGCGGAACTCTATACCACGGTGTATCACGAACCGGCCGAGTGGGCTCCCTACTTTTTATCGACGATTATCGATATATCTCTACGGGTGCAATACGAGACTGAACTGGAAGAAATCAAAAAAATGCTTTTGACATTTCTTGATGCTTTTGAAGACGAAATTATTATAAAAGATGAAGATTTCCGATATCTGCTGGTCAACCAAGCTTTTGCGAATGCATTAGGTAAAGATAAAAAAGAATTTCCCGGTCGGACCGATTTTGATTTTCTAAACAATGTTGTATCTGGACATCGAAGACAAAGTGATAAAGAAGTCCTGAATCAAAATGCAGTCCTTCGATTTGAGGAACATATCGGTAATGAGATTTACGAAAGCAGAAAATTCCCCGTGCCTTTAGGAAAAGACAAAGTAGGCGTTGGAGCGTTTATACGCAATATTACCGAAACCAAGGCCAAAGAAAAAGAACTCGAAGAAATGATCATCCGCACCAAAGCCATGTATGCCAATCACGATGCCATTATCATGGCCATAGAAATCGATACCGGCCGTATTATTGAAGTGAACCCAGCAGCTGAACGTTTCTACGGCTACAGTTTAGCGGAATTTCAGCAAATGACCATGCACGAGGTCAATACTTTGGCCCGAGCCGAGTCTGTAAAGTTGCGCCAATTGGCAGCAGAACGAAAGCAGAGCAAGTTCACCTCGCATCACCGGTTAAAAAGTGGTGAAGTGCGTACGGTCGATGTCTATAGTTGCCCTGTGCCGTATGAAGACCGCCAGATCTTGTTCTCGATCATTTTCGATGTCACCCAGCGCGAAGAGGCAACCAAGCAAATCCATTATTTGGCGTATCACGATTATTTGACCGGGATCTATAACCGACGCTTTTTTGATGAATCCTTCCATAGTATGGCTCGCACCGGTGAGTTTTACCCACTGGGCGTAATTATGGGAGATATGAACGGACTAAAGCTTTACAACGATACCTTTGGTCATGCCAAGGGAGATGAAGCAATTATCGCATTGGTCGCACGCATGAAACAGTCCATGCCGGCGGATGCCCAATTGGCACGTATTGGGGGAGATGAGTTTGCCATGATTCTTCCTCGGACCAATGAACAAGAGATTCGGGCCTACTTAGATCTTTTAGAGCAGAGACTCGACAGCCTGAATCTTCCCACGGAAGGAACCGATGTCAGTATTTCCTTTGGTTATGGGCTCCAGCGTAAGCTGGAGGACGGATTGGATTCCCTGCTCAAAGAGGCAGAAGCTTTTATGTATAACCGAAAATATTATAGCAATCGCAGTTCTAGAAGTAGTGCCGTCCATGTCATCATGGAGACTTTGTTTACCAAAAGCGAACGGGAAAAATACCACTCGGAACGAGTCAGTCAAATCAGTGAAGCCATTGCCAAAAGTATGAAGCTCGATAAAGAGATGGTCGACAAAATCCGCGTTGCCGGATTGCTGCACGATATTGGCAAGATTGGTATTGAAGAGAGCATACTAAATAAACCCGGCAAACTCGACACCAAAGAATGGGAAATTATGAAGCTGCATTGTGCCAAAGGAGCAAAAATCTTAGGTAATACGTTGGAATTTCACGACATTGCCGACTGGGTATTAGCGCATCATGAACGTTACGACGGAACCGGCTACCCCAATAAGCGGCAGGGGGAGAACATCCCGATTGCGGCCCGCATCATAGCAGTTGCCGATTCCTACGATGCCATGACGCATGAGCGGCCCTACCAGAAAGCTATGACCTCGGAAGAAGCGATTGTTGAACTCCAAAACTGTGCCGGTGGTCAACTCGACCCTGCGGTTGTACAGCTTTTTCTTGAACAAGTGTTAGTATCACACCCCTTGAAGTTTCTTTAAACCACTGGTCAACTCTCGAGCAGATTTTTTGTCGTTGATCCACATCACCAGGTGAACCGTCAGATCGATAATCAGAATCGCAAGCGCTAACGAAAGAGCAATCGCGCCACTCGTCACCATGCCATTGGCCCACAACACCAATAAGATGAGCGTTTCTAAAAGAATAAGATGAATCAGATCACGAAGAAGGGTTTGTTGTAAGGACAACTCCTTCTTCGAATACTGTACCAGACCGGGAAGGGTGGCAATTGCCCCAAATAGCAACGGAGATAAAAACGCCTCATAGCCAAAGCGAACCGTGGGTTCAAACAGCATGCCAACCACAGCCATAGCTCCGGTGATACAAGTGGTCGCAATAAAATAACTAATCACCATTTTTTTGAAAATGAAGGTTTTAAAGTCCATGGTAGGTCCCTCCCATGAGAATTCGTTTTAATTCCGGAACATATTGCCTTGAGATAATAATCCGCTCTTGGTTCTTCATGTGCGCCATGAAACGGCCATTGAGGGCAGGGCTGATGCTCTCGATTTTCATTAAGTTAACCAGAAAGGATTTGGAGCAACGAAAAAAGTGCTGCGAATGATAGGCGTTTTCCAACTCATACAGACGAATCTTCAGTTCGTAAGAGTTAGCTTTGGTGTAGGCAAATACCCGCTCATCCACAGCTTCAAAATAGAAGACTTCGGCAAGGTTGAACTGATACAGCCGTTCGTTGAGCATGCCGGTGAGGGTTGTCCCTTTGGTTAAGGCAAAAGATTGAATGCTCTCGACTTCGGGTGTGACTTCTACGCATTCAATCACCACCTGTTCTTCGGTTTTGTTGGCAATTCTCTTGATCCATACTTTCATTTTCACTGTTCCTTTGCTACATAGAATTGACCTTCTGCTTTTAAAAAGGCATTGAAAAACTCAAGGATTACTTGATTCATGGTTTCAATACAGGTTTTGGCATCAACCTCACCCACCCCCAAAAGATCGGCAAGGATTGGAGAAAACAACGGTAGATCGGTAAAATTCAGGTGACCCGCTTCTAAGAAAACGGTTTCATAGGCATTTTTGGCATGCTTGGTCGCCCAAAAATTGTTGTAGGACTCACCAACCAGCTCTTTTGCATTTTGGTAATGGTCCTCGGCATAGATATTGAGCAAAGCGATAGGGTAGGGTGCTTCGTTCAATACGACGCTGTTATTGACAAATGCGAGCTCTTCCCCCAACATGGTTCCGTCTAATACAATGACCGCATCAATATCTTCTCGTTCTCGTCCCAGCTGAGCCGAGGTTGCACCGCCTAAAGAATGGCCGATCAGGCCGATTTTGTCGGTATCGATCAACTGGAAAAGATGATCGGAAGTAGGGTTGGCAGCTTCCATACAGAGGGTGTTGAGAACGAAATGTTCATCTTCAGTGCGCAACTTCATCCATGCTTGTGTGGTTCGAAAAATGTCCTGCTCGTGCTGTGTATCGGTAAGCGCGTTGATTTCCATGGCCTTTTGTATAAAATCGTTATTGACGATGGTCAGCTTGCCTGAAGTATCGAGAGTAAAAAACGCTTGGGAAGTGTGACCGATACTTGCCACAACGTAGCCATGAGAGGCCAATTCAGCAAAGGTAGAATAATTGCTACCGCTAAAGCCAAAGGCTCCGTGAGAGAAGATGATCAATGGATATTGTTGGTCGGCTTCTTTAGGATACCAGAATTCCACCGTCAAGGCGCGGTTTTCAGGAGCGGAAGCATAGGGATCTATACGAGCCGAATCGGTCCAGGTGTGCTTTGCGGTTTCGATTTCTAAGGTTCCTGTGATGGCGGGCTGCTCGTATTGCGGGCACAAAATTGCTAAAAACAAAGCCAGGCTCAGGAGCAGTCCATTTCTCAAAAAACGGAATAGAACTCTTCGCAACAAGTAGGGGGACTCTTTCTTGCGTAGCAGAGAAATTCCGGCAACAAGCGATTGTAGACTCAAAACCAGAAAAAAGAAGTAATAGCGAAATCCCCAATCATAAACACCGGTTGTACGAAGCAAAACGAACAACAGTAATAGTGCAATGCTTACGATGGCTTTTTCAGCGTGATGATTGTTTTTTGTGTAGACCGACCAGGTCAGAAAAATGATTTCCAGAATTAAGACAACGATTAGTGTTAAAATACCCATAGTAGTTCCCTCCCAAATTCGTGTTGCCCTCAGTATAAAATCGAAATGCGAGGCAGGCAAACTTTTTTGGATGAGATGCAGATAATAAGGGTAAGTTGCATGTACTCTATAAAATTCCGAGTCAAATGTCAAGAAATTTCACTTCACCAACAAATGAATCGAGCCAAGGCTACAACAATTGTAACCTTGGCTCGTATTTTTTATTAATCTCTTTAAGCAATCTCTTTTTCAAAAACCTGTAACAGGGTTGGATAATAAGAAGCAAAGGTGGGATATTGCGAACGTTTCTGTTCGTAGTCTTGAAATGCTTCGAGCATGTGGGGAAGATAACGATATCCTCGCGCTACCTCTTTCTCTTGCCAACGTTGACGTTCGGCTTCGCCTGCGCATTTTCCAGTTAGGTAGCAAGCAAGACTGCGAACGGTATGTTCATTGATACAATCGGGCCAATCTCCATAGCCCGAAGCAATTCCGGGGAGCTTGTATGGTTGAAGTTGGTCAAACGCTTTTTGGTAACGTTCTACCAATAAGGGGTTCGCTTCTGTTAGGGGATTCACTAGCGGGTGACTGAATTCGTGAAAGGTTGTGTTCAAGCTCAATGCTCCAATGTGAAGGGGATCATTCTTCGGTTCCGTAACATTGAACACACTATAGAGCCTAAGTTTCTCGTTTGGTTCGCGAAAGTGAATCCCGAAATTACCGACCGGTAGTTTGGAGATAATGTAGGCATAACTGTCTTGCGGTTCTCCAAAGAACCCTTCCATGGTCTCAACCGCAGGATATTGTTGAATAAACGAATGAACCAGATGTAAATCCTCGTTATAATAAGTCTTTATGTTCTCAAAAAAGAGCATGTAATTGGTGCAGAGCGCAAAATCTCTCATTAGTTCCAACAGAAGATTCAGTTGTTCCATGCCACCGCTGTATTTTAGGAGGATTTCAGAAGGGGTTTCGCGCCATGCCAGCTCCGGCGGTTCGCTGACCGCCAGCATGAGTTCAACCGGACGGCTGAAGAAAAAACCAAAATCCATCATTTTGCTGAGCTGGACATAGACTGGGTGGCGTAAATGAGGTTTAAAGAATTTGGCGATTTCTTTGCTATATTGTCCGGCATTCAGCCGAACTAACTCTGTGCCGTAGTATTTTCGGCTTTTTTCGTTATATAAGCCGGTTGCGAGTAAACCAAACATCAATTCCAATTGGGGAAGAATCATTGTTTTCATAGAAGTCCTCCAATGATTAAGCAGCTTTTGCGGGTTCTAGTAAGATAAACTCTTTTACTTTAGGATGCATCATGACTATTAGAATGGAGGCACATGCTAATGTGATACCAACTCCAAACAGCAAAGATAATGAGATGAATTCACCAAGCACACCATACATAATAGAAGATACCGGGGTAAGGCTATTGCTCATTGTCGTAATCACACCGGAAAGCTTACCTCGCTTTTCAGGCACAACGCCTAAAATAAAAACAGAGTTCAAAATTGCGTTCGCCATGCTGTTTCCAATCATCCCTAAGCACATGAGCAGGCAACTCAGGGCAAAATTATGAGTAAACATGAGGCCTACCATGCAGAAGCCCATGAAGGTAAACCCACCAGTGATAATGGCATAATAATATTTGATCGGAACTTTCAAAAAAGCAATCGCGAACATCCCTATAAAGGCTCCTAAGCCAAGAAAGGACATGAGAATACCATATTGCTGAACATTGAATCCTCTTTGTAAGAAAAGGGCGAGTGCCAGACTGAAAATTCCTGCCGAGAAGAAGTTTGCTAACATAAAAGCGACTAACGTGTTGCGTAAGCCAATGTTTTGGAAGAACTCAATGACTCCTTCTTTGAGATCAACCCAAATATTTTTCTGCTGATGTGCAAGAGAGAGGTGCCGCTTTGGTACTTTGACAAAGAGTAAAGACCCATAATAATAGATGAAGCTAAATGCATTTAGCAAAACCAAAAGCGGTACACCAAGAATGCTGACTAAAAATCCTCCCACGCCATTCCCGGCCAACTCTGCTACAGAGAAACTGGCACTTCGAATGGAATTCGCTCGAACCACATCTTCTTTCTCTACTAAATCCGGAATGATGCTGACGATGCAAGGGCTGGCAAAGACCCCGGCTGCTGAGATAAAGAAGGCTGAGAACATGACAAACTGTACCGACAGAAGGTTGCGGAAAGTCAGGAAGGCCATGATGAACATGAGGATTCCACGGAGGAGATTGGTAAGGGCTAAAATGTTCTTCCGGTCCAATCGGTCTGCCAACGCACCGGCAAAGGGAGAGATAAGAACTCGGGGGAGTGAAGATAACGCAGCCGAAGTTCCCATGAGGGCAGTGGATCCGGTCGTTTGTAAAACCCAGTAGCTAATGGCTAATCCATAGATGATATCGCCGAAATAGGAGATGAAGGCACCTTGCCACATGAGCACAAAATCCTTATTAAACATGCTGCGTTTAGCGGGCGCTTCGGGCTTGCTCTCGGGTAAAGATACATCTGTGATCTGTTCTGCTAAAACTTGTTCTTCCATGATTCTCAAATCCTCCTCTTAGTTCGTAACCACGAACTTTTTTTATCAATTGCATTCTATCATACGCTTTTTGTGAAGTCAAGGGGTATGTTAAAAATAATAAGTGTCAGGTTAATATAAATAAGTCTATAGGTTTTATCTTTTTGGGTTGACTTACAAACACAGTGGCTGAAAATCCACAAAAAATACCAAATAAATGGATTTCTTAACGTTTCGTCTGTGAAATATTTCGCTTTTTGAAGAAAAAGGAGGAATTCGCAATCTTCATAGCGAAAAAAGCGCGGCTACCTGACTCTGGTGCAAAGGAGGAATCAAAATGAGTCGTAAACTTGTTCTTTGGTGCTTGGTTCTCAGCTTTTTACTTGCGGGAACCCTTTTTGCCGCGCCCAAACAAAACAGTGCAGCAGAAGAGATTGCCGTAGCGTTATCGGAGCTTGATTTGTTTCAAGGCACCGATGAGGGATTTGCTTTGGAAGCTCTTCCGACAAGGATCCAAGGGCTGGTCATGCTGATTCGCCTCACCGGTAACGAAGAGGCAGCACTGGCCGAGAGCGAAGGGCATCCTTTTACTGACATCCAACCTTGGGCAGACCCTTATGTTTCCTTTGCCAACAAACAACAATGGATTAAGGGTTATGAAGATGGACGGTTCGGCGCTGACGACGTTTTGACCGAGCAACAATATGTGACCCTGTTCTTACGTGCTTTGGGTTACACAGAAGAGGCCGAGGATTTCACTTGGGAAACCGTAGAAGAATTTGCTGCGAATTTAGGCTTAAGTGCGGTGCTGGGGCAAAAGGATGTGTTAGATCGTGCCGGTCTGGCGCTGATTTCCTGGGATGCCCTGCAGCAACCCTTAAAAGAAAAGCCCGAAACCTTAGCCGAGAGTTTAATCAAAAAACAAGTCTTTGAGCTTGAACACTATACTGAAATTAAACAAAAGATCACCCGTCCGGAGATTATTCCCGGATACTTAAAAACCGAAGATCTGCAGCAAATCGCTGCTGCTTATCAACGAAATTTTGAGGAGGTGAAACGGCTTTTTACCGAATTATTGCGCCAGGCAAAAGGCATGCCAAGCAGCAAGAGCATGCAAGCTTGGGTGCTGAACCAAATTAAAGAAATCAAGGCGGCGGTTGCGGAGACCCCCACCGGAGAGTATTGTGATATGGTTCGAGCGCTATGGAGTGACTTCTGGAACGAAGTCGAAGGGAAATAAAAGACCGAGTAAAGAACAAGCGAATAACGAAAGAGAAAATAACGAAAGAGAAAATAACGAAAGAGAGAGTGGAACCCTTGAAAGAACAGTACAAGCTCTATATGGTAGAGCAATTAAAACAACTTATGGCCATTGACAGTATTGCAGGATTTACCCATGAGATTGAAGCTTATTTGGACCAAGAGATTCGAAACCTTGGATTTGAACCCAAACACACCGTAAAAGGCGGTGTCTTAGCCGATTTAGGCGGCGAGGGCAACGGGGTTTGTGTCATGGCGCATGCCGATACCATCGGTTTAATGGTCAAATACATTCGTCCCAATGGGAATCTAGTGGTTGCGAATGTGGGGGGCTTACGGGCCTACTCCGGGCTCACCGAAAACGTTCGCATTCGCACTCGTTGCGGGAAAATCTATACCGGTGTGATTCAAAAGGATAGCCCCAGCCAACACACCACCGCCGTAGATGTGCATACTGCGCTGGCCGATTACGATAAAAACGTGGTTGTCTTCTTAGATGAAGATGTGCATACCGCAGCAGACGTCTTTGCTTTGGGAATTGCTTGCGGAGATTCGGTTTCTCTAGAACCTCGCCTCACCTTTACCGAATCGGGCTACATTAAAAGCCGTTTCTTAGATGATAAAACCTTAGTTGCCATTTTGCTCACCTATATGAAATATGTCAAAGAAGAGAAGGTGGCACTTTCACGCAAAGTCTGGGCTAATTTCACCATGTTTGAAGAAATCAATCATGGCGGCGCCCATGCCATTCCGGCCGATGTGACAGAAGCTATGGCGTTAGACATTGGACCGGTCGGTCCCACTCAATATTCCAGTGAAAAAAAGGTCTCTATTGCCGTCAAAGATGCGCGATTCCCCTATAATTATGAGACTGTAACAGCGCTCAAAAACGCAGCTGAACAAAACGGCGTTGCTTACGCTCTAGACATGTATTTACCCGGCTATGGTTCCGACAGCGACATTACCATTACCGCCGGCTACGATGTCAAACACAGCTGTATTGGCCCCGGGGTCTTAGCCACCCACGGCTACGAACGCACGCATATAGATGCCTTGGTCAACACTTGGTTGTTGCTCAAAGCGTATTTGGGTTAGACGATGGCAGCTAAATATGAGATCACCGCTCGGTTGAGCGTGCTTCGCAACACGACTCGAGCGCAGGAGCTACTGGGGTGCTTTTTGCAACAACTTGAGCAGGTGCTGTTTGTCAAAGGCGCTCCTCTGGAAGCAGAGCTCTACCTTGAAGCAACCAACGAGGCCGATGTTTTGGTGTTAGAACAAGCCGATGCTTCTCAGCTCGCACAGGTGAAAAGCTTTGTTCTTGAGAATCCGGTGGGTTCTCTGTGGCTAGACCTTACCCTTGCCACACAAACAGCGACCTTTGCTCCATTTTATGCATTGCTGACCCCGGCAGATGCGGAAGATATCCTCTTTCAAGCCTTGGCTTTCTGCGAAGGGGAGCCAAACCCGAGCTTGTTTTGTTGCTATAAAGCAGAGGGAACAGTTTTCTGTGGGGAAGCACCGGAGACCCCGGTCCAGCCGCAAGAAATCCGCGTGTTTCCTGTCTACTCGCATGGTACCGCATTGCAGGTGAGCATCGATACACTTAAACAAACCGATCAAGCCAGCCTTGCCTTGGTGAAACGGCTCTGTTCCCAAATCAACAACCGCTTTTGTGACGAGGCTCAAGAATATGTCAAAAAAGATGGGCGTTACCGCTTTACGGTGGAGGATCTCAAATTTGAAGATACAGAAGGCCTTTTATTTTTTACAGACCGCGTCAGCCAAATGCTGGGGCTCCAAGGAGTAACGGTAG
>Ga0334882_1002995_pt1 | contig 16199 bp, 12 predicted proteins | sample GraSluR1_MG_5_FD_207226 | JGI IMG/M metagenome (GOLD analysis project Ga0334882, IMG submission 207226) | Sludge microbial communities from methane-producing bioreactor in Wageningen University, Netherlands - Granular Sludge_15_04-R1 | ecosystem: Engineered > Bioreactor > Anaerobic >... | reverse complement strand
TCTCCGCCAGCACCGAGCCGTTCAAACATCTCAAGCTTCTTCTCTACCACAACCCCGTTAAAGACAGCTGGAAGATTACCGACGGCGAGCTCCTGGGTTCGTTTCAAGGACTGGGAGACCGGCTCTACCGGATCTACCTGGCTTCCCGTTGGGCGGAGATTGTCGAAAAAACCAGAGGAGCCGGTGCTTCCGGAGAGGAAGGCGAAGAAGTTTTTCTTCTTTTCGGCCGGGCTTTGGCGGCACTGTCAGCGGCGCCGGAGAAAAGCGCCGCCGCGGTGAATGTACAGTTTCTCTGGCGGTTTCTGGAACTCATGGGTTACCAGGCGGATCACAGGTCCTGCGGAGAATGCGGTATCCTTCTTGACGGAACGGGGAGCTATGATCCCCGGGAGCACCGGTTTCTCTGCCGGCGGTGCGGATTACCCGGAGGGGGCGGCCCGGGAGAAGGGGCTGTACGGTACCTCCTTTACACCCTGGACAGGACGTTTAACGAGGCGGTTAAAGTTTCATTGCCCGATCCGGTGCTGCAGCACCTGGAGGAGATTCCGCTGCAGTTCATCAGGGGAGAAATTGATTTCTCCTTGAAAACACCTTCTTACCGGAATTTTCTCTGACCCGGCACGGGGGAGGGCCTGCCGACTGTTTCTCCGATCCCGAGAGGGACTCCCCGGCGGGGAAGCTTAAAAACCGGGTTGCGCAAGACGGAAAACAGCGATTCGGTGACAAATTTTCCGGTGATTTGAATCCTTCCGGAAAGGGAAGTGTAATTAAGAGGTAAGGATATCCCCCGGCTTGCGGTTCCCGCACGGCGGGCCGAAAGAGAAGCAATTCCCTGCGGGTTCACTCTGGGCAGGAGAGAATAATCGTGGTACAGTGAAGGCTCTTTAAACGGGCCCCTTGGGAGGGAATTTCAAAAATCAGAGATTTTTGAAATTCCAACCTTAATGTACGTGAAGAAAAATAGTCAAGTCATTACAGTGTAATGAAATACAAGTTTATTGACAATTTTTCTTCGAAGCCGATTTCAAAAATAACCGATTTTTGAAATCGGCTCATGGATGTTGTATGAAATGGATTAAGAAAGATATAGATGCCGGGGAGGTTCGCTCCCTGGCGGCACGGTACGAACTGGATCTGCTTACCGCCTCCATCCTGGTAAGGCGGGGTATTAAAGATCCTGAGGAACTTAAATTTTTCCTCGAAAAAGATCTGCGGTTCCTCCACAATCCCTTTGACTTTGCCGAGATGGAGGACCTGGTGGAACGGATCCTCATGGCTGCCGAGGAAGGGGAAAAGGTAAAGATCTTCGGAGACCGGGACACCGACGGCATAACCTCCACGGTAATGATGATGGAGGTGCTCCAGGATCTTGGGGTGGAGGCTTCCTGGGCTTTGCCCCGGGGAGACGAGCCATATGGCCTTTCCATCAACGCGGTGGATGATTTCGCCGCCGAGGGGGGGACTCTTTTTATCACCGTTGACTGCGGGATATCCAATAACCAGGAAATCCAGCACGCCGCCTCCCTGGGGATCGATACCCTGGTGATTGACCACCACAATCCACCGGAAGAGCTGCCTGCCGCCTACGCCATCGTGAACCCCAAACTGGAAGATTCGGGTTACCCCTTCGAAGGTCTGGCCGGCTGCGGAGTCACCGCCAAAGTTGTCTGGGCCCTCCGATTCTCCCGAACCGATTTTTATAACCAGTCGGTAATTCTTTTAAACATTATTCCCGCCGGTGACGACTCCTACATCATGGAGGCGGTGAAGCTTCTTAACCTGGTGGAAACCGACCGTCTCCGGGAGACCCTTGTTCCGGGAATGGTTGACCTTGAAAGGACCAGACTGAAAGATTTCCTCTTCGGCCAGATCCTTGTTTACGATGCGGAACGCCAGGCGGGTTACCTCAAAAAAATCTTTGGTCCTCAGACCGAGGTAGGGCTCCTGGATCTTATGCCCGAGATCAACCGGTTTTTCCCCGCCCTGAAAGGAAAGAGCCTGCTGATGCTGAGGGAAAAGAGCCGAATCGCCCGATACCGGCTTGATGAAATGGGGGAACTGGACCTCCTGATAAGTCTGTTTATCTCCTATATCTTCAAAAGAGAGGAATCGCTGTCGGAATCTTATAAAAAGCTGCTCGACCTGGTAGCCCTGGGAACCCTGGCGGATCTTATGCCCCTGCGGGATGAAAACCGGATTCTCATCAAGCAGGGAATGCAGATCCTCAACAGGTCCGAACGTCCCGCCCTGAATGAGCTCTGCAACCGTCAGGGTTTGACGGGGAAAACCCTGAGCACCACCGATGTGGGGTGGCAGATTACCCCGGTGATCAATGCCACCGGCCGTATGGGGGTTCCTGAAAAGGCGGCGGAACTGCTTCTTTCCCGGGTGCCCGAAGAAATGCGGCGGCTGGCCGACGAGGTGGTGGAACTGAACCGGGAACGGAAAAAGCTGGGAGACAAAGCCTGGGACCGGATTCTTCCCAAGGCCCGCACCTCCTTTAAAGAACTGGAAGAAAAGCTGATTCTGGTGGCCGACAAGGAACTGCAGCGGGGTATCACGGGGATTATTTCCGCCCGGCTGGTCAAGTTCTTCGGTGTCCCTTCCATCGCCTTGTCGGTTCTGGAAGACAAGGCGGTGGGGAGCATGAGGAGCTTTAAGGGGTTTAACGCCAAGGACTTTCTGGGCCAGTTTTCCGATCTTTTTATGGACTACGGCGGTCATGACTTTGCCGCCGGGTTCAGCCTGGAGCTTGAGTGCCTGGAAGAATTCAAGACCCGGCTCAAGACCCGGGCCCGGGCCCTTACGGCCCAGGAGATTCCCGAAGAATCGGTCACCATAGACGCGGAACTCAAAGGAAAACATCTGTCTCCCGAATTGATAGATGTGGTGGAAAAATTTGAGCCCTACGGTGAAGGGCATCCCCCCCTGGTTTTCCTGGGACGGGAAATGATTATCGGCGAAGCCCAGGTGGTGGGAAAAAACGAAATTCAGCACCTTAAGCTGCGGCTTGATTCTGAAAAAAACAAGTGGCCTGCGGTGTTCTGGGGAGCGGCGGACCGGCTATCCCGGGATTTTTCTCTGGGAGACCGGGTGGATGTGGTGTTTCGTTTAGGAAGGAATTATTTCCAGAACCGGGAAAATCTACAGCTTACCGTGATGGACTTAAAAAAATGCGAAGACTGACATTATTATTTTTCCTCATCTTGATTCCCCGGGGAGTCACGGCTCTTCCCACGGTTTGGGTTTCCGATTCCATTGCCCAGGGAGAGGTGGCTTCCGCCCTCATCTGGCATGAATCCGAAGTGAAGGATTTTTCCGGCCGCCTCACCGCTGCGGGAAAGGAACTGTCCCGGGGGGAAGGTTTTTTCGTTCAGGACTTTACCGGCCGGGGCGGCCGGGTAGGGGTTGTGTTATTGCCGCTGTCCACCTCTCATACCACAGGAGAGGCAGTGATAGAACTCCGGTACCTTTTATCGGGCCGACTGGTGGAGGAATCAAGACCCGTCCGTATTCTGGCCGGACAGTTCCGGACCGATGAGATCTCCCTGAATCAGAGTATGTCGAGCCTGCGGCAGGATCCTGACCCGGAAAAAACCCGCCAGGCCCGGGAGATGGGGGAGATCCTCCTCAGCCGTCGGGACGACGCCCTGCACTGGGGGGAAGAGTTTCTTATGCCCGTGGAAAGCCTGAGACGCACTTCCTTCTTCGGAGACCGGCGCAGATATCTCTACAGCGACGGCGCTGTGGATGGCTCCATTCATACGGGAATCGATTTTTCCGCCGCCCCGGGAACCGCCGTTTATGCCGCCGGTTCGGGACGGGTGGTCTTTTCGGGCTACCGGATCATCACCGGAGAAACGGTGGTTCTGGAACACCTTCCGGGGGTTTATACTCTCTATTACCATATGAGAGACCGGTTCGCCCGTCTGGACTCGTTTGTGGAAACGGGAGACCTGATTGGAACGGTCGGGTCGACGGGACTCTCCACGGGAGCTCATCTCCATTGGGAGGTCAGGGTAAATGGCGTTCCCGTTTCTCCCGATTTCTTTCTGGCCCGCCCCCTTATTGACAAAAACGGGCTAATCAGTATGATGAAAGACGATACAAACTAAAAGGTGGTGATGTCCTATCGCTCATGTGAGAATTGATGAAGGTGAGCCTCTTGAAAAAGCGATCAAACGCTTCAAGCGTATGGTTGAAAAAGAGGGAATTATTCGCGAATGGAAAAAGCGCGAGTATTTTGAAAAGCCTTCGACGATCAAAAATCGCAAGAAAAAGGCGATGCAGAGGAAGCAGATGAAAAAACTGCGGAAAATGCAAGCCAGCAAGAGTTACTAAACAGCACCCCGGTGCTGCTCCTGCACAAAAAAAAGAGGCCTCCGGGCCTCTTTTTTTATTACCGAAATCTGGGGGGGTTAATTTTTCGTTAACCCCCAATAATGATACTTGTAGTTGCGGTTAAAATCAATTATTCTAAAACACAAAGGAGAGAGTACCATGAGTCGAAAATGGAATTTTAATGCGGGACCTTCCACCCTTCCTGTGGAGGTTCTGGAACAACTGCGGGATAACCTGGTTGACTACCACGGCGCCGGTTTTTCATTGATCGAGGCCAGTCACAGGGGAAAAGAATACGATACTGTTCATAACCAGGCTGTCGGGCTGGTTAAGGAACTCCTCGGAGTATCTGACGACTATGACGTCCTTTTTCTCGGGGGAGGAGCGACCCTTCAATTTTCCATGGTACCCATGAATCTTCTTCAAGGCGAGAAAATTTGCGATTACACCGTTTCAGGAGCCTGGGGAAAGAAGGCTTATCAGGAAGCGATGAAACTGGGTCAGGCCAACGCCGTTTTCGATGGAAAAGCGGGCAATTATACCGATCTTCCGGGGCAGGTTTCTCCTTCCGGGGACTCTTCTTTTTTCCACATCACTTCCAATGAAACCATAGGCGGCCTTCAGTGGAAATCCTGGCCCGACACAGGTTCTGTGCCTTTGGTGGCGGACATGTCCAGCGACATCATGAGCCGCCCCGTCCCTGTGGAAAAATTCGGACTTATCTATGCGGGGGCTCAGAAGAACCTTGGTCCCGCCGGTGCCACTCTGGTGATCATCCGGAAGGACCTGCTGGAAAGATCGGATGATAATCTTCCGTCTTACCTGAACTATAAAATTCACGCCAAAGACAATTCCCTCTACAACACTCCTCCTGTGTTCTCCATATACGCGGTTAAACTGGTCCTGGACTGGCTGAAAGCCCGGGGCGGTCTTGAAGCGGTGGCCCGGGCCAATGAAGAGAAGGCGGCGGTGGTGTATGATGCCATCGACGGCAGCGGCGGCTTCTACAAATGCCCGGTGAATGAAAAATACCGCTCCCTGATGAATATCGTTTTCACCCTTCCCGATGAAGAACGCACCGGCCGGTTTATCAAAGAGGCAGAAGCCGAAGGGTTTATCGGTTTGAAGGGACATCGGAGTGTTGGCGGCTGCCGGGCTTCGGTCTACAATGCCATGCCCCTGGAAGGGGCGGTGAGCCTCTCCCGGTTTATGGACAGTTTTGCCCGAAAAAACGGATAAAGGGATGAAAATCGATGAAACAAACATCGCCATTATCAAGCACCTGCGGGACGGCCGAAAATCCTTCAAGGCCATAGCGGACGAACTCTCCATCACGGAAAACACCGTGAGGGCCCGGGTTAACAAGCTCATGGAAGAGAAGGTTCTGGATATCGCAGGAATGGTGGACCCCGGCTCCCTGCCGGGCCACCAGCTGGCCATAGTGGGGGTGAAGCTGAATACCATGAACCTTGGGTCCACCGCCCTGAGATTTACCGATCTCAAAGGTGTGATCAGTGTCAGCGTGGTTACCGGCCGGTATGATCTCATCATGCAGGTTCTCCTGAATGAAGAACTGGATCTTCTGAAGTTTTACACCCGGGAGGTGACTAAAATTCCCGAAGTCCAGGAAGTGGAGACCTTCATTGCCTATCAGAACTACAACGTAAGGGTACCTTACATACTCTAAGCAGGAGGAAAAAATGGCCGAACTATCAACGAATTATCTGGGACTGACCCTGAAAAATCCCCTGATCGTCGCCTCGTCCCATCTGACCGCCACGGTGGAGAGGGTCAAGGCCTGTCAGGAGGCCGGCGCCGGTGCGGTGGTCCTGAAATCTCTCTTCGAGGAACAGATAAAGGTCGATATCTCCCGGGATCTTGATGGATCCCAGGATATGGGCCATGCCGACGGCTGGGATTTCCTGGTGGAGAGCAGTAAAAGTCATCACATGGATGCATATCTGACTCTGGTGGAGGATTGTAAAAAGAAAACTGACATTCCCGTCATCGCCAGTGTGAACTGTGTCAGTGACGGCACCTGGCTTGATTACGCCCGGAAGTTTGAAGCCATGGGTGCCGACGCCCTGGAGTTGAACGCCTTTATCATTCCCGCGGACATCCGCAGGGGCGCGTCTTCCTATGAGGATGTTTACCTTTCCATCGCTGAAACGGTGAAGAAGAAAATAAATATTCCGGTTGCCATGAAATTGACATCCCATTTTACCGACATGGCCCGGATGATCAACAGGCTGGCCCAGACCGGGATTGACGGAGTGGTCCTTTTTAACCGTCTCTACCGCCCCGATGTGGATATCGAATCGCTGCAGATGAAGCATGCCCCGGTGCTCAGCGCTCCCCAGGAGATCTACCAGACCCTGCAGTGGATCGCCCTGCTGGCCGGCGAGGTGGAAACCGATTTCTGCGGAGCCACGGGAATTCATGACGGTGAAGGAATGGTGAAGCAGCTTTTAGTGGGTGCCCGGGCGGTGCAGATGTGCAGCGCCATTATTAAAGACGGTACCCCCGTGATTGGCGATACCCTCCAATTTCTGGAAGCCTGGATGGACCGAAAAGGTTATGCCGCGGTTGATGAGTTTATCGGTAAACTCAGCCAGGAATCGAGCAGCAATCCCGAAGTCTATGAAAGGGCCCAATACGTTAAAGGATTGGTGGGAATCAGCTGATGAGTATCTTCGAAGCCCTCATGCTGCTCTGTTTCGGGGCGGCATGGCCCTTTTCTCTCCGCCGTTCCTGGGTCTCCCGCAGCACCGCCGGGAAGAGTCTCTTTTTTCTGATTGTCATTGACCTGGGGTACGTCAGCGGTGTCCTTCATAAACTGATCTTCTCCTTTGATCTGATAATTTTTCTGTATATACTGAACGGCGTCATGGTCACCACGGATATCTTTTTTTACTTCAGGAACCGGCGGATTGAGAGAGCTCTTCTTGCTGCCTGATCCGGTGAGGAGGCATCCGCTTTACTTTTGGAAGCAAAACAGGTAAGGTTTTCCCATGGATGTGGAACAAGAGTTTGAGGATATTCGCCCTTACAGTGAAGAGGAATTCCCCGAAGCGCTGAGGCGGATATCTTCCAGTAAATATTTGATCGAGGCGTTGCGCCGAATAAAATGGCCCAACTGCCCCCCCCTGTTCAAACCGGGGGCGAACCTGATCGTTAAGACATACCTGAAGCGACATTTGAAAGGCTTTGAAAACCGCCATCAGTTTCAGCATGAATTCGTCCTGGGACAGCTGGTCCAGTGGATTATCGACCATACCACCGACGGCATTACCTTCAGCGGTACCGAACACCTGGAGAAAAATGTTCCCTACCTCTATATCAGCAATCACAGGGATATAGTTCTGGATGTAGCCTTTTTAAGTTATGTGCTCAAAGAGATCGGTCTGGGGACGGTGGAGATCGCCATCGGGAACAACCTGCTTTCGAACCAGTTTGTGGAAGACCTGATCAGGATAAACCGGTCCTTCATCGTTAAACGGGGGCTTCCTCCCCGGGAACAGATAGAAGCCTCCAAGACCCTCTCCCGGTATATCAATCATACCATCGACCAGGGGAACTCCATCTGGATCGCCCAGCGGGAAGGCCGGGCCAAGGACGGATCGGACGCCACCAATCCCACGGTTATCAAAATGATTCACCTGAGTCAGCGGCGAAGCGGAGAAGCCTTTGCCGATTACATTAACCGGATGAATTTTGTCCCCATCGCCATTTCCTATGAGCTTGATCCTCTGGACAACCTGAAGGGCTGGGAACTTCACCGCAAGTCCACCCGGGGAACCCACCAGAAAAGGAAATACGAAGACCTCATTTCCATGTTTTCCGGCATCAAGGGCAAAAAGGGCCGGGTTCATCTGGCCTTCGGGCAGCCCCTGCGGGGAAACTATCAGTCTGAAAAAGAGGTGGCCGACGCCATTGACGATTTCATAACCCGGAATTATCGGCTTTGGCCCACCAACTACATCGCCTACGACGCCCTTCGAGGTACCGGCCGCTTCCGCGATCAGTATACCCCGGAACAGGAAGACCGGTTCCTCCGGCGGTTCCGTTACCTTCCATCGGGGGTACGCCGGCTGGTGCTGCGCATCTACGCCGCCATGCTATGCCACTCCCTGGGGGAGGACCCCGATGCATTCTGTGACTAGACTGTCGGTTCTTCCCCTGCTGCTTCTTGTTATGGCCTGTGGCAACTCGCCGCCGGAAATCATGAACCAGTACTGGCAGCTGAACCTGACCGAAAACAACGGGGAGGACGGGTGGTTCAGCCGGGAAGAGCTCTCTTTTTTTGTATTGGTCGCCGATGAGGACGGCCCCGACGAGGTGGAGTATCTGTATCTGATTCAGGAAGAGGAGGAGCTCTTCTGGATGCTCAATGCGGAAAACTGGGAAATTCAGAAACTGGGGCCCGATGAATGGCTGGGTGCCAGTTCCCTGCGGATGCCGGGGGGCGAACAGTTCCCCCGGAAGCCCTACCGGATTCTGGTGGTCGATAAAAGCGGCCAGCGGAGCGAAGCGGAGTTCTTTCTTTCCGCCAGGATCCCCGTTGACCCGGTCTTTCCTTCCGGGAAGATCGAGGGGACCCTCCTGACTCTTGAAGGGCCCCATACGGTTCATACCCTGCGGATCTACAATTCCCAGAGAGTGCTGGTTCAGGAACTCAAGACCGAATCCCGGGAAATTGATCTGGCAAAGGTTTTACAGGATCTGGATACCGGCGGGCCGTCGGGGACTCATCAGATCATCCTGTTCGCCAACCTTGACAGCCAGGGGGTCACCTTGAGAGCTAATCCGATCCTTTATTAGGGGCCGGCGCGGACGAAATATCTATCCCTTTGAGAATTTGCTGGAGTTTCTCTTTTCCTATCAGGTCGATGGGGCGGGTTTCAGCGAAGGTGATGGCGGTCCGGGAGAAATTCGAAGCGGAAAAGATGACTCCCCGGCCCACCGACAGCTTCTTCATTTCTTCATGAAGGGCCCGGGCGGTGCTCTCGGAGATCATCTCGGGCACCCTGAGGAACCAGATGAGTTTGGGAATCTTTCGTGTGCCCGCCCAGCGGCTGTCCGCATCAACGGAAATGATCTGGCAACCGTTAGGCATATCCGACTGATCCCTGACCGACTGGTTCATCTTCTTGACCACCTCGACCGCAAGAACCCGGAACTCGTCTTTGGTGCAGGTCAGGTAGTCCTTCATCACATCGTCGGTCCGCACTTCCTGGTAGTGACTCAGTTTTTCCGCCACGTCCCGGAAGGACGGTTTCTTCGCATAGATCTTTTCCCACTGCTCCACCGCTTTTTCCAGCTGACGCATCTTCTCAAAGGAGTGGGCCAGATAGTAGCGGGCGTAGAGGGTTTCGTTGCTGGCATCGTTCTTGGAGAAGGCGATGGCCCTCTCCAGTTCGGTTACGGCCCGGTCGGTGTTCCCGCTGGCGATATAGCAGCCGCCCCGTTCCACCAGGGCTTTCATCTTGTATTCCGGATCCCTTTGCGCCTTTTCAAAGGCATGGAGGGCCGCCACGTAGTCGTGGCTGTCTTTCAGAATTTTTCCGACGATGTAGTAGGCTTTGTGATTGTCCGGCTGAAACCGGAGAGCGATTTCCAGTTCCTGCTTGGCTTCCACCGGTTTTTTCTGGCGGTACAGGATCTGTCCGAGTTTGAAATGGGCGTCCGAGTGCTTGGGATCCAGTTCCACCGCCTTACGGTAGTACTGGGTGGCTTTCTGGCTGTTGTTTCTTGCCTCAAAGAGGTCGCCCACGTGATAGTAGTAATCGCCTTCCTGGGGATTCATCTTAATAAGAAGTAAATACTCCTTCAAAGATTCCTCAGGCTGGTTGAAGGTGGCAAAAAGTCTTGCTATAGTTTCCCTGAAGTCTTTTTCCGGACAGTGGGCGGAAAAATCGCCAATCTGGTTAACCGCCTTGAACTCCATCAGGGCCAGTTCCGGTTTGTTGTCCGCCAGATACGCTTTGCCGAGGAGATAATGGGCATCGCAGTTCCGGGGTTCTTTGGCCAGAATCTGCTTGGCCAGCTTGGCCGCGGCGGGAGCCCGGCCCTGTTTGAGCATACTCTCCAGGGTGGATATTTTACGGGGATTTAAAATGGTCCGTACAACAAAAAAGGTAATAACCCCTATACCGCTGCCGAGGATTAAGATTAGAATGATAATAGTTGGCATCGCATACTCCAAGAGAAAGATTACCGGGAAAATGAATTGGTGTCAAACAATAGGGAGAATAAGTTGCGTTTACCCGAAATAAAAAAAACCCGCCCCCGGATTCCCGTCCTGCTGTTTCTCCTGGCCGTCCTGCCGCTTAATGCCGAGGAGCCCCTGGAGCTGGGCAGGAAAGCTTTTCTGAATAATCAGCCCCGGGAGGCGGTGAGTTATCTTTCCAACGCCCTGGAAGCCGGGGGGGGGACAAAGAACGACTACAACTATCTGGGAATAGCCTACCAGCAGCTGGAAGAATACTACAAGGCTGTCGAAGTATTCCAGAAGGGAATTGAGCGCACCGTTCCTCCCCACAGTCAGCTCTACTTTAACATGGGTAACAACTATTTTGCCGCCGGCGACCTTCAGGGTGCCGAACGGGCCTACACCCAGGCCATTGCCCAGGGATCTTCCCCTAACCAGGCCTACCTTAACCGTGCCAATACCAGGATGAAACAGGAGAAGTACACCGATGCGGTCAGTGATTACCGGTATTATCTTCTGCGGGTTCCCGATGATCCCCAGCGACCGGTCATTGAGGAGTTGATCAGCAGGGTAGAGGCTTTCCAGCTTTCCGAGGCGGAACGGAAGCGGATGGAAGAGGAACAGCGGCGTCAGGAAGAAGAACGGCAGCGGGCGCTCCTCGAGTCGGTTCTGAAATCCCTGGAGACGACAAAAGGAGACACGGTTAATCTGGAAGCTGACTCGGAGGATGTGGAAGGTTTCGAGATGGAATTTGATATCGAAGATTAAAAGAAACAGGGACGAAGAATAAGGACGTAAATATGGACGGAAAAAAAATAGCAATCATCGGCGCCGGGGCGGTCATTCTGATCCTGCTGGCCCTTTTCCTTTTTGTAAAGCCCTTCGGGGGCAAAGCGGCGGCAGAGGATCCCACCCGGATGAATACCCTGCGGCTGGCGGAAGAGTATCTTGATAAACAGGAGTTTCAACGGGCCCTGGATCTGCTTGATACCCTGCTGATCAAGGATGTGAACGACCAGGAAGCCCGGGACCTGCGGGACCGGGTGATCCAGGCGCGCCAAAGGGTCCAGGACGAAGCCAGGGCCGCGGAGGCGAGCCGGCAGGATGATCTTAAGGATACCCTTTCCAATCTTGGCAGTTCCCTGCAAAACCAGCAGGCCAGCACCCAGGATGCCGCCGCCGCAGCGGCGGAGGCGGAACGGCGCCGTCTGGAGGATGAGCTGCGGCGCCGGCAGGAGATGGCCGCCCTGGAGGAGCAGATCCGTCAGGCGGAAGAGCGGAAACGCCAGGAGGAGGAGCGGCTGGCCCGGCTAAGTCAGGAAGCCCGGGAAAAAGAACTCCAGGTACAGCGGCTGGTTCGGGAGGGAATCGAACTGCTGGAGAGTAAATCCTTTGTCTCCGCCCGATCCAAATTCAGTGAAGCCCTGGGGCTGGATGTCAATTCCGCCCCCGCCTACGCCTACATGGGGGAGGCGTATTTCCAGGAAGATGAAAAAAACCAGATGAATATTCAAAAGGCCGTGGAGAATGCCAACCGGGCGGTGGAGCGGGACCGGAATCTCTGGGTTCCCCACAACACCCTGGGGAAAATCTACGTTCAAACCAGGAACTGGGACAACGCCGTGGCGGAGTTCCGGGAGGCTTCGAGGCTTAATCCTGAAAACGCCGACCTTCTCTTTGCCCTGGGGAATGCCCAGTACAGGGCCGGAAAATTTGCCGATGCCCGTCAGTCCTTCGAGGGCTGTATACACCTTAAGCCCGACCATGAAAGGGCTTACTTTAATCTGGGCACCACGTTTATGCAGCTGGGGAACCTCCCTCAGGCCCTGACGGCCTATAAAAAGGCGGCACAAATCGATCCCACCTACGCAAGCGCCCTTTTTTCCGCCGCCGATGTGCTTCGGCGACAGGGCAGCTTCTCCGCCGCCCAGGAGTATTACAAGAAAGCGGCGGTGCTGGAACCGGAAAACGACCGATACCTCCTGGCCTTGGGCATCAACGAATTTCGCCTTGGCAATTTTACCGCCGCGGAAGGAACCTTTCGAAAAGCCCTGGCGGTCAACGAGCAGCTTCCCGAGACCAATTACAATCTCTCCCTGACCCTGGTGAAGCTGGGCAAACCGGCGGAAGCCCTGGAATATGCCGTCAAGGCGGTGCAGCTCAAAGCCGATTCGGCTCCCTACTTTTATAACCTCGGTGAAATAAGCGGCCTTTTGGGGCAGGACGATTCGGCCATAGCTTCTTACGAAAAAGCCGTCGCCCTGGACGCCCGGTATGTGCTTCCCCGGATAAATCTGGGCGCCCTCTACGACAAGAAGGAGCAGTACGACAAGGCCCTGGGACACCTTTCCGCGGCTTACCGGATCGAGCCGGAATCGGTGGAGGTGAATACCAACATGGGGAACGTCTACCTCCATGCGGGGCTCTACGAGAATGCCGTGACCCACTACGAGAAAGCCCTGGCCAAACGGCCCCAGGACACCCTGATGCGGTACCACCTGGCCATCGCCTTCATCGAACTGGGCCAGGATGCCAAGGCGGAATCCACCTTGAAAGAGCTTCTGTCCATCGATGCGAATTATCTGGATGCCTATTACCGGCTGGGAAATCTTCAGTTTAAAAAGGGAGATAAAACCGCCGCCTCCAACACCTTCAAGACTCTGCTGGCAAAGGCGCCCGATTACCCCCGCCGTGCGGACATTGAACCGATGATTCTTCCTTAAGGAGGCCGCCGTGGGGGAAGTGATCATCGCCTTTGGAGACGTCAATGTTGATATGGTCACCACCATACCGGGTCTGAAAGATTCCGGCAGGGCGGTGGCCCCGGAAACCTCCCTCTTCCCCGGGGGAACCGTGGGCAATACCGCCGCCGGGCTGGCCCGGGGGGGCTGTCCTGTCCGTTTTGCCGGCAAGGTGGGAAACGATGCCTTCGGCCGGTTCATCCGGGAAGATTTTATCCGGGAAGGTGTGGATGTCTCGCACCTGCTGGTAGAGCCGGAGGGATTTACCGTCATCATCCTCGCCTTCATAGATGCCCGGGGGGAGCGGCATATCACGGTGTGGCCTCCCCGTGACGGAGCCCACATGAAACTGACCACCGCGGATCTTGAGGAATCCCTCTGGGAAGGGGCCGGATGGTTTCATACCTCCGGAATATCGCTCCGTCAGGAACCCACCGCCTCCACCACCCTGGAAGCCATGGCGCAGGCGAAGAAAAGGGGCATCCCCGTTTCCTTCGACATGAACAGCCGCATCGAGTTCTTCGGATGGACCCGGGCGGATCAGGAGAAATTTATCAGGGCCGCCGATCTTTGCGATTATCTGCTGGGCTCCCTGGAAGATGAACTGATTCCCCTGGCGGAGGCCAAGGCGGGTGTTCTGGGCGGGGAATCAGCATACGATAAAGCCTTGTCGTGCCTGACCCTTCTGTCGGGGCCGGGACGGGACCGGGCGGTGGTGGGGCGTCGGGGCGGGGCGGGGACGGTCCTTTTTCATGATAATACCCTGGGAATCGTTCCCGCCTTTCAGGTGGAAATAATTGATGCCCTGGGGGCGGGGGATGCCTTCAACAGCGGCTTCATCGAAGCCCTCTGGGGCGGATCTTCCCCCGAAGCGGCGGTGGCCCGGGGCAACGGGGCGGCGGCGGTCAACCTCACCAGGGCCGGCGCCCGGGGTGCTCCCTCCCGGGCGGAATTGGAGGCCTTTCTTTCGGACCCCCGGAGGACCACCCTGCCGGTGCTGCCCCTGGGCTGAATCAGAAAGCCCGGCCCACCAGGCGGTACAGCTCGGTCCGGGACAGGGTGAACCAGACGGGCCGGCCGTGGGGGCACCGGGGGACAGGCAGGGCAAAGGCCCTCTCCACCAGATTCCGGGCGGTGATGCTGTCCAGGACCGTTCCGTCCTTGACGGCTTTTTTACAAGCCACCGCGGCATGGAGCTTTTTCTTCAACTCCCGCCAGTTTCCCCCCGCTTCAAGAAGATGGGTTACCGTTTCCTCTTCATACCCTTCGCACAGGCTCGGCATGGCGGTGATCTGCCAGGTTCCCCCCTCTTCTTTTTGAAAAGAAAAACCCAGCCGCTCATAATCTTCCCTGGACCCTTGGATGGCACTTTCCTGTTCAGGAGAGAGTTCCAGAATATGGGGCACCAGAAGCTCCTGGGGGCGGCTCCAGAGCTTTTCCGCCTCGTCATAGAGGATTCTCTCATGGGCGGCATGCTGATCGATCAGGTAGACCGTATCGTCCTTCTGAGCCACAAGAAAGAGGTCAAGCACCTGACCCAGGTAACGGAAACTGCCGGGAAGAGTCGAATCGGCCACCGGTGTCTCAGGGTGAAGTTCCCCCGGACCGGGCAGGGGAGCCAGTTCCTCCCTGCGGTGAAGGGGAAACGATTCCCCCCCCGCCGGAGAAGCCGGGCCCCGGTAAGAACCGCCCCCCGGGGAGGAACCGTGTCCCGGGAAGTCGAAGGGCCGGCGGCCGTCCTGATTTGACCGGAAGGGAAGGTTATCGGAAGAGACAGGGGGGGAAGCTTTAGGGGAGGGGGGGACGAAATTCCCCTCTTCCTGGAAAAACCGGCCCTGGGAACCGGAACGGTCGGTGTAGGTCAGGCTGTTTCTGGCAAAAGAATCAAGGTTCTCATGGATGGCCTGAACCAGCTGATGATGAATCCCCGGCAGGTCACGGAAACGCACCTCTTTTTTGGAAGGGTGGATATTGAAATCCACCTTGTCCGGGGGGACCTGCAGAAAAACGAAGGCATAGGGAAAACACCCCCCGGGAAGGATATCCCTGAACCCATGCTCCACCGCCTGGATGAGGGAGTACTCCGTGATGCGCCGATGATTCACATAGATCTGGATATACCTTCGGTCCCGGCGGTAGAGGGAAGGTCCGGAAGCCACCAGGGCGTAACCCATCTCGTCTCTCTGCCCCTCCCACTGGTGGACGAGACCGGGGTCGAGGTTTCGGGGAAAAGCATGAATTATTCTGTCTTTCAGTGTCCCCGCAGGAAGAAAGTGCTTCATGGTGCCGTCGCTGAAAAACCGGAACTCCATTTCCGGAAAGGGCAGGGCCTTCTCAAGAAAGGCGGTTTTACAGAGGGTTCCCTCGCTGCCGGGGCTTTTTAAGAATTTCTTTCTTCCCGGCAGGCTGTAAAACAGGTCTTCCACGGTGACGGTGGTACCCGGTGCCGCCCGGTCTTCGCCGAGGGACACGATCTTTCCGGAAAGGATTTTCAGGCGGTTACCCCGGGTGGACCCTTCGGGGCGGCTCAGGATCTCCAGCCGGGAACAGGCGGCCAGGCTGGAGAGGGCCTCGCCGCGGAACCCCATGGTCTTCAGGGAGTAGAGGTCGTCCACGTCGGTGATCTTGCTGGTGGCGTGGGGGAGGAAGCAAAGCTTGAGATCCTCCAGTCCCATGCCTGTGCCGTTGTCGGAACAGACGATCCTGCCGATGCCTCCAGCTTCGAGGTGAAGGGAGATGGAGGAGGCGGAGGCGTCGATGGCGTTGTCAAGAAGTTCCCGGACCACCGAATAGGGCCGGTCAATCACTTCTCCGGCGGCGATGCGGCGGGATACCGATTCAGAAAGGAGGCGAATCCGGGTGGATTCGCCTCCTGAAAGGGAGTCTTTAACTGTCATGGATCCTCT
>Ga0334882_1002994_pt1 | contig 16204 bp, 29 predicted proteins | sample GraSluR1_MG_5_FD_207226 | JGI IMG/M metagenome (GOLD analysis project Ga0334882, IMG submission 207226) | Sludge microbial communities from methane-producing bioreactor in Wageningen University, Netherlands - Granular Sludge_15_04-R1 | ecosystem: Engineered > Bioreactor > Anaerobic >... | reverse complement strand
ACAGACTGCCATTCCGCCGCAAAGACCTCACGGACCGTCACACCGGAGTCACCCGTCGGGCTGCCAAAAGCCTTGAAATCATGTGTTCCGATCAGAGCGGCTGCCGCTCTGTTCATCCGCTCGATGTCAACCGGAGGCCAGACCCGCCACGCAAACGCTTCTCGGATTGGGTCTCTAACCGGCTGGCAGATCAGATGGTAACGGTAGCGGCGGCTCTTGGCATCATAACGTGGATGAAAATCCGCAGGTGCTTCTGCCACATCTCTGATAGATATATCCCGTGGCAGATAGTGATTGAGTGCGTTCACCAGGTTTTCAGCCGTGTGGGCCCATTCCAAATGGAAGCTCACAACCTGTCCCCTGGCGTGTACACCTGCGTCGGTCCGTCCGGCAGCCAGAATACTCTGGCCTTCCCATCCGAGCTCCCGCAGGCTTTGCTCAAAATCACCCTGCACGGTGCGTTCATTCAGCTGTCGCTGAAATCCTGCGAATTCCGAGCCGTTGTATATTAGAAGTGCCTTGTAATGTACTAAGCCCATCCGGTTGATATTCCGGGAGGACTACTCTTCAACCAGTTCAATCAACGCCATCTCAGCGCCGTCACTGCGGCGGGGACCCATTTTCAGGATTCGGGTGTAACCACCATTACGGCTAATATAGCGAGGTGCAATTTCATCGAATAATTTCTGAACAATAGGACGGCTGCCAGTTCCAAGCCGGGCAACGGCCTGCCGGCGGGCGTTCATATTCGCAACCTCATCTGCGTTCTGAGCATTACGTGCCAGGGTAATTAGTTTTTCCGTATCCGCCTGGATAAATTTCGCCTTCGGCAGGGTCGTCTTAATGCGTTCGTGTTCGAACAATTGCCGCATCATCGTACGGCGCATCGCAGTGCGATGCCCTGTGTCCCGACCAAGCCGATATCCTTTTACTTTATGTCGCATAACGTTAACTCTCCGTTGTTTCTTCTTCCTCTTCCAGGAAGCCTTTTTCAGCCATCTTTTCTTTCAACTCGGTCAGGCTTTTCTCACCGAAATTTCGGATCGAAAGGATCGCTTCCTCGCCCTTATCCAGCAATTCCAACACATCACCAACGGTCGTAATACCGGTCCGTTTAAGGGAGTTGAACACCCGAACCGTCAGGTCCAGGTTTTCAATCGGCATCTCTGCAATTTCGCTGTTGACTGTGCTGACCGGTTCAGCCGTTTCGATTGGAACTGCCAGCATTTCTTCACTGATCCCGGCAATAAACCGCAGATGATCGATCAGGATTTTGGAGGAATCGCTCATCGCTTGCTCGGGTGAGATTGTCCCATCGGTCCAGATTTCCATTGTCACGCTGTCGTAGTCAGTGCTCTGTCCGACCCGGGCGGAGCCGATTTCCCAGTTGACCTTCCGAACAGGCGTAAAGATTGCGTCAACCGGCAGCTCGCCGATCGGGAGCCGGTCGCTGCGCTCATTGGCGGGTGAATACCCGCGCCCGCGCTCAACGGTCATATCGATCTCAAGATCGGCTTTTTTGCTGTCCACAGTGAAAAGGTAAAGGTCTGGGTTTACGATCTCAACTTCCGGCGGGCAGATAATATCCGCTGCCGTCACAGTACCCTCACCGCTCACTTCCAGATGCATATGCGCAACATCAACATCAAACAGAATCATCCGAAGCTGTTTCAATTGCAGCAGCACCTGGATCACATCTTCGCGCACATGTTCAATCTCGCTGAACTCATGCAGAACATCGGTGATACGCACAGACGTAATCGCGGAGCCTTCGAGGGAGGAGAGCAGGACCCGGCGCAAAGCATTACCAATGGTCGCACCAAATCCCCGCTCCAGCGGGCTGATTGAAAATTTGCCATAATTACGAGCTTCTGCCACTCGTTCGACTTTTGGTTTTACCATACTCATTGTTCCAGTCACGTCATACCCCTTACCAGTGCAATCTTATGCACTACCAAGTGAACCATCCTATCGAGAGTAGTACTCAACAATTAGCTGCTCGTTCAAATTTCCGTCAATTTCAGCGCGTTCGGGTAACCGAATGACCCGGCCAGATAGGTTGTTTAGGTCTTGTTCAACCCAGGCTGGCGGTGTGCGAGTTTCTTCCAACTGCTTAAGTGTCTTGAAATATTCTGTTTGCTTGGATCGTTCCCGCACGGCAACCGTGTCGCCCGGCAGGAGAACAGTCGAGGCAATGTCGTTGCGGCGGCCGTTGACCATGAAATGTCCATGGTTCACCAACTGGCGGGCCTGTGCTCTGCTGTCTGCAAATCCCAAACGAAATACAACATTATCCAGGCGAGATTCAAGGATCTGGAGCAGGTTGAGGCCTGTCAGACCTTTACGCTGGACGGCATCCCGGAAATAGCGTTTGAACTGACGTTCAAGCACGCCATAGATCCGTTTTGCTTTCTGTTTTCCGCGCAACTGCCGGGAGTAGTCCGATTGGCGGGTCGGTCGGCCGCTGAATCGCCCATGCTCTCCGGGGGGATATGCTCGTTTTTCAAACGCACATTTAGGGGTGAAACACCGCTCACCCTTCAAGAATAATTTTTCACCTTCTCGTCGGCATAATTTACATACCGGACCAGTATTTCTTGCCATTTAATTCCTCTCTTTTTTTTCCTACTAGACGCGGCGGCGCTTCGGGGGTCGGCAGCCGTTATGCGGGACGGGGGTCACATCCTCAATCGAGCGGACGGTGATTCCCATTCCCTGCACAGCACGGATCGAAGCCTCACGTCCCGGCCCAGGGCCTTTGACAATAATGTCAACTTCCTGAATACCAAAGGATTGTGCGGTCTTCATCACCTGTTCAGCCGCCAAACGGGCAGCAAAGGGTGTGCTTTTTCTGGAGCCTTTGAAACCGGCAGATCCAGCGCTTCCCCAGCAGACAGTATTACCTTGCTGGTCGGTCACCGTGATGATGGTGTTGTTGAAGGAAGCAAACACATGCACCTGTGCTGATGACATCTGGCGCTTGACTTTGCGCGAGCTTGTGCTTCGCCGCGATCGTTGTGCTTTTTTAGCCATTGTACCTCACTAACTCAATCGTTAATCCCATTCACCGGACTATCTTGCCGCGGGGTAGAAAGGAAGGAGAACCCCAGACAGACAGGTGAAAGAGAACTTTCTATAGATAAATTACTTCTTGCCAACACCACGGCGGCGGCCGCGACCGGCAACCGTCTTCTTCGGGCCCTTACGAGTCCGGGCATTGGTCTTGGTGCGCTGTCCGCGGACTGGAAGCCCGCGCCGGTGCCGCAAGCCCCGGTAGGTGCCGGTTTCGATCAGGCGCTTGATGTTCATCTGCACCTGGCGGCGTAAATCACCTTCAACACTGTAATTGCTGGAAATGAATTCACGCATCTTCGAAACATCAGCGTCTGTCAGGTCCTTTACGCGAACATCAGGGTCAACACCGGTTGATTCAATAATTTCGTTTGCCCGGGTAGGGCCAATGCCATAAATATATCTGAGACCAATCTCAACGCGTTTATCGCGTGGCAGGTCAACGCCTTCAATACGTGCCATAACTATTATCCTTATCCTTGACGCTGCTTATGTTTCGGGTTTTCACAAATGACATATAAACGGCCATTGCGTTTCACAATTTTACATTTAGCACAGCGTTTCTTGATCGATGCTGATACTTTCATGGTCCTTCTCCTTCAATCTTTCTTAAGACTTTCCGCAAAGTAATAATTATACTGCCTGCAAGTTCTTTCGTCCAGTCCGCTCTTATAACGCCGTCAGAATCCGTGGCCCATCCGGTGTAATCGCAATCGTATTTTCAAAATGGGCAGTCAGAGAACCATCTGCAGAAGCTACAGTCCATCCATCTTCTTTGACAGTCGTGCTAGAGGTTCCCACCAGCACCATCGGTTCAAGCGCAATGGTCATACCTTCCCGCAATTTCATCCCACGTCCCGGCTTGCCATAATTCGGCACCTGGGGGCCTTCATGCATCTCTCGACCAACGCCATGACCGGTGTAGGTCTTGGTGATATAAAAACCCTGGCTCTCAACAAAGGTTTGGACGGCATGTCCCACATCTCCAATGGTGTTTCCTGAGACCATCTGGGAAATTGCGATCTCAAGCGCACGTTTGGTGACACTGAGCAACTTTTCCGTTGCCTTGCTGACTTTGCCAACCGGTACTGTGACCGCCATATCGCCGACAAATCCCTGATACACCGTCCCGCAGTCAATGCTGATAATATCGCCTTCCTTCAGTTTCCGATCACTGGGGATGCCATGCACCAGTTCCTCATTAACGCTGGTGCAGATGCTGGCCGGATAGGGATAAGGTCCGGGGTAGTCTTTGAAGGGTGAAAATACGTCATATTTTTTCTGAACCGCTTCAAAAGCTGCATTCAAATCAATCGTTTTCACGCCCGGTTCAATCAACGCTACTGCGGCAGCCAATGCTTCCGCATTGATCCGCCCGGCCTCACGCATAATCTCAATCTCATAAGGCGTTTTTATGTTGATGGACCGTTCCATGGAAATCATTTTAGGAAGCTCCTTCAACAGCAGACAGGATGTCTGCAAAAACAGCCTCAATGGCCTGCGTGCCATCAATTTCGATCAGGGTGCCTTCTTCACGATAATAATTTATTAAAGGTGCAGTCTGCTCATTGTAGACATTAATCCGGTGACGAACAGTTTCAGGTTTATCATCTTCGCGCTGATAAAGCTGCGATCCATCAATGTCATCAATCCACTTCACAAGCGGTGGATTATGGATTTCATGATAAACACGGCCGGAGGAACTCATCCAGCGCCCGCTCAAACGTGCCACAAGTTCTTCGTCAGGAACCTTGATATAAGGAACAACACTGACCCTGCTGTTGAAATTTTCCAGTAAACCATCCAGTGCCTTCGCCTGGGCTGGCGTACGCGGAAAACCATCCAGCACTGCGCCGTCTTTGCAATCAGGCCGCAAGAGTCGCTCTTCCACCATCCGAATAGTGACATCATCCGGCACCAGCTCGCCAGCACTCATGAACTTGTTCGCCAGCTTGCCCAGCTCTGTTTCATTGCTCAGATTCTCCCGGAAAAGATCTCCGGTTGAAACATGCATAAGGCTCAATTCCTGTGCCAGCATTTTTGCTTGGGTACCCTTGCCAGCGCCTGGAGGCCCAAGCATGACGATGTAAGTCGGTGCGCTCATCAATTCCATTGCCTCAGCTGATCAGATGGTCGTCATAACCGTGCAGCTTCAGATCGGTTTCAATGATTTGGAAGGTATCACGGACCACACCCACAACAATCAGCAGACCAGAAGAAGACACCAGGAATATGCTCGCCTGTGACAAACCCTCAGGAAGAAACAGACCAAGAAAATAGGGCAGTGCGGCAACCACACCCAGGAACAAAGCACCGGGTAATGTGATCCGCCGCTGCACCTTGGTCAGGTATTTCTGAGTCGCAGCGCCACGGGCAATACCAGGGATCTGGGCGCCCTGTTTCTTCAGGTTCTCACCATAATTCTGTTGTGTGAACAACACATCCGTATAGAAGAAGGTGAACAGCACAACCATGACAAAGAACAAAACCGGGTAGATCAACCCTTCGCCACTTAACGTCGTTTGGATCCAGTTGGACATGTTTCGCAGCCAATTCGCATCCGCATTAACAAAGAAACTCGCAAGAATGGTCGGGAAGGTCATAATTGACTGCGCAAAGATGATTGGGATCATGCCCGCCATATTTACCATCAGAGGTACGCTACTCTTGACTGGCATGGACATCCGGTTGCCAACACGGCGGCCCGGGAACATCACTGGCACATGCCGGCGGCCTTGCTGGACGTAGACAACTGCAAAGATTGTCACGATCAGCAGGGCGACCACAATGAAGATCAACCACCAATAAGTCTGGTCACTCAACAGCGCCATCAGGTTACGGGGAATATTCACCACAATCCCGGCAAAAATGATCAGTGAAAGACCCTGTCCGCGGATCCCGAATTCAGAAATCAGCTCGCCCAGCCAGACGCCAAACATGGTGCCAGCCATCATTGAGATGACTGTTGCGAGTGTTGGGATAAGCGCGCCGCCTGAGAACCCAAATTGGGTTGCCACAGATTGGCCAAGGATCGCATTGAAAATATTGATCTGTCCGACGGCAGAAAGGGCAGCCATTGGAACTGTCAAAATGATGGTCCATTTTTCCATCCAGGTGCGCCCCTCACGGGGATCTTCCTGCATCTTCTTTTCCAGAGCAGGGATGATCGGGATAAGAAGCTGGAGGATAATCTGAGCGGTAATATAGGGATAGACGCCCATCGCCAATACCGAGAAATTAGATACAGCGCCACCCGAAAGCATATCCAGCAGGTTAATCAAACCGCCAGCAGCGCCGCCGGTCTGGGTCAACTGTGCCACTAATTGCCGATCAATTCCCGGAACCGGGACGTTAGATGCCAACCGATAGATCGCCAGCAATGCCAGCGAGATGAGCAATTTCCGACGTATGTCTTTCGACTTCCAAAGGTAGCGCCAAGCGGACCGTTTCATGAGTTAGGTCTCCTTTTATCTCCTAGCGACAAACTTTACTCCTGAATAATTTCAACACTGCCACCAGCGGCTTCGATTTTTTCCTGGGCGCTTTTTGTGACAGCATGAGCCTTGATTTTTAAGGCAACCGAGACCTCACCACGACCAAGGATTTTGACAGGTTTCTTCAATGTCTTCACCAGACCAGATTCCAGCATAACCTCGGGGGAAAGTTCTGTTTTTGCAGAAAAATCGCTTAATTGATCCAGGTTCACTTCTTCATACCGAACGCGGTTGATAACCGTCATGCCCTCACCACGTTTGAAGGGGAGTTTCCGGTAGAACGGAAGGTTCCCACCCTGGTGATACAAAGGCACACCGCCGCCGGCACGTGAGTTTTGGCCTTTCATGCCGCGGCCGGCCGTCTTTCCCTGGCCTGCTGCAGTCCCACGCCCTTTGCGCTTTCGTTCTTTGGTTGCACCCACATTGGGTTTTAGATCATGTAATTTCATAATAACACCTATGCCGCATCAACAGTAATCAGGTGAGACACCTTGTCAATCATGCCGCGAACAGCCAGATTATCGCTGCGCGTCACCGTCTGGTTCAACCGCTTGAGACCTAACGCCTGAAGGGTTGCTTTTTGTCGTTTCGAATACCCAATCGGGCTTCGTACTAAAGTTAATGTCAATTTTGGTTGTTTCTTTTTAGCCATGGGTCTCTCGCTCCCAATAGGGTTTCACCTGTTCAATGGGTTTCCCGCGAAAAGCTGCCTGTTCTTTAGGTGACATCAATTGATCCAGAGCATTAAAGGTCGCACGAACAACATTCAGAATGTTCTGGCTGCCCAGAGATTTCGTAAGAATGTCATGCACACCGACCGCTTCCAGTACAGCACGCACGCCGCCGCCGGCAATAACTCCGGTGCCAGCCGATGCAGGCTTCAACAACACCCGCGCGCCACTCTGCTTGCCAATGACCTCATGGGAGATCGTTGTGCCGTGCAGGTTCATCCGGCGCATATCCTTGCGGGCTTTGTCGCTGGCTTTTCGAATGGCATCCGGAACGGAATTTGCTTTACCGATCCCAAGGCCAACGCGGCCAGCATTATCGCCAATCACCATGACCACCCGGAAAGAAAAGCGGCGGCCACCCTTGACAACTTTCGCAACACGCGCGATATCGACCACGCGCTCATCAAATTGGTTCTCGTTTTGGTAGTCCGACATAAACGCCTCTTTCCTAGAATTCCAGTCCGCCTTCACGGGCAGCTTCAGCCAATGCTTTCACACGGCCAATATATCTATATCCACCGCGGTCAAACACAACCCGGTCGATCCCAACTTTTTTGGCGCGGTCAGCTATCGCCTGTCCAACCTTTTGCGCCTGTTCTATGTTAGACAACCCCTTCAGATCAGGGCTTAACTCAGCATCAATGCTCGATGCCGAAACCAGTGTATGACCCTGGAAATCATCAATGATTTGCACATAGATCTTATTTGTACTGCGAAACACATTCATGCGCGGGCGATCTGGCATTCCAAATACTTTTTTCCGCACACGCCGGTGTCGACGTAAACGAGCTTCATTTCGTGATTTCTTTGCCATTGTATGTCACCTTCAAAATTATACTGTCTTGCCGGCTTTACCCGGTTTACGGCGGACGTATTCACCTTGATAGCGAATACCCTTGCCCTTGTAAGGCTCAGGCGGGCGCAGCTTGCGGATATCCGCAGCAACCTGTCCGACGACCTGTTTGTCATAACCGGAGATCTTGATCTGGCGCACCTTCATATCAACATCAAAGCTGATTCCCTCTGGTGGTTCCATAACCACGGGATGGGAAAAGCCGACATTGATGATCAGGTTCTTGCCATCCAATTCGGCGCGGTATCCCACACCTTCAATCTCCAGAATTCGCTCAAAACCTTTGCTAACCCCGACCACCATATTATCAATCAGTGAGCGGGTCGTGCCATGCAGGGCTCGATGGGTCGGTTGATCACTGGGGCGTTCCACAACGATCATGCCATCCTCCTGCTTAATGGTCATATCCGGTGAAAAGGTCCATTCCAGCTCGCCTTTAGGCCCTTTCACATGTACATAAGAGCCCTTTATCTTGATATCAACGCCTGACGGCACTTCAATCGGTAATCTTCCAATTCGAGACACGTCTCGTACCTCCTATAGCGCCAGGCGCTACCACACTTTACACAATATCTCGCCACCGACACCCATTTTTCGGGCGCGCTGGCCAGTCATAACACCCTTGGGCGTGGATATAATCGCCACACCAATACCCGAAAGCACCCAGGGAATGTCTGTTTTCTTGGTATACACTCGGCAGCCAGGCCGGCTTACCCTTTGCAATCCCGTAATTAACGGGCGGCGGTGCCGTCTCTCGCCGATGTATTTCAACCGCATTCGCAATACCTTCTGATAAGGCTGATCTCCATCAACCACATCATAGCTATCAATAAAACCCTCTTCCGAAAGAATCCGGGCGATCTCCGCCTTGATCTTCGAACTCGGCATGCTCACCGTTGTTCCGTTGCTGATGGCAACGTTACGGATCCGGGTCAACATATCAGCAATTGGATCTGAAACATTCATCGATAATACCTCCGCCGATCTACCACGACGACTTGGTCACACCAGGAATTTTTCCTTGCAGGGCTAATTCCCGAAAACAAATACGGCACAAACCAAACTTGCGGATATAACCTCTGGGACGCCCACAGCGCCGGCAGCGGTTTACAACCTGGTTCGGATACTTTCGCCGTTTCTCGCGATATAACATACACTTTTTAGCCATACTATCCTTTCCTGAACGGCATCCCAATTCTGCTCAGTAACGCACGTGCCTGATCGTCATTATCAGCCGTTGTCACAATGGTGATCTCCATACCCCGGACCGATTCAACGTCATCATAGTTGATTTCCGGGAAGATCAGTTGTTCTTCCAGCCCGAGGGTGTAATTTCCGCGCCCATCAAATGAGTCGGGGGAAATACCCCGGAAGTCACGCACACGGGGCAGCGCTACATTGACCAGTCGGTCAAGAAATGCCCACATGCGGTCGCCGCGCAAGGTCACCTTGGTGCCAATCAAACGCCCCTCACGTAATTTAAAGTTCGCAATTGATTTCTTGGCTTTGGTGATGACCGGCTGCTGACCTGTAATGGTCCGCAGGTCTCGAACAGCTTCGTCAAGAGCCTTGGGGTTATCAAGGGCTTCGCCAACCCCGATATTGACCACAATTTTCTGGATCTTCGGAATCTGCATCGCATTCTCGAGCGCTAACTCCTCTTGCAGGGCAGGTGCAATCTCTTCTCTGTAAAATTCTCTTAGTTGATTCATACTAACTCCAAATGGCTGCCTATTTATCAATCGGCGTGCCGGTGCGTTTTGAGATACGGATCGGTTTGCCATCTTTACGTTCAATGCGGATGCGGGTCGGTTTGCCGTCTTTGGGATCAACAAGCATCACATTCGAAATTGCCACAGGCGCTTCAAATTCGATCTTGCCGGCGGGAATAGTCTTCCCGCGGGATTGCGTTTGGGCCTGGTGCTTGATGCGAAGGTTCACACCCTGCACAACAACCCGGCTCTCATCCGGGATCACCCGGATCACTTCCCCGACGGTTCCTTTATCCTTGCCGCTGACCATAATAACCTGGTCGCCTTTTTTAATTTTTGTCTTCATATATCCTTACTCCTATCCCACCGACTACACAACTTCCGGTGCCAGTGAAACGATCTTCATGAAACCTTTATCACGAAGTTCACGAGCAACAGGACCAAAGATACGTGAACCCCGCGGGTTGACGCCATCGTTATCCAGGATCACAGCTGCATTATCGTCGAAGCGGATGCTTGAGCCATCAGACCGGCGCCATTCTTTGGCGGTGCGGACAATCACGGCTTTCACAATTTCACTCTTCTTGACGGTCGCCTGCGGTGTAGCAGTTTTGACCGTGCCAACAACGATATCGCCCACATAACCATACCGCCGGCGGGAGCCGCCAGTGACCTGGATCACCAGAAGTTCTCGTGCACCGGTGTTATCGGCGATTTTTAATCGGGTCTCTTGCTGGATCATGGTCTAAACTCCCAATTCTTCGACAGCATCATCTTCTGACCGTTCCTCAACACGCAGGATTTCTTCAACGACCCATCGTTTTGTGCGGGAAATCGGTTTGCTTTCAACAATCCGGACTTTATCGCCCGGGTTAGCGCCAAGTTCATCGTGCGCTTTATAGGATTTCACGGAACGAATGACTTTGTGATAAAGCGGGTGCCTGAAGACACGTTCCACATCCACAACGGCTGTTTTTTGCATCTTATTGCTGACAACAGTCCCAACCAATCGACGTCGTTTATTCATGCTTCACTCTCCTCGGCCGCCTCAGCCAATTTCTTCTCTTTCATAATGGTCTCCATCCTGGCGATATTCCGCCGGATGATACGCACCTGGCTGGTGTCGGTCATCTGCCCGGTGATGGACTGGAATCTGAGGTTCAGCAACTCGTGACGGGTCTCCGAAATCTGTTCTTCGATTTCAGCAACGCTCATTTTTCTAATCTCTGATGCCTTCATCCTTACGCTTCTCCTGCAACATCACGTGAGACAATCTTCGTCTTCACAGATAATTTATATTTCGCACGGAGGAGCGCCTTTTTTGCGGTTTCCGGGTCCGTGCCGCCCACCTCAAACATGATCCGGCCGGGTTTGACAACAGCAACCCAATATTCCACCGCGCCCTTACCCTTACCCATCCGGCTTTCAGCCGCACGTTTGGTATAAGGCTTGTCCGGGAAGATTCGGATCCAGACTTTGCCGCGCCGTTTCATGGCATGAACAATTGCGCGCCGGGCAGCCTCAATCTGCCGTGCACTGACCCATCCGGGTTCCAGAGCCTGCAAACCAAATTCGCCAAAGGACACATCGGAGCCGCGATAGGCCTTGCCCGTCATGCGTCCGCGCATCTGTTTGCGGTACTTAACTCGTTTTGGCATTAACATAATAACTACCTCGCTAACCGCCGGCCGCCCAGCCGGCGATAATGCTACTCACTGACATAAACGCCTTCGGTTGCTGCTGCTTCCTCTTCAACCTGGGGCAGAATTTCACCTTTATAGATCCAAACTTTGACCCCGATCTGACCATAGGTCGTTAACGCCTCGGTCTGAGCGTAATCAATATCCGCGCGCAATGTTTGCAGCGGCACACGCCCTTCGCGCAGCCAAACGCTGCGGGACATATCGGCGCCGCCCAACCTACCAGACACCATCACCTTGACGCCTTCAGCGCCCTGACGCATGCCTTGCTGGATCGCGCGTTGCATAGCCCGGCGGTAACTGATCCGGCGCACTAGCTGGCTGGCGATATTTTCCGCCACCAGATAGGCATCCAGATCCGGTGATTTGATCTCTTTGACTTCAAGATCAATTTTCTCACCCGTCATCGCTTCCAGATCGCTTCGCAGGACTTTGACATTCTCGCCGTTGCGTCCGATCAGGATACCGGGTTTCGCAGTATGAACATAGATCTTCACCTTGCCGGGGAAGCGTTCTATTTCAATAGCGGAAACCCCTGCGCGGTCATTATCCTGTTGAATCTTTTTACGGATCTCCAGATCCTGATGCAGTTGATCCTGATAGTCCTTACCTTCGGCGTACCAGCGCCCTAACCAAGGTTTGTTGATCTTCAGTCGAAATCCAGTTGGATGTACTTTACGACCCATAATTGCTCCTGGTTCCTTTCAATGATTCTTTCTTCATGCGCCCTATCACTCGTTTTCCCGCAGGATAACCGTGATGTGTGAACGTCGCCGCAGGATCGGTTTGAACCGGCCTCGTGCGCCAAACCGGCGCCATTTGCGAGTGGGTGCTTCATCTGCGAAAATGCTGTGAACATACAGCTCATCACGTGCAATTCCGTAATTCTCCTCCGCGTTTGCCATCGCCGAACGGATGAGTTTCTGTACGGGTTGCGCCGATTTATTCGGAATAAACTGCAGGATATTCACCGCTTCCAGAGCAGGTTTGCCACGGACCAGATCAATGACAAGACGGGCTTTCTGGGCTGAGGTATCAAGATTGCTTAATTTCGCTCGAATATCAGTAACCATAATTCTTTACCCTTCTTGTCTCCGTTTTTCAGCCCGGCCGGCAACCACATGGCCGCGGAAGAAACGCGTGGGAGCAAATTCACCCAGGCGATGGCCAACCATGTTCTCAGTGATATAAATCGGCACATGGCGTCGTCCATCATGAACGGCGATGGTATGACCTACCATCTGAGGGAAAATGGTGCTCGCCCGGCTCCAGGTCCGGATGACCTTCTTTTCGCTCTTGTCATTCATTACATCGATCTTCTTCAATAATTTGGGGTCAATGAACGGACCCTTTTTTAGCGATCGCGACATAATTACGTCCTCTTTCTCGCTCTAATAATCCATTACTTACGACGGCGCTTCGCTTGGGAGCGATGGCGCACGACATATTTATCGGTTCGTTTGTTATGCCGGGTCTTCTTGCCGAGGGTAGGTTTACCCCAGGGGCTCTTCGGCCCGGGCATACCGATCGGAGAACGGCCCTCACCACCACCATGGGGATGATCCCGAGGTGACATTGCAGAACCTCTCACAGCAGGCCGCCAACCCATATGGCGTTTACGCCCGGCCTTACCCAGCTTGATGTTGGCGTGTTCAACATTGCCAACCTGACCAACTGTGGCACGGCAGGTCTGTAACACCAGCCGGACTTCACCCGAAGGCAACCGTACATGCGCATATTTACCTTCCTTGGCAAGGAGCTGCGCTGATGTACCTGCCGAACGGACCATCTGCCCGCCTTTGCCGGGTTGTAACTCAATATTGTGAATGGTCGTTCCAACCGGGATGCCTGCCAGAGGCATGCTGTTCCCGGGTCGGATGTCAACACTCGTCCCTGACAGGATCTGGTCGCCAACCATCAGACCAACCGGAGCCACAATATAACGTTTCTCGCCATCGGCGTAGTTCAATAAGGCCAGCCGGGCAGTCCGGTTCGGGTCATATTCAATCGCCGCTACTCTGGCGGGAACATCCAGTTTATCCCGTTTGAAATCCACCAGGCGGATGTGACGTTTGTGAGCGCCGCCGCGATGGCGGACCGTGATCCGGCCATACATATTCCGGCCGGAACGCTTCTTCAGAGGAACGGTCAGCGACCGTTCAGGCTTCGTCTTGGTAATCTCTTCAAAAGTGTAACTGGTCTTATGTCGAGTACCGGGGGTCTTCGGTTTATATACTTTTACAGCCATTACTCCACCCCTTCAAAAATCGGGATGCGCTCGCCTTCAGAAAGTTTCACGATTGCTTTTTTATACGCATTGGAACGAGTCCTCATGCGACGATTCTGCATATTGCGTGATCTCTTGGCAGGCACGATCATAACATTAACATTTGCCACTTTGACATCGAAAATCATCTCGATGGCATCTTTCACCATGGTCTTGGTCGCGTCATAATCGACCTCAAAAACATACTGGTTCAGATTTGATGAGAGATAGTTCGATTTCTCAGTGATGATCGGTCGGCGGATGATGTCAAATACTGATTTCTTCATGATTTCATTCCTACCTATCCGAGATAACTTTGAATAACGTCCAGGGCTGCCATAGGCATTACGACGTTCTCGTAACCCAACAGGTCCCGGATATTCAAATAACTGGCTAACAGGGTCTTGACATTGGTGAGATTCGCACAGGCCCGTTTTACCGCTTCATACTCGGGGCTGTTTTCAGGGATCAACAACAAAACCGTTGACTCACCAGCTAATTTCTTCAATGTCTCGGCCATCGTGCGGGTCTTTGCATCATCAAGCTTCAATTCGTCAACCAGGACGATTTCGCCCTCAACAGCTTTCGCTGACAGTGCTGACCGTAACGCTGCCCTGCGCATCTTCTTAGGCATTGCCTTGTCATAATCTCGCGGTTTTGGCGTAAATATTTTTCCGCCGCCCACCCATTGCGCAGCTCGGATAGAGCCTTGCCGGGCACGACCGGTACCTTTCTGACGCCATGGCTTGCGGCCGCCACCGGACACCTCACTGCGACCTTTGGTCGAATGGGTCCCCAAACGGCTGTTGGCCATCTGCCTGACATATGCCTGATGCATCAAATCAACTTTTATTGGGGCTTCGAAAATCTCAGCGGACAAGTCCACTGTGCTGACTTTCTTGCCTTTCATGTTGAAGACATCAACTTCCATGATTACTCAACTCCCATTACTGGTTCTCGCCCAACCGGGCGTCCTATAGTTTCCGTGCAGGTTTGATGACAACCACACCGCCCTTAGGGCCGGGCACGGAACCATCAACCGCTAATAAATTACGTTCGGGATCAACCAGCACGACACGAACATTAGATGAGGTCACGCGCTCGTTACCCATCCGTCCAGGGCCACGTTTCCCTTTGAAAACACGGCCGGGTGTTGTGCCAGCGCCAAGGGATCCGGGTGCCCGCAAACGGTCAGATTGACCATGTGTCACCGGCCCGCCGCGAAAATTATGGCGCTTCACCACACCTGCAAAACCGCGGCCTTTGCTGACCCCAACAACATCGACATGTTCACCCATCTCAAAGATTTCCACATTCACTGTGTCACCCTCGGAGACATCCGGAGAACTTGTTCTGAATTCACGTAAAACTTTTAATGGTGGCAAATCATTGCGATTAAGGTGCCCGAGCTGCCCCCCTGTTAAGCGTTTGGGCTTCGCTTCTTCAAACCCAAGCTGAACGGCTGAATAACCATCTTTATCCGACGTCTTCACCTGGGTGACATAGCAAGGCCCAGCTTCGATAACCGTTACAGGGAGCGCAACTCCCTCATCATCGAAAATCTGGGTCATTCCAACTTTTCGTCCAATCAGCCCTTTAAACATAATTAATATTCTCCTGTTGCAAAATATTTTGACGAGACTGTCAGCCTGGGCAAGGCTGCATCATCTCCGACCGCAGCACAGTCAACATTTTTTCCGCGACCATTCCGTATTTTTATGGACTACGGAAAGAAATGCTCTTATGCCACCTTAAAAGTCCGGCTTTTAAGCCGAAACCCGATGATTCTACCATCACATGACAAATTTGCCAAGGTTCAATTTTTACCAATTCCCGGCAGATTAGGCATCTCCTCGCAAGCAAATGATCAGACTGCTAACCCACTAGAGATAAGCCCGCCGCCAGCAACCGTCCAACGAATGCTAAATTTTGATCTCGATATCAACGCCTGCTGGCAGGTTCAGTCGCATCAACATATCAATCGTTTTGGAATCCGGATCAATCACATCAATCAAGCGATTGTGCGTGCGGATCTCAAAATGCTCCTGTGAATCCTTATCAATGAACGGTGAGCGGATGACGGTGAATCGCTCAAGTTTGGTCGGCAAAGGTACCGGACCGACAACCTGGGCGCCGCTGCGTTCAGCCGTTTCGACAATCCGCTTCGCGGATTGGTCAATGACTCGGTGATCATAGGCCTTCAGACGTATACGAATCTTTTGTTTAGCCATAATTTATTCCTGTATTCCTACTCAATAATCTGAGAGATTGTACCGGCGCCAACCGTCAGGCCGCCTTCGCGGATCGCGAACTTCGAGCCCTTCTCAAGCGCCACTGGTACGATCAGTTCCACTTCCATCGTCACCCGGTCTCCCG
>Ga0334882_1002993_pt1 | contig 16209 bp, 16 predicted proteins | sample GraSluR1_MG_5_FD_207226 | JGI IMG/M metagenome (GOLD analysis project Ga0334882, IMG submission 207226) | Sludge microbial communities from methane-producing bioreactor in Wageningen University, Netherlands - Granular Sludge_15_04-R1 | ecosystem: Engineered > Bioreactor > Anaerobic >... | reverse complement strand
AGCCGTCAGGTGGTCAAATTGGGAGGCTAGTTCAGCTTCTTCTTGGGTGTAGGTCGCTTCAATCACCAGAGCATCAACCCCCTCAACATAAGGCAGGACTTTTAATGCGTTACCGGTATCGCCCACAACGGCTAAGCTGGTGCCTTTGCGCGGCGCCCCCAGGACCTGATCGGGGTGAATCGTCCGCCCATCCGGCAGGGTCACCGGTTCGCCGTTGACCAGGTCGCGCCGCCAAGGGCCAGGCGGGACATTGAGGGCTGCGGCTGCTTCAGGCAAGAACGGTCTGCGGCTGCGTTCTTCGAAACGGTACCCCAAGGAGTGGGATCCACGATGATCAACTGGGAAGGCTGTGATGGTGAACCGTTCAGATTCCCAAAAGATACCAGGTTTGATCTCGTGCAGTACAACCGGCGGCGAGCCATGGTAACCGCGCAGAACAACCCCAAAAACCAGATCATGCACCCGGTCAAGCGTGTACTGAGTGCCGTAGATCTCCATTTCTTCGATGACATCCCAACGTAAAAAGGTTGACACCAACCCGCCCAATCCAAGGATATGATCAAGGTGGCCGTGGGTCAACAAGACCTGATTCAGGCGTTTAAAACCAACGCCAGCCTGCAGAATCTGGCGCTGCGTCCCCTCGCCGCAATCGACCAGGAAACGAAACTCATCATGCTGAACCAGTAATGAAGATAGGCCGCGGTGAACCGAGGGTGCCGAGGCGGATGTGCCTAAAAAAATGATTTCAAACAATCGTTTCGCCAGTCAACCTAAACACTATTCATTACCAAAACCGGCAATCATGCGCATCAACCCCAAGACGCCCAATCCTACCTGGATACCCTCACCTGCCGAAAGTTTGGGCGCGTTTTCCTCTTTTTCTGCTCGTTTGATTAATAAAAAGGCTGAAAGCGCACCAGCTACCGCGCCAATCACTGTGCCCATAATTATTGTTTTCGTCTTCCAATCATTATCCATTCTTCAATTCCTTCCATTCTAGGTGTAAACAACAAGGTTTGTGACAGCTCAGGCAGCCCCCTGTTGAAGGTTCCCTCGCATGCTGAGTAGTTACCAAATATTTCACTTCCAGGAGTCATTCATCAAACCAAGCGCAGCCATCGTTCCCAGTTCTTTGTTCCTCATGTTAGCTTCATTCTTCTCGATGACCCAATAGCGCACCAAAGAACGCAGATACTGTAGCACCAACGCCCTTCACAGAGATAATCGGTGAAACCAGTTTGTCTGCAAAAGATTTAATCACGCGCACAGCCAAGCTTGCATACTGTTGAACGTCAAAAGTAAATCCCGGCAAGACCTTCAATAGTTTCGCCAGCGCATAAATCATCCCGATCAGGATCACCGCCAACAGCAGGGCAAAAAACAAAGTCGGTACCGATAACCAAATCATCGATGTATCCGCCCATTGAGAAACCGGTCCCCCAGCCCCTTTGTTAAGGGTGGTCATAATCACCAACACCAAGACAACCAGGATTACGATAAAACCAAACCCAACCGGAGTGATGATCTGCCAGAATCGCTGCCGGCGATGGCGCAAATAGCTTTCACTTTTTGGAAATTCAGCAGTTTTTGTGGGTGTGTGTGTCTCCATGGCTTTATTTTAACATGAGTTAAGCAATTAACCCAAATATCGCTGGCAAGACCCATCCAAAAATTATCACAGCACCTTTCCTGAGACAAAGCCTTTATTAATTGATTTTATATTGTATAATTACCTTCAGAAATTAAGTCGTTTGACTTAAAAGATAATTAATAATTTGTTCATCTGCCGCCCGCATACAACGCGGCTGCGATCGAGATATCAAAGAGAACCGTACGAGATTTTTTCGCCGGCATCCTGCCTGGCATATTATTGATGATGACGTCGGTTTTGAAATGGAAAGCATCGGTGCGACGGGTTTCGTTGACCCTTTGCTAGCGTCAAGATTAGAGTCAAGCATACCGTTGAGGATAGATATGGTCTTTCATCACACATCGGTCCACTAAGACGACCTTCTGGGTTCATATATTGGTATGAAGAACCCGATTAGATAATAGCTATCCTTTACACAATCATAGCCAACAGGTAACCTCGCTGATACGACGGCCGTAGCCACGTGGGCAAAATACGGCTGTCTTTGGTTTAAGAAAGATGCGATGGAACGGGAAATCACTGCCATCAAAGCGCAAAAGCGAAACCAGCAACGGGTAAACATCTACCTGGATGGTACCTTTGCTTTTGGACTCTCCCGCATTGTCGCTGCCTGGTTGGAACCTGGCCGCAAACTCAGTGATTCTGAGATCGATCGATTACAACGGGAAGACACTTATGAAGTTGCCTTCCAAAAAGCCCTGCAATTCATCAACCATCGTCCACGCTCTGTGGAAGAGACTCGGCGGCGTTTGCTGGAAAAAGGGTTCAGTGATGCGGTGGTCAAAACCACACTGGAAAAATTGATCGAAAAAAATTGGTTGGACGATCGTGATTTTGCCCGCCAATGGATCGAAAACAGGAACACCTTTCGCCCACGGGGAAACCGGCTTTTGGCATACGAACTGCGCCTGAAAGGCCTGGCAGATGACGAAATAACACAAGCGCTTGAAGAACATGGTGGCGACGAAGATACCCTGGCATACCAGGCTGGCGTCAAGAAGGCAAAACAATGTTCTGGTGAAGCCAAACCGGAGTTTTTCAAGAAAGTCAGCGGATATTTGAGCCGTCGAGGTTTTCACTATGGCATCGTCAAGCCAACGGTGGAACGTTTATGGGAGGCTTTCGCCGCACCTGGACCAGAGCGCTTGGATGAGACTGAATAAATGGAGTAAACAAAAATGAGAACAAACCCTGTAATCCTAATTGCCGCCATCCTTGGCGGATTGGTCGTGGGTGGCGTGATTGGATACCTGATCAAACAATATCTGGCAGAATCCAAGCGCAAAGCACAAAACCTGAAGGCAGACTATATCATCTCAGAAGCCAAGGAAAAAGCCCGAGAAGTTGAGCTGGAAGCCAAAGATAACGCCCTCAAGATTACCCAAAAAGCCGAGGATGAGCTCAACCGCAGGCGTGTTGAACTTAATAAGGAAGACGACCGCCTGCAAAAGCGACGTGAGGAGCTTGACCAGCGCTTAGAAAAATATGAAGACCGAGAGCTCAGGCTTAATAAGCGTCAATCCAGCATTGACAAACGCGCCAATGAAATCGACGCCCTATATAACGAGGTCACGGAAGAATTACAACGCGTATCACAAATGACCCAGGATGAAGCACGCGAGGTGATCTTAGCTGAGACTGAAAAAGAAGCGCGTGCGGATATGGCTCGCATCATCCGTCAGATCGAAGGTGAAGCGCGCGAGAAAGGCAACGCCCGTGCACGTGAGTTGATCGCGGACGCCATTCAACGGGTTGCCTCTGAGAAGGTTGCCGAAGTGACCACGTCCGTAGTCAATCTGCCGAACGAAGAGATGAAGGGCAGGATCGTTGGACGAAACGGGCGCAATATCCGGGCGTTTGAACAAATTTCGGGCGTGGACGTCATCGTGGATGACACGCCTGAAGCGGTCACCGTTTCTTGCTTCGACTCCGTCCGCCGTGAAATTGCACGACGTGCCCTATCCCGACTGGTGATCGATGGTCGCATCCACCCAGCCAACATTGAAAAGATTGTCAACGATGAAAATGAACAAATGGATGAGGATATCGCGGAAGCGGGAGAACAAGCCGCTTACGATGCCGGTGTAGCTGGTTTGCATGTTGAAATCCTCAAAAAATTGGGGCGGCTTAAGTTCCGCACCTCTTACGGGCAAAACCAGCTCGCCCATGCCGTTGAAACCGCCAAGATCGCCAGTGTGCTCGCTGCGGAATTGGGTGCAGACGTGGAAGTGGCTAAAGCCGGTGCGCTGCTGCATGATCTTGGCAAGGCGATGGACCATAACACTGAAGGCACCCACGCACAGATTGGGGCTGAGTTCGCACAACGCTACGGCGTCAACCAAAAGGTCGTCAATGTGATCGCGGCCCACCACCACGAGACCGAACAAGAATCGGTTGAAGCGGTGATTGCTGAAGCAGCAGATGCCATCTCCGGCGCCCGTCCAGGTGCCCGACGCGAGGATTTGGAACAATATATCAAGAGGCTGCGGGCTCTGGAAAATGTCGCCAACAGCTATCAAGGCGTGGAGCGCAGTTACGCCATCCAGGCGGGACGCGAGGTGCGCATCATTGTCAAACCCAACGAAATCGATGATGTTGAAGCCAACCGCATGGCCAAGAACATCGCTCAGCAAATTGAAGAGACCATGCAGTACCCTGGGCAGATCCGTGTCACCGTGATCCGTGAGAGCCGGGCTACCGAATACGCTAAATAGATAGAAGCATAATGAATAAAGCTGTCCTAATCTTTGGACAGCTTTAACGACTCAGCCTGCGGGGGAATTGGGGGGTGTGATGCAGCGGCGAAGCCGCCACACCACACTCTCCACCTTTCAGCAGGGAGACTGCTGAGCAGTTGCGGACTGCCATTTTGTTTAAAGTGAATTTGTACCCCTTGCGGTTACAGAAATGGGTTATGCTCCCGTTCAAACCCAACGCTGCTCTCTGGCCCGTGCCCGGGAAGCAAGCGCGTCTCATCCGGGAGCGAAAAGACCTGGGTGCGGATGCTAGCCAGGAGGGTATCCAGATCACCCCCAGGCAGGTCTGTACGGCCAATGCCTTGGCGAAAGATCACATCCCCGCAAAACAGGGCTCCCAAGGATTCGAGATAAAACATGACATGCCCGGCGCTGTGCCCGGGTGCATGGCGCACCTCAACCAGCGGGAGATGACCAGGTCCCAGTCCCAACCCCATGCCGGCTTCGAATGAGATAGATATCCCTGGCAAAGTTGGGATGGACATCCCAAATCGGCCTGCCCCTCCCTGTTCGGCATACCAAGCTTGATCAGCCGGGTGCAGACCCACAGGCAGGGGCGGATCAAAGGCCTTGGCAATCACCCCGGCGCCAGCGATATGATCAAAGTGCCCATGTGTGAGCCAGATGCTGCGCAACCTCCAACCCTCAGCATCAGCGCGGTCGAGGACAACCCCTTCTTCAAAACTGGGATCAATCACCACCGCATCGCCGGTGGCATGATCCCCCAGCAAGTAGACATTATTAGGTAAAGGACCCAATGTCAGTCGGACGATCTCAAACGTCATTGTGCTGCTCCTCTTCAACCAAACCATCATCAATCTCAGAATTTTTCTCAGCCTTGCGGACGTCAAGAGTCCATAAGGTCAGTAATGCTGCCGGGATCAGCACCAACAAGCTCACAGGATAAATCGATGCAGGGCGCCAATCATACAAGAAACCCGCCAGGATGGGGGCAACGGTAAATGCCAGTGAATTCAGCGATTCAACCATGCCAAATGCCAAACCCACCTCCCGCTCGCGCACCACGGGTCGTACCAGTGCGACGGTCATTGCCCGACACAGCCGATAACCGCCCATAAACAGGTACCCTAACCCAAACCCAATGAATCCGCCACCCTGCCAGATTAAGATCGCAAACAACATCAACCCAACCTGACCTATCAGCATCGCCTGACCCACCTGCAGACTGCCAAAAATCAGCATCATCAATACGCTGCCTAAAGCGCCCAAGGACCCCAATTGACCAATCTGCCCGAGGGATAACCCGCGCTGGTTTTGCAAGAAGTTTGCCGTCAGAGGTTGCGGCAGGGTGACAGCAAGCATCACCAAGGCAATCACCCCTAATAAGGCTAAAAATTGGCGGTTGCGCAGCAAGTGGACATCCCCTTCCATGACCGTCATATCCTCAACAGGTTGCTTGCTGATAAAAAGGATGATCAAGGTGGAGACTGCAAAGAGCACCCCTGCACCGTAATAGACAATACGCAAATTGAAGGCTTCTGCAATCATCCCGCCAAGAATCGGCCCCAGAATTCCGCCAATATTGTAGGTAGCGGAGATAAAACTGACCGACCGGCCCACAGACCACTTTCCCCGTGCACCTTGCACATAGGTATTAAGGGGTGCCATCACCGACGAGGTAACACCATACAGCAGCATTCCCACTACAAACACGCCCAGGGAGGGCGCCAATGCCATCACCCAGGCTGCCAACAACCCGGAAGCCCAGGAAAACCACATCAACGGCCTGCGACCGACCTTATCTGCCAGGTAACCGGAGGGGATCTGAGAAAAGCTCATCACCAGACCGCTGACTCCCAAGATCAAGCCGATTATAATTGGGTCGGCACCCAACTGCTGGAGGTACAGCGGCTGGAAGATGAAAAACATCCCCTCACCGATACCCCAGGTCAGCATCGCTGCTGCAACGATTTTTAAATCACGTGTCATCGCCGCTCTTTCACGCACCCATCAGATCTTCTAACGGCCGCACTTCCCGCGGCATGTCTGTCAACGACTCCAACCCTGTCCCTGTCACGACCACATCATCTTCAATACGCACCCCGCCTTTCCCGGGCAGGTAGATCCCGGGTTCAACCGTAAAGGTCATCCCAAGCGTCAAGCGCTGTTGGTTACCATCATAGATATAAGGCGCTTCATGCGCTTCCAATCCCAGGCCGTGCCCTGTGCGGTGAATGAAGGCATCGCCGTAACCCGCAGCAGCGATCACCGAACGGGCAGCCCGGTCAACTTCACCAGCTGGCAGGCCAGGCTTCCCTGCGGCGCGGCCGGCAGCGTTTGCAGACAGCACCACGCCCGCAATTTTTATCAGTTCGGGATCGACTTCTCCACAGGTAAAGGTCCGGGTGATATCAGAAAGATAGCCATCGCAACTGGCACCCCAATCCACCAGCAGCAAATCACCGGGATTCAACACCCTATCCGTCGGTACTGCATGCGGGTTAGCGCTGTTCTCACCAAATGCCACAATGGGGGAGAAGGGCAATCCAGGATCTGACCCGGCACGCATGAGCTGGATGATTAGCTCATTGGCGACGACCTTCTCAGTCATGCCCGGTCTGACGCCTTTCAACGTTTCTATCAATGCTGATTGAGCAATCATGGCTGCCTGGCGCATTTTGGCGATCTCGTTCTGATCCTTGGTGATGCGCACAGCAGCCAGGGAATGGCTGGCGTCGACAAAGGTCATCCCGGGCAGCGCGTTTTGTAGATACATCAGCTCCAGGAAGCGTAATTGTGTGGGCTCAACGCCAATCTCACCCACTGCCAGGTTTAAATCTTGTGCCGCCCGTTTAAATACGTCCGGCCAGGACGCAGGGTCTTCCCCATAGGTAAACGCGTGCAAATCACCCGGAGTATGCGCCAGCTTAGCGCTCTCCAATGCCGGTAAAACCAGACCGATGTGCCCTCCAGCGCTGACCAAGAGAACTGTAGGACGTTCCATCAGGTGAAAGTGCAATCCGGTTAGATAAGTCAATGTAGGGCCGGGGTTTAAAGCCACACCCGACAAATTGGTTCCCTTGATAAGATGGATCAGTCTTTGAATTCGGTTTGCTGTCATGCTGCCTCCGTGGTTCTCAATTTCGACAATTATACTGGGAGAACATTGGGAAGTGCGTACTTCGGAAGGGGAAGGACAGGTCATCTGCTTCCCAATCCCTATTTCCTAGTACCCAGTACCATTCACCACTCATGAAATCCCCGAAGCGTAGCGAAGCGGGACAACTCATTATTCACAATTCATCGCTTACACCGCCTTGACTCCCCTCTGATATCCAATATAATTACGATACAAATTATCTAAATTATTGGAGCGCTTGTTAGATGTTAATTTGCTTGTGTCTGAGGCGGGGTCGTTAGCCACCGCTCAGACGAGAAAAACTGGAAGTGTCATTCAGCCAGTCAACCTGGGTGGCGGAAGGCCCCGCACTGCTTTCCAAATTGGTGGTGAAATCATTTCATCACCCCTGCCATACGGAAGACTGGCTGTCTCTTTTAAACCATCAGCAACAAACAGAAATCATCAAAATGACTGTGGAGATCGAAAATGAAAATATATAATAGCATCACAGAACTGATCGGGAACACGCCCCTGGTACGTCTCAACCGAATCAACCATGGTGCTGTGGCAGATGTTGTCCTGAAACTGGAGTATTTCAACCCAGCACACAGTGTCAAAGACCGCATCGGCGTGGCGATGATTGACGCCGCTGAGGCGTCAGGTGCCCTGACACCCGACAGCATCATCGTTGAACCGACCAGCGGCAATACAGGCATCGCCCTGGCTTTTACAGCTGCAGCCCGGGGATATCGCTGTGTGATCATCATGCCTGTTACGGTCAGTTACGAGCGCAAATTGATGATGAAAGCATTGGGTGCTGAGCTCATCCTCACGCCTGCAGAGGAGGGTATGGACGGCGCAATCGCCAAAGCAGAGGCATTATTGGCATCTGATCCCCGCTACTATATGCCCAACCAGTTCGAAAATCCCGCCAACCCTGAAATCCATCGTCGGACCACGGCGATGGAGATTTGGCGCGACACCGATGGCGAGGTGGACATTCTCGTGGCAGGCATCGGTACAGGGGGTACGATCACCGGTACCGGAGAGGGACTAAAATCCCTTAACCCGCAACTCCAGGTGATCGCGGTTGAGCCCCAGGCCTCTCCTGTCCTGTCGGGTGGAGAAAAAGGCCCTCACCCCATTATGGGGATTGGTGCCGGCTTTATTCCAGCTGTGCTCAACACCGATATTTATGATGAAATTATCCAGGTCACCGGTGAAGATGCCTTTGGGACCGCGCGCAAACTGGCCGCGGAAGAAGGCCTTCCTGTTGGCATTTCTGCAGGCGCCGCCGTCTGGGCCGCGCTTCAAGCTGCCAAACGGTCAGAAAATATCGGCAAACGCATCGTTGTGATTGTGCCATCCTTTGCCGAACGGTACTTAAGCACCCCGCTCTTTGATGACCTACGAGATGGTAATTGAAATTGGAAAACCATCATGGGACAAAGGACTGCAATAAATTGACCCATAACCTATATACGGTATTAAAATTTAACTGCTCAGGAAGCCATGTTGCTGAAGGGTGACGTGGGATGTGGTGGCAAAACCACCCCACCCTTTAATTCCCTCGTGTGCTGAGTAGATACATTTAAATTAAGGAGATCGGATTGTTCAAATCAATACGAGAGGATATCCGTTGTGCGCTGCAGCGCGACCCTGCTGCACGGAATGGTTTTGAGGTCCTGGCTAACTATTCAGGGCTGCATGCGATCTGGTTCTACCGGGTCACGCATTGGCTCTGGGAGCGAAAAATATTCTTTTTGGCGCGCTGGCTTTCGCAATTTGCCCGATGGATCACAGGCGTCGAGATCCATCCCGGTGCGATTATCGGTCGACGTTTCTTTATCGATCATGGCATGGGTATTGTGATCGGTGAGACGGCTGAAATCGGTGACGACGTCACCCTCTACCACGGCGTGACTCTGGGGGGCGTCAATCTTGATAAGGGCAAACGTCATCCTACCTTGGATGACCGGGTTGTGGTTGGTGCAGGTGCTAAGATTTTAGGTGCGATTGAAATTGGAAGGTGCAGTCGAATCGGTGCCAATGCCGTGGTGGTCAAACCGGTTCCGCCCAACTCGGTAGTGGTCGGCATCCCTGGCCAGATTGTTCGACGCAGCCAGGGAACAACTGAAGAGATGCCAGACCTGCATCATGACCGTCTGCCCGACACGATCGGTGAAGCCCTGCGCCAGGTCATGACCCGCTTAGACCAACTGGAAGATCAAATGCAAGTACACAAAAACGGGAAACTTGAGACGGATGCAGAAGGCTATTGGATCGGCTCCGATTTTAGCATTTAATAACAAAAATCGATCCCCCAACAGATCAGAGATCGATTAGTTTCATCAGTTGAATTTTCGTATCGGCTCAGGCAACCCAACTGCTGGGAAGTAGTCACGAATTTCCTTACATGTCAGAGTCTTTACGCCCTCGATAAAGATCCAGGGTCTCGACAGCATGGCGCAATTGCGGGATGACAATGCTCCCGCCCACAACCAGCCCGACGTTAAAAGCATCGTAAAGCTCATCATCGGTCCAACCGGCATCGATACATTGCAGAATGTGATAATCCACGCAATCATTACAACGCAAAACCAGTGAAGCTACCAAACCCAGCAGTTCCTTGGTCTTTCCACTTAATGGACCATCTTCATAGGCATGCGTGTCTAAATTGAAGAACCGCTTGATCCCCAGGTGATCAATCGCTGCAATACGCTCATTCATCTGATGGCGATAATTTTCAAATTCTTGCAACCGGTCAGTCATGTGCGCCTCCGATATCCAAACCAGAATGGGCTATTGACCATTTTTCCGAAGGATGGTCTCACGAATGGTGCCAATCAATAAAATTAATAAGAGGACCGTGCTCCAAAAGATAATCCCATCGGTATGACCAATCTCTTCTCGATCTAGGACAAGTTGATCGGGTTCAGGTGTGGGTGTTATACTTCCTCCTAAAGGTGAACTGGTCACTGTTACAGTTGGAATCAGCTGTCTGGTGGGTTGTGAGATCGGACTCATAAAAGCCAGGGCAGCCAGGGCTAAGATCATCACCACCATTACCAGTAAAGCCCACATGAATCGACTCCCCCAGAACGATTGGTTGGTTCCATTTTGTTGAATGGGCATTACTGTTCACCCAAACTCTCAATGGCTATCTGGGCTGCTTGGGCTGGGTCGACATCCTCCTGAAGCACCTGCCGAGTTCCATCTCGCAGGATTGGTCCCAAGCTGAGGATAATGTCATTTGATGGCCGCCGGTAAGTCATCAATGCGATTTGGCTAATGGTTGTCCGGATAGCTTGGTTTTGCCACACTTCGAGGGAAGTGGGACGCGGTGGAATGTATCCAGCCGAGAGCGACCACTGACCAAGATACTCAGATTGAACCAAGAAGGCCATCAAAGCAACCGAAAGTTCATGCCGGTGCTCCTCTGGTGTTGCGAGAGCCCAACTCATGCCAGTACCCAGTGAAACCGTTCCTTCCGAACCAGGATATAAAGGGGCGAGCATAGCATCTTCTGGACGATCTTTAAGAAAATTTGAAGCCCAAGTAACAGCGAAATCGACCTGCCCTTCACGGAATGCTGTCCAGATCTGGCCTGAGGTTTGGAATTGATTTAACCAATCCGGAAACGTCCCAGCATCAACACCTTCCTGAAACAATCGGTAAACTTCCGTCAATGGATCTATTTCCAACATGGGTCGCCGCTGGGAATCCTGCAGCGCACCGCCCTCTGCAAGATAGAGGCACATTTGATACAGCGACTGGTCATGCTCAGCCGGAAAGGCAAGCTCGATATCTTCCTCAAACAGGCTCGCCCAGGTTGTGGGCAGTTCCGGGATTACTTCAGGTCGATAGACCAGAGACAAGGCATCTGCACTAAAGGGCAGCCCAAAGGTGCTGCCCTGGATGAGTGCCATTTCACGGGTGAAACCATACCAATCAGGGTCATCAGGAATATCGGTCAGCCCATCTAAAGAGAAGATCAACCCTTTTAACGCCGCTGCCTCAAGGTCTGGACGGGAGAGAGCAATTACATCCGGTAGTGCATCGGGTGCTGCTGCGCTGGTAGCGGTTAAAGCATCCAGCAATCCACCCGCACCACTTGCTGCTTTAACCCGTACATTAATTTCGATCTCGTCATTAGCCTCAGAGAAGGCAGCCAAACGGTTGACAAATAAGGCGCTGGCTTCCGACTCAAGACTCGGGTCCATTTCAGGCGGGACCCAAACCGTCAGGCTGGTGACCGGCGGTGGTGTTTCCTCAACATCCGGCGTGATATCTGGTGTTGGCGTTAATTCATTAGTGACATCGGTAGGTTGTGTGGGTGTTGGGCTATCTTCCGCCAACCAGGGAAGATCAAAGGGCAGACCCTCACATGCGCCTAACGAGAGGAGCACCACCAACCCCACCAAAATACAAACGATCTTCTTCAACTGCGGTTTCACTATTTCTCCCAAGATCATACCAAGATGATCGGTTCACTCAATAATTTAACCATGAGTTTAACAGCATTTTCAACATCGTCGGAGTCTACCATCTCTGAGGGAGAATGAATATAACGGCAGGCAATCGAAATACATCCGGCTGGAACGCCACTACGAGTCAGCTGAATAGCGCGCCCATCAGTGCCTCCAGCCTCAAGGACCTCCAATTGGTAAGGGATGCCGGCCTCCTGCGCGGATTTAATCATCCAATCAACCAACCGGGGGTCGGCGATAAAGCTGGCGTCGCGCACCTTGATGGTGGGTCCATCGCCTAAGGCAGTTGCCATCTTGGGGCTGAAACGTGGCGTGTCACCGCTGCGGGTCACATCCACTGCAAAACCCACATCAGGATCGATACCATATGCAGCTGTTGTGGCTCCGCGTAAGCCCACTTCTTCCTGGGTGCTGAAGACAAAATGAACTTCATGGGGGGTGTCTTCCAACCGCTTCAACACCTCAATTGCAATTGCAGCAGCAATGCGGTCATCCATCGATTTTGCAACCATGCGTTTACCCATGTCCAAGAATGGGCGGTCAAACCCACACACGTCCCCCACCTTCACCGGGCAGTCCTCTTTGTTGGTAGCGCCTACATCAATAAACAGATCTGCAAGTTTCGGCAGCTTTCCCCGCTCAATCGCATCCATACCAATTACACCTTGGGTACCGTTCATGAACCGAACCCGTCCGCCGTAACAGGTCAGGGGGTTGACACCGCCGATATTGGTAAAACGGACAAAGCCGTTTACATCAATATGGGTGATCATTAAACCAATCTCATCAATATGAGCTGAGATCATCACCCGCATACCGTTCTCGGTCTTGGTCCCTTTTTTGGCAATCAAACTGCCCAGGGCATCGACACGCACTTCATCTGCGTTATCAGCGATAGCCTCACGAATGACATCACGGATCGCATATTCAAACCCGGATGGACCGGGAGTTTCAACGAGCTTTTGGATTAGGGATTTCATTAATATACTCCTGAAGGTTGTCATTTAGAAGATAGATCATCACTGGATAGGATGGGATCAATCCCGCCGCTCACCAGCCAGTAGTTCGGGGGTCACCCTGCTTAAAGCCGTGTATAGCAAACGCAGGGTATTCACCCAATCATCTCTGCGAGCGATGCTGGCTGCGCTGTGCGCATAGCGGGCAGGTACGGAAACGGATATACTGGGTATGCCGGTGCGAGTTTTATGAATCGCACCTGCGTCTGTTCCGCCTCCCCCGGGTTGGCGCAGTTGGTAGGGGATTCCTGCATCTTGAGCAGTCTCGAGTAACCAGTTTACCAATCGGCGATCAGCAATCGTGGCACTGTCCATTACGTAAATCGCCGGCCCTGCATCCAAACGGGTGTTGTAACGGTCGTTCTCATCCTCATCATCCCAGTGCGGCAGGTCATAAGCCGGTGTCGAGTCAATGGCGATGGCCATGTGCGGGTCAAACGTATACGCGGCGACACGTGCCCCCCGCAAACCAACCTCTTCTTGAACGGTGAAAGCAGCCAGCAAATCAATATTATCCGGTGCATGTTTACAGAGTTCGATCAACGTCGCTACACCAAAGCGGTTATCCAATGCTTTTGCCCTGATGCTTGGGCCAAGGATCTCAAAGCGGGTGGCAAAGGTCGCACGGTCTCCCGGTTTTACCTTATCACCTATCTCCGGCCCAAGGTCAATTCGCATGGCGGACACTTCAATCTTGTTTTTTCGCTCATCGGCGGTCGTCATGTGGATCGGTTTAGCGCCAATCACACCCGGCAAATGCTCCCGCCCCACCAAAACGGACTTCCCGGGCAGCTGGCGTTCATCAATGCCGCCCACGCGATCGAATTCAAACAAACCATCATCATGCTTCTTAACGATCATAAAACCGATCTCGTCCATATGCGCAGCTAACATGACCCGTACCCGAACTTCTCCTCGGCCAAGTTTGGTTGCCAAGACGTTGCCCAAGGCATCCACTTTGATATCATCCGCAATCGGCTTGATCTCCTCGAGCACAATCTGACGGACCTCATGCTCGTCGCCCGATACAGCGGTGGCGTTGCATAATCTCTCTAATAAATCGATTTGGCTTGTTCCAATTTGAGGCACTTTTTGTGTTGTTTTTTCTAGCTTTTCAGTCATCAATCACTCTTCCCATTGGATCTGGTCAAGGGCATCCGGTTTCAGGTCAGCGATGAACTCGGCCATCAACCGCCCAGCTCGTCGGATGTCCTTCAGCGAAACCGTTTCAACCGGTGTGTGCATATAACGCAGCGGGATTCCCAACACCATACAGGGGATACCCTCAGCAACAATCTGGATGGCCATTGCATCGGTGCCAGACATCTTGGGCATCAAATCACGATGATGGGGGATTTCCAGTGACTTAGCTTTCTCTTCAAAGGCTTGATACAATGCAGGGTGGATGTTTGGACCATAACCGAGCCCCACACCTTCACCAAATGGAATGCTGCGCCAATCGGAGGAACCCGGCCCTTGGGCAAAACACACATCAATGACGATCGCCATATCAGGTCGGAGGTCAAATGGTGAGGTCAGCGCGCCGCCCAACGTCTCTTCCTCCTGGGCAGATGCAACTGCCCACACATCCCAATCATGCAATCGATTTTGGAGTGCATCCAAGCATAAAGTTGTCGCTGCCACTGAAACCCGGTTGTCCAAGGTATGTCCGGCAAGGGCTTCACCGCTGAGCTCGAGGGGTGCTTGGGCAAACGAAACCGTATCACCAACCCGGACTTTTTCATTGACCACATCAGGTCGCAGCCCCACATCAACAAACAGATATTTCATCTCAATCGGCCCATCCCCGACGGATTCAGGCAGCAAATAAGCGGGGGGTTGAATAACCATGCCGGGCAGCGCCTCTCGTCCATGGACGGTCACGAGCTGACCCGGCAGGATGCGATGATCAATACCGCCAACTTCGGTTATCCGCATGAGACCATCCTGAATGTGGGTGACCATCATACCAATGGCATCCATGTGGGCAGAGATCAAAACTCGCCGCCTGGGCACTTCACCCTGGCCAACTTTCAAACCATGCAGGCTGCCAATTTTACTGACCGAAAGTTCATCGGTCAGGGGCTCCCAAGCTTCATGGATAATCTCGCGGATCGGGCCTTCAAAACCTGAGAGCCCTGAAGCAGACAACATCTTGTTCAATAATGCCATTAAATCAATCATATAAATCTAATTCCTTGGTGTGTTAAAATTCGGTGTTACATCTTAAGAATCGGTAGGCGTTTCAGTAGGTGTAGGTGGGATAGAGGTTGGTGTGTCTGTGGGTATCATCGTTTCAGTGGGTGTCATGGTCTCCGTCGGTGTAGGCGAGGGTGTTGGTGTATTGGTTGCGGTAGGCGTGGGCGTTTCTGTCCCGGTCGCTGTTGGCGTGACCGTGATTGAAGGCGTCAGGGTGATGTACGGCGTTAAGGTGATTGTTGGCGTCCGGGTGGCGGTAGGTGTGACGGTCGGCGTGACAGCCTGCGGGCGTGTCTGGTTCACACGCAAAACCACCATCCCCAGGCAGTAACAGGGGATCGTCACCAGTATCGCCAGGGTCAAAAGATAACGTACCCGCTTTCTTTTGCTCAGGTCTTCCAAAACACCTCCAACCTTTCAAATCATAACATCAGGTATCAGGCTGGGCAAGGTAATCACAGGTAATTCCAAATTTTTACCGAGTATCACCTTAGGCTGGCTTTCGGGTTGCAAACCACACCCTCGCAGAGGTTGTTTGTACCTCGCTGCGATTACTCAAGCTGCCATACATGCCGACAATCTCGAATCCGGTTTCAGACAGTAAGAATTGAAGGTCAGCAATCGGATAACCGCGTTCCCGGTGTGTCTCATCGATACGATTCCACAAATCACCACAGCGTTGGAAGATCGTAATCTCCAGGTTTGCGACCAGGTTTTCGTAATCAAAGTCTTGTCGATGGATTTCTATAAAATCATCTGCTTCGTTCTGGATAGTGGTCTTTTCACGCATCCAATCCACCGCCAAGCCATAGATCGTGTTCATATCAAAGATAAAATATCCACCCGGCCTGAGCGCTGCATAAGCAGATTGGATAGCATCGTGCAGCGCTTTGACTGTCAATAAGTAATTCATGCTGTCAAATAAACAGGTGACAAGGTCAAATTTATGCCTGAATGGCAGGTCACACATATCTTCGACCAGAAAATCGACCTCTACATTTGCTGCTCGCGCACG
>Ga0334882_1002990_pt1 | contig 16216 bp, 11 predicted proteins | sample GraSluR1_MG_5_FD_207226 | JGI IMG/M metagenome (GOLD analysis project Ga0334882, IMG submission 207226) | Sludge microbial communities from methane-producing bioreactor in Wageningen University, Netherlands - Granular Sludge_15_04-R1 | ecosystem: Engineered > Bioreactor > Anaerobic >... | reverse complement strand
TCCGCAATTGCTTTGGCAATTTGGGTCGTCGCAAACTTCACCATTTCCAACTTCACCATTTCCACACCAATCTCTTAAAATAATTTCGTCTATTCCTCCGTTTGGTTTTTCAAATGCGATTCGAATTTCTGAACCATTGAAAAAAACTCTTGGATTTATTCCTTCAACAACACTTGTTCCATTTATTTTAATTTGTTTTCTGTTTATTGTTTGATTTATAAAATCTTCTAATGTTGGTGCCCAGAATAAATATATCCGATTATTTGAAATATTTTTTACTCCTTTTACAAACGATCCATCTGGAAGCTGAGAGGCGACTCCTTCATACCCATCAAGACCTGAGATTGTTTCTCTTTCGCAATTTTCTTTATTTATTTTATAATAATTACTACCAATCGCTTCGTGAATTACTTCATCGCTGTCGATACTAGAACTTGCTAAGGAATTAACTAAACCAATGCTAGTTGAATTACAAAAATCTTCCTTATTAACTATACTTAAATTATTCCCTATAATCTGTATATCATAATATTTCAATCTTTCTGTTGTTTGTCTGTCTCCAGGTGCTATTAATTTTTTCATTACTGGATCATATAAAACTGTGCTGGCCCTTAAATTTGCGGAATTCCCTACTTCTTGAGGAACTAAAGAGCTTGAATATAGACCATCTTCTGTATCGGATAGAACAAACTCTAATTTATTTGTTGGAGTTGTTGCTAATGCAAAATATTTTCCAGAAACTGAATCAAAACCTTTTGATATTACAAAATGAAAATTTGCCCATCCATAATTGTTTCTTTCCTCAAACTTCTCTGCATCTTGTGGAAGAAGTGCCTGTTCAATTGTTTGATATATTGAATTATCTTGATTACCTTGATTTTCTGAACAAGATGCCCCAATACCTCCAATCGCTCCAACTAACAACATTGCTCTTACCGAATTTCCAATCTTGTTTTTTATTTTATAAAATATTCCATAACTTGGACATTCAATTTTTCCCTCAATCGTTTCTTTTTTCCTTAATAAAGATTTTTCCTTTAATTTATTCATATATTTTTAAGTTAGTTTTTTTATGAAAGAATTTAATTATTCAACACTATATGGTATTTGTCAATAGCTAGTTTTGTATTGCAAAATCTATTAAAGCTCCTTGAATTGATTTATATACTGTATTTGAGCTAGTGTTTCCTTCAAAATTCACTTCTGCATAAATTTTAGCCTCTGGGCTTGATATTTGGCTCGGGGTAAGAAATTGATATTCGAGATATGGAATTCGTTCTTTTTCTACGCTGATTAAGGGTTTGTTGAGAAAAATATTTATTGATGGTTTGTTTAAATTTTTTAATAATTGAGTAATAGATTCTCTATTGTATGTTAAAATGTTGATTGAAAATAAATTCAATCCTTTATTTGAATTTAACACTTCAAATTCTCCATTAAAAGGTGTCGGAAAGCCATTCACTCTAGCTTCGTCTATTGCCGAAGATTGATTTAATAAATACCTAAAATTATCATGCCCTACCCAAGGCAAAATTCCGCACTCCACCTCATTTCCCCCCTCCTCGCACTTCCCCGTAATTTGCCATTGGAGCACTATGTCGTTTTCATTATTTCCGATACCTGTATCTAGTTCATAGCGATTTAAGCAAGTGCCATCACTTTCTTTCCATTCCTTGCAAGGCGTCCTTACTCTTAGTACAAAATGGGGCGTTCCTGCTGACAAATCCTTATGATACTCAACTGCCTCACCCTCTGAGTTTGTATAATACATAGGTATCACTACCCTATCCGTTGAGGAACTTCCGAAACTAAGCCTATTCCAATTACATTCGTGGTTTAAATCGGCCATAAGTTCTGACTCGGAGACCAAATCACAATCTCTACTAGCTTCATTTTTTACTGGCATAAGGCTTCTGTTTCCCGCTGTTCCTTGCCCTATTTCAGGCACTGTGTAGCATCCTTCATTAAAGCCGAGTCCACAATTTTGCACCTCTTTCATCGTTCTTCCTATTATCTCTGCTTTGATTTTTACATCATTTCTAAAATATCCACTTTCGCAAAGATCTGTCTTTTGCATTGTTTCAAGATCACATGGATTTACTAAAACATCAAAATACTTCTCACACATCGGGCTTACTACTCTCTGTGTTGGTTTGTATAAATTCCCACCTCTGTATTCACATTCAAAACTTAGATTTGCTCCTGCTCCAAGGCTTTTTATTTCTTGTTTTAACATTCCTAGTGCGCTATTTGTTATGTTTCTTGCGTTTAGGTAGTTGTTTGTATTTTTTATGTTTTGAAGTCTATCTATGTTTCCTCTTTGTACTGAAAGTCCAGTTATTACTAGTATTGCAAATATTATCATTGCTACTACTGAGATAAAGCCTGATTTTGAGTTTTTTTGAGGCCCTACACTGTTTGAGTTTCTTAAAACTAAGACTTTTCTTAGGCCACTAACACAACCCCTTGTCTTGTCTTGTCTTGTCTTGTCTTGTCTTGTCTTGTCTTGTCTTGTCTTGTCTTGTACTTAGTTTTATTTTGCTCATTTTTTTTATTTACTTCTATCTTTCATTATATTTACTTGTCTCTTTTTCGCAATGAAAAACAAAATTCAAATATTAGCAAAAAAATTTTTCCCTCAAAAAACCCCTACAAAAAAACCCTTCACTCCAACAAATTCCAAAAATTTCATTTCAACCTCTCAAAAAACCTAAAAGCATTTTCCGTAGAAATTTTTTCTACATCAGCAAGCATCATGCCTCGAACTTCAGCAATTTTCTTCGCAACCGAAACAACAAAAGCAGGCTCACACCTTTGCCCACGAACTTCCTGAGGCGCAAGCCATGGACAATCCGTTTCAATCATAAACTTATCAATCGGACAATTTAAAGCAACTTCTCTAATATTATCTGCTTTTGGGAAAGTAATATTCCCAGTAAAAGAAGTATAAAAACCTCGATCCCAAAGTTTTTTTGCAAATTCCAAACTACTACTATAACAATGAAAAACAACCTTTAGCCCCTCAAACTCATCCAAAATTCCCAAAGTATCTTCATCAGCATCACGATTATGAACGATAATCGGCAGGGAATTCGTCTTTGCAATTTTTATCTGCTCTCTAAACACTTTTTTTTGCAAATCAACAGACACATCACACTTAAAATAATCAAGCCCAATCTCTCCAATCGCAACAATTTTTGGGTTCTCAAAAATAAGCTTTTCCCACTCCCCTACAAGCCCTTCGAAAAAAACCGCACTATCATAAGGATGAATTCCAATTGAAGCAAAACATTCGGGATATTTATTTGCCAATTTAAGAGCCTCTTCACTACTATTCAAATCAAAAGCAATATTAACAATTCGCTCAACACCAGCCTCTTTAGCCCTCTGCAAAACCAAATCAATCTCTCCTTCATAGTCTTTCGCCATCAAATGCGCATGAGTATCTATAAACATTTTAAAACTTTAAAAATTATGCTATAATAATAGGATATTTTTATAACTAAAACAATAAATGTCCAATCCTGAAATAGTAAATCGAAATGAAATAAGAAGAAAAAGAGAAGAAGAAGAAAAAAAGAAAGAAAAAGAAAAACTACAAGCAGAAAGAGATGCAACATTAAAAAGAATCGAAGCAATGGATACTACAAGCGCAGACTTTATCGATGATCCAAAAGAAGAAACAAAAACAGATGAAAAACCAAAAACAGAAAGTAAAAAAGACAAAGATACGCTTAGAGCCCAAGACACAAGCACAGCTCCTAAATCAAGAGGTAGAAGTATTTTTTAGTCTTCGATTATTCCCAATATAAAATCAAAATACCTACTTATAATATCTTTTGTATTTTTCCGAAATTAATAAATCCAAAACTAAAAAAACCTTATTTAAATTTATCAAAAAAAATAACTATTTAATACACTTCCCCTCCCCCCCTACGCATTCGCCAATTTCTTACTCTGATCCTCAATCTTAAGACTTTCGATTATTTCTTCAATATCTCCGAGCATAATCGAAAGAAGATTGCTCCAACTCTGATGAATTCTATGATCAGTTACCCTATCTTGTGGGAAATTATAAGTTCTAATTTTCTCACTCCTATCCCCAGTTCCAATCTGCATATGTCGAGCATCCCCCCTTTCTTTGCGAAGTTTTTCATTTTCAAAATCATAAATTCTCGCCCGAAGAATATTTAAAGCCTTCTGTCTATTTTTAATTTGTGACTTTTCATCCTGACAACTAACAACAATTCCAGTCGGAATATGAGTGATTCGAACAGCAGATTCAGTAGTATTAACACTTTGCCCACCAGAACCACTAGACCTAAAGACATCAACTCTAATTTCCTCATCCTTAATATCAACTTCATATTCCTCAACTTCGGGAAGAACAGCAACAGAAGCAGTCGAAGTATGTATTCGCCCTTGACTTTCAGTTGAAGGAATTCTTTGTACTCGATGAACACCACTTTCATATTTCATCAAAGAATAGGCAAAATCGCCCTTAACCGAAAAAATCATTTCCTTAATAACCATCGGTGCAGTCTCACTTTTACTAATCAACTCAATTTTAAATCCCTTTCCTTCTAAAAACTTAATATACATTGAAGCAAGTTCTCCCGCAAAAAGACCAGCTTCATCTCCTCCAGCACCAGCCCTAAGCTCAACTATACAATCTTTATCATCATCAGGATCTTTCGGAAGTAAAGCAAGTTTCGCTTCTTCTTCTAAAACTGAAAGAGTTTCCTTTGATTCTTGCAACTGATCTTTAGCAAGCTCTTTAATATCATCTTCATTATCACTTGCCAAAAGCTCTTCTGCTTCTTTTTTTTGATTATATGTCTCAATAAATTTCATTGCTAAGTCATTTACAGATTTCAAAGATTTATACTTTCTATTTAAATCAACATATTTTTTTTGATCAGAAAAAACATCAGGCATACTTAATTCTTTTTCAAGATTTTGATATTCTTCTCTAATTTTTACTAATTTATCATACATATCAATTTCCATTTATTAAAAAAATTCTATCAAGCTCCGCCATATCTTTTACAATAACATACTTCTTAAAAAAATTCTTATCGAGTAATTTTTTTAATTCATCTCCTTGAGAAAAACCAAATTCCCCTAACATAAATTCAAAACTAATATTTCTTTCCCTCAATTGAGAAAAAAGTTTTTCATAAAGCTCAAGTCCTGTTTTGCCTCCAAACAATGCAATACGTGGCTCATGTTTTTCAACATTTCCTTCAACAAAATTATGTTTTTCTGTACCAATATATGGAAGATTTGCCAAAACAACATCAAAATGCTGATTTTTTTCAACATTTAAAAGAAGATCACTCTGATAAACATCTATCTTATGTTCTAAATTATGTTGAGAAACATTCATTCGAGCAACCTCAATAGCATCATCAGAAATATCAATTAAATCTGCTTTTATTGGCATTTCGTCAAGTGTTTTCACAATAGAAATACCAATATTTCCACTACCAGTACCTATATCTAAAATTTTATATTCTTTTTTGCCTCGAATATTCGTTTTAAAATAAGTAATTGCACGATCTACAAGTTCTTCAGTTTCCTGTCTAGGCACAAGAACTCTACTATCTACATAAAAATCAATACCATAAAATTCTCTAGCATTGGTTATGTAAGAAATGGGCATTCCTTGAGCAAGCCTTTTTAAGTATTCTCTAAAAACCTTTTCACTATTTTCATCTATTTCAAGATCTTTATTAACAATTAAATAAACTCTATCAACACCAAGAGCATGAATTAAAGCCAATTCTACATCAATAATTTTATCGTTTCCAAGTAAAGAAAACGCTTCATTTAAAAGTTGACTTACTGTCATTTAGAGAAAATCTTAATAAAATTTTGTTTTCTCTCGAAGTGATCGATATTTAGACCGCATCACTGCAGCCGCTCTCACTTGCCATTTTCTTTTATCTTTTGTATGGAACCTTTTAGATCTAAGAGATACAAGTTTTCTACTTGCCTGAACAAGTTTATTAAATCTTGTAATACATCTTTCATTTGATTCCTTATCGTTTTTAAATACTGTTACTCTCATAAAATTTTTAAATAAAATCGTAGGTAAAATATAGATACTAGAATCTAAGTTGTAAAGAGAATATTTGTTAAACATCTAAGTTTTCGACTTTTTTTGCATAAGCTTGAATAAACTTTTTGCGAGGCAAGACATCAGACCCCATAAGAGTATCAAAAACCTTATCAGCTCTTTCAGCATCCTCAATATCTACTTTAAGCAAAACTCTATTATCTGGATTCATTGTCGTTTCCCAAAGTTGTTCTGGATTCATTTCTCCAAGACCTTTATACCTTTGAACATAAGGCTGATTTGCTTGTCCTTCTTGTAAAAACTCTTGTACTGCCTCATCTTTTTCTTCATCTGAAAATGCATATTTTGCTTTTTTACCTCTACTTACTTTAAACAAAGGTGGCTGTGCAATATATACTTTCCCAGCTTCTATCAAATGCTTAAAATACCTATATAAAAGAGTTAAAAGCAATGTTCTAATATGAGCACCATCAATATCAGCATCTGTCATTATTACTATTTTGTGATACCTCAACTTTTCAACATCAAAAGTTTCACCAATTGAAGTACCAAGAGCAATTACCAAATTTTTAATTTCATTATTTGCAAGAATTTTATCAAGCCTAGCTTGTTCAACATTTAAAACTTTTCCTCTTAAAGGAAGTATTGCTTGAGTTTCTCTGTTTCGTCCTTGTTTTGCACTACCACCAGCAGAATCTCCCTCAACAATGAAAATTTCACTATCTTCAGGATTTCTGCTAGAGCAATCTGCAAGTTTTCCAGGTAAAGTAAGCCCTTCAAATGCACCTTTTCTAATAACAGTATCTCTGGCCGCCCTTGCTGCAAGCCTTGCTCTAGCCGCCAAAGTACATTTCCCAATAATTGATTTTGCCTCTTGAGGATTTTCATCTAAAAATTGCTGAAAAGCTTCATTAAAAACGCTCTCCACAGCAGTTCTCATCTCTGAGTTTCCAAGTTTTGATTTTGTTTGACCTTCATATTGTGGATCAGCAAGCTTAACTGAAATAACTGCAGTAAGCCCTTCTCGAACATCCTCAGCAAGCAAATTGTCTTCTTTTTCTTTCAAAAATTCCCCCGCTCTTGCGTAATTATTTATTGTTCTAGTTAAAGCACTTTTAAAACCAGTTAAATGTGAACCACCTTCTGGAGTTGTAATATTGTTTGCAAATGAATAAATAGTTTCTTGAAATGAATTTGTATATTGAAGTGAAACCTCAACAATTCCTTCATCAACCTTCTTTTCTACATAAAAAATTGCTGGATGAATTTTTTCTTTATTTTTATTTAAATGACCAACATAAGATTTAACCCCTCCTTCAAAATAAAAACAACATCTATCTAAGTTTCTTTGATCAAAAATTTTAATTTTAATACCTTTATTTAAATAAGCTTGTTGTCTAATTCTATTTGAAATAACCATATAATCAAAAACAACTGTGTCAAAAATTTCTGGATCAGGATAAAAAGTAACTTTAGTACCTGTTTTTGTTGTTTCGCCTACTACCTCAAGCTCAGACAAAACTTTTCCTTGTGAATATCTTTGTTCATAAATTTTTCCATCTCTATAAACATTAGCAATAAGTTTCGTGGAAAGTGCATTTACAACAGACGCTCCAACACCATGAAGTCCTCCAGACATAGAATATCCACCACCCCCAAATTTTCCACCAGCATGAAGAATTGTCATTACTGTTTCAAGAGCTGATTTACCTGTTTTCGCAACTATATCTATAGGAATTCCGCGACCATTATCTTCCACTTCAATACCACCATCATTTTGAATTACTATTGAGATTTCATTACAATAACCAGCCATAGCTTCGTCAATAGAGTTGTCTACAATTTCCCAAATTAAATGATGAAGTCCCGTAACATCAGTAGAACCAATATACATTCCAGGTCTTTTTCTTACCGCAGAAAGTCCTTCAAGCACTTGAATTTGTTCTGCACCATATTTTCCTTTATTTTCAGGCATATTAAATATTTAATTCATTATTTGCGAAAAAAAAATTAGCACAAGTAAAATAAAAATGCAAAAAATCTTTTTCTCTATAAAAAATATAAGAACCTATCTCACCACTCTGGACTGATCCCCCTCCGAAGCCTCCTCATGCCCTCCCTCAGTATCCCCCTCCAAAGCCTCCTGCAAACTTTCATCTAAAAAATCTTCTCCCCCCTCGTCTACACCCCGCTCTCCCAACGCCTCCTCAAACGAATCACTCAAAAAGGATTCAATCAATTGATCAAAATCAGTTTCAGAAATAATCATATTTTTAAGCTCTTCAAGCTCAAAAGGCCCATCAAGTACAATTGGTTTTAAATCAATAACCATATAAATATTTCTCACTTTTTCATCTCTTGTAGAATAATCAAAAGTAAAGTTTAAATCTTTTTTGTCAGGAAGAGAAACATTAGTTATTCTAAAAACATTAGTATCTGACCTTAAAACACTAATATCATCAGATTTTAAAACAAATCCAACAGTGGAAACCTTGTTTAAAATAAAGTTTTTTGCCACTCGTTCAGCATGTGATTCTATTTGAGCTTCTACATCAAGAGGTTTTTCGACATCAATCATCGAAAATTTTCTTTGAAACAAAGACTCCAAATTTGCAATACGAACCGGACTCTCTGAAACAACCTCCTCGTAAGCAAGAACATTTTTAAAAGAATTTGATACCCTGTCAAACTCAGCTTCAAAAACATATCCAGATAAATTTGCTCTTATTTTCACATGTCTTTGTAAATTATTTTCAAAATCTAAAAATTCAACATTTGAAAAATTATTATTTGTTAAATAAGTCAACAATTCTTCTTTAATCACCTCTAAAGTTTTTTCTTCTTCAAAATTTTTCACAAAAATTGCTTCTAAATTTGGTACAATTTCCCTATCACGCAGATAAGCCTCAAACCGTTCTTCATGATTTAAGCCATAAATAATGGAAGAGTTATATTGAAAATTAAATAAATAATCATTTTGATTATTAAGAACCTCAAGTTGTCTTTTAAACAAATCAAGCACACCAAGTCCAGAAATTAAATCTTCTTGCATTAAGCTCTTAATATCGTCAAACAATATTGAAAAAACATCTTTAGCCGTTTGTAGAGTAATTCTTTCAGCTTTTAAAAAGCTCCATGCCCTATTCAAAAAATCAATTTTAATGCTAATATAAGCCTGAATGAGTTCATTATGTAAATAATCGTCATCAACTATTTCCAACAAATCTTGTTCAATAATTTTTTTAAATTCAAAAAAACTAATATCATAAAAAACCTCTGATCTAAGCAAAAAATTATCAAATATTTGATTTTGAAAATTTAAAAACATCTTATACTTATCGGTATTTTTCAAATTCGCCTTATTTGCATTAAGAAAGGTTAAATAATTTAAAAAACTTTCCCTTGCAAGTGCAGTGCTAAAATCCAAAGAACTATAAACATTTCTTTTTAAAATATCCAAAGTCTCATAAATTTGACTCAAATTTCCATCAGTTTTTTTTATAAAATGTTCATAGATCTGATATTCCAAATCCCGACTTTTAAAAACAGACAATATTTCCAAATAAGAATTTAATATTTCGATAAATTCTTTTTCATTTTTCAAAGAATTTTCTAAAACATATAAATCAAACTCAATAAGGGATGACTTGATTGAAGCAAGATCACTGTTTGTTGCACTATACATCGCATTATTCAGAAAAGAAAAAGCTGTATCAAGCCTAAATTTCAAGTTTCTATCTCGAACAAGCACCATCTTATCTCTAAATAAAAACAAGAAATCACGAAAAGCACCGTTTGATAATGAATATTTTTCCTTTGCAAATTCATTTCTAACACTTGTTTTTATTTTTTCAGAAAATTTAAAATCCTCAATTTGATTTAAAACAACAAAGTCATTTTCTCTTAAAGAACTACTAATTGATGCAAAAACATCCATTGTTTTTGCCAATTTCTGTGGCAACAAATTTAAAAAATCATTACTAATTTTTGACACAGTAAACCTCACAAAACTATCTCTCGCGACAAGTAAAACATTCAAATATCTATCGGAAAACTCATCAGCAAAATCCAAGTTCTCAATATTTCCTCTCAAAAAAGCCAAATAATTTTCTCCATTATAAGTAGATAGCTCCATCCTACCGTCTTCAAATTTCAAATCAAACCTAGAACTCTTTGGAATAACAACGGCATTACCCACCAAAATATTTACTTTTGCATTAGAAAACTCAAAATTTCCCCAAATTCTACCCGAATTCAAGCGAAACACATACTCCTTGTTTATCTTATCCACAAAAACTTCTTCAATATTTGCAGGCTCATCCTCGTTGAAAATCCTTACAACACCATTCGAGGGCAATATAAAGTCTTCAGAATAATCAAGCAAAGAAACTGGGTCATCTTTAAATGTTTCAGAATAATTAAAAACATTTAAATCAAGAAAAATATTTACAAAAAACAAAGACAAAGCTAGAAAAAAATAAATTATCCCCTTTGCAAGTCCCTCCTTCAATATCTTGTTAGTTTTTTCCATTATAAATAATTACGCTTCCAAAGTGTTTCTTTTAAGAATTTCTTCAGGGTTTGAAGTTACTATTTTATCCTCCGAGAATGATGCAATAATTTGAATTGCAACATGCTTATCTCCTGCAAAAAACAATCCTTGTCCAACACCACTATTTAAAAGCACATACTCTTCACCCTTTGTTAAATTAAACACATCTTTAAGAACATTAACCGCTGAAGGAGCTTGTTTTAAAAGCAATTGAATTGAGGAATTTGTTACAATTGGCTTACCAAAACTACTTTTCATAAAATCTTCAACATCCTGAGTAATTGTAGTAACGCCTAAATAATATTTTCTAGCTCTTTTTACAAGTCCATATAAAAACTTCGCACTATCTTCATGTTGCATAAGACTCCAAGCCTCATCTACAACAAGAAGTCTTTTTTGAAGTTTCGACCTCACCTTGTTCCATATATAATTTAAAACTATATACATCGCAATTGGCCTAAGCTCATCCTCCAAATCACGAATTGAAAAAACCATAAGTCCAGTACTTAAATCAACATTAGTTCTTTTATTAAAAAGCCCTGCAAAAGTACCAGAAGTAAAACGAGAAAGCTTTTGAACTAAAGAATTGGCACCATCCATAGAATTTAACACATCATAAAGATCTTGCATTAAAGGAGGTTCATAAATTGATGGATCAACCAAATCCATTGTTATCCCTTTTAAGGCATACACATCAACAAGCGCCTTATCAAGAATTCCATCTTCGGCAGGACTAAGCCCCCCAAGCATAAGGCGAATAAGACCATGTAGATTTATTACATTAGAACGAAGCAAATCTCCGGGAAGAACTTCACTCCCATCTATCGGAGATGGCAAGTCAAAAGGATTTATCCTTCTATCACTATTCAAACTAAGCCTCAAATAAGCTCCTCCAACAGTAGAACAAAGGTTTTCATATTCATTTTCTGGATCAATTACAATTGTATCCGTACCCATCATAATTTGACGAAGTATTTCAAGCTTAACTCCATAAGATTTACCAGCTCCAGACTTAGCAAAAACAACACTATTGGCGTTTTCTAATGCAAATCTATCAAATATTATCAAACTATCATTATGCCTATTTAAACCATACAAAATACCTTTATTTGAAGTCAAATCAGCAGAAGTAAAAGGGAAAGTCGTTGACAACGGAGAGGTATTCATATTTCTAATAGTATAAAGCTCATCCAAACAATAAGGCATTGTAGAATTCAAAGCCTGTTCAGCTTCAAGTTGAGCTCTTTTAGTTAATACTAATTTCCCCGAAAGAAGAGTCTCTAGCTGTTTTGAAACTTTTTCAAGCTTCTTTTCATCATCCGCATAAATCGTAAAATACAAAGCAAATTGAAAAAACTTTTCTTGACCTCTTTGAATGTCTGTTCTAAGCACTTCCGCATCTTCAAGAGCTGTTTCTAAAGCTGGATCTCTTACTTTTCCTTTTTCCATATCCATTTTTAAAGAAGACTGCATCTGCGCAACTTTTTTCTTTAAAATTTTCATTATTTGATCAGATGAAACTGGATAAATAAATTGAGAAATATCCATTGAAACATCAAAATTTATCACAGGTGAAAGCCAATTCGTATCAAGATAACGAGGATAGGAAAAAGCATAAAAACTTTTTGAATACATCGAATCAAATTTAAGACTATCATATCTTATTTCAAATGCACTTGGAGCAATTAAATCTTTTACAGAAGAAAGCCCTTCTTGATAAATTTTCTCCGCCTCAATATATTCTTTTTTCTCTTTTTCAGACAATTTTTTTGTTTCCTCAGGAACTCCCTCGACATCTAAAAATTTTTGTTTTTTATCGCTTGGAGCCTTGTTTTTCATAAACAATGCAAAAAACTTATCAATAAAATCTTGTTTGTTTGTAGGATTTGTAGCACTCACTTCAGGAGTTTTTTTGTCTTGTTTAATTAAAACAGGACCCTTTTTGCCTGTTTTTGGATCAATACCAAGTGTTTGCATTTTTAAAGAAGCATCCTTTTCAACTTCATCAATCAAAAGAGAATCCGGTTTTATAACTTCTATATCACTTGAAGGATTTAAACCAAGCTCTGTACTAGTAGGTTTATCAACCCTAAGTCCAGAAAAATCTTCGCTGTTTTTTTCAAACTTCTTAACTTCTGGCTTTTTTGAACTCAAATCATCGTCATCAATATTTTTTGGCATCCCAACACTCTTCGCTTTATTAAGCCAATTTGGCAAATCATTCCCCGCAATTGATTCATTCACCTTATTTTTTTCATTAACAGTCAAAAGTGTATCACTTTCCTCACTAATTTTTTTATTTGTATTTTCTTCCATTTATTTTTATTGATTTTTCTAAATATTATAGCAAACTTAAGGCATTTTCTCAAGCCTTATATTCAAAAAAACACAGATAAAAAAACTTTTACTTACCTAAAAAATTTTATTATGATATAGTCCGTTTCGAATATAAATATATTTAACCGTATTTCCCTTGTCTGATACACAAAACCAAACAAATCCAGAAGAAAATAATGAAAATAAAATCGAAGAACAAAAACTCGATCTAAACAACGATTCAAATATAAAAAACATTGAAATCGTTTCTGAAATGGAAAAATCATATCTCACATATGCGATGAGTGTCATTGTTCAACGAGCTCTTCCCGATGTCAGAGATGGACTAAAGCCAGTACACAGAAGAATTCTTTACGCTATGCACACAATGGGGCTTAAATCTTCTTCAAAATTTCGAAAATCGGCAACTGTTGTCGGTGAAGTTATCGGTAAATATCATCCACATGGAGATAGTGCAGTCTACGACTCAATGGTTAGAATGGCACAAGATTTCGCAATGAGATACCAACTCGTAAGAGGCCAAGGAAACTTTGGATCAATCGATGGAGATAATGCGGCCGCCATGCGTTATACCGAAGCCAAAATGGAAAAAATAACAGACGAGCTACTAGCAGATATTGACAAAGAAACCATAGACTGGAGAGAAAATTATGATGGTTCCTTAAAAGAGCCTACTGTTTTACCATCAAAAATTCCAAATTTATTATTAAACGGATCTACAGGAATTGCCGTAGGAATGGCAACCTCAATACCTCCTCACAATCTAGGAGAGCTTGTAGACGGAATTATGCACTTATCAAACAATCCAGACGCAACAATAGATGATTTAATGCAATTCATCAAAGGTCCCGACTTCCCTACCGCAGGAATAATGTATTCTATTGAAGATATTAAAAGAACATACACCACAGGGCGAGGAGGAATTGTAACTAGAGGAAAAACAGAAATAGTAGAACGAAAAAATGGAAAATTCGACATAATAATTTCAGAAATTCCATATATGGTAAACAAAGCCAATATGATTTCTAAAATGGCAGAACTTGTACGCGACAAAAAAATAATCGGAATCACAGATATTAGAGATGAAAGTAATAAAGATGGTATTAGAGTAGTAATAGAACTCAAAAAAGACTCTTATCCTAAAAAAATTCTAAACCAATTATTCAAATACACCCAGCTACAAAGCCAATTTAATATGAATATGATAGCGCTTGTAGATGAAAAACAACCACACCTTTTAGACTTAAAACAAGTTCTTGCATATTTCATTGATCACAGAAAAATAGTAATAAGAAGAAGAACTGAATATGAACTAAAAATAGCAAAAGCAAGAGCACACATTCTTGAAGGATTAAAAATTGCACTAGATTCTATTGATGAAGTCATAGAAACAATTAGAAGGTCAGACACAAAAGAAGATGCGCTTGAAGCATTGATGAGCAAATTCAAATTAACCGAAATACAAGGAAAAGCGATCTTAGAAATGAAACTCCAAACACTTGCAGGACTTGAAAGACAAAAAATTGAAAACGAATTAGCCGAAAAACTAGCCCTAATAACCGAGCTTGAAGGCATTTTAGCAAGTGAAGAAAAAATACTAAAAATTATGCAAGACGAGCTAGCAGAGCTAAAAGAAAAATATGCAGACGAAAGGAGAACACAAATCATTCCACACGCTGTAAACCAAATTTCCGCTAAAGACACCATTCCAAACGAGGCAATGATAGTAATGTTAACAAAAGAAAACTACATAAAGTCCCTTCAAGAAAACACCTTTCGAACTCAAAAACGCGGAGGAAAAGGCGTAATTGGTGCACAAACTAAAGACGAAGATGAAATAAAAATCATTAGATTTGCAAACAACCTAGACGAATTATTATACTTCACAAACACAGGAAGAGTTTTCAGACTTCCTGTATACGAAATTCCACGAGCATCAAGAAACGCAAAAGGACAGCCAATTGTTAATCTTTTACAACTACAAAAAGATGAAATAATAACTTCAATCCTAAACATTGGAGAAAAATTCACAGGAAAATATCTAGCAATGGCAACAAAAAACGGCGTAATCAAAAAAACTGCAATTGAAGATTTCAAAAATGTAAGAAAAACTGGACTTATTGCAATTAAATTAAGAGATAATGATTCTCTTGAATGGGTAAAAGAAACACAAGGAAATGACGAAATAATGCTTATAACAAAAAACGGAATGAGCATTAGATTTAATGAAAATGATGTTCGCTCAATGGGAAGATCCGCAACTGGTGTTCGAGGAATTAAGCTCAAAAAAGACGACAAGGTTGTTGAAATGGATTCAATAAAAGATTCAAAAACAGCAAGACTTTTTGTAGTAATGGAAAACGGAAGAGGAAAAATGAGCTCAGTAAACGACTATCGCACACAAAGCAGAGGAGGCTCAGGCGTTAAAACAGCTAAATTAAACGAAAAAACAGGAAAAATAGTTGGGGCAAAAATAATGACAGAAAACGAAAAATCAGATTTAATTATGATTTCAAAACACAATCAAGTAATTAGAATGAACTCAAAAAGTATTCCTATTCAAGGAAGAACAACTCAAGGAGTTACTCTAATGAGATTTGTAAATAAAGATGACAAAGTTGCCTCTCTTTCCTTTATTGAAAGCGTGGAAACACCTACAACTGAACTAGAAGAAGAAAAAGTTGCTCAACAAAAAATAATGGCGGAATAATAATCAAGAATTTACCTTGCATTAGAAATATTCATAAAGTATATTTCAAAACGCAAAATTTCAAAAATTAACCTATTAAAAGATATGAAAGCAAATATACATCCAGATTTTACAGAAACCAAATTCACTTGTAGCTGTGGCGCTGAATTTATTGCAGGCTCAACTATTAAAGACCAAGACTTCCGAGTTGAAATTTGTTCAAATTGCCACCCTTTCTACACAGGACAACAAAAACTAGTAGATTCAACAGGAAGAGTTGAGAAATTCAGAGAAAAAATGGAAAGAGCAAAAAAAGCTCAAGAAAAAGCAGAAAAAAATGTAGAACTAGTAGACGAAAAAAAGAAAACAAAAACAGTTAAAAAAGCAAAAAAATAGTAAAAAACTTTAAAAAGGACAATTAATATTGTTCTTTTTTTGTATTCCTTGAACCATTGTTTTCTTATCTTTGCTAGTGCTTTTTCTTTTACTTCTTGGTGAATTTTTTGTAATTTTGATTGGGACATCGTGTTTTGATTAGCTATTAAGCATTTCTATT
>Ga0334882_1002989_pt1 | contig 16232 bp, 12 predicted proteins | sample GraSluR1_MG_5_FD_207226 | JGI IMG/M metagenome (GOLD analysis project Ga0334882, IMG submission 207226) | Sludge microbial communities from methane-producing bioreactor in Wageningen University, Netherlands - Granular Sludge_15_04-R1 | ecosystem: Engineered > Bioreactor > Anaerobic >... | reverse complement strand
CCCGCAGGCGACGTCCGCTCCACCCGGAAACTGCAAACCGCCCCAACCGCCGCTATCGCAACGCACACAAGACCCGCAAGTGCATAATGACCCCTCGTAACACGACTAAGACCTGGCGCCGCCGCACTCCCCACGACAATCGCCATGAACGTAAGAGCCTCCAAAAAACTGTTCGCCCGTGAAAGCTGCTCCGTACCCACGAGCTCCGGCACAATCCCGTACTTCGACGGCCCGAAAAACGCACTCTGAGTGCACATCAAAAACAGCACAACACAAACGCCCCACGGACTCCCCATATAAAACGCCAGCGTCCCCAGAACCATCACCCCGGTCTCCGCCGTCTTGGCGATCACCACAATGTCACGCTTGCTGAACCGGTCTGCCAACGTCCCCGCAAAAGGAGTAAAAAGCAAAAACGGCACGACAAAAATTGCCCCCGTCAAAGCCGTAACCGATGCCGCGCTCTCCTCGCCCCACAAACCTATAAGAAAGAACACGCTGAGAAACTTGAAAATATTGTCGTTGCACGCCCCGAAAAACTGCGCCGCGTTGAACCACGCAAAGGACCTGCCGAGCTCAAGCCGAATCGCCCTCATCGCTCATTCCTCCGTGCCGCCGGCATCGTGCCCGTCCTCACCGCCCCCACCTTCCATCCTTCCCTCGTCACCGTCCAGATACCTCATCGCCGCATCCAAAACCTCCTCCCGCAGATCATCCGCCTCATTGAAAAGCTCATGACCCGCACCCTCGACAAACGTAACTTCCCCCACCGCAAACTTCTCCCCGATGAACCCAAGGTTATACTTGTAGTCCACCGTCGTGTCCTTCGTCCCTTGTATAACATCCACACCCCGCCCGCTCGCCCCAACCTCCGCCATCCGCTCGTTCCACGCCTCCAGCGCCAAAAACCACCGAAGCGAAACCTCCCGGCAATGCAGCACGTCCTCCCGCCGGTTGAACCGCACATAATCCGCATCCGATGTATTCGTCCGCGGCAACCGCGGCACCTTGTCCGTAAAATGACTGTAGAACTTCGCCCCCCTCATCGACGACTCCCACTGCGGACTCCGCACTAACGGCGCCGCCAGAATCACCCGCCGAAACACCGCCTCCTCCCGCGTCAGCAACCAGTCAATCGCCACCGTACCCCCCGTACTGAAACCTATCAGATCCAGCGGCCCGTCCGCCAGACCCCGCACCACCTTCACAAAATCCGCCAGCACCTCCCCATACTGCGAAAAATCATCGATCACCGCACGTTCCCCGCTCGAAAGCCCGTGCCCCGGCATGTCGTACATCGCAACCGCATACCCCTCCTCCAGAAGCCGCCGCACCAAATGCCGAAACTGACCGCAATGATTCAAATACCCGTGCAGCAGAATCACCGTACCCCGATACTCCCCCGGCTCATACAAATGTCCCGCCAGAACCCACTCCCCCGACTCAAACGTCCCGAAACGATGCCGCACCCCGTCCCCCATGTCCAGCCCGTAATAATGCAGGTACGTCCGCACCGACTCCGCGTATCCCCCCGTCGCCGTCTCGATAGGCCGCATGTCTTCGTGTATCTGAGCCATCCCGTCCCAGCCGTCAATCGCCGTGTGTCTGCATCCCGGCCGAAACGCCGCCAACAGCACCACACATAACGTCAATACAACTGAAATCGGCTTCTTGCGCATACCATTTGCCGCCACAAAAACAACGTCCGCTATATTCGCAGCCCGCCGCTGCAAAGCGCCGCCCCCCGCCGATGGAACGTCCGTTTCAACTCACCACAAACGAGCCCGCCCGCACCGTACGCTTGCGACGAACCTGGTCCACGAACGCCTCCAGACGCGTCCGCAGAACCGGATCGTCCTGCCCGTCGAAACTCAGGTTCAGAACCGGCATGCCGCCGCACTGTGCGCTGATCCGCGCCGTCTGAGTACTTACTACCGTCGACGGCATGCACCCGAAAGGCATCACGTTAACAACCCCGCCCACCCCGTGATGATAATACTCGATCATCTTGCCGACGCTCAGAATCGCTTCCCCCTCGAACGAAGGATGGATATAAGGCCCCGCCGCCGCAATCGTATCCTTGATAGGCGCCTCCGCCAGCCGACCAAAACGCCCTTCCAAAGGACGACACAGAGACAGCTCGATCCTCCGCTGAACCATATTCTGCGCAAAATTGCTGAGCAGCTCCCGCCAGTCCAGCCGCCGAACCGCCCGCGATGTCCGCGTAAAGTTCGTATAGTACACCCACTCCGAAACGCTCGCCAGATCGCACACCGCACCCAACGATTCCAACTGCTCGATAATCCGACCGTTCGAGAACGGATGATTCCGAACGTAAATCTCACCCACTATCCCGATCGGCGTCCGCTCCGCCGCCCGATCCAGTTCCACCGAGCCGAACCGCTCCGCCACCCTCCCCATAAAACCCCGCAGCGCCGACATGTCAGCCCGACTCTCGATCAGTCCGATCCACTCCCCCAGCGCATCCTCATACACCGCCTGCGCCTCACCCCGGTCAACCGCAAACGGCCGCACACGAAGGATCAACTTGCGAAGTAGCTCCGCCCCCGCCGTCGCCGTCCAGATGTGCTTCATAAACGCATGTTGAGAACCGCCCACGCCGCCCATCAGCGCCCGGTAAAACCCGTTGTCCTGGTTTGGGCTGAAGATCGGCACCGCCCCCGCGTCCGCATACTTCAGCACCAGCTTCTGAAGACAATGATACATCCCGAACCGGCACGGACCCGACGTACCCGGCATAAAGAACGCGCTGCGAGCCGCATCGAACCCCGGCCGACTGATCACGTTGAGCATCTCACCGATCGTAATCGCGCACGGCAGACACTCCTTGCCCGTCGTATACCGACGACCCTCCACAAGCATCTGCTCGTCCGCCATGGGCATCACAACCGCATCGCGCCCGTACGCCCGGAACGCCGCCGCAAACGCATACGAACTGTCCCCCATGTATGGTATATAAAGCGCACGCGCCTCATTCGCCGAAGCAGCTCGACAAGACCCCGCCTCACACGTCGCCGCTGCCTCAGGACGATAGTGCCGCAGGCTCTCCAAAAACGCCTCCAGCCGCGTCACCAGACCCGCATCCGCCGAATGCTCGTCCAGCTCCAGTTGCAGGCACGGCTTCGGCCGCATACGATCCGCGAAAAACGTCTGAATAAACGAGTCCGGACCGCACCCGAAATTCGAAAGGTAAACCGCAAACAGCCGATCGTCTCCCTTCACGATCTCCGCCGCACGCAGAATCCTCCGCCCGTATGTCCAGTAAACGCTCTCCTCCAGGCTTTTGTCCTCAACGCTAACCCCCTCAAGGTCCAGCATGTCCATCGGTATCAGAGTAATCCCCAGTTCAGCCAGCTTGCCCGGCAGCCGAAGATTCACCCCCTCGTCGCACCCGTTGTAAGGACGCGAAACCAGCACAAACGCCTTCTTGTCCGCCGGAAGTTCCGCCAGAAACCGACGACCCTTCGCCCGAAGATCCTCCTCGAAATCACGCTGCGCACGCACCGCCTCCTCTATCGCCCGACCCGCCGCCGCACCCGACACCTTCAGCGACCCCGCCAACTTCCGAAGAGTCCGCCTCAAAAGCCGCCGACCCTCCCCCAAACGCAGAGGCGCGCTCAGAATCTTGCCGTCACCCCCGAACGCCGTCCGAATCTGGTACGGAAATGACTGCACATAAGGACACAACTGATTCTTCTGCCCACCCGAAGCCTCCGCTAGCGCACTCACCACGCTCGGCACAAAAACATAATCCGCACCGTTGCACATCAGCTTCGCAACGTGACCGTAAGCAACCTTCACAGGAAAACACATCTGGGCGCTGACGGCGTCAACGCCCATCCGGATCGTCTCCTTGTCAGTCTTGTCCGAAACCTCAACCTCAAAACCCAGCGACTGGAAAAAACGCGAAAACAGCGGCAGAAGCTGCCACGCAACCAGGCATCGCGGAATCCCTATCTTCCCGCGTCCTCCCGCGCACGCGCGCACGCCGTCTCCAGACCCGCCCAATCCCGCATACTCCAGAAGCTTCTGCTCACGATACGCAAAAAGATCCTCCCCACAAACCCGCTCCGCCTTCTTCTTCACGTTGTAACGGTCGCACCGGGAACCGTAAAACAACGGCTCCGAACCAGGCGACTTCACACGCTTGATCTGGCAGTCGTTGCTGCAGTGATGACACGTAAACGACGTCACCTCGTACTCATTCCGCACAAGATTGGCAAACCCCTTGAAGCCGCTCTGAAACTCCCCGCACACGCTCGACTGCTTCACGTGCACCGCCGCAATCGCCGCCGCGCCAAGAGCGCCCGTAACCTCGTGATGATCCGGCACAACGATCTTCTTCTGCGTGATCGCCTCGAACGCCGCCCACACCGCACGATTGAAAGCCGTACCACCCTGGAAGCTTATGTGCTCCCCGATCTTGCGCCGACCCACGACGCGGTTAAGGTAATTGCTCACGATCGAATAGCTCAGACCGGCCACAAGGTCCTCCGTCGACGCACCCTGTTGCTGATAGCTCAACAGGTCGCTCTCGATGAACACCGTGCACCGTTCCCCAAGCTTGATAGGCGACTCGCTCCGAAGCGCAAGCTCCGAAAACTGCCGCTTGATGTCGATACCCAAACGCTGCGCCTGCTCCTCGATAAACGAACCCGTACCCGCTGCGCACGCATGATTCATCTCGAAGTCGACAACAACCCCGTTCTGCAGCGATATGTATTTGCTGTCCTGCCCGCCGATCTCGAATATCGTGTCAACCTCGGGATACACAATCGCCGCGCCCGCCGCCTGCGCCGTAATCTCGTTGATAACGACGTCCGCCCCCACAAAGTCCCCCGTCAGGTAGCGACCCGAACCCGTCGTCGCCGCACCGCGAATCCGAACCTTGTCACCCACCTGGGCCCCGACACTCGTCATCGCCCTACGCACCGCCTCCAACGGATTACCCGCCGTCATCAGGTACTCTTTGGCCAGCACCCGACGCGACTCGTCCATCACCACGATCTTCGTGCTGATCGACCCGACGTCGATGCCGATGTAAGCATCCACCGCTCCCTCGCTCGGCCAATCCGCGACTACTGCGCTGATCGGCGATGCCGGCGGTTCCGGCAGCCGACGGCGACGAGGAGCCCTTTGCAGTATGCTCTGGCGGTTGCCAAGCCAGGCGTCTATCTTCTGCAAGCATCCCGCAAGTTGTCCCGCCTTCAACTCCGCGCACGACGCACCCAATACCGCCCCCATCGCACCGGTGAAGAAGTGATCCGCCGGAACGATCATCTCACCCTCTTCCAAACCTAACACCTGCTCGAACGCACGAACTACCGCCTTGTTCGCCGCAACGCCGCCCGTAAAAACAATCGGCTTGTGCAGTGTCCGCCCCGCCGCAAGATTGCTCTTCAAACCTCTCGCTAGCGCAAGACACAAACCCGCGATTATGTCGCACAGCGGTGTCGCCTGCTGCTGCAAGTGAATCATGTCGCTCTTGGCGAAAACCGAACAGCGACCCGCCATCCGGGGAACGTGCCTGCTCTGAAGCGCCAAGGGTGCAAACTCCTCCTCGATGCTAACGCCCAGCCGCTGCGCCTGCTGGTCAAGGAAAGACCCCGTCCCAGCCGCGCAAACGGTATTCAAAACAAAATCATCCAGCGCCAGCTCCCCGTCCCGCCGCGCAAGGAAAATCAGCTTGCTGTCCTGCCCGCCCATCTCGATCACCGTGGCACATGCATCCCGCCCGTGCGTCGTGGCATGGGCATCCTGCCCGTGTGTGGCATGGGCATCTTGCCCGTGCTGCCTCCCACGCAAATCCTGCCCGCCCTCATCCTCCAGAAGCGCCCCAACCGCCGCCGCCTGCGCCGAAACCTCGTTCGTAAACGCAATCCCCGCAAGCTCCGCAAGCACGCGCGCTCCCGCCCCGGTCGCCGCCGCCGCGCTGATCCGATCAGGCTCGATCTGCTTGAATAACTCCGCCAACTGCCCCCGAACAGTCTCCATCGGCCTGCCGTACGTCCGGCCGTAGTCGCGATAATAAACACGCCGATCCCGGTCAAACACGATCACGTCGCTGCTTATCGAGCCGATGTCGATACCTAAGAACAGCCCCCCGGCGTCCTTGCCCGCCCTGCGGACCTTCTCGACGCCACGCGATCTGCCCGCCGAAATCTCCCCAACTTTGGCTTTCATGATGGTCTCCTGTTGTTTACCATTGTTGACAAGATTACCCGTCCCACGGCAATAATCAAGTAGCCTCTTGCCTCATGAACGCCGATTATCTTCCATCAAGACCGACGCCGTACCGAAAAAACTAACATGCAAGCGCCGTGCCGAAAAAATAAAAAAATCGTTAACCCTTGCTGAAGCTCAACTTACAGACAAATCCCACATCCCAAAAAACCAGCCCGCCTTTCCGATTGACATCCCGTGCAGCCCCGATATACATTCTGTGAATGAAACCTCGAATCTTAAGCCAAAATGACCGACAGTTCTTCACCCTCGTCTCAAGAGCCGCTTTCACAAACCCCTTCAGCCGGGCAAGACTCGAAATCGACCGCCGAATAACAGGCGACACCTCCGACCGACCCTGGGTCGGCATAAGGCCCGACGCCGTCCGCGAAGTCACCGCACGAATACAAACCCTCGACCAGGCAAGGCCCGTCAAAATCACCGACTTCAGCCAAGCCGAACACCAGTTGCTCGAACACGTCTTCCTCTTCGATGAATACCACAAGCTCAACGACCCCTTCGACGACCTCATAGCACGCCAGGACCGCGCACCCGACAAACCCCTGCAGGTAACCTTCGCACGAGACGCCATACAACGACTCGTCGACCGAGGAATAAGACCCGACGAGGCAAAACGATACTTCTCGGCTTTCTACCAGATACGAAGGGCTTTCTATTTTATCGACAAAAGCCTCATCGGCCAAAGCCCTTCCATGAAAAAACTCCGTGAAGACCTCTGGAACAACATCTTCACCTTCGACATCAATCAGTACCAGCTCTATCTCTGGGACCGAATGGAGGACTTCTCGACTCTTCTCCTTGGACCAACCGGCTCAGGAAAGGGCGCCGCCGCCGCCGCAATCGGACGAAGCGGTTTCATACCCTACGACGAAAAAAACAACGTCTTCGCCCCGAGTTTTACACAAACTTTCGTCTCCGTCAACCTTTCCCAGTTCGCCGAAACCCTCCTCGAATCCGAGCTCTTCGGCCACGCTCGAGGCGCTTTCACAGGCGCAGTCGAATCACACGAAGGACTCTTCGCCCTCTGCGGCCGGCACGGCGCAATCTTCCTCGACGAAATCGGAGACCTCAGCCAGCAGGTCCAGCTTAAACTCCTGAAGGTCCTCGAAGAGCGGACTTTCTCACCCGTCGGAAGCCACAAAAAACTCCGCTTCCAGGGCCGCGTCATAGCCGCAACCAACATCGACCTCGACCGCCTCCGCCGAGAAAAGCAGTTCCGCGACGACTTCTACTACCGACTCTGCTCCGACTGCATCTTCGTCCCCGGACTCCACCAGCGACTCCGCGAAAATCCCCACGAGCTCACCGAACTCATCGCACACACCGTCAGAATCATCACGGGCGCCGATTCACTCGAACTCGTCGAAATGGTCGCCGACGTCATAAAAAAACGCCTCGGCCCGGACTACACCTGGCCCGGCAACGTCCGCGAACTCGCGCAGTGCATCCGCCGCGTAATCATCAAACACGACTACACGGCCGAAACCCGAACACCCGTCCCCCTCACACAGACACTCGCCTCCCCCGACGGAAGCCTCCCCACCGCCCGACAACTCCTCAACCTCTACTGCCAGAGCCTCTACCAGCAGCACCGATCATACGAAAAAGTCGCCGATATCACTAAGCTCGACGCCAGAACCGTAAAAAAATACATCCATGCCGCGCCTGAAAACACCGCTCAAGCCGCCGGAGACGCTCCGTAGTGAAGCCCCCAGCGCTGACTGATCGCCTTTACACCGAGAACCTCATACAAACCCGCAACGCCTACCAGAACGTAGATAATCCGCGTCGCCGCCGTCATGCTCCCGAAAAACACCGCGATAACGTCGATGTTGAACAGCCCGACCATGCCCCAGTTCAAACCTCCAATCGTCAGCAGTGTCCACACCACAACGTCCACCGTCTTCATGGCCCTGTGCTTCTTCATGCTCGTGCCCCCACGCGTAATGCGCCCGTGCCGCCAATCGAACACGACCGCTCTTCTTCTGCCGCCTCAATGCCAACCCGCCGTCAATGTGTCTTCTGAAAACGATGTGCTTGACGCTCTTCCCAGTAACGGGCAATCGCATCCTTGCTGCCAAGACCGATCGCAAGAGCAGCCGCAAAGCTCAAACCCGCAAGGATGATGTTGAATGATGTCGAAACCAGAAACGGTGCAATCCCCAACTGCGAAAGAGCTATCGCACCCGCGAAAATAATGATCGACCACCGCGCCACGCCCGAAAGAATCCCCGGATGAGGCATGTCCGCCTTCGCCGCCGCAACGTGTGCGATCCTCCCAACGAACATCGCAACGAACATACCCAATACCAGCACGAGAACCGCCGCGATCACTCGGGGAATATATGCGAACACCGCCGCAAGAACCGCCGAAGCCTGAGGAAGACCCAGCGCATTGACAACCATCACGAATACCATGATCATCACCAGCCAGAAAACCAGCCCCGTAACGAGACCCCGGGGAGATATCTGCAAATCCCCTTTCCGCAAAATCTCAGGTATCCCCGCCCGCTCCGCCGCCGCGTCGAATCGCAGCGCACGAAGTGCCCGATCCGTCGCCCACCGGATCGCACGCGCAACAAGCCACCCCACAAGCAATATCACCAACGCACCTAACAGGACCGGTATGTAAGCCATCACTCGGCTCAGCATTTCACGCATCGGATCCACAAAAACCGCTCGCCATTCAATTTGAGCTAACATGATCTGTCCCCCTGAAATAAAAATGACAAATAAACAACCCCAAAAACTTGCCGGCCTACCTGCAAAAACGCCTATCGGACGCACCCGCTCAATCACCTCGCCACCCCACACGCTACTATCTCGGCAACCGCCCCCCTCCTCTTAACCAGAACCTCCCCGCCATCCAACAATCCCCGCATAACCGAAACGGGCGAACGCCTGCACCACCCGCGCAAACGTCCGCCCGATCCTCACGCCGGCCCAACCGCGACGGCGCTAATCATCTGTCAAGAGTCAGTCCGCCCACCTGAACGGATTCTCGCACGATACATCCTGCGGATCGTAACACCGAATCCAGTCCGCCGCGATCATCGCAAGATCCTGCAGGTCAACGCGACAGTCGCGGTTCAGGTCCGACGCCAGAACCAGACCCTGTGCAATCACATCCGCACAGCTCGGACTCGTAACCGTAACGACCACCTCGTCATAGATATCCCCGCCAAGACCCGCCTTCCCGTCGTCAACCGTAACGCGGAACGTATAAACGCCCTGCTGACTGAAACGAACCGTCGGCTTCTCGACGTCATCGCCCGTAACGAACTCAACGGCAGCCGGACCAACGTACTCCCACTTGTAATTCAATACGTCGCCGTTCAAATCAATGCCGACCGCGTCGATCAGCAGCGTATCTTCGTAAGTCAGCGACAGCGAAAGATTCTCACCAGCGTCAACGCGAGGTATCACGTTCTGACCCAGCCGAACCAGGTCCGCAACGTCATCCGCGCTGATCGCATAACTGTAAAGACGAACGTCGTCGATCAGACCGTTCCACCCGCGAAGCGGAGCATTGTCCAGCCGGTTGCCGATCGCCGCATGAGTAATCTCCGGCTTCAGAGCAATCAAACCCGAAACCTCCATCTCCGCGTCAACCTGACCGTCAACATAAAGCACAACCCGCTGACCGTCATAAGTGCCCGCGATATGGTGCCAGTACCCGTCATTGATGTTCGCGGTGCCCGTCAGTGTCGTCTGAACGCCGTTCAAATGAAGCGTCACTCCGTCGCTCACACCACGCCGACCCATCCGCCACGTACCAACGTCATGACCGATGATCGTCGCCCACTCGTTCGTCCACTCGGCAACCTTCACCCACGCCGCCGTCGTAATCTCATACTGAAGAGTGTGCAGGTTCGGATCGCTCGCCGTCGCGTTGGCAATGCTCACGTAAGACTGACCGTAAAACTCCAGAGCATGATCGCCGACCCAGCCCGCAACCCAGTTCGGATCGCTCACACCGTCAGCCGAACTCAAAGTACCCGCGTCGTTGGCCCCCGCACTGTCCGCCGTCGACTTGCCCGAACCCTCCTCGAACGCCCAATGACCAAGGAAAACGTCGTCAACCGCCGCATCCTTCACCCGAACCCGAACCGTATCGCTCGCCGTCTTGCCCGGCTCGTGCATCACGTTGTTCGGATCGTAATCCCAAACCTGAACGCTGAACTCGTACATCCCCCGCTCCGTCATCTCAACGACGGGATTGGCAATCTTGCGATCGCTGAAACTCGCCAGCATCGGCCCGCTGACCTGCTTCCAGTTGTAAAGCACAACACCGTAAGGATTCCCGTCGTCCTTCACAGCCGCGCTCAGTTGAGCCGTCGCAGAGCCCCCAACCATAGCCGCCGTCTGGTCCGCACCCGCGTTAACCTGCGGAACCGCATTGTAATAAAAATCCCCAAGATAACGCTTCAGCGCATTCACAAAAATCTGCTCCCCCGCCGGCGTAAGGTTATAAGCACCCCATCGTCCCTGCGTCGAATCGACCTCCTGCGTCCCGCCCGAGAAGAACATTCGCCGCCCGCCGACCATCACGTTCGGCGTCGAGCTGTAATACGGCGCACCCGCGTCCCACTCCGCAATCAAAATATTCCCGTTGTCCGGCCGAACCGCCAGAACTCGACCGTTCCCCGCGTCGGCCGTATTAATGAAGCTCGAATGCCCCGGCCACACGTTCGCGTCATGCCAAACCGCATCGTTGTTCTCGTCTAACAGCACGTTCTCGAAAAGCGGCTCGTCAGGATCCACCGCACGCAGCAGATAATACGCCTGCCGCGCCGTAATGCCCGTCGTATTGAACCACCGCCCGTTCCCGCTCCGAGCAAGATACTGACTCATCAGAATCAGCGGAGTCGTAATCCCGCCCCACTGCCCGCGCTCCGTATCGTCAGTCGAATACGCACCGCTGCTGACGTCACGGCTCATGATAACCAGATCGGCCGCCTCCAACTGAGCGATCTTCGCCGCGTCAAGAGTCTGATAATAGCCGGTCCCCGCCGCCGACCCCTTCGGATACTCCACCGTGAACCCCAACGAAACCAGAAAGTCCACCCAACCCTGATCGTCCGGCACGCCCGGCTTCGTCGCATCCGTCGCATGAGCATCCGAAACCCACACAATCGTCTTCGCCTGCAACGCCCCGGCAGCAGCCGCAGCAAGCACCAGAACAATAAAAACCCGCTTCGCATTCATCGCCGCTTCTCCAAATCAGAATATCCTTCGCACATGCCTCAGCCCCGGGTACGCCCCAAAGACCGCCCGCAAGTGCAATCTAACCACACCTTAACCGCTAAGCAGGAAAACGAACTGTCCTTCTCCTGCCCGGCCCAAAAAACACATGCCCGCCATCACGAGCCCGCAGCCAACGTCCCATATTAACAAATCTTTACCCCTTCAATCAACACCTTTCCGCCCAACCAAAAAAACGTCCCTCCCTTTAAGCACGAAATTGCGCTTTTTGTGCGAAATTTCCACCCCCCAAAAAACATAAACCCTTGCCCCGCAAAGAGATAAATTTTTTATTTTCCTCCCGGACAGCAAGATAATGCAAGCGCATTTCATGCGATCCCGACACCCTCAACCCAAAACCCAGACGTCGGCTCAGCTTCCTGCTGAACATGCCGGCACAATTCCACTGGACATATGACCGACAAATGGTAGGCTTGATTCTGTCCGTTAAACTAAAACGCCGCTCGACCAGGTGATTCAGGATTACAAAAGGGGCCTTTATGGCAGTCACCGTCAAGAGAAAACCCGTATATTTCAACCCCGATTCCAGGCGTGTCATCACCCGTTTCTTCCTGCCCGGAGAGGACAGGGCACGCACAACCATTCGGATGGTCTTGGCAATGTCCCAGGACGAGCAGGCCAGGTTGTTCAAGCAGGTCTTGAGAGACTTTTCCAGACGCCACCGCAATATCACACGAGCATTTGACCAGAATTTCGAACGGGTAAAACACCTGCTTGACGACCTCGATGTCCCTGTCGAATCTTTGTCTAAGAAAACACGATACATCATCGGAGCCTATTTCACACAGGAATTCTCCATTGAGTCTGCTGCCTTCTTCAATCCTTCCATCGTCGAAGATCCGTACCAGGGCAATATCCCAAAAGGCCGCAAAAGAGTCATACTCAGTTTCAGGGCAACTGGCGAAGGCCACCTCTCATCCATTGTTTTTCGAGGCGGCGTCATCGATGAGCATAACGATTTCCAATTCGAATCCGCCGGTGATTTTGTTGATGTTCCCGAAATCGTCACACGCCACATATACGACAAAAAACTCTTCCTCGCAAAACTGGCCGAGATGAATATCAAGAAGGATGTAATCCACATGGTCATGGACAAGTTGCCTGAAAACTTCAACTATGGCCGGCTTCAGGCTGCAATTGCCAAAACCATAAGGGAACATGATCTGTCCTATACCCGCCAACAGGTCGTAAAAGCCATCAACTGGCTGGCCAAATCGCATTACGAAGTCACTTTCTCTTTCGATACTGCCATCTCTGACCGTGTACTCTTTCCACTTTCCTTCGCCGAAAGCAACGGCATCGAGGACGCCCGCTTCGTTCGATTCACCGATGAAGACGGTTCGACCGTTTACTACGCTACTTATACCGCCTATGATGGATTTGCAATTCTGCCCAAACTGATCGTAACTGAGGATTTCTACCAATTCAAAGTCAATCCCATACATGGAGAACATGTACAGAACAAAGGATTGGCCCTGTTCCCCAGAAAAATCAAAGGACAATACGCTATGCTCGCCCGTCTGGACGGGGTAAGCAATTTCGTAATGTTCTCAAAGGACATAAACCTCTGGAACAGCGCCCACAAAATCCACGAACCGCGGTATCCCTGGCAGTTTGTCCAGGTCGGAAACGCCGGCTCACCCATCGAAACGAAACACGGCTGGCTCGTCGTCACCCACGGCGTCGGCCCCATGCGAACATACAGCCTCGGAGCCATGCTGCTTGACCTCGAAGACCCCACAAAAGTCATCGCACGACTCAAGGAACCCCTGCTGACCGCCAACGAAGAAGAACGCGATGGATATGTCCCCAACGTCGTATACTCCTGCGGATCATTAATTCACAACAACGAACTCATCGTCCCCTACGCCATGTCCGACTACGCTTCCAGCATAGCCGCTTTTCCCCTCGACGAATTGTTTGACGAATTACTGCCAAAAACAAACCCTCCCTCCACCGCATAGCCACCGGCCACGAAACCCCACGAAGCGCAAGCAGCCCCCCGATCCGAGCCTTCTCGCTCTTCGCCGAAAGACAAAACCGCGTTATCTCCCGCACGGAAGTGCGGCGGGTTGCATCGCGCGCCCCCCCGATCCGTCGACCTCATCTACCCGCCCCGCTGAGCAAAGCCAGCACAACCACCACCCACCAGACAATCGGCAAGAAAAGCAGGCCATTCAAAACCAGCCCCGCCACCGCCGCCGTCCTCTTCTGCCCCCGCAGCATCACCCCCGCTGTCCCGGCCGCCAGCCCAACCAGATTCGATACGGCTCCCAGCAGCAGCAGCGCCATAGCCCCGGCCTCCCGCACTTCGAACCGCGCCATCGCCGCCCCCACACATACATACAGAATCGCGGCAATCAACCCCGCCAAAACCGAAACCCTGCCCAAACGCCCGCGCTTAGTATCTCTGCCCCGCCCCGCAGTCACTCCCATTTCGTCCATTTCGTCCATCTCGTCCATAGAGTCCATGAGTCCATGAGTCCATCTACTCCATCCCCCCCGCCGCATAAGAAAAAGTTCGCCAAAGGCGCTTCCGCTGCATTTAACGCACTAAGTGCGCCCCCCAACAGCGCGCCCGCCCCGCCCGCCGTCGCAATCCCCCGCACCCGCTCACAGCACCGCCCCCGGGGGCCGCCGAAACACCTCCGGCCACAACCAGCCAATCACACGAGTCGGCTTGCAAGTGCCCATAATCAGTCCATCCTGAGGCAGCGGTTCATTCGTAAGGGGAGTCCATTTGTATTAAAGGCTCCTTACCCCTTCATTCGTCCCAGACACTTTCAAACCATCACAAGCCTTCCGCGCCGCCATCGTTTCAACATGCTCGGCCCCATAAACTGCCTCGTATACACCTGCCGCCTTGTCGTAAAGCAATTCAGCTTCCTCATACCGCGCAAGTTCCTCATACATGGCCGCCAGCCTCTTCATGTAGCCCGCAACCACAGAATGCTCTCTTCCGTAGACCCGTTCAGCCATTGCGATCGCCTCTTCAAACAGCCCTTCTGCTTCCTCATGACGCCACTGTTTGCTGTACACACCCGCCAGGTTCGCCATGTATTGACTAATCTCGCCGTGATCGTTGCCATACGCATTCCGCGCTGTCCTTGCCACCGCCACAAATAGGCGGGCAGCGTCTTCGAATTGCCCCATCTTCCCGTACACGCAAGCCAAGTTGTTTTTGTAAAGCGCCGCTATGGTGTGCTCTTCTCCATAAACTTTCACCGCGATATCTACGGCCTCCCGAAGCTCCAGCTCCGCCTCCTCCAACCGCCCAGCTTCACGGTGTACATTCCCGAGTTCGTTTGAAGCCGCAGCAACGGCCGAGTGCTCCGGCCCACCGAATTCTCTGGCCATACTGAGCGAACGCATTGCCAACTTCTCGCCCTCTTCCGTCCAGCCAACCTGCCAACACAGCCTAGCCGCCGAACTGAGTGACTCTGCAAAACCTCCCCTGTCGTCACTCTGCGCGTGCTCAAAAATCGTTAATGCTTCCGCAAGTCGTATCTGAGCATCGTTTGATTCCCCGAGCCTTTCTCGCATTGAAGCCTGTGTTACAAGTAAACGTGCCACCGTATGGCTTCGGCTCCCGTATGTCTTTTCAACACAAGCTATCGCATCCGTCATCGAATCAGCACCAGCCCTCAGTCTTGCGCTTTCGCCTTTCAACGTCAGCCTGAAAACAGTAAGTAAGAACTTCGTCGTATCTTTTGGGTCAGATAGGGCTTCGGGTACCGCCGCCAAGGCCAACTCTGCGTCCGCAAACCTATGAATTTTCGCATAAAGGACTGCTCGACTGATTGCCAAAGTTGTTTTCCACTTCTCTCGTGCTCCCACGGCATCGCAGTTTTCCAATTCATCGAGAAGAGCTTCCGCTTCGGCAAACCTATCCATCTCGATATAGAGTAGTGCAAGGTTGACCTTACAGCACATGGCCTCCCATGCATTGTTGACCATCGGATTCCGAAAAACTTCCATAGCCTTGTGGTATAGCACCTCCGCGTCGTTTCGCCGGTCCATAGCTTGGTATAATTTCCCCTTTTCGCGAAGAAGGTCACCAACTATCATGTTCACCTCGCCGCTTTCTCCACCACAAAGCGCCAGAGCCCCCTCCAAAAATACTTCCGCCCGTTCAAACCGCCCAGCGTACTTGCTTCGAATGGCTTTCTTCTTCACGAAGTCGCAGATACCAGGCGGCACCGTCACATCAGCCGTTGCACTTGTTTTCTTAGCCCTCTGGAACATCTCGAGTGCGTCTTCAAGCTGGTCCATTTCAGCATACATACTTGCTACCATCCCCGCAAATGTGGCTGCGTCCTTGTTTGTATTCATCTCTTCACTGATCACCAGCGCCTGCTGGAAGACTTCTGCGGCCTCGCCCCAGCGTCCCTCACCATTGTAATCAAGCCCCAAGTAAAACAACGCCCGTTTGTACGATCCAGTTTTCTCGCCGTGGGCCTTCGCTTCAAATGCCAGTACGAATTTCAAAAATGTCTCACTTCGCCCTCCCCCTTCTGTCTTCAAATGATGAGTCAGCGACTCAAACACCGGCGTCCTCGGAAAATCTGAGCCCACATCCGCGGACACCCGCTCGATGACTTCACATAGCAGGTCTTCCGCCTCACTGATACAACCGGCGTGAAAGAGTATATAGGCTTGAGCAAACTCAAGTTCGGCGATCGCATTCACGATGCCCGTTCCCC